>Ga0316576_10001057_pt1 | contig 14295 bp, 9 predicted proteins | sample S0NA_FD_203075 | JGI IMG/M metagenome (GOLD analysis project Ga0316576, IMG submission 203075) | Rhizosphere microbial communities from salt marsh grasses in Alabama, United States - S0-2_050615r3r5 | ecosystem: Host-associated > Plants > Roots > Rhizosphere | place: USA: Alabama | collected... | reverse complement strand
GTTTCATAAAATCGTTACACGATTTTATTGGGAATAACCGGGAATACGTACCTTTGCTTCCAGTTTCAATAACGCCCGAACCCCGAGCCAGGTTAGAAGAAAATAGAGACATCCTGCCGTTATGTAAAGAGGCAGGTAGTGATACGTCCGTGAGGCAACAAAATGGCTGCGAGCCATGATTTCGGAAGTTCCGAGAACAAATGCAAGTGCTGAATCTTTAAGGATAATGGAATACTCATTTGACCAGCCGGGTATGGAGAACCTCAAAGCCTGGGGCAGAATGATGCTGATGATGGCTTTGATATCGCTCATTCCCAATGCTCTTGCAGCTTGAAGCTGTCCTTTGGGTAGCGAAAGAATTGCGCCTCTGAAAATTTGGGACTGATAGGCTGCAGTTGTCATTCCCAAAACAAGGGTAGATGCGGCAAAGGCGCTCAAATTCAATCCGATAAGTGCGAACAGGCCAAAGTAAAAAAGAAACAGCAGTACCAGAACCGGTACCCCCCTGAAAAACCAAACGTAAAGTCCCACGAACCACCGTACGGCACGGTTGCCATAAACCTGTCCAACGGCCATGTGAATTCCCATAACCAGACCGAGCCCCATGGCGCCGACAACAATCCCCGAGGTGACCAGAGCACCTTTCAGCAGGTATGGGAGTGCTTCAAAAATGGCAATAAGTGCATCAAGCATTGTTGAATAGAGACCTTCAAAAAAAGAAGGCGCAGGTTAACCTGGCGCCTTCTCGGTATTTCCTTTGTTCCCAGGTTGTGATTTGGAGCGGTTATTTCCTGAGATATTTCTTAACCAGTTCATCCCAATAGGGATCTGCCATAAGCATTTTCAATCCTTTATTGAGCGTGTCCAACAATTCTGTATCCTGTTTGCGAACCGCATAGCCGAATTTTTCGTCATGCATACCGAAGGTGCCGAGGATCTTGACTGGTTTTTTGCTTTCAGCGTCCATTGCCGGTGCATCGTCCATTGCAGCAGCGGAGATGCGACCGTTGAGAACGTCTTCAATAGCCAGGGGTGCGGAGTCATAGTAAACCAGAACGAAATCCCAACCTTTTTTAATGGCATTGTCTTTAAGCCATTCTGCCTCGCTGGTTCCGCGTTGCACTCCTAAACGCTTTTTGCCTTTTAACACCTGGTCCACCGTTAGTTTGGAATCCTTTTTTGTCACAAACACCTGTTTGATTGTCCAGTACGGAATACTAAAGTTGACCACTTTTTGTCTTTCGGGTGTGATGCTCATACCCGAAGCGATAAAGTCGATTTTTTTTGCCACCAGATTGGGAATAATCCCATCCCAGTCCATGGGCTGGTGTTTGACCGTAAACCCCATTTTTTTTGCAATCCAGTTCACCGATTCAATATCGAAGCCACCGGGATTTCCTGCTTTGTCCACATAGGCAAATGGTGGAAAGTTGGCATCGATTCCGTTGATCAATTCTTTTGCGAACACATCACCGTTTGAAACCATAAAAAGTGCCATAACAATTGCCATGACCCATGCAAATTTTTTTATCATACTTCCACCCTCCTGATTTATAGGATTAAAATTGAAAGCCGAATAAACCTTATCCTTAGTTTAATACAAACACCATGACCGATCAAAGTGAAAAATACCGCTTGATCGGGATAAACAGGCTGACTTTGTTGAGAAGTGTTACAATTTTGCTCGATAACAGTTGAGTCGTCTGGTGTCAAGATGTATCGCAACTACTCTGGTTCAAGATTAGCTGATAAAAATTGAACGGTTTTAAGATATTGAGACGTAGTAAATGGATGGTAACTGCTTCCGTTTTTAGGCCCATCGATTACCCTAAGCAATATAAAAAATGCGATTCAGTTACAAGCGAAACAACCCTGAACCGAGAAGTTAACAAAAATGGCGTATTACTGGCTCAAGATCTTTTATCGGAATTTGGTCTACAAAGGCATTCCCGATTTTATTGAGAAATACAAAATATATATGGTTTCCTTTTCGTTTTTTATCCTTTGTCAGAGCGTCGAGCACCGATTTACATTCAACTTGGATTCTAACAGGAAGCCCGATCTTCTGAAGCAGTGTTTCAATTCTCTGGGCATCTTTGGGCGGAAGATGGCCTCCCTTTACTGAAATTTCCGATGCTACAACCATACCGGTGCTGACGGCTTCACCATGAGGAACACCGGTTGTTTTTTCAAAAGCATGCCCGAAAGTGTGTCCAAAATTGAGTTTTCGGCGCGCTCCTTTTTCCAGTTCATCCTGGTTAACAATGGTGGATTTGATAACAATGGAATCATAAACCAATTTTTCGATAACTTCGATGTCGAGCGCTAAGGCTTTCTGAGAATGTTCTTCAAGATACGCAAAAAGGTCCGCATCTTCAATGGCGCCATGCTTGACGATCTCTGCCATGCCGTTCAAAATTTCTTTTTTGGGCAGCGTGTTCAAAAGGTTTAGATCGCAGATTACAAATTCAGGTTGGTTGAAAACCCCGACCATATTTTTGTATTCTTTGAAATTAACGCCGTTTTTGCCGCCAACACTGGCATCGACCTGGGACAAAAGGGTTGAAGAAACAAATCCGAATCTCACCCCGCGAAGATAAGTTGAGGCCACAAATCCAGCAATATCACAGACAATACCGCCACCAATGCCGACAATAAATGTTGAGCGATCAGCCTCGAGAGCCAACAGTTTTTCATAGATGTTCCGGACCGTATCAAGGTTTTTTATTTTTTCGCCAGTATCAATGGTAATGACAGGATGCGTCGGGAAGTCATTCTCATAAAGTTGTTTCACATTTTTGTCTGTGATGATCACGACATTTTCAGATGGAATGTAATTCTTTAAATTCCGGAGGGTCTCACCCACATATATGAAGGAATTACCGGTGCTGCCGTGAATTTCAAGGGTTTTCATTTAGGCTCCTAATTAGTGGATATTTTTGTTTCAACTAAGTGCAAACTTTATGTAAAACTTTATTACCAAAATATATGAAAAGGGCAATAATAAAACGAAGCTATTTTTTATGGTAAACGATTTCAAATATGTTACATCTTTTAAAATATTGGGTTATAATGCAGAGTCATGATACATATCGCCTATTTAGGAAATATATGGTGTAGAATCTGAATTATAGGCATTTACGCATACGGGGGTGTACACTACGTGAACAAACGCAAAAAACAATTCTTGACAGATATAAAATAATACAGTAAAAAAGCCTAAAATTTGTTGATGAGGAAGTTGATTGATGAATAAACGTTGTGTTTTTAGATTAGATAATACATTTGGGCGCTTCTTTTTTATCTTTAGAAGCGTCCATCCGGATCGTTAACGCTTCAGGTTAAACACCCCGGATGGACCAGCATCGGTCTGTCCGGGGTTTATTTTTTAAAAGCCCCGGGAATTGATTCTCGGGGCTTTTTTTATGATTCAATTTATTGGAAGAATTCATTGTATTTTACGTTAAAGGTCAATCACGAAAACACGAAAGGACGAAAGCACGAAACCAAAAATATTCTTTTTCGTGTTTTTAAAATTTCGTGCTTTCGTGATAAAATTTCTTATGTATTTGAAACGGTAAAGTTTTTAAAAGGCTAAGTTGTTACCAAAGGAGGAAATACCATGCTTCTCGTGTTGGAAAAGGAAATCACCCAAGAGCAAAAGAACAATATCCGAAATATACTGTTCAGGGAGGGGTATATTGTTCGTGAAATGTCTGAAGCCGGACAGAACATCATAGGAGCAGTCGGCAAAGGAGATAAAAAGACCGATTTCTTTGAAGCGCTTCCCGGTGTCGCCAAAGTGGTATCGATATCGACATCTTTCAAACTGGTGAGTCGACAACTGCATACTGAAGACACCCGGGTCCAGGTAGGTGATGTGGTTGTGGGGGGAGACCGTATCACCATTGTTGCAGGACCCTGTGCTATCGAGAGCAGAGACCAGGCCCTGACCATTGCCAAAGAAGTCAAAAGATACGGAGCGGTTTTGTTTCGCGGCGGGGCATTTAAACCCAGGACTTCTCCATATTCGTTTCAGGGCCTTCAGGAAGAGGGGCTTAAAATTCTTGCCGAGGTCCGGGAAGTTACTGGTCTCGGAGTTGTAACGGAAATTACCTCGCCGGCCCAGGCGGATATGATGATGAAGTATGTCGATGTCGTCCAGGTCGGCACACGGAACATGCAAAACTTCGAACTGCTAAAATGTGTCGGTCGAATTGGAAAACCTGTGGTTCTTAAAAGGGGACTGTCTTCCACCATTGAAGAATGGCTGATGTCGGCGGAATATATTCTTTCCGAGGGCAACGACAACGTCATTTTGTGTGAGCGGGGAATACGAACCTTTGAGCCTTATACGCGTAACACCCTGGACCTATCAGCCATTCCAGTGCTCAAGACACTTACTCATCTGCCCGTGATCATCGATCCCAGTCATGCCACCGGCATACGGGAGAAAGTCAGCCCCATGGCAAGAGCAGCCATCGCCGCCGGTGCAGACGGATTGATGATAGAGGTGCATCATGATCCAGACCATGCCCTCTCCGACGGGGCACAGAGCCTTTATCCAAAGCAGTTCGGCCAACTGACACGAGACCTTTATGTGATTGCACCGGTTGTTGGAAAACAGATGGATTTTGATTATCTGGATAAAGCCAAAGCCGTGGATTATTTAAGCCGAACCAACGGTTCGGGAATTCAAAGGGCTGCCTTTTTAGGAGAAATGGGTACATTTAGTCATAAAGCTTGTACCCAGTATTTTGAGACTCAGGTGGCGGGTGTACCTTCACCGTCGTTTAAGGCGATTTTTGAGGCGGTAAAAACCGGAGAGGTCGATTTTGGTGTGGTACCGGTGGAGAATTCCCTCACTGGGAGTATTCATGAGAATTTCGATTTTTTATTGGAATACGATTTGAAAATTATCGGCGAAATTAAGCTGCGCATCATCCACCATTTGATTGGTCATCCCGGTACCAAGATAGACGGCATCAAGCGGGTACTTTCTCCCCCTCTTATTTTTCAACAGTGCCGTCAGTTTCTCGATCAGCATCCTGACTGGGAGCTGGTCCCGGTGAAAGACACTGCTGCTGCGGTAAAAGAAATCAGTACAACAAAGAATCCAGGCGATGTCGCTATTGCAAGCAAAGAGGCTGCGGATATCTACGGGATGGCGGTCATTGAGGAAGGTATTGAAACCAACCCCCGAAACTTTACACGCTTTGTTATTATCGGGGCACAACCATTGGATAAAGGGCCACGTCGGAAATCCTCTCTCATTTTTTCAACAGGAAATCAGCCGGGCGCACTTTTCGAAGTTTTGAAAATATTTGCCGAAAACAGCATCAACATGGTGAAACTGGAGTCGCGGCCCATTCATGGAAAGCCTTGGGAGTATATGTTTTATGTCGATATCGAAACGGATTCCGAGTCGGAAACCTTTAGACCGGTGCTTGATCTGTTGAAAGAAAAAACCGACTATTTTAAGATTCTGGGAAGTTATTAAAACTGGATCATCTCCCAATAACTTAAATTGATCGTAGACCAAATGGAAAATATAATTTATAATTACAATGTTGACAATTTTAGAATCGGTGGTTAAAATTTTTTTAATTTTTGATGTTTTTTCATTAATTATCCACGAAAGGAGATAGGAATGTTACGAAAAGCGACATATAAACTGCGTGTTACCCGGAGAGAATCCCTTCATGTTCATGACGAGTTCGACCACCAGCTCATGCTTGTGGAACTGGAAGGCACGCCGCTTCATTATGAAGTGGGTGTTGCCGGCGAGTTTGTTTCCCGCCGAAGTGTCAATTTCCACGATCGCTTGGGAGGCAGCGGTAATATGGAAGGATATGCGATCACCAACTTCCAGTATGGCTCGGTATTCAGCAAGTTTAACGGTCATCGTGACGGGAAAACCAAGCTCACCACCGGTACGTGGGAGACCTATAAGGGAACAGGCAAACTGGACAACATAAAAGGTACGGGGACGTTTAAAGTGACCTCAGGGGATGTATCCGGTGAGTTCGTTCTCGAGATGGAAGGAAAGTATGAACTCTAATTAAAACCAGTTGCCGTTATTAATTTTGAAAGTCAATAAAAAGCCGGATTAATCTCCGGCTTTTTTTATGGCCATGTGTTCTTGTGCAAGCTCAATATAGTGTTCGGCAGTTTGCTTGCGTTTTTCGACGGATGTTTCCGAAAGTTTCTTTTTTGACTCAGCAGGAATGCCCGCCACAAGATGATAGGGTTCGACCACCTGTCCATGTTTTACCACTGAGCCGGCAGCCACAACAGCAGCAGTTTTGATCCAAGCGCCACTGAGAACAACTGCATTGATGCCGATAAGACAGTTGTCTTCCACAATACAGCCGTGAACAACCGCATTGTGTCCCACCGTGACACGGTTTCCGATAATCGCAGGTTTATCATGATCCGTATGTATGGTGCAGTTGTCCTGGATATTGGTGCTTTCGCCGATGGTTATCGGGGCCAAATCTCCCCTTAATACCGTGCCATACCAGATGCTGGAATTGTCTTTTATGGTAACATCTCCGATGACCGTGGCTGTTGGCGCAATAAAGACGTTTTTTCCAATGATCGGGTTGCGGCCGTTGTGTTCGATTATCATGGTTTTATTCCTACTATATTTTAAAGCTCTCGGTCATTCCTGCATACTTTTTTCGCAGTTTCGGCTTTTCTATCTTACCGGTAGGATTACGCGGAACATCACCGAAAATGATCCTTCGGGGTCTTTTATATCTGGGAAGCGTCTGACAGAACGCATCGATTTCTTCTTTGGTGATTTCCTCACCGGACTTTGCCTTAATAACGGCGGTGGCGATTTCCCCTAATCGCAGACTGGGGAGCCCAATCACCGCGACATCATGAACTTTAGGATGTGCCTGTAAAAAATCTTCAATTTCAACGGGGTATATGTTTTCTCCACCGGTGATGATAACGTCCTTTTTCCGGTCCACCAGCCAGATAAATCCATCTTCATCCTGCCGGGCGACATCTCCTGTTAACAGCCAACCATCGACCAGCGTTTCTCGTGTGGCTTCAGGGTTTTTATAATATTCTTTCATGACACCAGGTCCTTTGACAATTAACTCACCCGGCTGCCCTTGGGCAACAGGCTTCAGTTGATCGTCAACAATCTTGATTTCCCAGTCAAAGCCGGGCAGCCCTATGGCACCGACTTTGTGCATGTTTTCCATTCCAAGATGGACGCATCCCGGTCCGGTGCATTCAGTCAGGCCATAGGTGGTATCATATTGATGATGGGGAAAAATTCTTTTCCATTCTTTGATTAGAGTGGGGGGTACGGGTTGGGCTCCGATATGCATCAATCGCCACTGGTCCAGGGTGTAGTCTTTGAGCTTCATTTCTCCGCTCTGGATCGCAAAGAGGATATCAAGCGCCCAGGGGACCAACAGCCAGACCACCGTCACTTTTTCCTGGGAAATGGCCTCCATGATCCATTTGGGTTTGATTCCCTTGAGGATTACACTTTTGGCCCCGACGATGAAATTTCCGAACCAGTGCATTTTCGCACCTGTGTGATACAACGGCGGGATACATAGAAAATTATCTTCATGGGTCTGATGATGATGCAGATTTTCCAAGAAACAGGCAAACTCAAGATTCCTTTGGGTCAAAAGAGTTGCCTTGGGTATGCCCGTAGTGCCGGAAGTAAAGTACAGCGCTGCTTCATCTGTGATCTTAATCTCCACATTTGGGTCGACAGGAGGAGCGGTTTCTATAATGTCTTGATAGGGTAATGCATATGAGGGGGTTAATTCCTTCGGGCCGACAAAAATATACGTCTCTACGAAAAAATCCAGATCCTCTTTAACGGCGTTGATTCGCTCAATGAATTCTTCACCGAAAATTAAAGCTTTGGCCTCCGCGATTTGAGCACAGTACCGGATGGTCTTTGCCACAAAACGAAAGTTGAGGGGAACGGCCCAGGCGCCGGTGCGAAGGATTCCGAAATAGATGGGTAACCATTCGATACAGTTGGTCATCAAATGAACAACCCGGTCCCCTTTTTTTATCCCCCGGGCAATAAGACTCTGGGCTATTTGATTGGCCTGCTCGTCGAATGCTTTCCAGGTGATTTTCTGGCGCCGGTTTTTTTCCGGTTCTCTTTCGATAAGCGCTGTTTCAGACCCATACATACGAGCATTTCGGGCCAGTATCTCTGTAATCAGCATATATGATCCTTTCAGTTATTCACCGAGTGGATATCAGACCTATACCGGTTGGTCAAGATTCAAGAAGCCATCTCAAAAAATCTTTTGGCCCAATCCACCAGAGGCGGACAAGTCTCTGTGTTATGCTCAAAAAAATAATCCTCCTGAGGCGGATAAATCCTCGGAATATTAAAAATATGCCTGTGGTTATTTTTTTCGCATGCCTTGATCTTGGACCAAAATTCTGTTTTTGAGATGGCTTCTTCTTAGTGTCTATCCATAAATAGTATTTTTTCCAATGTTAGCAGTGAAAAATCCTCGATATGTGTTTTCAAAAAAGGGGCTATGCTTTTCCACTTACACAATGTTTCGAAGTGACCCAATATTTGCGTCTGAAACTTGATTTTTGAAAAATACGACATAAAGTCGGCAATTTTTTTACTATAAACTTAAATGGTTGCTGCTGTTATTTCCATCGCTGTTGCTGAAACAGAGCGAATGTAGGAAATAATTTAATGTAATATCAATTAGATACTATGACTAAAAAAGGAAAAGGAATCAAGTGTTTCAATAAGGCATGATTGTTGCATATATTTGTTAGTGTTAAGAAATCCTTTGTTATTAAAAGGTCATTCAATGGATATATATGTTGCCAGACAGCCTATTTTCGATATAAAGAAATGCATTTTTGGCTACGAACTTCTATTCAGGGCCGACATGGCCAACTTTTTTCCTGATATTCAAGGAGATTCGGCGACTTCCAAGCTGCTTTCCAACAGTTTTCTTAATATCGGCATTGAAAAAATTGCCGGTTCCAATCTGGCCTTCATCAATTTTACCCAGGACCTTTTAACCCAACAGTTTCCCTTGATGTTTTCCCAGGACAGGCTTGTAGTGGAAATTTTAGAAGATGTCCAACCGGATAAAGACATCATCGAAGCCTGCCAGGAGATCGCCCTTAATGGATTCATCATCGTATTGGATGATTTTTTTTACAAACCGAGTATGGAGCCGTTAATTGAAACTGCAGACATTATAAAAATTGACGTCAAAGCAACGCCTTTGGAGGAGATTAGGGATCTTGTAGATAATATAAAGGGAAGAGGGGTCAATCTTTTGGCTGAAAAAGTGGAAACCCACGATGAATTCAAGAAGGCCCTTGAAATGGGATTTCGTTATTTTCAGGGTTTCTTTTTCAGCAAACCGGAAATTTTGGCAGGCAAGGAAATTTCCACGTCCCAGATGCAGCTTTTGGAAATAATGGCTGAAGTCAACAAAGCGGAATTTGAATTTAACAGGCTGGAAAAAATGATCCTCCGTGATGCGACCATTTCTTATAAACTTATGCGTTTGATCAATTCAGCATACTTCAAGAGAGCAAAAGAAATCTCTTCCATTCGGCAAGCCATTGTATTGATCGGCGAGGCTGGAATCAGGCGCTTTTTATCTCTTATTTCCATGGCAGGTTTGGCCGCCAATAAACCTGATGAACTGATAAGGGGTTCACTTGTCAGAGCTAGATTTTGTGAACTTCTTGGAAATAATCACGGCAGCACTGCTGATACATCTGAGTTGTTTACAATGGGCTTATTTTCATTGATAGATGCGATCATGGATGACTCCATGGAAAATCTCATGTCGCAAATCCCATTATCCAGTAAAATAAAAGAAGTTCTCATATCCAGAACCGGCGACTTAAACGGCTATCTGAGCCTGATAGAATCCTATGAAAAAGGCGACTGGGAGGAGATCGACCAAGCTGCCACCATATTAGGTATAGATGAAGGCGACCTCCCTCGCTATTATATGGAATCTTTGGGTTGGGCTGATAGCCTAAATGTCCTCCAATAAATATTGTCCATCCAGAAACAGCATCTTTCGGTTCAGGCCGATGTTCTCGCTCTTTTGCAATCCTCGACGTAGTGCTTCTACGCCTGCGGTTGCAAAAAAGCTTTGGCCTTGGCCTGAACCGAAATCTACCACTTCTGAATGGACAATAGGTGGCTGCCATCAAAAACTTGTTTTAAGTCTTTTCCCCTGATTAACATCGCGGATATTTTCGTCAGTTCTTGACACAAAACTATTCCCATTATACTAAGATTTTATCCCTTAAAATTTAATTCATCCCGCTTAAATGCACATTTGGAGGACCGCAAATAGTGATACCCTTTAATTGGTGCTTACCCCGATACCTGCAAGGTTTTTTCCCGTTAAAAAATGAATTTATGAAATGGTCTAGTTTTATAAAAGGATTAATTTTATTAACTGCTATACAAAGGAGGTGTCATAATGGATGAGAAAGATCTCGAAATCATAAATAAGATAGAAGGCTGCAAGCCATGTAAAGTAGTCAACCGACGAGATTTTTTAAAGGCCACCGCAGCTGCGGGAGTTGCCGGTCTGATGCTAGACGGAAAAGAAGTTTTTGCGGCCGGGGGCAAGAAAAGTCGATCAAAATCCATCAATAAAGCCCCAGAAGGGTTTACTCCTGATCCCATTACAGAAAAACTGATCGATCATGCACACAAGCAAAACATTGATCTGGTCTGGGACAGAAAAGCGCATTGTGAGTTTTCTGAAGAAGGAAACGGCGGAATTTCAGGCGTGTGTTGCTTTCATTGCAATATGGGACCGTGCACCCTTGGCGAAGCCATGGGATATGAATATGGCGCCTGCGGTGCCACAGCGGATACCATTGTTGCTCGAGGATTGGTGGGGCGCGTTATGGGCGGTGCTTCCGCACATGTTGAACACGCCAGAGCCACGGCCAAAACATTGAAAGACGTGGCAACAGGTAAAATCAAGGCCTATAAAATCAGAGACAAGGCCAAACTGGATGCGCTTTATAAAGGACTCGGCTGTAAGGGGACAAACAAAGCACTGGCGGTTGCAGAGACCTGCCTTTCCGATTTGGGAAAGGATGAGGGTGCACCAGCATGGATGGGATATAAGGCCAACTCGGAAAGAATAGCCACATGGGAAAAACTCGGAATTCTTCCTACCGGAGCCGGCGCGGAGATTGCCCAGGCCTGCCACAGAACCCATATGGGCGTGGATGCCGATATGACCCATCTGGCCACTGACGCCCTCAAATTGGGACTGGTGGACGGCTACTGTGGACTTCACCCGGCTACAGATATGCAGGATGTTTTGTTTGGCACGCCGAAACTGGTTTCAAGCCTCGCTAACCTAAGTGTGATTAAGAAGGACAGGATCAACATCATTGTTCACGGTCATGAACCTATACTTTCCGAAAAGATAGTTGAAGCTGCCGAAAAATATCCATCCCCGCCGCGGGCGATTAATGTCATCGGCATGTGTTGTACCGGAAATGAGGTTTTGATGCGTAAAGGTGTTCCACTGGCCGGGAGCATGGTACAACAGGAACTGGCCATTGTTACCGGCGCGGTGGAAGCCATGGTGGTGGATGTTCAATGTATTATGCCCAACGTTCAGCGGGTTGCCCAGCGCTTTCACACGAAAGTCATTACCACCAATCCCCAAGCCAAAATAACCGGAGCAACCCATATTGAATTTGAACCGGAAAAAGCAGATGAGGTTGCGGAACAAATTGTTAAAACAGCTGTTGATAACTACAAACTTCGAAAATCGAACAAGGTGATGATTCCAGATCATCCACCGGCAAAAATAATGGCCGGTTTTTCCGTAGAACAAATCATTGGCGCATTGGCCAAGGTAAACGCTTCGGATCCTCTCAAACCACTGATCGACAACATTGTCGCCAACAATATAAGAGGGATCGTAGCCATCGTCGGATGCGTTACCCCATGGGATCATTATGGATACCGTCATCTTGTGTTGACAAAAGCACTTTTGGCACAAAATATCCTTGTTGTCGGCACCGGATGCTGGGCACATATCGCCGCACAGAGGGGTTTGCTCGAACCCAACCCTGAGTATCCCGGTGTCGGAGACGGATTAAAGGCCGTGTTAAAAGCAGTTGCAAAGGCCAACGGCGTGCCCGCGCTTCCAGCATGCTGGCACATGGGGTCCTGTGTGGACAACTCACGCATTGAGGATGTTCTAAACCCCGTTGCGGGTTATTTGAAGGTGAAAATCAGCGATTTGCCGGTAGCGGCTTCTGCACCGGAATTTATCACTGAAAAAGCCGTATCCATCGGTACATGGGCGGTAAACTTGGGCGTTATGACCCATATCGGTGGCCAACCCTATGTTTCCGGAAGCAAAAATATGGTTAAGCTATTAACCAATGATGTGGAAGGCCTGGTGGGTGGTAAATTCTATGTTGAGACAGATCCAAATAAGTCGGCCCAAACCATTCTTGCCCACGTAAATGCCAAGCGGAAAAAACTAGGCCTGAAAGTGTAAACATAACGTACGGATATACTGGAAAATTGCTCTAAAATATTTAAGGGGCCGGGGTGTTTTAATTTTTCAAATCACTCCATGGATAAGGGTTTACAACAAAAACTTCCCGACCCCTCAATTTAGATTATTTAATGAAATTTAGTCGTAGATTGTGCGAATAATAAAATTTAAAGAGACAATGCCGATATGGGAAAGTTGAGAATATTTGCAACTGGCCGTTCACAGCCTACCCGGAAGCAGGCTCGGGGCAAGTTATTTTCGGAAATGATGACCTGGGTTCTGAATAGCGATGGATACCATGTCGACCACATTGTTCATTCAAATTCCGCTCAGATGGAAATCGAGGCCCAAGGGGAACACAGGGAAACAGGTTTTCCGTTTTATGCCGTCTGCAAGCATTCTGAAGCACCCATGTCGGAACGGGACCTTCAGGCTTTTTTCGGCAGGTATATGATAAAATGGCACACGGATAGACACTGTCACGGCCTCTTTATCATATTGCCCGGTCTTAGCGGTACAGCCGCGAAATTTTATCGAGAGCACATAAAAAATAATCCCCATGTCACAATCTTTTTATACGATGAAGACGATGTTCTGAAGTCGATTTCAAAAATGCCGGGGCACGCGAATCCGGATCAGATTGCCGGTCGAATATCTCCGGACATAGGGAAACCCGGTGAGGGCAATCTGGTTTGTACGGAAAAAGGCATATTTTGGGTCTACCCCATTATTTCACACGGGAAAAAAACACAGGATAAAATCGCAATCTTTGACGCCAAAGGTGAATTGATTTCTGATCGATCCATTATCGGCTATCTGACAAAACTGGACCCCGAAATAGCAAATTTTGACAACATTTCTACTGATATTTCCGGCAAGACAGGTCCACTTCAGCCGGGGCTATTCCAAGATTCAGATCCAATTGTCGAAGTAAATGGAAGTTCTTCCTGTTTTGAGTATCAACATCCTGCATCCCCCCGATATTTTGTGGGAAGAAAATCACTTTTCAAAGCTTTTGATTCGTTTTCCGATCAGATTATTCATAAAAAGACCACTCATCGCGGAGTTATATATGAGGGACCAACCGGTTGGGGAAAAAGTTCAATGGTGCTGGCAAGCGTGGCATATTTGCAGAAAATGGGGCATTTTGCAGTTGCCGTCGATTGTCGAACAGCGTCTTTATCAACATTCATTCCGCTTGTTGTAGAGTATGCCGTGAGAAAATTCGAGGATCTTGATAGAGGAATCGTCGAAACAGATCAAAAGAACAAGATATCAGGATTTGGCAATGCTGTACGCATGATTCTCGATACCGGTCAAATTCTTGAGTCCCAAAACAAACTGCTGTTTATCTTTTTTGACCAGTTTGAAAATATCGTTTTTGTGCCGGACGCGCTGAATCAGCTTAAAAACCTTTTTCTGAAAATCGTAGAAAAGCAGACAAATATTATCTTAGGCTTCACATGGGACAAAAATCTAATTTCATCGAGCCATGCCTTTTCTAACAAACAATTTGATGAAGTTGCCCATGAATGCCGAAAAATGATTCTCACAACCTTTACCAAAATTGAGATGGGCATACTTATTAAAAAGCTTGCCAAGGAATTGGATGAAACTATTGAAAAAGATCTTCAATCTTTTCTTGAAAAGTTATCACAAGGTTATCCATGGCTGCTGAAGATGCTCTGCTTTCATGTTATGGTTGCACGTCAATCCGGTATTCCACCTTCGGATATTCCAGGGATTC
>Ga0316576_10001056_pt1 | contig 14298 bp, 12 predicted proteins | sample S0NA_FD_203075 | JGI IMG/M metagenome (GOLD analysis project Ga0316576, IMG submission 203075) | Rhizosphere microbial communities from salt marsh grasses in Alabama, United States - S0-2_050615r3r5 | ecosystem: Host-associated > Plants > Roots > Rhizosphere | place: USA: Alabama | collected... | reverse complement strand
AGAAAGTAGCGCTGTCTATTTGATATCCATTGTAATAACAGACCATTATATACACTTTGCCATGTTGTTTATGCAACTATGGGGTTCATTGGGTTAGCGAGAAGCTCAACAAACGCAATAAACACAATGAACGCAACAAACGCAATTCGGCATAGTCCTTCCAGGGTGAAACCGGTGCCAAGTGATGCACGCCCTGGTATCCGCTCTATCTCCGGTTTAGCTTTTCTCAGCTCCCTTTGCCGTTGGCCGCCGGATAACTGCCCAGATTTTTCATGGTGATGGTCATGCCCTCCACTTTGTTGAGGACTTCCGCCACGTCGGGGTCGTTTTCGGTGCCCTCGAAATCGAGAAAGAAGCTGTAGTTGTCTGGTTCCGTGCGCAGCGGCATGGACGCGATACGGGTCAGGTTGATGCCGGCGTCGGCAAACAGCTGCAGGATGCCGTAAAGGCTGCCGGCCTTGTGCGGGGTTACGAATATGATGGACGTCTTGTCGCCGATCTTTTCATAAGCCTCTCTGGCGAGAAGCAGGAAACGGGTGGAATTGGCCGGACCGTCTTCGATGCCGCGCTTGATAATTTCGAGGTTGTAAAGCTCTGCGCTCAACTCGCTGGCAATGGCGGCAGCCGCTTTGAGATTTTCCCTTGCCAGCATTTTTGCCGCCCCGGCCGTATCATAGTAGGGCCTCGGTTCGAGGTGGTTGCGCATGAGAAACCCACGGCACTGTGCCAGGGCCTGGGGGTGCGAATAGACCAGGCGAATCTCCCGGTAATCCGTTGCTTCGGTCGCTAAAAGGCAGTGATTGACCGCTACCTTGGCTTCTCCGATCACTTTCAGGTTCGTTGTGGTGAGCAGGTCGTTCACCTGGGTGACGGCCCCTTCGAGGGAGTTTTCGACCGGGACGACGCCCAGGTCCAGGTACCCCTGTTCGACGCCTCGGAACACGTCGATGAATTCCATGCAGGGAATGTAGGCGCCGCCCGGAACCAGCGTCCGTGCCGCAACTTCCCCGTAGGCCCCGTGTTCGCCCTGAAAGGCCACCAGGGAACGATCCTCCTCCTGAAGCCGTTTGCTTTCATCGATGATGGTTTTGAGCAGATGCCGGGAAAAGGAGCGTTCGATCAGGTCCAGATTCATGTGTTCGATGCGTGCCAGCACATCCTCTTCACGCGCCGGGTCGGTGACGGTCTCCTTGAATTTTTTGGACCGCAGGGCCAGACCCATTCTTTCCTGGAGCAATACCAGAAGCTCCCTGTCGACTTTATCGATTTGTTTGCGTATCTCTTTCAATTTCATGGCCACCCTCTACTTGTGTTATATATGATGTTGTTATGTTGTGTTGTGTTCCGGTTGGTTGGAAACGTCTGCAGCGTTTTTTTCAATTGCTTTCTAGAAACGCTTTCAGCGGCCTGATTTGAGCCATGATGCCTTCGAACATTGCCGGCGTCAAGGCCTGGTCCGCATCGCACAGGGCTTCTTCGGGCCGGTTGTGGACTTCGATGATGAGCCCGTCGGCGCCGGCCGCCACGGCGGCGCTGCTCATGGGACCGATCAGGCTGATCCGTCCGGTGCTGTGTGTCGGATCGACGATAATGGGCAGATGGGTCAACTCCTTGATGGCCGGCACCGCACTCAGGTCCAGTGTGTTGCGGGTATACTTTTCGAAGGTCCGGATGCCGCGTTCACAAAGGATTACGTCGGGATTGCCTTCGCTCAGGATGTATTCGGCGCAGTTGAGCCATTCCTCCAGCGTGGAATACATGCCGCGTTTCAACAGAACCGGGCGGCCGGCTTTGCCGACTTCCTTGAGCAGGGCATAATTCTGCATGTTGCGCGTACCGATCTGAAGGACATCGGCAAATTCCGCCACCCAGCTGACATCGCGGGGGTCGATGACTTCGGTCACGATGGGCAGGCCGGTTTCCTCTCGTGCTTTTTCTAAAATTTTCAATCCGTTAAGGCCAAGTCCCTGGAAAGCATAGGGGGAAGTGCGGGGTTTGAACGCCCCGCCGCGCATCATATCGGCGCCGGCGGCTTTGACCGCCCTGGCGGTTTCAATGGTCTGTTTTTCGCTTTCGACGCTGCACGGACCGGCGATGACCACCAGTCCCTTGCCCACCTCGACGCCCCCGGCGTTGACGACGCTTCTCTCCTTCTGTTCAATCGATGCCAGTTTTAAATTTTTCATGTCTCAGTCTTTCAATCAAATGTCATTCAAGCCAAATAAAAAAGCCCCGGGTACCTGACCCGGGGCGATGAAATAAAAAACCCGGGTGGCTGTTCATGTCCACCCGGGATGCTGTTGTTATGGAAGCATCAGCTGTCCGGATGGACGCGTCTAAAGAAAAAATAGAAGCGTCCGAACGCAAATTTGTCGATGATTTTGTCTGTGTCGGTATTCATAGCTTTCTCCTGTGACGTGGGCATACTGGTTTCTTAAATGCTTGTCAACCGTAAAAAATCATTGGTTACAATTGACGGTCTCGTGTTGGAATCGACACAGCCTTCTAAAAACTGGATGGTTTTGATGGTTATCCCATGATTTTTTAAGAGAATTCATTTTCCAAATGATATTTTTGTGATTTGATTGTTTTTCAGACAAGGAGGTTTGGAATGAAAGTAAAAGGTCACGATGCGAACGACAGGCCCATGACCAGTCGCGAACGGTTTCTCAGGACGATGCAATACGCTGAAGTCGACCGGGCACCCTGCTTCGATGAAGGCCTGAGACCCGAGGTCATCGAGGCATGGAAGAGGCAGGGGCTGGCCGATGAAGAGGCGCTTTGGCGAACCGTGGCCGCGGACAAAAGGGAAACCCTGGAAACCGACCTGTACCCCATCCCCGATATCGAAATCTGGCCGTCAGCGCCGGAGCAGTTGGCGATTTTCGAGCATCGCTTAGATCCTTTGGAAGAAAAACGCATGCCAAAAGGGTTCTCTGAAAAGATTGACGCGTGGCGCAGCCGGGAGCACGCGCTGATGATGTATGTCCATCAGGGATTTTTCCTCTCGATGGGGGTGGAGGACTGGCGCCGTTTTCGCGAGGTGATGTATCTGCTGGTGGACGAGCCCGCACTCGTCCGCAACATGATGCGCATACAGGGTGAGTTTGCGGCAAGATTGGCGGACAGGGTGCTCCGGGAGGTGGATGTCGATGCGGCCGTATTCAGCGAACCCATCGGCGGGAACGACCAGCCGCTGTTGTCACCCGCCATGTACGAGGAGATCGTCCTCGAAAGCTATGCGCCGGTTTTCGAGGTCCTGCACCGCCACGATGTCGCCGCCATCATTTTTCAGACGTACGCCAACGCGCGCATACTCATCCCTCTGATTTTGAAATGGGGCTTCAACTGTCTGTGGTCGTGCGAGGCCGAGACCGAGGCGATGGACTACCGCGGCCTGAGGAAAGAATACGGCCGCGATCTGAGGTTGATGGGCGGCATCGACCTGGACGTCATTCGGCTGGGCGAAGCGGCCATCAGGCGGGAACTGGAAACCAAGGTCCCGCCCTTGCTGGCATCCGGCGGGTATGTGCCTCTGGCCGACGGCCGCATGCGTGCGGACATGCCGCTGGCGAACTACCTCTGCTACCGCAAGCTGCTGGAGGAAATCGTCAGGGGTTCCTTTTAGATGAATCATAAAAGTTCGAGCCTATAACCCAAATTAGGCACCCCTCGGCCGGCAGGCTTTTACCTTGTTATTGGTTATAGGTCCGTAAAAGTTTGGTACAAACTTTTATCAGGGCAAAAGAATCGTAGATCCCGTCGTTTTGCGGCCTTCCAGGTCCCGGTGGGCGCGCGAGGCATCGGCCAGCGGATAGGTCTGGTTCACCTTTATGTCGACGGCGCCGGCCTCCACTGCCGCAAACAGATCCTCGGCGTGGGCCAGAAGGTCTTCACGTTCGGCCGTGTAGGTCATGAGGCTCGGTCGCGTGAGAAACAGGGAGCCCTTGGCGGCCAGGATGCCCGTATCCAGAGGCGGCACGGGCCCCGATGACTGGCCGAAGGTGACCATGGTGCCCATCGGCCGCAGGCAGTCCAGGGATTTCATGAAGGTGGCCTGACCCACGGAATCATAAACCACGTCAACCCCCCTGCCGGCGGTGATTTCCCTGACGCTGGCGGCAACATCCTCTTTTTCGTAAAGAATAGGGTGAAGACAGCCGTTGGCCCGGGCTTTTTCGGCTTTTTCCCGGGATCCTACCGTTCCGATCACCGTGGCACCGAGATGGTTGGCCCATTGGGAAACGATCGACCCCACCCCTCCGGAGACGGCATGGATGAGGATGGTGTCCCCCTTTTTTACAGGATAACAGCTGCGGATCAGGTAGCGTGCGGTCATGCCTTTCAGCATCATCGCGGCCCCGGTTTCAAACGAGATGGCCTCCGGCAACTTGACCAGGCGGTGGGCCGGGATACAGCGCGCCTGGGAATAGGCCCCGGGAGGAACACCGGCATAGGCGACACGGTCGCCCTCCTGAAATTCGGTTACGCCGGGACCGATTGCCTCCACGACTCCCGAGGCCTCCAGCCCGGGCGTAGCGGGCAGGGAGGGCAGGGGATAAAGACCGGTTCGGTGGTAGACATCGATAAAATTGAGCCCCACGGCCCGGTGACGGACGAGCACTTCCCCCTCGCCGGGCTCTCCCGTCTCATGGGGTTCCCATTTCAGGGCCTCGGGGCCCCCGTTTTCATATATTCGAATGGCATGGTTCATGGTGTGGGCCTCCATATTTGCAGAATCCATATATTACCTAAATTGAACTTAGGTATTAATATAATTATCGGCATAGCCATATGCAACTATGGGATCAATAGGGGCGGCATCGGTTATTTTTTACCTAAACGATGAGGGAGACCGGCTTTCACTGGTATCGACCCTTTCAAGCACTACCCGGGTGGCGTTGAACCGCGGCCCGGATCCGATGGCCTGGGGCGTGCCGTCCACGATGCGGTTCTGCGGCCTGCCGTCGAGATCCAGCATTTCACGCGGCGACCACAACACATCTTCAGGGACACGCTCCGACAGCCGCGCCTTCAGAACGATGCTGCCGACGGCGCTTTTCAATGCAACCCGTTGCCCGGCCTCGATGTTCAGCCTGGAGGCCGTTCGGGGATGTATATCGACCACCGCCGGTATGGGGCCGTAAACCTCCTGGAACTGGGTGTGGGTGTACTCGGGGACGGCGCTGGTGATGTAGGTGAAGGAGGCGTCCCCTGAAGGCAGTTCGGCTTGACGCGGCAGGGGCGCATGGCCTGCTTCTTCGGCCATGGTGGACCAGAACTCGATCTTTCCCGAAGGTGTCCGGTATTCCCCCGGGGGCAGGCGTTTGAATCGGAGGCGTCGACCCTTCAGGAGGTCTTGAAAGCATCCGGACTCGAAGGCGTTTGCCATTACCTCCTGCAGGGCGTCCACGGGGTCCTGATAGAGCCAGTCCTCACCCAGCCGCAGCTTCTCTGCAAGCGTCTGCATAACCCATATTTCGCTTCGGCTGTCGTTGACGGGATCGATCACGCTTTTGGAAAAACTGACCAGGGGATGGGTGTCGGAAATGATGAGGTCGTCCTTTTCCAGGAAAGTGGGCGCCGGCAAAACGGCGTCGGCCATTCGGGCGGTGCGTGTCCAGTGGGTTTCGTGGACCGCCAGAAAGAGGTCGTCCCGGCCGACCCCCCGGTCGAAGGCCTGCAGGTTGGGGATGGTCAGGGCCGGGTTCATGCCGCTGACGAAGACGAACTTGAAACGCCCGCTGTCGAGTTCGTCGGCCAGGGCCACCTGGCTGACGGAACCGGCCGGAACGGTTGCCTGGCGTTCGCCTTTCAGAGACGGCATGTCTACATCGTAGGCGCCGCCGTTGCCGTAAAAAAATCCTCTTTCCGCTCCCAGGAGCGCCGGGATGAAGGCGACCGCTCTGGCCTGGTCCGCGCCGCCCGAGCGCTTCTGCAGGCCGAAGCCGATCATGGTCGCCGCCGGTCTCAAGCGCTTGTAGAGATCACTCAGGGCTTTCAGTTTGTCCGGTTCGACGCCGCAGAACCGTGCGACCCTCCCGGGATCCCACTTCCCGGCGGCCCGTTTCAAGGCGTCGAAACCGGTTGTCCTGTTTGTGACGAAGGTTTCATCGATGCCCTGATCGGCAATCAATCGATTGATGACACCATAGGCCAGGGCGACATCCGATCCCGGCCTGACCCGGATCCAGAGATCCGCCTTTCCGGCCGTGAGGGTTTCGATGGGGTCGACGACGACGATTCTGGCACCCGCCTGTCTGCGCGCCTGCCGCGCCAGGCTGAAGAGATGCGGCGAGCTAACGGCGGCGTTGTGGCCCCAGAAAACGATGAGCTGCATGCGGGGCAGCTCCAGGGGGTCGAGCCCGTAGCTGCTGCCGTAGTGGTAGGCCAGGCCGGTGTGTCCGGATTTGCTGCAAAGGGCGCCGTCCGAAAAAGTGGCCCCCAGGGCCCGCCAGAGCCGTTGCGGGTAGGAATAGGTCAAAAGGCCCGTGTTGCCGGCATATTGCAGGAAAAGAACACGTTGCGGCCCGTGGTCATTCAGGGCGGTGCGTAATTTCCCGGCAATGTGTGCCGTGGCCGTTTCCCATGTGCAGGGGTTCAACACCGAATCGTTGCGTATGCAGGGGGTGTCGACACGGTTGTTCAGGAGACGCACGTGGTCCTTTGCGCTGCGGGGGCAGGTGAGGCCCCTGGTCAGCGGATGACCGGGGTCACCTTGAATCTTGGTGATTCTCCGGTCTGCATCGAGATGGGCCAGAAGGGAGCAGGTGTCGTAACAGTCACGGGCACAAACGGTTTTCTTTATCATTTTTAGGTAGTGTTTTGTGGGTTGTGTTTGGTGTCGCTGGTGGCGATGCGGCTTTCCTTTTTTGGACGGCCCGCAGCTGGTTACATGTCCTTCAACAGGGTGACGATCGCCCTGCCGAATTCACGCACCCGCCACCGGCGGATGCCTTCCACGCTCTGCATCTGCCGGACGGACCTGGGGTGTTTTTTTGCGATATCGCAGATCAACATTTTCGTCAGCACCAGCGACGGGTCGATGCCCAGTTGCTCCGCTTTGGCATCCCGCCACAGCTTGATCTCCCTGATGCGGTTGGAAACCGCCGGCTTCAAGCTGGGCAACCTTTTGCGGGGATAGACGGGGTGCTGATCCGCGGGCAGCTTCAGGGCGGTTTTGATCACCTTCACGATTTCCGATCCGTATTGTCCGGCCTGTTTGGCGCTCAAGGCGCTGGTCGCCTGCAGCTGCTTCTTGCTGGTTGGCTTTTTGCCGGCGAGTGTCAGCAGGGTTGCATTGCCGATGGTTTTGAAAAGAGGCCTGTCCTTGGCTTTGGCAACGCTTTTGCGGTACTGGAGCAGGGCTTCCAGTACGGCCAGATCCCCCGGCTTCAGACGGCCGGCGCCCTTGAAATTCAAAAACAGGGGCTGGCCGTGGTTGGCCGCCGGCCTTACCCTGCTCAGCCACTCGCACTCTTCCTTCACCCAGGCAAGGCGTTTTTTCCCGCGGAGTTCCTTTTCCAGCTCCCTTGAAAGCGGCACCAGGAAACACGCATCCCTGGCGGCATAGGCCAGCATGTGCTCCGGCAGAGGCCGCTGCGACCAGTCTTTTTTCTGGTAGCGTTTGTCCAGGACGACGTTGAAGCGGCTGTTGAGAACGGCTTCCAGGCCGGTTTGCTGAATGCCCAGAAAACGGCTGGCAAGCTGGGTGTCGAAAAGATTGCTGACGTTGATGTTGAAATCCCTGAAGAGCGAACGAACATCATAATCCCCCCCGTGAAACACCTTTTTTATCCGCTTGTTTTCGAACAGGGGCTTGAGGGGTTTCATGTCGGGTATTTTCAGGGGGTCGAGGAGGAAGGTTTCCCGTTCCGTGGCCATTTGTATCAGGCAGATCTTTTCGCGGTAGTGGAACATGGAATCCATTTCCATATCGACGCCGACGGCGTTTTTGTTTTTCAAACGGTCCAGCATCGTTCGAAGTTCACGGGTGGTCGTGACCCACTGGTAGGCTGGTGACGATTTTTCTTTTTGCTTGACCATATACTGTTATTACCTTAACTTGTGTCCATCCGCAGATGGCGAATCGATACGGTTTTTCATCTTGTACAACCGGCTGGTTCCTATTTAAATTTTCAGGCCTTTGCGTCCTCGATGCCCTTGTGGTCTGATTGAGCGCGGCCCAAAGGCGAAACGATTTACGGTGAACGACGATGATCAACATAACACTTCCCGACAACAGCATAAAGTCTTTTGATAAGGCGCCCACAGGGCTCGATGTCGCCATGAGCATCTCCGAAGGGCTGGCAAGAAACTGTGTGGCCATGGAGTTGAACGGGACACTGGTGGACTTGAACCGTACCATCGAAGCGGACGCCAAGGTCCGGCTGATAACCACCAGAGACGAGGAGGGCCTGGAAATACTCAGGCACAGTGCGGCCCACCTGATGGCGCAGGCCATTTTGCGGCTGTATAAAAACGCCAAGTTGACCATCGGGCCGGTCGTCGGGGACCAGTTTTACTACGACATCGACATGGAACCCGTTTCCGAAGACGATTTTTCCAAGATCGAAGCGGAGATGCAAAAACTGGCCAAGGCCAGGCTGCCCATTACGCGCAAAAGCGTTTCCAAGAAGGAAGCCCTGGCCTTCTACAAGGACGAACCGTACAAGTTGGAGATGATAGCGGACCTGGAAGACGGAAACATATCCTTCTACGAACAGGGCGAGTTTACCGACCTTTGCCGGGGCCCCCACATTCCTCACACGGGCTTTCTCAAGGCTGTGAAGCTGATGAAGGTCTCCGGGGCCTACTGGCGGGCGGACCAAAGCCGGGAACAGTTGCAGCGGATTTACGGCACCGCCTTCTTCGACAAGAAGGAGCTCAAGAAGTACCTCAATTTCATCGAGGAGGCCAAAAAGCGAAACCACCGCAAGATCGGCGAGGCCCTGGAGCTCTTCAGCTTCCACGAGGAGGCACCGGGAATGCCCTTTTTTCATGCCAAGGGCATGGAGGTATGGAACGTCCTGTTGGATTTCTGGCGCGAAGAACACCGGGCGGCCGGCTACGTGGAAACCAAGACGCCCATCATGCTCGAACAGAAGCTTTGGGAGCGCAGCGGCCATTGGGAGAACTACCGGGAGAACATGTACACCTCGGCCGTAGACGACAATCAGTATGCCATCAAACCCATGAACTGCCCCGGGGGCATGCTGCTGTACAAGAACAGGCCCCATTCCTACCGTGAATTTCCCATGCGGGTTTCGGAGATCGGCCTGGTCCACCGCCATGAGATGAGCGGCGTCCTGTCGGGCCTTTTCCGGGTGCGATCCTTTCACCAGGACGATGCGCACATTTTCATGACCGAGGACCAGATACAGGACGAAATTTTCGGCGTGCTCAAACTGGCCAAACGGATTTACGGGATTTTCGGGCTGGGGTTCCTGCTGGAGCTTTCCACCCGTCCGGAAAAATCGATTGGCACCGACGAACAGTGGGAGGTGGCCACGGAAGGGTTGCGGGCCGCCCTCGAAAGCTACGGCATCGACTACCGGCTCAACGAGGGCGACGGCGCATTTTACGGCCCCAAAATCGACCTGCACATCGAGGATGCACTCGGGCGCACGTGGCAGTGCGGTACCATCCAGCTGGACATGAACCTGCCGGAGCGCTTCGACCTGGGATACATCGCCCGGGACAACGAAAGGCGGCGTCCCATCATGATCCACCGGACCATTTTCGGTTCCATCGAGCGCTTTTTCGGCATTCTCATCGAGCATTTCGCCGGGAAGTTTCCCCTGTGGATGGCGCCGGTCCAGGCGGTAATTCTGCCGATCAACGATGAACTGACGAGCGCCGCCGGGGAACTCGGCGCCCTTCTGGCGGCCAATGGTCTGCGCATGACCGTGGACACGCGCACGGAAAGCCTCAACAAAAAGATTCGCGAGGCGCAATTGGCCAACATCCCGCTGATCCTGACATTCGGGGAGAAGGAAAGAGACTCCGGAAGCATTGCGGTGCGCACGCTGGACGGCAAGGTGAAAATGGGGGTTTCCCGGGACGCCTTTCTGGAAACCGTCAAGGCGCACATTCGTAAGCGGGCGCTGGACCTGAATCCGGCGTTTTAGCAAAGGGGCGGTAGACCAGAGGTCGGAGGCCAGAGAACGGGTTCTTTCTGCAACTATCAGCCAGTGGCGTATTTCTCATTCGAACCCTTGACCCCCTTCTATTTATTACCGCTCCATGGGGGCTCATTTGGAAACGACAATGAGACGACACAAGAAGGTCAAAAAGGAAAGGTCCAACGCCGGCGTAACCACCCATCGCGTCAAGTGGTGCGACCTGCGGTGTGAGCACGCGGACGTGGCCAAAGTGGATGCCCTGGACGGCAGCTGCCACACCTTTCACGCCCTCTGGTGCCAGTCGCTGGAGAAGCATGTGACCAAAAACGCGCCCTGTGAGAAAATCTTCGGGAGCCGGCGGCCGACGACGGGGTGGTAATTGATCCCCAAAAAACGAGGCGTCCGATGCCTTTTGAAGCATTTGGTATTGGATTGGCTGAAATTTGGGGAATTAGACATTGGCATTTCCGGTTCACATGGGCCGGCCTTTTTTATGCACCTGAATGACGCCACTACGTTTAAACGGTTTATTTCTCACTGGCTGCCGGTACTGCTGTTCTGCCTTCTCATTTTTATCCAGTCCTCCTTTCCCGCCCCGGAGCAGATCCCGACCTTCGATCTTTCGGACAAACTGATCCACGCGGGGGTCTATGCCGTGCTGGCCATCCTTTTCTTCCGGGCGCTACATGCCGGTAAAGCCGGACGCGGCGCCGCGAACGCCATCATACTGGCGATCCTGTTCACGACCCTGTACGGCGTCAGCGACGAGATTCATCAGTATTTCGTACCGTCACGCCACGCGGAGGTTATGGACGCCGCGGCGAATTTCATCGGCAGCGTCGCCGGCGGCATTATCGCGACCGTTTTATTGACAAAAAAATCTTAATTCGATAAACAGATCGGATCGCAAAAAAACCGTTTTCAAGGAGAGGGAAATAGGCATGAGCGAAGACCAGACCATCGTTTTGAATGGGAATGAGATTTCTTTTGAACCGGGTGAGACCGTCCTGGATGTAGCCAGGCGTTCCGACATCGACATCCCGACACTTTGTTACCTGAAGGGGGCTTCGCCTACGGGGAACTGCCGGGTTTGCGTGGTCGAAGTGGAGGGGGAAAATAACCTCTTGCCGTCGTGCGACACGCCGGCGTCCGCCGGCATGGTGGTGCAGACCGAATCGGCACGCGTCGTGGAAGCGCGGAAGATGATCATCCAGTTGATGCTTTCTTCGGGAAATCACAACTGCGCCATCCGCGGTTCCGAGGGCAGCGACTGGACCCGGTTTCAAATGGCCGTCCAGGAGAAGGACCAGAGCGAAGAGCTGTGCCCCGCGTGGGGTGACTGCCGGCTCCAGGACCTGGCCTACCGCTACCAGGTTTCGGCTGAAAAAGACCTGGAAACCACGGTGCCTTACCCCATGGAGACCGTCAATCCCTTTATCGTGCGTGATTTTTCAAGGTGCATCAAGTGTGGACGGTGCGTCCAGGCCTGTAACGAGGTCCAGGTAAACAATGCCATCGACGTTGGTTACAAGGGAGCCGACGTCAAGATCGTGACACCGGGGGACAAGCCCCTGAAGGACTCGGACTGCGTATTCTGCGGCGAGTGTCTGCAGGTTTGCCCGGTCGGGGCGCTGGTGGCAAAGAGCGCCCGCTATAAGGTCAGGCCCTGGGAAACCACCAAGGTGCGCACAACATGCACCTATTGCGGCGTCGGATGCCAGGTCCACCTGCACGTCAAGGACGACAACGTCGTCGGTGTTACCGGCGTCGAGGACGTTGCCCCCAATTACGGGAGCCTGTGTGTCAAAGGGCGCTTCGGGTACGACTTCATCAATTCACCCGAAAGGCTGACAACCCCCCTCATCAAAGAGAACGGATCGTTCCGGGAGGCAACCTGGGACGAGGCGCTGGACCTGGTGGCCAACCGGTTGACGGACATAAAAAGCCAGCACGGGGCCGACAGCCTCGGCGTGCTGACCTCGGCCAGGGTGACCAATGAAGAAAACTACATTGCCAACAAGTTTGTAAGGGCGGTGCTGAAAACCAACAACATCGACCATTGCGCCCGTCTCTGACATTCCTCCACGGTGGCCGGTCTGGCCGCAGCATTCGGAAGTGGGGCAATGACGAACACCATCGCCGACATCGAGAAAGCCGATGTCATTCTGGTGACCGGGTCCAACACCACGGAGAACCATCCGGTACTGTCCAGCTACATGAAGCGGGCGGTGACCCAGAAAGGGGCTAAGCTGATCCTCATCGACCCCCGGCGCATCAAGCTGACGGATTTTGCCTCGATTTGGCTGCGGCAGAATCTGGGCAGCGACGTCGCCTGGATCAACGGCATGATGCATGTCATCATCAAGGAGGACCTCTACGACAAGGCGTTCGTTGCCGACCGCACCGAAGGGTTTGAAGCGTTGAAGGAGACGGTGGAGACGTACACGCCCGAGTACGCCGAAAAGATCACCGGCATACCCGCTCAGCAGCTCATCGAGGCAGCCAGAATGTATGCGGGCGCGGAAGCCGGCAGCATCTGCTACTGCATGGGGATCACCCAGCATGTCGGCGGCACGGACAATGTCAAATCGCTGGCCAACCTGGCCATGCTGTGCGGCCACATGGGCAAGGAGGGCGGGGGGGTCAATCCCCTGCGCGGGCAGAACAACGTTCAGGGCGCTTGCGACATGGGCGGTTTGCCGAACGTCTATTCCGGATACCAGCCCGTTTCCGACCTGGCCGTGGCCAAGCGCATGGAGGAGGCCTGGGGCGTCAGCGGGCTTCCCACCCAGCCGGGCCTGACGGTAACCAAGATGGTTCCCAAGGCCCACGACGGCGAGATAAAGGCGCTGTACGTCATCGGGGAAAACCCGCTGGTTTCAGATCCGGATTTGAACCACGCGGAAAAGAGTTTCAACCGCCTCGATTTTCTGGTGGTGCAGGACATTTTCATGACCGAAACGGCCAAACTGGCGGATGTGGTCCTGCCCTCCAAGTGCTTTGCCGAAAAAGAGGGGACTTTTACCAACACCGAACGGCGTGTGCAGCGTGTGCGCAAGGCCGTGAACGGACCAGGCGAAGCCATGGACGACTGGAAAATCACCTGCGAAATTGCCAAACGCATGGGGTACGACATGTCTTACGAGGACGGCGGCCAGATAATGGCGGAGATCGCCGCGGTGACGCCGTCCTATGCCGGCATTACCTACGAGCGCATCGACTACGAGGGGATTCACTGGCCCTGCCCCGACACCGAGCATCCGGGGACCCCGGTGCTGCACCGGGAGCAGTTCAGCCGCGGCAAAGGACTCTTTCATGCCATCGAATACATCGAACCGGCCGAACAGGTGGATGACGACTATCCCATTTATCTGACCACCGGCCGTGTCCTGTACCACTATCACACCGGGACCATGACCATGAAATCCGAGGGCCTGAACGAGCGGTCACCGAGCTGTTTTATCGAGATTTCCAAAGAGGATGCCGAAAAACACGGGCTCGAAGAGGGCGGCATAGCCACCGTGGCCTCACGGCGCGGGGGCATTCAGGCTGTGGTGAACATATCGGACAAGGTGGTGCCGGGCACGGTATTCATGCCCTTTCACTTTGCCGAAGCAGCCGCCAACAGGCTGACCAAGGCAGCATTGGACCCGGTGTCGGGTATTGCGGAGGTCAAGGTGTGCGCGGTAAACTTGAGTAGTGCCGCCTGACCCGGGCGGTTTTTTACCCACAAGGGCGCAAAGAAACCACTGGAATATGTGTAAGGCCGCTGTCCTGCGACAGCGGCCTTTCTATTTTTAGTAAAATTGAGCCATGTTTTGTATAAAAACTAAAAAATATGGGACTTCAATTGATTTTATTATGGATATTTAATACGATGACTTGAAAGTCCTTGCGTGACCGATATGGTATGCCAGATCTGAACCCAACCTGATTATACAGCACGAGAAGATCTATCCTAAGCAAAATTGAAGCGGCAGCACGCTGAATTGCTGTTGAGGAGGTGGCGCGATGCGACGGTATGGATGAAGTGATCAATGATTGGATAATTGAGGTTGTCTCCAATGCCACGATTACATCCATCAGTCTTAACCCGAGTGCCGAAAGCGAGGAGGTTCTGGACGCCGGCTCCCGCATTACATCCCATGCCATAGGCATAGACGGCAACGGAGGT
>Ga0316576_10001054_pt1 | contig 14310 bp, 11 predicted proteins | sample S0NA_FD_203075 | JGI IMG/M metagenome (GOLD analysis project Ga0316576, IMG submission 203075) | Rhizosphere microbial communities from salt marsh grasses in Alabama, United States - S0-2_050615r3r5 | ecosystem: Host-associated > Plants > Roots > Rhizosphere | place: USA: Alabama | collected... | reverse complement strand
GCAACGCGGCAGATCGGGCGTTATCGCAGACCTGCGAACAGGTCGTCCTCCGGACCGTCGAAGGGCAGCGTGCTGACCGCGAGTTCGAAGTCCTCGGTCGGCCAGACCTCGCGTGCGATCTCGGCCGGGAGCACGAACCAGTGGCCGTCGGGATCGATCTGGGATGCGTGAGCTTTGAGCGCCGCGTCCCTCACCTCGAAATACTCCCCGCAGGGGACCTTTGTGGTCACACGGTGGCTGTCGTCGGGACGTGCGGAGATGGCCTCGATCCACTGCGCGTAGGGCGACTCGAACCCGTTGTCCATCGCGGCCTGGTGCAGAGCCATCACCTTGCGTTTGTGGAAGGTCTGGTGGTAGTACACCTTGCTCACCTGCCACAAAGGTGCGGCTTGGGCGACCGCCGCCATCGTCACCTCGTGACAGCGCACATGATCGGGATGGGGGTAACCGCCGTGCTCGTCATAGGTCGTCACCACGTGGGGCCGAAACTCCAGGATCTGTTCGATGAGCGGACCGGTGGCGACCTCCAGATCGATCTGCGCGAAGGAGCCTTTCGGCAGCGGCGGTGGCGGGTCGCCACTCGGGAAGCCCGAGTCCTCGAACCCCAGCCAGGCATGTTCAATCCCGAGAATCCTGGCGGCCTCGGCCATCTCCTCGCGGCGGACGGCCGGCAGCCGGCCAGGGTCGACCTGCAACCCTGGATTGAGAACATCACCTCGCTCGCCGCCGGTGCACGTGACGACCTTGACCCGAACGCCTTCCGCGACGTACTTGGCCGTACTGGCCGCCCCCTTGCTCGCTTCGTCGTCGGGATGCGCGTGAACGTGCATCAATCGCAGGCCGTTGTCCACAGGGTCACGATACGCGCAGGCGCCCCCGGCACCCGCTCATGAGGGCGACGTTGTCGGGATTTCGGGCGAGACGATCCCGCCACAGTCGCGCCGGCAACCGCACGTGCGACCCTCAACCCGCGACCGATGGCCGTGGGTTGAGCCGGAACGGCGTGCACGGAAGGGGCAGGAGCATGCACAATGGAGGACCAACGGCCCTCCGGCATGCGATACCGCCGGTGGGCCGCCCGCACATCGATAAGGGAGAGAGTCAAGTGAGCGAGCAGAAGGTCACCTGGCTGACGCAGGACGCCTACGACCGCCTGACCGACGAGCTCACCGAACGCACCGAGGTGACTCGCGCCAAGATCACGAAGGCCATTGAGTTGGCGCGTGAGGAGGGCGACCTCAAGGAGAACGGGGGCTATCACGCGGCGAAGGACGACCAGGGCCGCAACGAGGCCCGAATCCGTGAGCTGAAGCACCTGTTGGAGCACGCGCAGGTGGGTCGCCCTGAGGATGTGGCGGAGGGCGCAGTGAGTCACGGCTCCACAGTCACCCTCGAGTTCCCCGGCGGGGACAAGGAGACGATGCTGGTGGCCTCTCGCGAGGAGAAGGCTCATACTGACCTGGAGATCTGCTCCCCCGACTCACCGCTGGGACGCGCGCTGCTGGGCAAGCAGGCCGGCGACTCGGTGAGTTACGAATTGCCCAACGGGCGCTCGATGGAGGTCAGGATCATCGAGGTGCACGACTGAGCAGCCAGCGACGCCGCGGGCTCCGGCCGGGCTCCGAGCCGCCGCGACGCGCAGTCGCGCGCGGGGGCGGGTGTCACTGGACGACCGGTAGTCCCTGCGACTGCCAGGCGACGATGCCGCCGTCGAGGTCCTGGGTGTTGTCCACGCCCGCCTGGGACATCTGCTCCATGGCCACCTTGGAGCGGTTGCCGCTGCGGCAGTAGACCGCGTAGGTGGCGTTCGGGTCGAGGTCCGCGACCTGCTGGGCGAAGGCTCCGGATTCGACGTCGATGTTCACTGCGTTCGGGAGATGGCCGGAGTCGAACTCCGCCGGCGTCCTCACATCGAGGGTGACGACGCCCGCCTGCTGGGTGAGGTCGTTGAACTCGGTGGGGGACAGAGTGGTCGACTGTGCGGTGGAACAAGCGGTGAGGGCGAACATCAGGATCGCCAAGGCAACGAACAATCTGCGCATGACTCATAGTACCCCTAGGGGGTATAAGTCGCCAAGCCACCTACGCCGCCGAGACAGAGAAGCCCTTCTGCTGCAATGTGGACAGCAACGTCCCCGCATGCTCTTCGCCGCGGACCTCCACCTCCACGACGACGGCGCACTCGTCCACCCGCAGCCGCGGATCAGTCCGGCTGTGCGAAACGGTCACCACGTTGCCCTTGGCGGATGCGATCTCGGCGAGCAGCGTGTCCAGATGTCCGGGCAGGTCCGGGATCCGGGCCGTGATCACGAGATACCTGCCGGCGGCGACCAGCCCCCGCTGCACGATCCGCAATAGGAGCAACGGATCGACGTTGCCGCCGGACAGCGTGACCACCACCGGCGGTTCGAACTGCTCGGGATACGCCAGCACCGCCGCCAGCGCGGCGGCTCCGGCGGGTTCCACGACCAGTTTGCTGCGCTCCAAACACGTCACGAGCGCGTGCGCGATCTGTTCATCATCGACGGTGAGGAAGTCCACCCCAGCGTCCGCGATGATCTCGTAGGGCAGGTCTCCGGGCCGGGCTACAGCGATTCCGTCGGCCATGGTGATCATCCGGTCCAGTGCGACCGGATGCCCCGCACGGATCGATGCCGGGAACGATGCGGCGCCGGCCGCTTGTACGCCGACCATACGCACGTCTGGCAACCCTTCCATCCCTAGACAGATTCCCGCGAGCAGGCCCCCACCGCCGGCGCAGACCACCACAGTGCGGGCCTCCGGGTGCTGTGAGGCGATCTCGAGACCGACTGTCGCCTGGCCGACGACGATGTCGGGATGATCGAACGGATGGATCAGGACCGCGCCGGTACGCTCGCTGCGCTCGATCGCCGCGGTGAGAGCTTCATCGATCGTGGTTCCCACGAACTCCACGTCCGCCCCGTAGCTGAGCGTCGCCTCGATCTTCGGCAGGCTGGCGCCCTCCGGCATGAACACCGTCGAGGGAACCTCCAGCAGCGACGCCGCGAGGGCGACACCCTGGGCGTGGTTTCCCGCGCTGGCGGCCACGACGCCACGTGCTCGCTCCGCCGGGGTCAGTCGTGCGATGCGGTTGTACGCGCCCCGGATCTTGAAGGATCCCGTGCGCTGGAGGTTCTCGCACTTCAGGTACACGGGCCCGCCCACCGGTTCGCTGAGCCAGCGAGCGGGGACTGCGGGCGTGTGGAAGACAACCTCGGCAAGCAGCGCCGCCGCCTGTTGAAGTGCTGCTGTTCCGACCGGGCCTTCCCTCACAGAACTCCTTCATCGGGCGGGTGGGACAACTCCGCCAACAACTTGCGCACTTCCCTGGCCATCGGATCGAGACTCTCGACCTGCTGGGGTCGCACGGCCACGCGATACCCTGGCACCGCCCGCGGACCGGCACCGAACGCGACAACTGTGGATGTCTGATAGTTCAGGTGCGCGCGACCGTCCACGGTGATCATCTCGGCCTCCGAGAAGAAGCCGGCCACGGGGACGTCGAGTCGGGTGCTCGCCACCGCGACGTCGTGATCGGCACTCCCGAACATGAATCGTCCGCGCGTCGTGGACCCGAACATCAGGGCGCCGGCCAATCGTGGCGTCATGCGCGCGGCCACCCCCTCGAGCATCACGTTTAGATCATCGTCGGCAGCCGTCTCGTCCCGGACATGGAACTGCACGGTCGAGCCCACCGGGATCGGGGCGACCATCTGCAGCGCGCCCCGTTGACCCTCGGCGGCCTGGAAGTCGTGGATGACGAAGTCGCCCATCCGCGGCTCATGGGCGGTGATCGCGACACCGAGTTGCATGCCGGACAGGGCGAGGCTGCGGTCCGGCTCCTCAAGCGAGGCGATGACCTCCTGCGCGCGCAGAGCAGCGGGCGTGCCGGCCAGCGACTTGAGCAGGAAACCGGTCGAATCGGTCACGGTGAGGACCGGCCCGACCGGCCGGCAGGCCGGGCTGAGCACGGAGTCGACCTCGACATGCCCGCCGACCATCACGCCGACCGCACCCCGCGTGTGGATCCGGCCATCGAGGAGGAACCTCGTCGCACGGGCGGGGGCAGGGCCGGATGCGACCGCGCCGACCACCGGGAGGTCGGTCATCAGAACCGCCGAGTGCGAGGCGAAGTCGTTCGCCGGGAACGACCAGGGATCGGTGAAGACGATGGCCACCACGTCGTCGCGGCGACGCCCCGGCAGGCCCACGATGTGGTGGCCATCGGCTCCGGCCATCACCTCGAGATGGAACGATCGGGCTCGGAGTCCGGGGATCCGCCCCGCCCACACCGCGACCGCGGTGCCTTGATCACTGCCCTGCCCGGCGGCCATCACGCCGGCCGCAGACGTCCCGACCACGGTCGCTGCCGACAGGTGTGCGTGTGCGGCGAGAAGCGCCTGTTCGACGTCCTCCGGATCGTTGCCGGCCACGAACACGAATGCCAGGTTGGGGGTAGATCCCAGTTGCAGTAGCGCCTGCTTGACCGCTTTGCGCGCCAGTGCCGTCATGTCCACGGGTCCGGGTCCCGCGGCGACCGCCAGTCCCTCGCCAACCAATCCCACCGGAGTATTGTCGCCGATCATCGGCCGTGAACGGCACTCGGGCGCTGTGACACCCGGAATCCGACGGTATTCGGCAGGCCGGGCACCGATGGCGGCACGGCGGAACCACCGCGAACCCGGGACCATGGCAGCGCATGTGCCCCGAGTCACCTCGGCCGCACAAGCGGATCCCCGGCTTGCGGAATGAGTGACCGATGCCTATTGTTAGCAGGAGTAATGACTACCGCTAATGACATCTCTGAGACCAGGGGGACCTGTGGCGGCCTCGAACGTGGCACCCGATCTGCGGATCGCCGTGATGCGACTGGCCCGGAGGCTGCGCACGGAACGCACCAGCGACTCGACGACGCCGAGTCAGATGGCGGTGCTGGGTACCCTGTTGCGACAGGGCCCGATGTGCCCTGCAGACCTGGCGGCAGCCGAGCGAGTTCAGCCGCCCTCGATGACACGAATACTCAATTCCCTGCAGGACGCGGGAATGGTGACGCGGACTCCTCATCCGACAGATCGCCGGCAGGTGCTGTACGAGACGACATCGGCGGCCCGACGCATGGTTCTTCAGGACCGCGAGACGCGGGATCACTGGTTGGCCCAGAAGCTGTCAGCACTGCCGGCGCAGGACCGGGAGACCCTCGAGCGGGCGATTCCGATCCTGGAATCGTTGGCTCTGGACTAGCCCGGACGTTCTCCGCGCTGCGGATCGCCAACTACCGCCGCTACGCGACGGGTGCCCTGGCCTCCAATGTGGGCACCTGGATGCATCGGATCGCCCAGTCCTGGCTGGTCCTGCAACTCACCGGCGATCCACGGATGCTCGGCCTCGTGGTCGCCGCGCAATTCGCGCCCATACTCTTCCTCGCCCCCTGGGCCGGTGTCCTCGCTGATCGCTATGACCGCCGTCGCATCCTCGAGTACACGCAAGTGGGAATGGGCCTCCAGGCACTCGCCCTGGGCCTGCTCACACTCACCGGGCACGTCACCGGACCGTGGGTCCTCGCGGCAGCAGCGGTCCTTGGCACCTTCACCGCCGTGGACGGTCCCGCACGGCAGTCGATCGTCTCCGACCTCGTCCCCGCCGACCAGGTCGTCAACGCGGTCGCGCTCAACAGCGCCAACTTCAACGCCGCCCGTCTGGTGGGTCCGGCACTGGCCGGCCTCATGATCGCCGTCTGGGGACCGGGCTGGGTGTTCGTGGTCAACGCGGTGACCTTCGCAGTCATGTTCTTCGCGCTCACGAGGATCCGGCTGGCCCGACGTCCTCGTCGCGCGAACCCAGGAGGTATGCGGGACGGCCTGCGCTATGTCCGCCGCCGGCCGGACCTCTGGTTCGTGATCGCACTGGCGGGCGCGGTGGCGATGCTGGTGTTCAACTTCCCGATCACCATCGCCCTGATGGTCTCGGACGAGTTCGGCGCCGACGCTCGCAGCTACGGCCTGCTGGCGTCGCTCATGGCGGTGGGTTCCCTGATCGCTGCTCTGATCCAGGCGCAGCGCAATCGCACCGATCTCAGGCTCGTTACGGTAGCCGCGGTCTCTGCGGGCCTGGCCACGATCCTCGCCGGGCTCATGCCCGATATCCCCACTTTCGCCGCGGCACTCATCGCCTGCGGGGCCGCCGCGCTCGCGATGATGACCGCCGCCAACTCGTACCTGCAGACCCGCTCGGACGACCAGCACCGCAGCCGTGTCATGTCGTTGTACATGGCGGTCTTCTTCGGCACCACACCCATCGGCGCACCACTGATCGGACTACTCGCGGGGGAACTCGGCGCTCGCGCAGCCTTGATAGTCCCCGGCGCCGCCAGCCTCGCTGTGACCGCCGGTCTGATCGCCTGGTACCGGATGCGGACACGGGGACTGCTCGCCTAGGCCGTCGAGGGCTCCCCCCTTCCGGTGCGCAACTGCGGCTTGCGGGTCGCCCCCAAGGCCAGCCCGATGGCCACCACCACACCGCCGGCCACAAACAGATACCGCGGGATGTCCGTCGGGATCCCCAAGTGGACGGTGATCCCGAGTATCTTCGACAGACCCAGCGGCAGCAGTGCCATCTGGTTGTTGAACGTGGTCAACGCCGATTCCAGTCCCGACCACATCATCACACCCCCGAGGCCGATCATCGGTGCGCCGACAGCCATGAGGACCCGTCCCAGCGACCGACTGCGCCCATAGCCGTAGGCGCTGCGCAGCACGACGTACGTCACCCAGAACAACCACAGGAAGGCGACGAAACTCAACGTCACGTACACCTTGCGCCACTGCTCGTCGGTCCAGAACCGGTACCAGTAGGACAGAGGTCCGCGGGACACGACTGCGGCACTCAGCAAGGCCGTCTTCAACAGCAGTGCCCCGCCCACGCCCGCATATAGGCCGAAAGCGTCGTCTGCGCGCAGGAGCAGTCTCACCGTCAGGGTGAACAGCGCCATCGATCCCAGAGTCGCCAAGAGGTAGGTCCAGGACAACCAGTTGGAGAAGGCGCCACGACTGAGCACCAGAAGCACCGCAGGCACTGCCACCACGAGCAGGGAAGCCAGGCGCGTGCGGGGGACGGGGGGGTCGTCAACCAGTCGCCACGGACGGGTGGAACCGATCCACAGACCTCGTGCGGCGACCAGCAGGGCCGCACGCCGTCGGCGACTCAGCATCCCCGCGATCGCGAGACCGGCGATCGTGAGCAGGACCACGAGCGTGACGATCTGGGCGGAGCGGGTCCGTTGGGCATGGGCGAGTCCCGCCTCAGCAGCGAAGAAACTGTAGGCCGGTGTGTCGAGGTCCTGTCCGTACGTGGCCGCGTGCCGGTCGACAGCCACCTCGTACTGCCGCAAGCCGTCCTCCCACGAATCCCACGCCTGCTGTTCGCCGGTGTCGACCCACTCGTAGTAGGAGAGGAACGCCTGTCGATAGGCGCCCAGCGTGCTCCACAGGTCGACCTCGTACTCCAGCGCGTGGATGAGCCTGTCCCGTAGTGCCGGATCCCGCCAGGAAGCGGGATCGGTCGCACGGGCGCGTTGCAGCATCTGCTCGGTCGACGTCTGTGCGGCACGTGCCTGCGCGATCGCCTCGTCGATGCGACCCCTGGATGCGTGGTGTACGACACTCAGTGCCGCGCTGTCGCCGCTGACGATGTCCCATTCGAAGATCCACATCATCGGAGGCGGCTCGAGGCCAAGTGCCAGTACCCGCTCCTGGGCGAAGGGTGTGATGTAGAGCCCCTGCTTGGCCACCTCCCTCGACTCGGCGAAGATGTCCTCGACCGCGGCGATCGTCCGCGGATCGCTGGAGAACGTACGTGAGATCCAGTCGCGGTTGACGTCGGCCAGGTTCGCCTGCGAGTCCCACGCGAGGCGTCCCGTGGCGTAGACATCGGCGTCGTACAACTGCCAGAAGCCCGACTTGAGGTACAGCGACATGGGCCCCGCCCGCCACGGCCCGCCGTCCTGGGTCCAGACCCAAACACCGGCGACGTTGGGGTTGCGCTGTTCGAACTCCTGGAGCGCCACCTGGTGGTCCCCGGAGAGGTAGTTCGGGAAGGAACTGAACGCCTCGAACTCACGCCTCGACTGGAACTCCACGATCCGGCGCTGCGGCCCCTGTTCCAGCGTCGGATTCAGCGGCAGCCACGAGTAGAAGTCGCCCATCGTGAATTTGGTGACAACGACGAGGTTGTCGTCGGGAATCCCTTCCAGGACGGCCTCGTAGGTCGTCGGGTTCGTGTGCATGTCACCCACCTCACCGACACCGACCGACCACGTCCGGAAGTAGATGGTCTTGTCGTTCTCGGCTGCAGTCTGTGTGAACTTCGTCAGCATGGTGCGCACGGAGTCGACGCTGGTGACCGCGAGCGTGGAGAAGTAGTCCCAGCCGGGCTGGTTGTAGACGGTGCCCGCCTCTCCGATCCTGATCATCAGCCCGTCGACGTAAGGCATGGTCTGGAAGAACTCGTCCAGCCCGGCCTGGTAGATGTCCCACAGTCTGGGATCGTCGACGTCGAACCCACCGATCTCACGCTCGATGTAGTCGTTCAGTGGGCCGGTGTTCGCCAGCATGTCCGTCTTGAAGACCACCCGCATGCCCATGTCGGCCGCGTACTTCCACATGGCACCGAACTGCTCGACCATCACCTCATGACGTGCGCGGTAGGGGCTGTCCGGTCCGTAGATCTCGAAGCCGTCACCGACCTGGTCGAAGTTCACATACTCGAGGAAGCCGTTGACGATCACCCCGTTGTAGCCGTAAGCGCGGATGTGGTCGATGTACTGCTTCCAGTCCTGTGTCGCCCGCGCCAGGCCGTCGGGGTCGACATAGGGCGGTTCGGCCAGGATCACATCCGCGAACTGGTTCGAGTTGTGGGAGTAGTCACTCTGTTCGGCCCACGCCTCGGGATCCGGCTCCACCCCGACCGCCCCGAAGTCGGCGAAGCGGTACTCCAGGTCCGGCACCACGGGCACGTCCTGCAGATCGGGCAGTGGATTCCCCGCAGTGACGGCGTCGGCCGCGGCGAGCAGCCCGTTCGCCATGCCCTGTCTGCCCGCCCCCTGCACCCCGGAGCTGCTGAGGCGATACCCCTCCGCAGGAATGCCGGACTCCCCGCGGACCTGGAAATCACCGCCGGCCGGTCGGATCTCGGGTCGCCGGCCGGTCGTCAGCTCGACCGCGTCGGCTAATCGGCCCGCCGCCATCACCAGCAGCGGATCACTGCGGTAGCCCGGGGGCATGCCGATGGACCGGATCTCGACCGGGACCGGTGAGCGGGCTTGCGTTGCGCTCGGGAGGCTCGCGGTAGCCGGGACTTCCTTGTCCGACAGGGACAGAGCGAGCAGGCTGTTCGTCGCGGATGCGATCCCGAACCCGATGACGACGGCGACCAGGAGGTAGACGACCGACGCCACCCACCACTTCCGCTTCACCGCCACGTCAGTCAGGCTACTCGCGGCCATGAGCCCTGGGTCAGTCGTCTAGCGAACCCGATCGAAGTCCTCGTGGGCGCCGACGTCGGGCACGAATCCTCCCAGAAAACGGCCGACCAGCGCCGAACAGACACCGCGCGCACGGTCCGGATCGATGCCCGAACGGCACACGGTTCGACCAAACGTCCGCTCCCAGCCATTGAGGATGTCGGCGTGGCCCAGATCGTTGAGGATCACGTGCGCGGCTCCGGGTGTGGCCCGCGCGAACCGTTCGTGTCTCCTGCCCTGAGGAGCACACGGGCCCGGGACCCCAGCGGCCAGGATCAGCGCGGGGAAGTCGAATCCCGCCACCTGCCGGACATGGGGAGGACCACCGGTACGGCTGCCCGCGTCCACGGGGTCGACCAGGCACAGCCCGGCAAGCCGGCCCCGCAACCGCCCGGCAGCGAGCCACGCCGCAAGACCGCCGCGGGAGTGGCCGCCGAGGAACACCCGGCCCGGGGTGGACCGCGCCTCACGCAGGATCAGTTCCGTGGCGGCGACCGCCTCTGCGCGCACGCCGTGGTGGCCCCGCAAGGTGGCGATTCCGCGGGGGTACAACTGGGCGACCGTCACCGTGACCCCGTCGATGGCGATCGGGGCGAGGAACTCGCGGTAGGCCTGCGCCGACGTCATGAAACCGGGAAGGAAGATCAAATGGTCCGGACCCCGACCTTCAAGACGCAGCACGCGTAGCCTCGTCACGCGGGAGTGTTTCCGGCATTCGCACCGCCAGTCCCAGGGCGAGCAGGGTCACAGCCGCTCCTGCGGCGAAAGCGACCGGGAATCCGGCCTGATCCAACAGCACCCCCGCGACCAGAGGACCGATGATCGAGCCGACATCGGACATCATCTGGAAGCCGGCGACCACCGATCCACCATGATGCCCGCGGGCTACGTCCCCGACGATGGCGGTCGGCGACGGTCCGAGAAAGGCACCTGACACTCCCGCCACCGCCATCGCGATGAGGAACCAAGCGGGATTCGGCGAAACGGCCAGCAGGAGCAGGGAGAGGACTCCGACTCCGAGTCCGATGATGAGCGCCGGGCGGCGGCCACGCCGGTCCGCCGTGCGACCACCGAACGCGAGCAGCCCCGCCTGCAGGCCGGCGGCCACCACGAACCCGGCACCGGCCAAGCCCGGACCCTCCTGAAGGCCTTCCACGACGAACAACGGGACCAGTGACGAGCGAAGCCCGAAGAACACGAAGCCGTTGGCGAAGTTGGCACCCAGGGCAGCCCGGTAGGCGGGTAGTCGCAACGTGGGCAGGAATCGGATGGTCTGCTTGTCCTCCGCGAGCTCGGGCGACTCGACGTGCTCAAGTCGGGGCAGGAGGGTCACCGCGACCAGGAACGCGGCGAAGAGGGTTCCGGCATACACGAAGAACGGCGCCCGGATGGACAGGCCGATCACCAGGCCACCCACCGCCGGTCCCATGACACCCCCGATCAGGAAGCCCGCCTGGAACAGGCCCGAGGCGCGACCGCGGTACTCCGGCTGCGTCACCCGCAACAGCAGCGCCGTGGCCGAGATCGTGAACATCGCCGAACCGACCCCGCCGACGCCGCGCAACACCAGCAGGTGCACGTAGTCGTTGGCGAACCCGGCCGCCAGGCTCGAGATCCCGACAATCGCGAGACCGCTGGACATGATCGTGCGTTCGCCCAATCGGTTGACCGCCCAGCCTGCGGCCGGGCTGCTCACCAGTCGCATCGCGGCGAAGACACTGATGACCGCGCTGGCCGCGAACGCCGAGACCCCGAAACTGCGGGCGAACAGCGGGATCGCCGGGATCACGATGCCGAATCCGAGTGCGACGCAGAAGGCGATCGCTGCCAGCACGCTCACTTCGCGCGGCAGACCGCCGAACTTCGGCACCCAGGACTTCACTGCGTCACTATCTCAGCCACTTTCGCGATGCCCGGAACTGGGCGAGACTTGAGCCATGGACCTCCGCAGCCTCTTCAGCGACAAGCGCGCCATGGTGCAGCCCGACAACGCGCTGCCCAGCCGGGCCGATTACCCGTACGCAGTGCCGGAACGGCACGCCGTGCTCGGAACGCCACTGAAGGGCCCGTGGGGTGAAACCGTCGAGGTGCTCTACGTAGGGATGGGCTGCTTCTGGGGCGCTGAGGAGTACTACTGGAACGCCCCTGGCGTGGTCTCGACCGCGGTCGGCTATCAGGGCGGGTACAGCGCGTACCCCACCTACGACGAGGTGTGCACTGGCCGTACCGGGCAGACGGAGGCGGCGATGGTGGCCTACGACACGAGTAGGACCACCACCTTGGAGATGCTCCGGATCTTCTGGGAGCACCACGACCCGACGCAGGGCTACCGGCAGGGCAACGACGTGGGGACGCAGTACCGTTCGGCGTTGTACTGGACCACCGAAGATCAGCAGGCGATGATCGAGAAGACCCGCGCCGCGTACCAGGAGATCCTCACCGCCAGGGGTCTCGGTGAGATCACCACCGAGATCGCCCCCGCGGCCGACCACCCCTTCTTCTACGCCGAGGACTACCACCAGCAGTACCTGCACAAGGTGCCCCACGGCTACCGGTGTCACGCGAACACCGGGGTCGCGTTGCCGTTGTGACTGGGCCCAGGCCCCCCGACCGCGCCGAAGTTGTTACTCCTCGTCGCCTGAGCGGGCAGATATTCACAACCTTTCCCGCGGAGGCCTACTCGACGACCACTGTCGCTTTGCTCCCAGCCGGGCCGAATACCGCCAGGTACGCCCCGGCGAGAACCTGCCTCGTCGCTGGCGCACCGCCGCCGGAGTCAACGAGCGACAACGCGCCGTCGAACAGTTTCCAGTCGCTCTGACCCGAGATGGACACCGTGGACGCTGCCGGAACCCGGTACCACTCCACCAGGCCCCGGGAACCGATGGTGACACCGTTGCTGCCACCGGACAGGTTGGGAACGGTCGCGGCGGGCCGCAGGATGCTACTGCTGAACGACATGAACTCCTCCCCTGCCTGCATCGAGAAGTCGAAGTCGTACAGGTCACGGCCGAACCCCAGGGGAATCTCCAGGAACATCGTGCCCGTCGTGTCGCTGGTGGTGGCGTCGAAGGGGACGGATTCGACGAGGGCACCTCGGGCCAGCAGGTATCCGGACAGGCCGGGGATGGACCCGATCGCGACGGCGGGGGTGCCGGCCAGCGTCCAGTTCAACGACTTCGGACTCTCGTTGGCCAGCAACCACTTCTTGCCGACCCGCGCCTGCCAGGCCGGGGACAACGAACCTCCCGAGCGCGTCTTCTGCCCTCTGGCGACGTGCGAGTAGTACGTCCCGACTCCACCGATGCTGCGCTGCACCACATAGGTGCGGCCCCAGGCCTTGACCGAGCGGATCGAGACACCGGGGATCTGCGTTGACCAGAAGGCCCCGTCGTTGCGTAACTCGAAACGGCCGGGATTCTTCACCCAACGGCCATCGACCAACCTCGCGGCTTTGAGCGACCGGTTCTTGCCCCTGGTCAACCTCAGCGTCTCGCTCTGGGCCAGGAAGGTGCCCGACAGTCGCGTGATCTTCTTCTTGGCCATCCCCGCCGTCACCTTGCCCTTGCCAGGTGTGCCGCTGACCTGCTTGGGCATCTTCTTGATGCTGCCGGCTTCGACCAGTGCGTTGAGCAGCACCGTCTGCGCAACGGTTTCAGCTGCGATGGAACTGAAGCTTCTGCCCGCGCCCTCAACGACGACCGCGAGTCGCTGGTCGGGGGCGATTGCGAACGACGCGTGGTAGTCGACCGTGTCGCCGCCTTTGGTCCAGCCGAGCACACCGGCGGACTTCAAAGCCGGGTCCTGGACGGAGTCCCAGCCCAAGCCGTAGCGGAGGAAACTCGGCGGTCCGACCCGCGGGGTGGTGGCCGTCTCATCGGCGGCCATCTGCTGGATGGCGGCACTGGAGAGGATCCGCTTGCCGCCGACCTTGCCGTCATTGGTGAACACTTTGGCCAGTTGGGCCATGTCGAGCGATGTGGACAGGAGACCACCGGAGGCGAACAAGTTGGTGATCTCGATGGGCTGGACCCGTCCGCCTTCGATGATCGGGGCCACGGTTCCCGGCGCCGACACGGACGTCTGGTAGCGGGAGTGCTTCATGCCGAGCGGCTTCAAGATGTTGGCGGTCACGTAGTCCTGGTAAGGCATTCCGGAGACCCGCTCCACCACCAAACCGGCCAGGGTGAAGCAGTCGTTGCAATACACGTTCATCGCACCGGGGGTGGTCTTCAATGGGGAGTTTCGCAACCCGCCCAGGGCGCGGTCGACGTACGAGGGGATCGGCTGGTGGCTCCAGGCGTCGGCGTAGTCGGTACCCGGTACTCCTGCTGAATGGTTGAGCAGCATCCGGACCGTGATCTGCCGGTACTGCGGTGACCGCATCGCGAAGTCCGGCAGATACCGCACGACCGGGGCGTCCAGCGACACCTTGCCCTCGTCCACCAACTGCATCACCGCCATCGTGGTGACCACCTTGCTCACCGAACCGACCCCGTACCGGGTTGTGGGCGATGGCTTCTCCCCCGCCTTGTCGACCCGGCCGAACGTCTGGTTCCACACCGTCTTGCCGTTGGACACCAGAGCGATGGATGCTGACGTGGACTTCGTCTGCTTGAGGGCTGACCGGACCGCCTTGCGCCCCTGTTTGATCGTCGTGCTGAAAGTGGGCGATGGCTTCTTCGTGACCGGCGCCGAGGCCTCTACGGCCTGCACTCCCCCTATCGAGGTCGCGGTGACCACGAAGGCTGACAGTACTTTGGCGATGCGCA
>Ga0316576_10001053_pt1 | contig 14312 bp, 16 predicted proteins | sample S0NA_FD_203075 | JGI IMG/M metagenome (GOLD analysis project Ga0316576, IMG submission 203075) | Rhizosphere microbial communities from salt marsh grasses in Alabama, United States - S0-2_050615r3r5 | ecosystem: Host-associated > Plants > Roots > Rhizosphere | place: USA: Alabama | collected... | reverse complement strand
GAAGCCGGCACACAGCGCCGCTGTCAGAAGCAGCGCAGGCAAGCGCCTGGATCCCGCAGAAGCCGTTTCGCTCGGCTGGGAGGCCGAATGCGGGACTCGATCTCGGGGTGCGCCCGATGAAAAGGGTCCCTGTTCGCGAGACGAAGCCTGAATACGGCGGCCCTACGAGGTTGGTGGCGACTCGGTCGGATAGATCAGAATCAGGTCGCCTGGGCTCAGATCGCTGTCGACGATGCGATTCCAGCGTTGGATGTCCTGGACGCTGACGCCGTAACGTCGAGCGATCCGCGTCATCGAGTCGCCCTTTACGACAAGGTGCTTGACCACTGCCGAGTCGTCTGGCGGCACGATCTGCAAGGTCTGACCCGGGAGCAGTGTCTCCCGAGCGGAGATCCCGTTCCAGTCCGCAAGCGCCAGCGATTGCACCCCGTGGGCACGGGCGATAGAGGTCAGGCTCTCGCCTCCTTTCACCACATGGAGGCGAGTCTCTTGGCTGCTCGTCTTACCCGACCGAGACAGGGCCGTCGCCTGCATTGGGGCCAGGGATGCCATGGCGGGCATGATCTGGAATTTGTCGATCTTTTTCCCAATCCGCTGACCGGACCCGGCAGGAACCAGGACTTGGTTGGGTCCATGGGGCGCGGTCCGGCCAAGTTTGAGTGCGGGATTCAGTCGCTGCAGCTCGGCGAGTTGGATACCGCCGGCCATGGCCAGGCGCCTGAGCTCGATCGGTCCTGTTGCCCGGACGACCTCCAGCTGGGGGTGATCGGGTACCGGGGGCAGCGTGAGACCGTATTTCCTCGGCTCCGCGACGAGACGCGCCGTCGCCAGGATCTTCGGGACGTACTGCCTGGTCTCGTTGGGAAGGTTCAGCGTCCAGAAATCCGTGGGCCGGCCGCTGCGACGGTTGGCCGCCTGGGCGGCGGCAACCCGGCCATGGCCGCAGTTGTAAGCGGCCATGGCCAAGGCCCAGTCGCCGTCGAAGCGCCGATTCAGCTGCTCCAGGTAGCTCAGCGCGGCGCTGGTCGATGCCAGAAGATCGCGACGACCGTCATAGAAGGCGTCCTGGCGCAGGCCCATTGCGCGCCCGGTATAGGGCATGAACTGCCAAATCCCTGCGGCCGCCTTGGGTGACGTGGCTGCGGGGTTGAAGCGGCTCTCGACGTAGGGCAGCAGAGCCAGCTCCATCGGGAGGCCGCGCCGTTCGATCTCGGAGACGATGACGTGCAGGTAGGGTGTCGCTTGCTGCGACATCCTGGACAGATATTGAGGGTCGCGCCTGAAGCGCTCGAGGGTGCTGTCGATTCGGGAATCGGCGTAGTGCTCCAGCTTCATCCCGGCCCGCACCCGATTCCAGAGATCGCCGCGCGCATCCGTTCGACCCGCTTGTGCCGTCCGACCACCGGCTCCCCGCTCCATCACGACCACGTCCACTGCCGGCCTCACGTAGCCATACTCGCGGGCCGACACGATGCCCGCGTAGCCGCTTTCCGCATCGCGGACCTGGCTGTTCGTGGCGCATCCACTCAGGAGCAGGGTCAAAGTGCCGACCGCATAGAGGGCGCGTGCGAGACGCGCAGCAAAAGGCATAGACTTCCCCCCAATAATTCCTAGTAACTATTTGTTTAGTAGAATTTTCTAGGAACTTTACCAACATGATACCGAAAGCCGGCCGCCAATGCCAGAGTCGTGACGCGCGAGTTCGGGCGGCGGCTCAGAGGACAGTCGGCGCGATCACGGTTACCATGCGGGTCTTCGCGAGGCATTGCCATGACGGTTTTCAAGGGTCCGGGATCGCCCCTGAGAGGGCTTCAAGAGTGGTACGGGTCGCCGCTTGGCAGAGAAGTGGCAGCCCTCGAGGGCGCTTGTGTTCAGCGCCTGCTGAGCGACACCTTTGGCTACTATCTGGTCCAAGTCGGCGCTGCCGATTGCTTTTGCGATGCCATGGCTGCGAGCCGGATCCGGCGGCGGATTTGCATGCCCTGCGAGCGACCTTCCGGTAACGGCGGGGCGGAGATCGTCGCTCTGCCGAGCCAGCTGCCCTTGGCCGCAGACTCGATCGATGCCATCCTGCTGCCCCACACCCTGGATTTCTCGCCTGATCCGCGAGCCGTGCTCCGCGAGGTTGAGCGGGCCCTGATCCCGGAAGGGAGGGTGATCGTCCTCGGCTTCAATGCCCTCAGTGCTTGGGGACTCTGGTCTCTGATGCGGGGTTCCGGCAGTCAGGTGCCCTGGTGTGGCCGCTTTCGCACCGCGTACCAGGTTGGGGATTGGTTGTCCGTGCTGGGGTTCGTTATCGAGTCGCGTGAGCACATCGTGTTCAGGCCGCCGTTCCGCCGTGCCTTTGGGCCAAGCTGTGCCTCGTTCGATACGCTGGGACGCCGTCTCTGGCCCATTCTTGGCGGCGTCTATCTGATTCGGGGTGTCAAGCGAGTGGCGACTCTGACGCCGCTGCGACCCTCCTGGCTTCGTCGGCGCGCCCTCATGCCCGGCGGTGCGGTGGAGCCCACGACGCGGGAGACGGGACATGCCTGAGTGTGTGCAGGCCTTCACCGACGGGGCATGCAAAGGGAATCCAGGGCCCGGAGGATGGGGTGTCTTGTTGCGTTGGGGTGAGGTCGAGAAGGAGATCTGCGGAGGCGAGCTCGATACCACCAACAACCGCATGGAGCTCATGGCGGTGATCGTGGCACTCGAGTCGTTGAAGCGCACGGTCTGCGTGGACATCGTGACCGATTCCCAATACGTCAAACGCGGGGTCGAGGAGTGGATGCCGCGCTGGAAGCGCAATGGCTGGCGCACCGCCGAGCGCAAGCCCGTCAAGAATCGCGACCTGTGGGAGCGTCTCGACGCCGCGCTCGGAGCGCATCAGGTGCGATGGCGCTGGGTCAAGGGTCACGCGGGGCACCGCGAGAACGAGCGTGCCGACCAGCTGGCGAATCGCGGCATCAGGACCTAAACCATGCGGCAGATTGTGCTCGATACCGAGACCACCGGTCTCGACCCCCAGGATGGACATCGAATCATCGAGATCGGTTGTGTCGAGCTGATCGACCGGCGGCTCACCGGAAACAACTTCCACCGCTATATCCAGCCGGATCGGGAGATCGACGCAGGCGCGGTGGATGTCCATGGGATCACCACCGCCTTTCTCGCCGACAAGCCACGCTTCGCGGAGGTGGCAGAGGTCCTACTGCGGTATCTCGAGGGGGCGGAGCTCATCATCCACAACGCTGCCTTCGACGTCGGCTTTCTCGATTACGAGCTCTCCCGATGGAGGGATGGGGCGCCCCGGGTCAGCGATCTGTGCGAGGTCACCGATACCCTGGCGATGGCGCGCCGTCTCCACCCCGGCCAGCGCAACAGCCTGGACGCGCTGTGCAAGCGTTACGCCGTCGACAACCGGCATCGTGATCTGCACGGCGCTTTGCTCGACGCCGAGATCCTTGCGGATGTCTATCTGGCAATGACCGGGGGCCAAGTGGCCTTCTGTCTCGGGGGTGAGCCATCCGCGGATCCGGCGCAGGGCGCCGAACGCCGTCATCGCGGTCGGATCGACCCGAATCGCCCACCCTTGCCGATCGTTCGCGCCGAACCCCAGGCGCTCGCCGCACATGCCGAACGGCTTCGTGCGATTCAGGAGGCCAGCCCGGAAGGCTGTGTGTGGCTGCGAATGATGGTCCGGAACGGCTTGGAGGCCGAGTGAGCAGGTGTTCCAGCCCGATGGGCTCTAGGAGCCTGTCGGACTTAGGATGAATCGGCTACGGAAGCGGGAGAACGGTCCATGTCACCCCGCTTTTTCGCTACATAGCCCCCACTATGCGCCTCACAACCGGAACGCAATGGCCTCGCTCTCCCACTCCCTCGCTTCGATCCCCCTCAGTCCGACAGGCTCCTAGGAGGCGCGTCTCTCGGGGCGTTCCGTTCTGAAAGGCTCGCGCCGTCGAAAACGGCCGGGCCTTTCAGGTCTGCTGCTGATGCTGACGGCGGTTTTGGCCGGCGCCGCCCACCAGGGACTGGAGGGCGTGTACATCCAGGATCTGGATGTGCTTGCGGTCGACCCGCATCAGTCCGTCGTCCTGGAATCGGGTGAAAAGACGGCTGACGGTCTCGACGGCGAGCCCCAGGTAGTTCCCGATCTCGTGGCGAGACATGCTGAGATAGAAATCGGTTGCCGACAGCCCGCGTTTCTGCAGACGCCTGGACAAGCTGAGGAGGAACGCGGCCAGCCTCTCCTCGGCATTTTTTTTGCCGAGGAGGAGCAGCATGTCGGTATCGTGCCCGATCTCTTTGCTCAACAGCCGGTACATCTGGTGCTGCAGGCTGGGGATCGTCGCCGTGAGCTCCTCGAGACGGGAGAAAGGGATCTCGCAGATGGCAGAGGTCTCAAGGACCTTCGCCGAGCAGGCGTGGGCGTCCTTGTCAATCGCATCAAGACCGATGATCTCGCCGGGGAGGTGAAATCCCAGAACCTGCTCGCCCCCTTCGGGACTGGGCGCGAAGGTCTTGACCGATCCGGTCTTGACGACATACAGGGAGCGGAAGCGATCGCCGTCGCGGAACAGGAAATCGCCCCGGTGCAGAGGACGTGTCCGCTTGACGATACCGTCCAGTCGCTCGACGTCCTCGGCGGTCAGCCCCATCGGGAGGCATAGGGAGGAAAGGGAGCAGTTCCTGCAGGCGACACGAATCGTCTCGAGCGAGATCACTTTGCGCTGACTCACGGCATCGCCCCTCGTAATCGATAGGCTGGATTTGAACCGTCGCTTGACCTGCATCAAGCGAACATCATCTTTTTGTAACCGGGTCGCCGTCGGATTGCAAGTGCCGGAGGGTTTGGCGTCGATAGGCCGGGAGAGACCGTGCAGCCGTCTGCCCGCCACGCGGCGTCCTCGGTTTCGAAGCAAAAAAAACCGCGCCCGAAAGGGCGCGGCCGGAGTCTTCGCGCAGTGAACGCGCGACCGCCGGCTTATTTGGACTCGCCCGTCGCAGGGGCAGCGGGGGCGGCAGGGGCCGCATACGGAGCGGCATAGGGCACACCACCGTAGTAGGGCATGCCACCATAGTAGGGCGCGCCGTAGCCCCATCCCGGATATCCGTATCCGCCGTAGGGGTAGCCGTAACCGTAGCCGCGGCCGTAACCGTAGCCGCGCCCGCGTCCATAGCCGCGGCCACCGCCGCTCATGTTCATGTTGAAGTCACCGTAACCGTCGCCCAGCATGTCGCCGAACAGATCGCCGAGGCCGGAGCCATAGCCAGGACCACCCCAGCCCGGACCACCCCACCACGCCTGGGCGGAGCTCATGGAGAAGGCTGCGGCGCCCGCGATCGCGGCGACGCCCATCACTTTTGCAAACTGACGCATCTTTGACGCTCCTGTGTTTTCACTCGTCTTCGTTCGACATCGATTCGGATTCGATGTAGCGGCGCCGAATCAGGGCCCGAGGCGCCGCAGACGTGTTTCGTCTGTGCGAAACGTCTCGGAATATACGCGGCCCGTCCTCGTTTGTGAAGGCCGTTCCGGCCGCTCGCCGCGCCCGCGACGTGTCCCGGCAAGGCGCGCGGGACGGCTGCTCAAGCGGCGCCCGCGTTGAGCAGTTGCCGGGATTTTGGTAGCGTGTCGGGGGATCCGGGCCGCTGCCCATGACTGCCTGCTCAACCCTATGACCAAGTTCATCTTCATCACTGGCGGTGTCGTCTCGTCGTTGGGTAAAGGCATCGCGTCGGCCTCGCTCGGGGCGCTGCTGGAGGCGCGCGGTCTGCGGGTGACCATGATCAAGCTGGATCCCTACATCAATGTGGACCCGGGCACCATGAGTCCCTTTCAGCACGGCGAAGTCTATGTCACCGACGACGGTGCCGAGACGGACCTCGACCTGGGGCACTATGAGCGGTTCCTGCGAACCCCCATGGGCCGCAACAACAATTTCACGACGGGTCAGATCTACGAGAGCGTCATCCGCAAGGAGCGCCGTGGCGACTACCTCGGAAGAACGGTCCAGGTGATCCCGCACATCACGGACGAGATCAAGCAGAGTATCCGTCTCGGGGCCGAAGGTGCGGATGTGGCCATGGTGGAGATCGGCGGGACGGTGGGCGACATCGAGTCTCTCCCGTTTCTGGAAGCGATCCGTCAGATGCGCGTCGAAGAGGGGCGGGAAAACGCCCTCTTCATGCATCTTACCCTGGTCCCTTACATCCGCACGGCCGGCGAGATCAAGACCAAGCCCACGCAGCACTCGGTCAAGGAGCTTCGCTCGATCGGTATCCAGCCCGACGTTCTGCTGTGCCGAGCCGAGCAGCATCTGCCCGACGACGAGCGGCGCAAGATCGCCCTGTTCACAAACGTCCCCGAAGATGCGGTGATCTCTGCGGTCGATGCCGACAACATCTATCGGATCCCCAGCCTTCTGCATGCCCAGCGGCTCGACGAGCTCGTGGTCAGACAGTTTCATCTCGATGTCGGCGAGGCCGATCTTCGGGAATGGGAACGCGTGTTGGACGGGTTCGATCATCCCGAGCAGGTGGTCCGAGTCGGCATGGTCGGCAAGTACATGCACCTGACGGAGGCCTATAAGTCGCTGTCCGAGGCCCTCGCGCATGCGGGTGTGCACACCCGGACCAAGGTCGAGATCGTCTACCTGGATTCCGAGGAGATTGAGAAACAGGGCACGGGCTGCCTCGAGGCGCTCGATGCGATCCTGGTCCCGGGTGGGTTCGGCGAACGCGGGATCGAGGGCAAGATCCGGGCTGCTCAGCTCGCGCGCGAGCAGCGTATCCCCTATCTCGGGATCTGCCTCGGCATGCAGGTCGCCGTCATCGAATACGCTCGCCACATCGCGGGCCTGGATGGTGCGCACAGCACGGAGTTCGACCGCCAGTCGCCGCATCCCGTGATCGCATTGATCACCGAATGGCGCGATGAGCGCGGTCATGTCGAGACGCGTGCCGAGGGCTGCGACCTGGGCGGCTCGATGCGGCTCGGCGGTCAGAATTGCCGTCTTGAGCCGGGCAGCCTGGCGCGGGCCGTCTACGGCAAGGCCCAGATCCGCGAGCGTCATCGCCATCGCTACGAGTTCAACAACCGCTATCTCAACGTCATGAAGGATGCCGGGATGCGGTTCGCGGGGTGGTCACTGGATAACCGCCTCGTCGAGATCATCGAGATCCCGGATCATCCCTGGTTCATCGCCTGCCAGTTTCATCCCGAGTTCACCTCGACCCCGCGCGACGGTCACCCGCTGTTCTGCGGCTTCGTGCGCGCCGCCCTGGCCAGACAGGCGCTGTCGCGGGAAGCCGCCGCGTGATGCAGCTGGCCCATTTCGAGGTCGGGTTGGACCGGCCGCTGTTCCTGATCGCTGGGCCCTGTGTCATCGAGAGCCCAGGGTTGGCGGAGGACACCGCCGGTGCGCTCAAGGAGATCACCGCCGAGCTCGGGATGCACTTCATCTACAAGTCGTCCTTCGACAAGGCCAACCGCTCCTCTGCCCGCAGCTTTCGGGGCCCCGGCGTCGAGCAAGGTTTGACGATCCTCGAGGCGGTTCGGAAGCGGATTGGCGTGCCAGTGCTGACGGATGTCCACGAGGATACGCCGCTGGCCGAGGTCGCGGCCGTGGTGGACGTCCTTCAGACGCCGGCCTTCCTCTGTCGACAGACCAATTTCATCCACGCCGTCGCCCGTCAGGGCAAGCCGGTCAACATCAAGAAAGGGCAGTTCTTGGCGCCTTGGGACATGCGCCATGTGGTCGAGAAGGCGCGTTCCGCCGGCAACGAGCAGATCATGGTGTGCGAGCGCGGGGTCTCATTCGGTTACAACAACCTGGTCTCGGACATGCGTTCACTCGTGGTGATGCGTGAGACCGGCTGCCCGGTCTTGTTCGATGCGACCCACTCCGTGCAACTGCCCGGCGGGCAGGGTGATCGTTCGGGTGGTCAGCGCGAGTTCGTGCCCGTTTTGGCCCGGGCGGCCGTCGCCGTCGGGATCGCCGGCATCTTCGCGGAGACCCATCCGCGCCCGGATCAGGCCCTGAGCGATGGTCCCAATGCCTGGCCGCTCGGGCAGGTGCGCGCGCTCCTCGAGACCTTGATCCAGATCGACCGGTTGGTTAAGTCAGCGGGTTTTGACGAGCAGGCGGCCTGACCGACGGCGGTGGCAGGGACGGCCGCGGGCGAGGCCCGGCCCCCGATGATCACGAAGTGATCGCTGGATCTGGTGTCGCACCCCGTCGAGTCGATCGTTTCGAGGGGATCCGCTGGGACTCGATGCATCGAAGGCGGCTCTGTTCAGGAATCGACACGCGAACCTTTGGGAGAACCATGTCATGTCCGAGATCGTCGACGTCCGCGCCCGCGAGGTCCTGGACTCTCGCGGAAACCCCACTGTCGAGGCCGATGTGATCACGGCCGATGGTGCGATCGGCCGTTTCATCGTGCCATCCGGCGCCTCGACCGGGTCACGCGAGGCCTTGGAGCTGCGCGATGGCGATCCCTCGCGGTACGGTGGAAAGGGGGTGCTGACTGCCGTCGGGAACGTCCAAGGGGAGCTGCGTGACGCGCTTGTCGGGCTGGACGTCGGCGATCAGGAGGCGCTCGACCGCTGCATGATCGAGCTCGACGGCACGGAGAACAAGTCCAGGCTCGGCGCCAACGCGCTGCTCGGTGTCTCGCTCGCGGCCGCTCATGCCGCCGCCCAGGAAAAGGCACTGCCCTTGTTCCTGTCCCTTTCGAGCGGTCCGTACCGCATGCCCGTGCCCATGATGAACATCCTCAACGGAGGCGAGCACGCGGACAACAGTGTGGATTTCCAGGAGTTCATGATCCTCCCGGTCGGGGCGCCCAGCATTCGCGAGGCGGTCCGTTATGGTGCCGAGGTCTTCCATGCGCTGAAGTCCGTCTTGCGCGGTCGTGGCCTGTCCACCGGGGTCGGCGACGAGGGCGGTTTCGCTCCCGATCTGCCGTCCAACGAGGCCGCCGTCGAGGCCATCCTGGAGGCGATCGACAAGGCGGGGTTCAAGGCCGGCTCGGACATCTACCTCGGCATGGATGTGGCCGCCTCGGAGTTTTACGAAGACGGGATCTATCACCTCAAGGGTGAGGGGCGCAGACTCGACTCCGACGGAATGACCGATCTCTTGCTCGATTGGGTCGGGAAGTACCCGATCCTTTCTATCGAGGACGGATTGGCGGAGGGTGACTGGGACGGCTGGAAGCGCCAGACCGAGCGTCTCGGGGGCAAGGTTCAGATCGTCGGCGATGACCTCTTCGTGACCAATACCCGCATTCTCCGGGAAGGGATCGATCGCGGCATTGCCAATTCCATCCTCATCAAGGTCAACCAGATCGGTACCCTGACCGAGACCTTGGCGGCGATCACGATGGCACACGAGGCTGGCTACACGGCCGTGGTTTCGCACCGATCCGGTGAGACGGAGGACACCACCATTGCGGATCTGGTGGTCGCTGCCGGAACGGGTCAGATCAAGACGGGCTCGCTGTCGCGCTCGGATCGGGTCGCCAAGTACAATCAGCTGATGCGGATCGAGGATCAGCTGGGCGACGAAGCCGTCTATGCGGGTCGCGCCGCTTTCAAATGGCTTTGATATCCGATTGCTCGGCATCGGGCAGGCCCGATCCCCGTTCTCGGTTCTGACAGGTTCTGCAATGCGCTGGTTGATTGCCGTTCTCGCTCTCCTGCTGGTGGCCCTCCAGTTCCGGCTCTGGGTCGGCCAGGGCAGCCTCGCCGAGGTCCACGGGCTCAGACAGGAGATCCGTGCCCAAGAGGAAGAGCTAGTCGGTCTGCGGGCGCGAAACCAGGAGCTTCAGGCGGAGGTCGTGGACCTGCGCCAAGGCGTTGAGGCCCTGGAGGAGCGCGCGCGGCGCGACCTGGGCATGATCAAGCAGGGCGAGATCTTCATCCAGGTCATCGAGCGCAACCCCCCGGCCGCACAGCCATGACATCCGGGCCCGTATTATGGGCGGTCCTTCCGGCCGCGGGGATCGGGCGAAGAATGGGCAGCCCGACACCGAAGCAGTATCTGGATCTCGCCGGCCGCGCGGTGATCGACCATGCCCTGGACCTGTTCGTTGCCGATACACGTATTCAGGGGGTCGTGGTCGCTCTGGACCGTGAGGATCATTATTGGCCATTGACCGCGTACGCCGGCCATTCCAAGGTGATTCGCGCGCACGGGGGTGCCGAGCGTTGTCATTCCGTCCTGAATGCGCTCGAGATACTGGGTGCGCACGCGCGTCCAGAGGATTGGGTGCTGGTCCACGACGCCGCGCGTCCTTGTCTGCGTCCCGGCGACCTCGATCGTTTGATCGAGATCCTGCTCGATGATCCGATCGGCGGCCTGCTCGGCATTCCGGTGCGTGACACCATGAAGCGGGCCGAGGCCTCGGACCGGATCGGTGAGACGGTCGATCGCGCCTCGCTCTGGCATGCCTTCACGCCCCAGATGTTTCGGCTCGGTCAACTGGCTGCCGCCTTGCGGGATGCCTTGGCGGCCAACGATCTGGTCACCGACGATGCCTCGGCCATGGAGCGTTTCGGCCAGGCGCCGCGTTTGGTCGAGGGTCATGCCGACAACATCAAGATCACGCGCGCAGAGGATCTGCCACTCGCCCGTTTTTACCTGCAACAACAAGGGCGCGTGGGCTCATCCGGCTAAACCGCTTCGCCGCCGAAGATAACGGCCCGGGCCAGGCCGAAAAGCCGCCTGAACCGGCGCTTGTCACTCAGGGGCGGTTTCGGTGGGGGTGTGAGAAAGGCATGCTTATCGGTCAGGGTTTCGATGCCCATCGTTTCGCCCACGCGCGCCGTCTGGTTCTCGGGGGTGTGGAGATTCCGTACGATCAAGGTCTACTCGCCCATTCGGACGGGGACGTCGTCATCCATGCACTGTGCGACGCCCTGCTCGGCGCGGCCGGCCTTGGTGATATCGGTCGACACTTCCCCGACAGCGACGCCGCCTATGCGGACATCGACAGCCGCATTCTGCTGCGGCGCGTGATCGCCAGCCTGGGCGAGCGCGGACTCGCGGTCCATAATGCCGATCTCACCATCATCGCCCAGCGCCCCAAGCTGGCGGCGCATATCCCCGAGATGTGTGCCCGTCTCGCGTCCGACATGGCCTGCGACCCCTCACGTGTCAACGTCAAGGCGACGACCACCGAGCAGATGGGGTTCACAGGGCGCGGCGAGGGCATCGCGGCCTCCGCGGTCGTGCTGCTGACGGACGCGTAGGGTGACGCTGCCGAGTTGGACGCCGGTCGGAGCACTCCCAAGGGCGCACGGTGCTCCGCTTTTCAAAGGTCGACTGCGGGTTCGCCCCGAGGATTTCCTGGTCGACGAGCACCTCGGTTTCGACCCGGACGGGGAGGGCGACCACCTGCTGTTGCACGTCCGCAAGACCGGCGCCAACACCCAGTGGGTCGCCCGTCGTCTCGCTCGTCTCGCCGGCGCGCCGATCGCTGCGGTCGGCTACGCGGGGCTGAAGGACCGTCATGCGGTGACCACCCAGTGGTTCTCCATCCCACGTCCGCGCGGCGGGATACCCGATTGGTCCGGCCTTCGGGAGGAGGGCATCGACGTCCTGGAAGGCCACTCACATCGACGGAGGCTGCGGCGCGGCGCCCTGCGCGGGAACCGCTTCGAGATCCTGGTGCGCGCCACTGCGCCCGCCAGGCCCGGCCTCGAGCAGCGCCTCGCGAGCATCCGGGCGCACGGGATCCCCAACTATTTTGGGGAGCAACGCTTCGGGCAGGAGCAGTCCAATCTAGTACGCGCCCACGCCCTCTTCGAGGGCAAGGCCGCGCGGGTCCCGCGTCATCAGTCCGGTCTTTGGCTCTCCGCCGCGCGGTCACAACTCTTCAACGAGGTCCTTGCCGAACGGGTGCGTGGCGCCGATTGGGACCAGCCCCTAGACGGGGACTGTCTGCAGCTCGCCGGCTCCCATTCCTATTTCGTGGCCGAGACGATCGACGCGCGGTTGCGCGAGCGTTGCGACGGCATGGACACCCACCCGACGGGTCCCTTGTGGGGCAGGGGTGAGCCGCCCACCCGCGCGGCTGTCCGCAGGCTCGAGGAGGGGATCGCCGAGCGCTTCCCGACCTGGTGCGACGGGCTCGGCGCCTTTGGTCTCGCCCAAGAGCGGCGCCCCCTGCGGGTACCGGTTACCGCCCTGACTGCCGACTGGGTGGCCGATGGCCTGCTCCTCACCTTCTCGCTTCCCGCCGGATCTTACGCGACGGCGGCGCTGCGTGAGGTTGTCGACGTAAGCGAGGCCTGGCCGGCGTAACACGGGATCGAGGTCGCCCCGTTGCAACGGAATCGGCCCCTCGGTGCCGTCGTCGATCTGCGTCACGGCCGATCTCTCGCCGCTGCCCTCCAGGCTCCCTGCCGATACCCCCAACGCCCGGCGCCCTGCCCTCGACATCCATCCGTTACTCAGAGCGAACGGACCTGTCGCAAACGCGCACTGAGCTCCTCGATGCGTTCGAGCAGTTCGAGGGCGAGCGCGGCGCCGGCGAGGTTGACTCCGAGGTCGCGCTGCAGGCGCAGTACGATCCGCGTGCGCTTGATGCTGTCGGCGCGGAAACGCCAGAGGGCCCCGGGTCTGTCCGAGGGCTCGAGGATGCCCTGCTCGACGAGGGCCTCGATGGTCTCGGCCTTGACGTCACATGTGCGGCAGAGCTCGAGGAGGGTGATCTCGCTGTCCTCGTCGAGGAGCTCGCCGGTCAGCACGAGTTTGAGCTCGGTCTTTGCCATGGGTTCAGGACACCCCCAGGTGCGCGCGCGGGTTGAACCCGAGCTGGTCTTTCATCTGTTGGTAGAGGCGCTTCGCCGCCTCGCTGTCGGCGGGGGGCAGGGTCACCTGCAGTACCACATAGAGATCACCCGGCTTCTTCCCCGGCAGCCCGCGCTCCTTGAGACGCAGCCTGCGTCCCTGGTTGGAGTTGGCTGGGATCTTGAGGTCGACGACACCGGAGGGTGTCGGGGCCTTGATCGATGCACCCAGGGCCGCTTCCCAGGGGGCGACTGGCAGATTCAGGTAGAGGTCGGCGCCATCGACACGAAAGTATGGGTGGTCGCGAAACTCGACCTCGAGATAGAGGTCGCCCGACTCGCCGCCCCCGATGCCCGGGCCGCCCTGGCCGACCAGGCGGATCTGCTGGCCGGGGCGAATACCCTTTGGAATGCGCACGTTGAGCGACCGTTCACTGGCGACCACATGCCCATCCTCGGTCAGCTCGGGCATTCGCAAGGTGATGCTGCGGGTCGCGCCGCTGAAGCTGTCCACGAGGTCGATCAGCACCTTGGCATGGTGGTCCTCACCGCGCATGCGGAAGGTCCGCCGGCGTTCCCCACCGCGCGCGCGGGTGTAACCGCCACGCCCGAAGAGCTCCTCAAAGAATGCGCTGTGGTCGGCAGCGTCGGCATCGGTGTAGCCGCCGCCGCTGAACTCGAACCCGGCGTCCCAGTCGGGCGGTGGGCGAAACTCCTGCCCGGCCCTCCAGTTGGCCCCGAGCTGATCATAGGCCAGGCGCTTCTCCGGGTCCTTGAGGACCTCATAGGCCTCTCCGACCTCCTTGAAGCGTTCCTCGGCGTCGGCCTCCTTGCTGACGTCCGGGTGATATTTGCGGGCGAGCTTGCGGTAGGCACGCTTGATCTCGTCCTGGGTAGCGTCGCGCGCCACGCCCATGGTCTTGTAGTAGTCCTTGAATTCCATCCAGTGATCACCCGGAAGACTTGTCGTGGATCTGTGTGAAGGCGGCGCGGCCCGGCTCGAGCCGGCGGTGCCCCGAAACCCGCATCTCCGGCTGGCGGCGCACCGCCTCGGTCAGAGAGCTGCCCTCGTCCTGGCCGACACAGCCGGGGGGCGCGCCGATCATGGTCTGCAGCTCCTCGATGAACAGGATGATCCGCCCCTCCTGCTTGGCCGGCTCGTTGAGCACGCCCCTGAGCTGCTCCTCGAGCTCACTGCGGAATTTGGGCCCGGCATCAGGGCGCCTGTGTCGACGGCGAGCAGCGGGCGGGCGGAACCCCCGTCCTGATCGAGGAGCGCCATGAGCACATGCACGGGCTCGATGCACTGGTCACGCCTGGCGGCGAGGCTCTGGGCGTCCGCCAGAGCGAGCTGAAACCTCGTTGTCGGTTCGTCCATCCGCATGGCACCAGGCTCCTAGACTCTTGGTCCGTGCGGCGGTCCCTACACCGCGCAGCGCACGCCGTGCCGCGCAGGGTCCGCTGTGCGGACCGAAACAAGCTAGCGGCGCATCCTGCGATGCCGCATCAGAGATACGTCTCGATC
>Ga0316576_10001052_pt1 | contig 14328 bp, 10 predicted proteins | sample S0NA_FD_203075 | JGI IMG/M metagenome (GOLD analysis project Ga0316576, IMG submission 203075) | Rhizosphere microbial communities from salt marsh grasses in Alabama, United States - S0-2_050615r3r5 | ecosystem: Host-associated > Plants > Roots > Rhizosphere | place: USA: Alabama | collected... | reverse complement strand
CGGGCCATGGGGCGCTGGGAGGAGAGCAGTCCTCAGCGCGTCACGGCCTGGTATGGCATCCGCATGGTCCGGGACCTGAATCGGGACTATCTGAGCCCCCTCAAGCCTGTCTTTCCCGCTTATCGGCTGGGCCCCGAGGGGGATGGCCCCAAGCTGGCCTGCGAGACCTGCCACAAGGGGGCGTTCAAGCCGCTCTACGGCGTCAGCATGCTCGGGGACTATCCGGAGCTGGCCGGATCCATGCCAGCGCCCACGGCGCCGGCGCAGTCCGCCACTGAGCCAGCGGCTGGACCGCCCACGGATCTGCAAGCGGGGCCCGCTGGCGAGCCGGCACCCGGCGACCCAACCCCGGCCCTGTAGGCAAGACCCGCCGACGCCTTCCGGCGGGCCTTCAGTCGGTCCGCCGACCTCCGGCCCGAGATCGCCAACGCAGGGCCAGGTCCGCCAGATGGGCAGGTAGGGCCAGCATCAGGAATCCCCCAACGGCCATGGTGCCTCCATCGGTCAAGGCGGCCCGCAGGGCGAGCAGTAGAAAGGCTCCGGCGGCCAGATTGACGATCAGGGGGACGGGGGGAATACCCCGGGACGTCCGGACCCACAGCATGCTCAGGAGCAGGGCCTCGAGGACGACCAGGGCAAGGATCAGATCGACGATGCGTCCGTTCTCGAACAGCTGCGCCACGAGCGTGGAGGCCTAGGCCCGGCCCCCGGTTCCCCCGGGGCCCCCGACGGTCTACTTGGGGGCGACCATGCCGAGCAGATGGGCAAGGTCCTTGAAGAAGATCCGGGCATGGGCCGTGGGCCTGGCACGCACCAGCCGCTTGTTCATGTAGGCCTCCCAGGTGAGGGTCTGGATATCCGGGTCCCGGCACAGGCTCACGAAGCGCTCCCGGCGACGGTCGCTGGAGTACCAGAACCGCTGGAGCATGCCAAGCACCCAAAAGACCCGGCCATGGGCCTGCATGAACCGTTTGCGGGCGAGCTGCAGACACCGGGGGTGCCCGGTGCCGCAGAAGACATCGGCGGCCTCGGCGGCGAAGCGTCCCCCCGCCATCGCGTAGTAGATCCCCTCCCCCGAGGCCGGGGCCACCACCCCAGCGGCGTCGCCGGCAAGCACGACCTGGCGACCGTCATCCCAGCGGGGCAGCGGGCGGAGCGGTATGGGGGCCCCCTCGCGACGCAGGGTCTCCACCTGGTCGAGCCCCGCCGCCCGGCGCAGCTCGCCGACCGCGCCCTTGAGGGAGAATCCAGCCCGGGCCGTGCCGACACCCACGCTGGTCGTCTCCCCATGGGGGAAGACCCAGCCATAGAAATCCGGTGAGAGTCGCCCCTGGTAGTAGACGTCACAGCGGGTCGTGTCGAAGCCGCCGCGACCGTCCTCGGGTGATCGAACGATCTCATGGTAGGCGCTGACAAAGGGCATCTCCGCCGCGCCCGGAACGCGGGCGCGGGCCACCCGGGAGCGGGCCCCGTCCGCACCGATCGCGCAGCGGGCGCGGACCTCGACTGCCTCGGCCCCTCCGCCCGTGCGCGGGACCTCGTATCGCACCAGGGCATCGCCCTCCCCATCGTCTTCGATCCCGGTGAAGGTACCGGTGCGGCACTGCGCACCCGCGTCGGCGGCGCGCCCCCTCAGCCACGCGTCGAACCGGTCCCGGTTCACCATGCCGACGAAGCCCCCTTCGATCGGCATGTCCACTCGCCGATCCGACGGGGACACCATCCGCGCCGATTGAATCCGCGCACACAAGAGGTGGGCCGGGATCTCGAACTCTCGGATCAGCTGGGGCGGTATGGCGCCCCCGCACGGCTTGATTCGTCCCCCCCGATCCAGAAGCAGGACCGAGCGTCCTGCCCGGGCCAGGTCGGTGGCCGCGGTCGCACCGGCCGGTCCACCCCCTACCACGACCACGTCGAAACGCTCGCTCATCGCATCACCTCTGGTTTCAGAACCCGTTCTCGGTGCCCGCTAAGGACGGCGTAGACCCCGGCCGGATAGGTCCCGGGGCCCATCCCGCCGATCCGGGGCCCGCTCGCGTCCACGCTCGTTCATCCGCGGCCAGCGGAGCCTGCCGGTGCCAAGGCGTGGCGCGAGTATCAGGCCGTCTCGGCAACGGCACCCGCCGGGCCGAGCGCCGGACGCTCCGATCCTCGGGCCTGCGACCAGGTGACGCGGGCGGCAAGCCCGGCGGACACCAGGAACAGCACGGCCTCGGCGACGAACACCGTCGCGTAGGCGTGCGCCGGGTCTCCCATCAGGGCGCGGGCCAGATCGACCGCCACCGTCCCGAGGAACCCCCCCAGCCCGAACGCGATTGCCTGGGCGGCGCCCCATAGTCCCATCCTCACTCCCTCACGACGTTCCCGGCCCGCTGCCACGAGTCCCATCATCGAGCCGATGGCGGCCACCGCGAACAGGCCGTTGGCCAGCCCCAGGGCGAACACCGCCCCGCGAAGGGGAAAGACATCGCCGAGGGTGCCGCCGCCGGCGATAAACAAGAGGGCCAGGGCGGAGCCAATACAGCCCAGGATGGTCCAGCCCTGCAGAGATGCGAGGCGTCGTCCCAGCGCCATGCTCCCGAGCAGCGCCAGCAGCAGCATGCCGATCAGGACACCCCCGTTCTGCACGCCGGCGAGCTTCGTGGACTCGCCCGGCGTCAGGCCAAAGACCGTTCCCGCGTAGGGCTCGAGGATGAGATCCTGGGCGCTGTAGGCCAGCATGGAGACGAAGATGAAGACGGTGAAGCGCCTGGCGTGGGGCTCGGCCCACACCTGGGTCAGGGCCTCGCGAAAGCGGGCGTGTCCCGCCTGCAATGCCTCCGAGCCGGGGTCGGGGTCCCCCTCGGCCCCTTCGATTCCACGAACGGCCACCAGGGTCACCAATAGCGCGAAGCCCGCCACGGCGGAGACCACCGCCACCAGCCGCTCCGGCGAGTACGGGTCCAGGAAATGCCCCGCGCTCGTCGCCGTCACGATGAACCCGACGATCATCATCAGCCAGACCGTCGTGGCCGCCGCCGCGCGCCGATGGGCGTCGACGCGCTTGGCGAGCAGCACCAGCAGCGAGGTGCCGCAGGCGCCCACGCCCACGCCGATCAGCACGAAGGCCAGCACCGCGAGGCCCGTCCCCCAGGCCGGCTCCGCCCCCATCCGGGCGGTGGCGAAGGCTGCGAGGACGCCCCCCAGGGCCAACAGGGCCATGCCGCCGACGATCCAGGGCGTGCGCCGCCCACCCACGTCTGAGCCGTGGCCGAGCCGGGGTCTGAGGATCTGCACGAGGTGGTGGAGGGCCACCAGGGCCCCGGGGAGCATGGCGGGCAGCAGGAGCTCGACGACCATGACCCGGTTCAGGGTCGAGGTGGTGAGCACCACGATGGATCCCAGCGCCGCCTGAACCAGGCCGAGGCGCAGGATCCCGAGCCAGCCCAGTCCACCGTTCATATCCCCAACCCCCTCAGGGCGAAGGCGCTGACCATCATCCCCGTGACATAGACGCTGACGCCCAAGGCGCTGAACCAGGTCGCCCGCCCGAGGGGATCCAACAGGAATCGCACCATGAGCCCGATCTGAACGGTGAGCAGCAGCCCCACCACGAGCCCTTGCAGGGGGCGCCCCCAGTCCAGCAGCAGCCACACGACGGTCATCTGGGGAAGGGCCATGACGGCGCAGGCGACCCAGGCGGCACCCCGCACCCCAAGCTGGACCGGAAGGGAACGGATACCCATTCGGCGGTCACCCTCGATGGCCTTGAAGTCGTTGAGGGTCATGATCCCGTGGGCCCCCAGGCTATAGAGACCCGCGAGGGCCAGGATGCGCCAGTCCGGAAGGGCCCCGCCGATCATCACGGCCGCGCCCGTCACCCAGGCGAGCCCCTCGTAGGACAGACTGACCGCGGCGTTGCCCCACCAGCCGTTGCGCTTGAGCCGCACCGGGGGAGCACTGTAGGCCCAGGCGAGAACGAGTCCCAGGGCCGCGGCCCAGAAGACCCAAACACCCAGGGTGGCGGCCACCAGCAGAGACAGGACCGACCAGACGACGGCGATCGAAAGCCCCCATTGGCCTGGGACACGGCCCGAGGGGATGGGACGGTCTGGCTCGTTGATGGCATCCACGTGGCGATCGAACCAGTCGTTCACCGCCTGACTGGTCGCGCAGACCAGAGGCCCCGCCAGGACCACGCCGGCGATCACCAGCGGCCAGCGACCCTCCAGGGGCACCCCGGAGGAGACGACCCCGCAGGCGAAGGCCCACATGGGCGGGAACCACGTGATGGGCTTCAGGAGCTCCAGGACGGCCGCGACCGAGGGCCGCTGGGCCGGGGCGCTCAGGATTGCAGGTGGGTCCATGAGTGCAAAGTATAGCTGACAGTTTTCCATGTCAACGTGACTTGACGCCTCTCCCGCCGTCTCGGGTCCGGCGGGCTCAGTCGGTCTCCGGGATCTCCCCCCCGATCCCGTAACGCGCCAGCTTCACGTAGAGACTCTGACGGCTGAGCCCGAGGAGCTCGGCCGCGGAGGCCCGATTGCCGTTGGTGAGCCGCAGGGCCGCCTCGATGCACAGGCGCTCGATCAAGTCCGTCGCCTCCCGCACCAGGTCCTTGAGAGGCGCGCTTCCGACCCGCTCCGTGAGCTCCCCCACCCAGACCGGCAGGCCCGCCTGCACCGCCCGCTCCACCCCCAGACGCCGCCCGATGTCGCGGATGAAGAACCCGAAGCAGGCGCGATCCCCATCGGGTACGGCGGCCGCGCAGATCTCCACCTCCACGGCGGCGCCGTACTGGCCCCGGAGGTTGGTTCGAAAGAGCCGCAGGGACCCGTGCTGGCGCAGGGTGCTCAGCAGCACGTTGAGATCAATGGTGCCACGTCCCAGCCACCGCTCCAGGGACTGTCCCCGCAGCAGATGCTCGTTGGTGAGCTCCACCTGGTCCAGGAAGGAGCGGTTGGCGGCCAGGATGCGCCCCGCCTCGTCCGTGATCAGGATCGCGTCGGGGGCCGCGCCTACTGCCTGGATCAGCCGGGCCTGCTGCTCCGGCAGGGGGCGACCTTGGGGCGCGACCGGAAACGGCCGAAGCCGTACCACGAAGAGGACGGCGTCGTCCTGGCGCAGGAGTGACGCGGAGACCGTCAGATCGACCCCGGTCTCCAGGCGCCGGGCGCTGACGCTGTCGGCCCGCCCGCTGCCAAGCACCGCCCCGAGCAAGTTGTCGACGGCGCGCATTCCCTCCGGCTCCAAACCCTCAGGGAAAGGCTGGCCGACCAGCGTGCGGCTCGAATCGCCCAAGAGCGCCGCCGCCGCCGGGTTGGCCTCCACCACCCGCCGCAGGGTGGAATCCACGATCAGCACCGCCTCCGAGACGCTTTGGAATAGGAGTCTGTAGCGGGTCTCCATCTGACGATAGCGCCAGTAGTCCCGCTCGAGCGCCTGCTGGGCATCCACCAACTGCTGCTGCAGGGAGGCCACCACCTGGAGCTCCCGGCCGAAGGCCAGCACGTGCCCCTGGCTCCCGACACGGATCGCCCGGTACTGAACCGGGATGCCGCGGCCCTGGCGACCCTGGTGCACCACCTGGCGCCATTCGCCGAACTTGTCCTCGTGGAGGTCCCGCAGCAGCGATTCGATGCGCGGGCGGGTGTCCGCTGACACGGTGTCGGTCCACTGCTTGCCGATCCAGTCCCCGTTCACCTCCTGGGCCAGGGCCTCGTTCCCCACGCTCACGTCGAGGATGGCCCCCCCCTTATCGATCAATAGGGCGATGTCGGCGACGGTGTTCGCCAGCATCGCGGCCACGCCGACCTCGAGTTGGCCGCTCAGCTCCACCGGGACCTCGATGGGACACACGCGCAAGACCCCAGGCATCTGCCGCTCATTCGACGCCGCGGGGCCAGGGGAAACCGCACCACCAGGCCTCACAACGGTCTTGATGCGCTCTTCTGGGACAAAGGGGCCGCGCAGGCACCCCGCAGCCCACACGCGCGGGAACGGGTGGCCTGGGCTTGGCGAAGCCACACCCCCGGCCAACCGGGCTCCACTCAAGTGTGTCCCTTGCCCAGAGAATGTCAAGTCGGTAGAACGTCAATCTACGTTGACACTCGTCCAACTGGGGTCTAGATTGTGGATCGAGGAGGAGTGGACAGCGGACGCTGTCGCCACCAAAAGCAAACGTTCTCAGGGTTCCTGCACGCCTATGCCTCTCTATACCGCGGAGGAGCGCACGCGTCGCGATGCGTCGCCCTGGACGCTGGTCCAGGGGATCCTCGCCCCAATCCAGTTCCTGGTCTTCCTCGTGAGCCTGGGGCTGGTCCTGCGCTATCTCTGGACCGGCGCCGGGGAGCAAGCGGCGACCCTGTCCGTCGTGGTCAAGACCCTGGTGCTCTACACCATCATGGTGACCGGGTCGATCTGGGAGCGGGAGGTGTTCGGGCGCTGGCTGTTCGCACGGCCCTTCTTCTGGGAGGACGTCTTCAGCATGCTGGTCCTGGCGCTGCACACCGCCTATCTCGTGGTCCTCGGCTGGGACCTGCTGGGGGTGCGGGACCAGATGCTGCTGGCCCTCGCCGCCTATGCCACCTATGTCATCAACGCCACCCAGTTCCTCCTCAAGCTCAGGGCGGCGCGGCGCGAGTCCGATCACGCGCTCACAGACGACGACCCGGGCGTGAGTCCGGCGGGCTCCACGGCATGAGCGGACTCGCACGACCCTTCACCGCCCTCGGCGACCCCCGATCGGGCCCGCCCCAGCCCCTTCGGGAGCGCGGCCAGTGCGAGGTCTTCTGCGGGCTCTCCAGCATCGTGTGGCTGCATCGCAAGATGCACGACGCGTTCTTCCTGGTAGTGGGATCGCGAACCTGCGCCCACCTCCTCCAGTCCGCCGCCGGCGTCATGATCTTCGCGGAGCCGCGGTTCGCGACCGCCATACTCCAGGAGCGGGACCTGGCGGGCATGGCGGACTGCAACGAGGAGCTCGACCGGGTGGTGGAACGGTTGCTGGAGCGCCGCCCCGACATCCGCACCCTCTTCCTGGTGGGTTCCTGCCCCTCGGAGGTGATCAAGCTCGACCTCCACAAGGCCGCCGAGCGCCAGACCCTGGCCCAGGGTGGGCGGGTCAAGGTCCTGGCCTTCAGCGGGAGCGGCATCGAGACCACCTTCACCCAGGGGGAAGACCGCTGCGTGGCGGCCCTGGTGCCGGAGCTGCCCGTGCTGCCGCGGGGGGGGCGCAACCTCCTGGTGGTGGGCACGTTGGCGGATCTCGTCCAGGACCAGCTCGAACGGCTCTTTCGGTCCCTCGGCGTGGGACCCGTCCATTTCCTCCCTGGCGTTGACTCTCGCGGGCTTCCTCCCCTGGGCGACGGGACCTCGGTGCTGTTCGCCCAGCCTTTTTTCAGCGAGTCGTCGGGCCTGCTGGAGGCCAGGGGCGCGCGGCTGCTGACCGCCCCCTTCCCCTTCGGCGTCGAGGGGACGAGGGGCTGGCTGGGGGCGGCGGCACGGGACTTCGGCGTCGCCGAGCAGCGGCTCGCGGAGGTGACCGCCGCTCCCGCCGCCAGGGCGGAGCGGGCCATCGCGCGTTATCGGGAGACCTTGGCGGGCCGGCGGGTGAGCTTCCTGCCCGACTCCCAACTGGAGATCCCCCTCGCCCGCTTCCTTGCCCGCGAGTGCGGAATGCAGCTCCTGGAGGTCGGCACCCCCTATCTTGACCGGCGCATGCTGGGGCCGGAGCTGGACGCGCTGCCCCCCGTCCTGCGCCTCAGCGAGGGGCAGGACGTCGACCGCCAGATCGAGCGGCTGCGACGGGACCGTCCGGACCTCACGGTCTGCGGTCTGGGCCTCGCGAACCCCCTGGAGGCCGAGGGGCTCGCCACCAAGTGGTCCATCGAGCTGGTCTTCACCCCAACCCAGGGCTTCGAGCAGGCCGGGGACTTGGCGGAGCTCTTCGCCCGCCCCCTGCTGCGCCAGGCCCGCCTCAAGGTCTAGCCATGCAGCTCAGCGTCTGGACCTACGAGGGACCGCCCCATATCGGCGCCATGCGGGTGGCGGCCTCCATGGAGGGGGTGCACTGCGTGCTCCATGCCCCCCAGGGGGACACCTACGCGGATCTGCTGTTCACGATGATCGAGCGCCGGAACCGCCGCCCCCCCGTGACCTACACGACCTTCAAGGCCCGGGACCTGGGGTCGGACACCGCGGAGCTCGTCAAGGAGACGGTGCGCGCGGCCCAGTCCCGCTTCAATCCCCGCCTCATGCTCGTGGGCGAGTCCTGCACCGCGGAGCTGATCCAGGACCAGGCCGGGGCCCTGGCCGAGAGCCTGGGACTCCCCTGTACGCTGGTCCCCCTGGAGCTCTCCGCCTATTCCCGCCAGGAGAGCTGGGGTGCGAGCGAGACCTTCTACCAGGTAGTCCGCCGCGTCCTGGCACCCCAGGTGCCGGCCCCCGGGACCCCTCGCCCCGCGCGGGTGACGGGCAGCCGTCCGAGCGCCAACCTGCTCGGTCCGACGGCCCTCGGCTTTCACTGCCGGGACGATGTCACCGAGGTCACCCGGCTGCTCGAATCCGTCGGCGTCGAGGTCAACGTCGTCGCCCCACTCGGCGCCGACCCGGAGGCCATTGCCCGCGTCCCCCGGGCGGATTTCAACTGCTGTCTCTACCCAGAGGTGGCCCTGACCACCACCGCATGGCTCGAGCGCCACTTCAAGCAGCCCCAGGTTCGTACCGTCCCCATCGGTGTCGGGGCCACCCGGGACTTCCTCAGAGAGATCGGCGCCCTGACGGGGATCGACGTCGAGCCGGCGATCGCCGCCCAGGGCTCGCGCCTGCCCTGGTACAGCCGTTCGGTGGATTCCACCTACCTCACCGGCAAGCGGGTCTTCATCTTCGGCGATGGAACCCACAGCGTCGCCGCCGCGCGCATCGCGACCGAGGAGCTGGGATTCGAGGTCGTGGGGATCGGGACCTACTGCCGGGAGATGGCGCGGGAGGTGCGGGCCGCCGCGGCGCTGTGGGGCGTGGAGCCCCTGATCACCGACGATTACCTCGAGGTGGAGGCCCAGGTGGCGGAGCTGCGCCCCGAGCTGGTCCTGGGCACCCAGATGGAGCGCCACATCGCCAAGCGCCTGGGCATCCCCTGCGCCGTCATCGCGGCCCCCTTCCACGTCCAGGACTGTCCCGCCCGCTATGCGCCCCAGATGGGCTTCGAAGGCGCGAACGTGATCTTCGACACCTGGGTGCACCCCCTCATGATGGGCCTCGAGGAACACCTGCTCACCATGTTCCGGGGCGACTTCGAGTTCCATGATGCCGCCGCCCCCTCCCATCTCCAGCACGGGACTCCCGAGCGCCTGGGGCCCGGCGACCGGGACGAGGCCCGCGCGGCGCGGCTGACACCGCGGCCAACCCAGGGGCCGGAACAGGGCGGGGCCGCGGTGGCCTGGACCCTGGACGCGGAGCGAGAGCTCAAGCGCATCCCCTTCTTCGTCCGCGGCAAGGCGCGCCGCAACACGGAGCTGTTCGCCCAGGAGCGGGGCATCCAGACCATCGACCTGGAGACCCTTTACGATGCCAAGGCGCATTTCGGTCGCTGACGCCCCGGTTGCCCTGCGCCCGGTCGTCGAGGACCCGGGCAGAGACGCCGGGACCCGAGCCGCGCCCGGCCCGTTCCGGGTGGTCCTGGTCTCCCTGGACGGGCACCTGGCGGGCGCCCTGAACCGGGCCAGACCGGCCCTCGATCGGGACATCCCCGGCCTCGTGCTGAGCATGCACGCCGCCGCGGAGTGGGCCGATGACCCGGAGGCGGTAGAGCGCTGCCGCCACGACATCGCCCGCGGCGACATCATCATCGTCACCATGCTGGTGATGGAGGAGCACATCCAGCGGGTGCTGCCGGCCCTCAAGGCCCGTCGCGACCAGTGCGACGCCATGGTGTGCTGCATGTGCGCGGCGGAGGTGATGCGACTCACCCGCCTGGGCGGATTCAACATGGGGGGCGAGGGCGGAAAGACCAGCGGCCCTCTGGCCCTTCTGAAACGCCTGCGCGGGAGCAAGGCCAAGGGCGACGGCGCGGGCGCCCGACAGATGGCCATGCTGCGGCGCATCCCCAAGCTCCTGCGCTTCATCCCCGGCACCGCCCAGGACGTGCGGGCCTACTTCCTGACCCTCCAATACTGGCTGGCGGGGTCCGAGGAGAACATCGCCAACCTCGTGCGCTTCCTGGTGGACCGGTACGCGGACGGGGAGCACCGCCCCCTGCGCGGCCGACTCAAGGTCCCCCCGCCCCAGGACTACCCCGAGGTCGGGGTCTACCACCCCCGCCTGCCAGGGCGCATCGCCGCGGAGGCCGCCCGGCTCCCGGCACCGGGACGCGACTGCAGGGGCACCGTGGGCCTGCTCCTGATGCGCTCCTATGTCCTGGCGGGTAACGCGAGTCACTACGACGGGGTCATCGCCGCGCTGGAGACCCGGGGCCTGAGGGTCATCCCGGCGTTCGCGAGCGGTCTGGACGCGCGCCCGGCCGTCGAGCGCTTCTTCATGGCGAACGGCCGCCCGGCGGTGGACGCCGTGGTCTCCCTCACCGGCTTCTCCCTGGTGGGCGGGCCGGCCTACAACGACGCCAGGGCCGCCGAGGAGTTGCTGGCCCGGCTGGACGTCCCCTACCTCTCCACCCTGGCGGTCGAATTCCAGACCTTGGAACAGTGGGAGGGCTCCGCCCAGGGACTGCTCCCCGTCGAGGCCACGATGATGGTTGCCATCCCGGAGCTCGACGGGGCCACTGGCCCGCTCGTCTACGGGGGCCGCTCCGCGAGCGTTCCCGTGGATCGGGTCCGGGACATGCAGACCCACGGGGAGCGGACCGGCCGGCTCGCCGACCGGGTGGCACGGCTGGTGGCCCTGCGCAAGCGCCCGCGGATCGAGCGCAAGGTCGCGGTGGTGCTGTTCAACTTCCCGCCCAACGCCGGCAACACCGGAACCGCCGCCTACCTCTCGGTCTTCGCCTCCCTCTTCAACGTGCTGGGGGCCATGAAGACCGCGGGCTATCGGGTCGACCTGCCAGCGGACGTCGATGCCCTTCGCGAGCGCATCGTGGCCGGTAACGCCCAACGCTTCGGGGCCCATGCCAACGTGCTGGCACGCATCCCGGCGGACGATCATGTGCGCCGTGAGCCCTGGCTCAAGGAGATCGAGCGGCAGTGGGGGCCGGCGCCCGGCAAACAACAGGCCGATGGGCGCTCCATCTTCGTGCTCGGGGAGCGCTTCGGCAACGTCCTGGTCGGCGTGCAGCCCGCCTTCGGCTACGAGGGCGACCCCATGCGCCTGCTCTTCGAGCAGGGCTTCACCCCCACCCACGCCTTCAGCGCCTTCTACCGCTATCTGCGCGAGGACTTCGGCGCCGATGCGGTCCTGCACTTCGGGACCCACGGCGCACTCGAGTTCATGCCCGGAAAGCAGGTGGGGATGTCCGGGGCCTGCTGGCCGGACCGGCTCATCGGCGACCTGCCGAACCTCTATCTCTATGCCTCGAACAACCCCTCCGAGGGGACGATCGCCAAGCGCCGCTCGGCGGCCACGCTGGTGAGCTATCTGACACCCCCCGTCGCCCGGGCAGGGCTCTACAAGGGGCTGATCGAGCTCAAGGGGTCCGTGGAGCGCTGGCGCACCCTGCCGCCGACGGCCGCGGACGAGCGCGCGGAGCTCGCCGAGCTCATCCAGGCCCAGGCCGCGACGCTCGACCTGTGCGAGGCCGAGCCCCTGTGGGTCACGGACGCGGAATCCCGTATCGATGCCCTCAACCGCCAGGTGCTGGAGCTGGAGTACACCCTGATCCCCCACGGCCTGCACGTGGTCGGGGCGCCGCCGTCGCGCGAGGAGCGCGTGGACCTGCTGCTCGCCATCGCCGAGTCGGCCCATGGGGTCCGGCCGGAGCGGGCCACCGTGTCCGCCCTGGTCGCCGGGGAGTCCCCGGAGCATGCCTTGGCGGCCGGCACCGCCGGGACCTCCGAGCCCGATCTCGACCTGATGCGCTCCCTGGCCGAGACCGACCGCCTGCTCCAGTCGGAGCACGAGATCCCTGCCCTGCTGAGGGCCCTGGACGGTCGCTACCTGCGCCCGGCCCCCGGCGGGGACCTGCTGCGCACCGCGGCCATCCTGCCCACCGGACGCAACCTCCATGGATTCGACCCCTACCGGATCCCGAGCAGCTATGCGGTCAAGGACGGGGCGCGCCAGGCCGAGCGGCTCCTGGAGCGCTACCGGAGCGAGGGCAACCCCATACCCGAGTGTGTGGCCCTGGTCCTCTGGGGCACGGACAATCTGAAGACCGAGGGCGGTCCCATCGCCCAGGCCCTGGCCCTGATCGGCGCCCTGCCCCGCTTCGACAGCTTCGGACGCCTGTGCGGCGCCAAGCTCATTCCGCTGGAGGAGCTGGGACGCCCGCGTATCGACGTCGTGATGACCCTCTCCGGCATCTTCCGGGACCTGCTCCCCCTGCAGACCCGGCTCCTGGCGGAGGCGGCCTATCTCGCGGCCACCGCGGAGGAGCCGGAGGCGCTCAACTTCGTGCGCAAGCATGTCCTGGCCTACCAGGCGGCCCAGGGCGTGGACCTGGAGACCGCCGCCCTGCGGGTCTTCAGCAACGCCGATGGGGCCTATGGGGCCAACGTCAACTATCTGGTGGATAGCAGCCGCTGGGACGAGGGCGACGAGCTGGCGGAGACCTATACGCGGCGCAAGTGCTTCGCCTATGGGCGGGCCGGAGCGCCACGGGCCGAGGCCAAGCTCCTGACCAGCGTACTCTGCACCGTGGATCTCGCCTACCAGAACCTGGACTCGGTGGAGCTCGGCGTGACCTCCATCGACCACTACTTCGACACCCTGGGCGGCATCAGTCGCGCCGTGGGCCGAACGCGCGGCGCAGAGGTCCCGGTCTACATCGGCGACCAGACCCAGGGGGACGGGGCGGTGCGCACCCTCGCCGAGCAGGTGGCACTCGAGACCCGCACGCGCATGCTCAATCCCAAGTGGTACGAGGGGATGCTCGAGCACGGCTACGAGGGGGTGCGACAGATCGAGGCCCACGTGACCAACACCATGGGCTGGTCCGCCACCACGGGCCAGGTGGCCCCCTGGGTCTACCAGCGTCTGACCGAGACCTATGTCCTGGACGACGCGATGAGGGCGCGGCTGGCCGCCCTGAACCCCACCGCCTCCGCCAAGGTCGCGAGCCGACTGATCGAGGCCCATGAGCGCAACTACTGGACCCCGGACCCCGAGACCCTGGACGCCTTGCGCCGCGCCGGCGAGGAGCTGGAGGATCGGCTCGAGGGGGTCTACCAGGAGGCCGCCGCATGAACGATCTCGGCATCCCCGTCCGCATCGGCACCCCCCCCGGGGACGGCGAGGGCAGTGTACAGGTGCAGATGGATGTCCCTATCGGTCAGAGAACCGCCAAGGTCTTCGCCATCTACGGCAAGGGCGGAATCGGTAAGAGCACCACCTCCTCCAACCTGTCGGTGGCCTTCAGCCTGCTCGGCAAGCGGGTCCTGCAGATCGGGTGCGATCCCAAGCACGACTCCACCTTCACCCTCACCAAGCAGCTGGTCCCGACGGTCATCGATACCCTGGAGTCGGTCCAGTTCCACCCGGAGGAGCTGCGCCCCGAGGACTATGTCTACGAGGGCTTCAATGGGGTCATGTGCGTGGAGGCCGGCGGCCCCCCCGCGGGCACCGGCTGCGGGGGCTACGTGGTGGGTCAGACAGTGAAGCTCCTCAAGCAGCACCATCTGCTGGAGGACACGGACGTGGTGATCTTCGACGTCCTGGGTGACGTGGTATGCGGCGGCTTCGCCGCCCCCCTCCAGCACGCCGACCGCGCCCTGATCGTCACCGCCAACGACTTCGACTCCATCTTCGCGATGAACCGGATCGCCTCGGCGATCCTGGCGAAGGCCAAGAACTATGGGGTCAGGCTGGGCGGCGTCATCGCCAACCGCAGCGCCGCCACCGATCAGATCGACCGCTTCAACACGGCGGTCGGTATGAAGCGCCTGGCCCACTTCCCCGACCTCGACGTGATCCGCCGGAGCCGCCTCAAGAAGTGCACCCTCTTCGAGATGGACCCGACACCCGAGGTGGAGTCCGCCCGCTCGGAGTACCTGCGGCTCGCCGCCGCCCTCTGGGCCGGGACCGAGCCCCTCGCGGCGGAGCCCATGCGCGATCGGGATATCTTCGACTTCCTGGGCTTCGATTGAGCGCTCGATGTGCCTGAGACGACCGCAACTGGACGCGAATCGACGTGGAATCCCGCCGCAGGTCCGGGGCCGCGGGGCCCGGGCGGCGTCGCGCGGC
>Ga0316576_10001051_pt1 | contig 14330 bp, 9 predicted proteins | sample S0NA_FD_203075 | JGI IMG/M metagenome (GOLD analysis project Ga0316576, IMG submission 203075) | Rhizosphere microbial communities from salt marsh grasses in Alabama, United States - S0-2_050615r3r5 | ecosystem: Host-associated > Plants > Roots > Rhizosphere | place: USA: Alabama | collected... | reverse complement strand
CAGGTCACCAACCCACCCATCGACCCCATCCGCGAGGAGATGGTGATGAGCCTCGTCTCCTTCGTGGGAGGCGAAGGGAACATCCTCGTGGACGGGCCCGAGCACGCGCACATGATCGAGCTGCCCCAGCCGGTGCTCACCAACGAGGACCTCGAGCGCTTGCGGTGGGTGGACCGGCAGCACTTCCAGGCCAAGACCATCTCGACCTGCTTCAAGGCGGAGCCGGGTCGGATGCAGCGGGCGCTGGACCGCCTCCGCCGCGAGGCCGAGGAGTACGTGCTGGACGGGTACGAGGTCATCATCCTGACCGACCGCCCGGTGGACTCGGACCACGCGGCGATTCCCTCGCTCCTCGCGGTGTCGGCGGTACATCACCACCTGATCCGCAAGGGTCTGCGCTCGCGGTGCGGCCTCGTCGTCGAGACCGGCGAGGCCCGCGAGGTGCACCACTTTGCCTGCCTCCTCGGCTTCGGCGCGTCCGCGGTCAACCCCTACGTGGCTTTCGAGACCATCGAGGACATGCGCCTCCGGAAGCTCCTGCCCAGCAGTCTGAGCGAGCCCGAAGCTCGGGAGCACTACCTCAAGGCGGTGGGCAAGGGGCTCCTCAAGACGATGTCGAAGATGGGAATCTCGACGATCTCCTCGTACATCGGGGCCCAGATCTTCGAGGCGGTGGGCCTGGCCGACGAGGTCATCGAGGAGTACTTCCCCGGCACCGTCTCCCGCATCGGCGGCATCGACGTCGGCACCATCGAGCGTGAGACGCTGATGCGCCACCAGGCCGCCTACATCGACGTAGACGACCAGACCGACCTCGAGCTGGGCGGGCTCTACCAGTGGCGGCTGCGGGGCGAGCGCCACCTCCACAACCCGGACACCATCCAGAAGCTCCAGCACGCGGCCCGCACGAACGACTACGAGCTCTACCGCGAGTACGCCCGCCTCATCGACGACAACTCCGAAGCGCCGATCACCGTCCGGCACCTGCTCGAGTTCGCCAACCTCACCCCGATTCCCATCGAGGAGGTCGAGCCCGTCGAGTCCATCGTCAAGCGCTTTGCCACCGGTGCCATGTCCTTCGGCTCGATCTCCTGGGAGGCCCACACGACCCTGGCCATCGCCATGAATCGCCTCGGGGCCAAGTCGAACACCGGAGAGGGCGGCGAGGACCCGGCCCGCTTCGAGCCGCTCCCGAACGGCGACTCCATGCGCTCGGCGATCAAGCAGGTGGCCTCCGGCCGATTTGGCGTGACCTCCAACTACCTGGTCAACGCCGACGAGCTCCAGATCAAGATGGCCCAGGGTGCCAAGCCCGGCGAGGGCGGCCAGCTCCCCGGCCACAAGGTGGACGAGAAGATCGCGAAGACACGCCACTCGACGCCGGGAGTGGGGCTGATCTCCCCTCCGCCCCACCACGACATCTACTCCATCGAGGACCTGGCCCAGCTGATCTACGACCTCAAGAACTCCAACCCCCGGGCCCGAATCAACGTCAAGCTCGTGGCCGAGGTCGGCGTGGGGACCATCGCCGCCGGGGTGGCCAAGGCCCACGCCGACGTCATCCTCATCTCCGGCCACGACGGGGGCACCGGCGCGTCGCCCCTCTCGTCGATCAAGCACGCGGGTCTGCCCTGGGAGCTCGGCCTGGCCGAGGCCCACCAGGTCCTCATGCAGAACAACCTGCGGGACCGGGTGGTCCTCCAGACCGACGGGCTCCTGCGCACCGGCCGCGACATCGCCATCGCCACCCTCCTCGGCGCCGAGGAGTGGGGCGTCGCCACCGGGGCGCTGGTCGCGATGGGCTGCATCATGATGCGCAAGTGCCACCTGAACACCTGCCCCGTGGGGGTGGCCACACAGGACGAAGAGCTCCGCAAGCTCTTCACCGGGGACCCGGACCATGTGGTCAACTTCTTCCGCTTCATCGCCGCGGACCTCCGCGAGCACATGGCGCGGCTCGGATTCCGCAGAGTGGACGACATGGTCGGGAGGGTGGACAGGATCGCTCCCCTGCGCGATGTCAGGCACTTCAAGGCCAAGCAGCTCGATCTTTCACGGCTCCTCCACTTCGTAAGGGCCAACGACCGCTGCGGTACCTTCTGCTGCGTCCCCCAGGACCACGGCCTCGACCGGGCCCTCGACAACGAGCTCGTCCGTCTCGCCACCCCTGCCCTCGAGCGGGGTGAGTCGGTCGAAGCCTCGTTCGAGATTCGCAACGTCAACCGCACGGTGGGCACGATCCTGGGCCAGGAGATCACCCGGCGCACCGGCGAGGAGGGTCTGCCCGAGGACACCATCCGCCTCAAGGCCACGGGCTCGGCGGGCCAGTCGTTCATGGCCTTCGCCCCGAGGGGCCTGACCATCGAGCTCGAGGGCGAGGCCAACGACTACTTCTGCAAGGGACTCTCCGGAGGCAAGGCGATACTCCGTCCGCCGCGGGGCTCCGTCTTCAACCCCAACGAGAACGTGATCTGCGGCAACGTCTCCTTCTACGGTGCGACCTCAGGCAAGGCCTTCATCCTCGGTCCGGCCGGGGAACGCTTCTGCGTGCGTAACTCCGGCGCCCGCGTGGTGGTCGAGGGAGTGGGCGACCACGGCTGCGAGTACATGACCGGCGGCCGTGCCGTCGTCCTCGGGCCGATCGGCCGGAACTTCGCGGCGGGGATGTCGGGCGGTGTCGCCTACGTCTGGGACGAGGACGAGCGGGCTCGGCCTCGCGTCAACACCGGAATGGTGGACCTCGAGGACATGGCCGAGCCGGACGACGTGCTCGAGCTCAGGGCCCTCGTCGAGGAGCACGCGCGCGCGACGGGGTCGGAGCGGGCCAGGCGCATCCTCGCCACCTGGGAGGTGCAGCTCAGGAAGTTCGTCAAGGTCATGCCGCGGGACTACAAGCGCGCGCAGGCGAAGCGCGCGGCCGAGACGGCCGCGGTGGCCTGAGGGAACGCCATGGGCAAGGACACCGGCTTCAAGGACTTCGAGCGCAAGGCGCCGGCCTACCAGCCGCCGGAGGATCGCATCCGCCACTGGGACGAGTTCGTGATCCCCCTCTCTCAGGAGGAGGTGGAGATCCAGGGCGCCCGCTGCATGAACTGCGGCGTGCCCTTCTGCCATCCCGGCTGTCCCCTCGGCAACGTCATCCCCGACTTCAATGACCACATATACCAGGGCAAGTGGCGTCGCGCCCTGAAGGCCCTCTACTCGACCAACAACTTCCCGGAGTTCACCGGCCGTGTGTGTCCCGCCCCGTGCGAGTCGGCGTGCGTTCTCGGCATCAACCGGCCGCCGGTCACCATCAAGAACATCGAGGTCTCGATCATCGAGCGGGCGTTCCAGGAGGGGTGGGTCGAGCCCCGCCTCCCCCGCAAGCGTACGGGCCGGTGCGTGGCCGTCGTGGGGTCGGGACCGGCCGGGCTCGCCGCCGCCGATCAGCTCAACCGCGCCGGGCACACCGTCACCGTCTTCGAGCGGGCGGACCGGATCGGCGGACTCCTCCGCTACGGAATCCCCGACTTCAAGCTGTCGAAGCACGTGCTCGACCGCCGCATCGACCTGATGATGACGGAAGGGGTGGCCTTCCGAACCGGCGCCCACGTGGGCGTCGACTACCCCGCCGCCGAGCTCCTGGCCGAGTTCGACGCCATCGTCCTCGCCGGGGGTTCGACCAGGCCCCGGGATCTCCCCATCCCCGGCCGCGACGCCAGCGGTGTGGAGTTCGCCATGGACTTCCTCACCCAGTCCAACCACCGCGTCGCCGGCGACGAGATTCCGGAAGGGACGGACATCCTCGCCACCGGGAAGGATGTCGTCGTCATCGGCGGCGGCGACACCGGCTCCGACTGCGTGGGGACTTCCATTCGACAGCAGGCACGCTCGGTCACCCAGATCGAGATCCTGCCCAGGCCGCCGGAGGGCCGCACAGTCGAGACGCCCTGGCCCGTCCACCCGGGCCCGCGCATGTTCTCCACCTCGAGCTCTCAGGCCGAGGGCTGCGAGCGCGACTGGGCGGTCCTGTCGAAGGAGTTCCTGGCGGACGGCTCGGGCGCGCTGCGTGGCATCCGGGCCATGCGGGCGGACTGGAGCGCGGGGCGCCCGGAGGAGATTCCGGGAAGCGAGTACGAGATGCCGGCGCAGCTCGTGCTCCTGGCCATGGGCTTCCTCCACCCCGAGCACGCGGTCCTGGACGACTTCGGGGTGGACAAGGACGACCGGGGCAACTGCGCATCGAGCAGCCACCGCACCTCCCGGGACGGCGTCTTCGTCGCCGGCGACATGCGCCGAGGGCAGTCCCTCGTGGTCTGGGCCATCAGCGAAGGCCGCGAGTGCGCCCTCGAGGTGGACGAGTACTTGACCGGAAGGCCGTCGCTCCTCGGCGCCAAGGCCCGGTCCCGCAGCGACGTGGCGTTGGCACGCTAGTCGAAGTACTTCTCGACGACCCAGCCCGGTTGGTGTGCGTCGGGCACCCGCCTGATCGACTCGTAGTCGAACTCCATGGAGGCCTTCTCGTCGGTGACGAGGGGGTGCGGGTCGTCGAGGACATCGTGCTGTGACTCGAGCAGAGCCGTCAGCCGGGTCCGCTCCTCCGCATGGTCCGGGTCGTCGGCAAGGTTCCGGAGCTCGAAGGGGTCGCGCTCCAGATCGAAGAGCTGGACGTGGTCGAGGAGCGGGTAGCGGATGAGCTTGACCCGCCGGTCCCGCACCGCTCGCATCTTGTCCTCGTAGGCGGTGTAGATCACATCTCGAACCCTGGTGGCCTCGCCCCGCCACAGGCCGCTCAGGTCGAGGCCTTCCACCCCTTCGGGCATCGCCACTCCGGTCAGCCCGGCGATGGTCGGGAAGAGGTCGTAGAGCATGACGAGCGCTCGGCTCTCCCCGGCCGGAATGCCGGGCCCGGCCACGATCAGTGGGACGCGAGTGCTGTGCTCGTAGAGGCTCTGCTTGCCGAGGAGCCCGTGGCTACCCAGGGCGAGGCCGTTGTCGCTGGCGAGAACGACCACCGTTCGGTTGGCCAGTCCGGTGCGCTCCAGGGTGGCGAGCAGGTCCCCGATCCTCGTGTCGACGTGGGTGACCAGGCCGTAGTACTCACCGGTCTGCTCGCGGATGACTTCCGGCGCCCGGGGCCACGCCGCGAGCTGCTCGTCCCGGCCCGTCATCCATCCGTTGTGGAAGGGATGCACCGGCATGAAGTTGGGCGGAAGCGGCTGTCCGGCGCCGGTGTACATCGCCCGGTACTCCTCGGGCGGGCTACGGGGATCGTGGGGGGCGGTGAAGGCCACGTAGGCCAGGAACGGTGTCGCCGCGGCGGCGGCCGCGTGCCCCTCCAGAAACTCGATCGCGGCATCGACGAACAGGTCCGTCGAGAAGCCCTCGACCTCGACCTCGGAGAAGCCGCCGTCCGGGAGCCGCTGCTGGAGCGGCACCGCCCGGTGATCGCTCATCCCCCCGAAGAAGACGTTGCGTCCGTGCTGGAAGCTCCGGGCGAACGACTCCCGGCTCTGGTGCCACTTGCCGGTGCCGAAGGTGACATAGCCGTGGCGGCCCAGGACCTCGGGAAACGTCTGGACGGAGTCCAGGTCGTCGTAGACGTGGAACAGCGTGCGTCCGCTCATGAGCATCGCCCGGCTCGGGGCGCAGACCGCCCCGTGGTGCGAGCCCATGATGTGGGCCTCGCGGAAGCTGAAGCCGCGGCGGGCGAGAGCGTCGATGGCCGGCGTGCGGACGTACGGGTTGCCGTAGGCCCCCACGGCGTCGGCGCGCTGGTCGTCGGTGAACAGGAAGAGGATGTTAGGCCGGTCGGGCGTCGTTGCGTCGGGGTGCTTCTCGGTACCCCGCTTCCCGCACGCAAGGCACGTCACCGCGAGGAGGACGAAGCCCAGAGCCCCGAGGTGTCGGCTGGCCCTCGTTGCCCGGCCCGGGTTCCGATTCACGAGGGCTCTCCTTCGTCCCGGCGGCGGAGCGGAGTCGGGCTCACGCACGGACCAGGTACTTCTCGATGATGGCCGGGTCGGGCTCCACCCCCAGGCCCGGCTCCTCGGGCACCGCGGCGTGGCCGTCGGTGACCCGGATGGGGTTCCGGGCCAGCGAGCGGCACAGCTCGCCAGGCTCCGTGCAGTACTCCAGGATGAAGGCGTTGGGCACGCTCGCCAGGAGGTGCAACGAGGCCGCGACGTTGATGTCGGTGGTGAAGTTGTGGTTGACGATCGGCACTCCCCGCGTTTGCGCGAGCACGGCGACGGTCATGGCCTGGGTCAGCCCGACACGGCTCGGGTCGACCTGCACCACGTCCACCCCACCAACATCCAGGAGGCGGTTGAAGCCCGCCACCGTGCACTCCTCCTCGCCTGCGGCGATGGGAGTCTCGCACTGCGCCGAGACCATGGCGTAGCCGTCGAGGTCGTCGGGGTGGAGCGGCTCCTCGATCCAGAAGAGGTCGTAGGGATCGAAGAGGCGAGCGCGCTCGAGGGTCGTCCACGCGTCCCAGGCATGTCCCACGTCGAGCATGAGCTCCATGTCCTCCCCAATCGCCCCACGGATCGCCTCGAGGTAGGCGCAGTCCCGGTCGGGGTCCTCGCCGAAGGGCTCCCACCCGAACTTGACCGCGGTGTAGCCGGCGTCCCGGGCGGCCCGGGCCCGATCGGCCGTCGCCTCCGGGGTCTCCTGGAACAGGTTCGACGCGTACACCCGTACCGTCGTGCGGTATCCGCCGCCCAGCAGGCGGTAGACGGGCTCGCCCAGGGCCTTCCCCTTGATGTCCCACAGCGCGAGGTCGATCCCGGCCATGGCCTGGATGACCGCGCCCTCGCGGCCGAAGTAGAGCGTGCCCTCGTACATCCGCTCCCAGAGCCGGTCCGTCTCCCGGGGATCCTCTCCGACCAGCAGGTGGCGCAGGCCGCTCACCAGGGTGTGGGACACCGGCGCGTCGATGATGGCTTTCGCCACGTGGGGGCAGGCATCCACCTCGCCCCAGCCGGTGATCCCCGCGTCGGTGGCGACGCGGACGATCAGGGCGTCCTGCGAGCTGTCGGTGCGAGCCTGGATCTCGGGAAGCCGAAGGTAGAGTCCCTGGACGTCGGTGATCTTCATATCAGCCTCCGGTCGTCACTGAGCGGCACCCGCCGAGAGGCGTGGGCGGGGCTATTCTACTTGGCCGGGGGTGTTTGCGTGGTCGGAATGGAACCCCGGGGTCGGTGTGATCGTAGTGCTGTCGTGGAGCCCCCGCCCTGTCTGGCGGGTGGCCCTCCAGCATTCCCCGGGCCATCGACGCCGGCCCCCTGTCCAGAGAGGCCCAGTGCATGAGCAGGCTCACCCTCGCCCTGACCGCCGGTCCCCTCGACACCGTCGAGATGCCGGGGCTGGGGGTCCCCGGTCGCGTCGTCACCCTGAAGGGCCAGACCGGGCTGACCGCCGACGCCGGCACGATCCTCTCGGAGGCCGAGCGCATGGACCTGGTCGGAAGCCTCTCCGCCCTCCTGGGGGCCGGGACGCTCGACGGTGGCCGCTACCTCGCCGCCCTCGAAGGGCTCGCGGCGGACCCGGAGCCGATGGTCGTGGGCTCGGTCCTGGACGCCCTGGGTGGGGTCCAGAAACCCTTCGTGCCGGCCGATCTCGAAGGCGAGTACGCCGCCTACCTCCACCGGGCACTGCGACCGGCGCTGGACGGTGTCGGCTTCCGGCCGCGGGAAGGCGAAAGCGAGACCACCACCCTCGTGCGGCCTCGCCTCCTCCTCTGGCTGGGCGACGACGGCCGGGACCCGGAGGTCCAGCGCTTCGCCAGGGAGCAGGCCACTACCTACCTCGACGATCCGGGCTCGGTCCCTGCCTCCATCGCCGGGGCCTGCCTGATCCTCGCCTCGATGGACGGCAGCCCGAAGCAGTTCGACGCGATGATGCAGCGCTTCGAGTCGGCCGAGGTACCTACCGAGTGCGCGCGCTACCTCCAGGCGCTGGGGGCGTTTCGCGACCCGGCGTTGGTGGAGCGCGCCCTCGACTACGCGTTCTCCGGTCCCCTGCGCACCAACGAGCTCTTCACGATCCCTGCCAACCTCACCCGGACGGCGTCTGGCAGCGACCGGGCTTTCCGGTGGATGACGGAGGACTACTCGACTCTGGCCGAGCGTCTCCCCCCCGAGCTCATGGGCTTCATGCCCTACTTCGCCGACGGGTGCTCGGCCGAGCGGCTCGAGTCCGCGCGGGCGTTCTTCGGCGAGCCCGAGCACCAGGCCACGGGCACGACGCGGATGGTCGGCCGCGTCGCGGCCCAGTTGGACGAGTGCCTCGCACTCCAGGCCCGGGCCGGCGACAGCGCCCGGCGCTTCCTGGAGAGGGCGCAGCCGTGAGTGCCAGACAGCAGCCCCGAGGGCTGCTCCTCGATCTCGACGGCACGGTCTACGAGGACGACGCGCCCATCCCCGGCGCCCCGGAGGCCATCGCGGCGCTGCGTAGCGGCGGCGTCTCTGTCCGCTTCGTCACCAACACCACCCGCGTTCCCAGCGCCACCATCGCCGGGTGGCTGGAAGGCTTTGGCATCCCGGCCACCGCGGGGGACGTCTTCACCCCGCCGCGAGCCGCGGTGTCCTGGCTGGGCCAGAGGGGAGTCCGTCGGATCCGCCTCTGTCTCCCCGAGGGCTCCTTCGGCGAGTTCGAGGCGTTCGAGATCACGGACCGGGACCCGGAGGTCGTCGTCGTCGGCGATCTGGGACCGGCCTGGACCTTCGACACGATGAACCGCGTCTTCCGCCAGGTCCTCGACGGCGTCGAGCTCGTGGCCCTGCACCGCAACCGGTACTGGAAGTCGGGAGGGAAGCTCATCCTCGACGTGGGCGCGTTCGTGGCCGCCTTCGAGTACGCCACCGGCCGGACCGCCACCCTGGTCGGCAAGCCCAGCCGGGCGATGTTCGAGGCGGCGGCACGTTCGATGGGCTTCAGCCTCTCCGAGGTGGCGATGGTGGGCGACGACCTGCGCGCGGACATCGGCGGCTCCCAGGCCATCGGCATCCGCGGCTTCATGGTGCAGACGGGCAAGTACCGGGCCCCCGAGGTCGAGGCTTCCGAAATCATCCCGGACCGGGTCCTCGCGTCTGTGGCCGCGCTGCCCGAGCTTCTGCTAGGCTGACCGGCGTCATGCCGCCGCCCCAGGAGGAGACCGCCGGGGTCCTCGACAATACCTGCATCCTCTACGTCGACGGCGGGACCACGCGCACTCGGGGATGGGCGGTGGTCGGCGAGCGCGTGGTGGCCGCCGACCGCGTCACCGTGGGAGCACGGGACACGGCCCGCGAGGGTTCGCCGGCGCGCCTCGGGGAAGCGCTTCGACACCTGTTCCGGAAGATCGGCGATCGGTGCCGTGACCAGGGCCAGCCCCCTCCCGCGCTCGGCGTCGCGGCCGGCATGATCACCTCGGCCGAGGGCCTGGTCGACGTACCCCACGTGGAGGCGCCGGCCGACGCCGGCCATCTGGCCCGGAGCGCGGAACTCCACCGGCTTCCCCAGGTGGCGCCCCTGCCCTTCGTCTTCGTTCCCGGCATCCGCTCCGGACCTCCGCAGGTCGACGCCGAGGCCATCGGCGCGAGCGACGTCATGCGGGGCGAGGAGGTCCTGAGCCTCGGCCTGGCCGCTCGTGGGCACCTCCCGGACGGGGGCCTGGTCTTCAGCCTCGGGTCGCACTGGAAGGCGATACACGTCGACGCGACGGGGCGCGTGGTCTCGAGCGTGTCGACGGTGGGCGGCGAGATGCTCTTCGCCGTCCGATCGCACACCATCCTCGCCAGCTCCGTCCCCCGGGGCTGGCCCCCGTCGCTCCCCGCGGGCTGGGTGGCGGCGGGACGCCAGCGCGGGCACGACGACGGGCTCCCCCGGGCCCTCTACTGCGTGCGCCTGCTGGACCAGCGGACCCCCTCGAGCCTGGAGGAGCGCCTCGCCTTCCTCGTCGGCGCGACCATCGCCGCCCACGAGAAGACGCTGCTTCCCCGGACGGCACTGGATTCGCGCCGAGTCGTGCTCGTGGGCGCCCCGGCCCTGGTCGAAGCCTGGACGAGCGTGCTCCGCGACCGGGCCCTGGATCCGGTCGGCGTCGAGCAGAAGGAGAGAGAGGCCGCCTTCCGGGCCGGGTGTCGGGCGGTGCTCGAGGCGGGCGACGTCGGTCGCCCCCGCGAGACAGCCGGCCTCGAATGGCGACCGCCCCGCTGAGGGAGCCCAACCCCGAGACCTGGGCCGGGCGACAGGGGCGGGTCACCCCGGTCCTCGAGGAAGTCGTGCGCCCGGGCGATGCCGGGAGTCCCGAGGTCAATCAGTACGGTGGACAGCGGATGGTCGAGGATTGCACGGCCCGACTGAAGGAGAAGGGATTCCCGGAGGAATCTCTTCACCACGAGAACTTCTTCTGGGCGGGCCCCGGGCCCGGTCAGGGCTTCTTGAGCAGGGCCGCGTAGCGTCGCCGCAGGTCGAGCATCCGCCCGACGCTGAGACCCAAGTGTCCCGCCGTCTCGATCTCGTGGTCCCAGGTCGCGCCCGAGACGTGGCCCCGGGGCTCGACCACGAGCAGCCGGCCACCGGGCTTCAGGGCCGCGGTGATCTGTCGCAGGCCCCCCTCGATGTCGGGCAGCTCGTGAAGAGAGTGGATGGCCACGGCGAAGTCGACGGTGCCCTCGTGGTCGGAGAGGGCCAGGTCGTCCTGGCCACACAGGATCGGCTCGATGCGATCGATCAAGCCGGCCTTCGTGGCACGCCGGACGAGCCCCTTCAGCATGCGCGGCTCCACGTCGACGCAGAGGACCAGTCCGTTCTCGCCGGTCATCCGCGCCAGGGGCAAGCCAAAGAAGCCCGTGGCACACCCGACGTCCAGGATCGTCATGCCCGGCTCGACCCAGGGTCCGAGCAGCTTCTCGGGGCTCTCGAACAGCCGGCGCAGGGGGCTCGCCATGAAGGGAGCGGCCCACCCGGGGCATCGGTGAAGCTGCCGCGACGGGGGCTTTGGTTCTGTCTTCAGCTCCTGTGTCATTGCTCCTTCGGTCGCCATCCCATTCTCCTCGTTCAGGCCCCCAGAGTTGCAACCTGAGCAATTGCTCGGCTACCATTCAAGATATGAGTGATTACTCATTTTGTCGACTCGCATTCAATGGAGCGCCATGGTGAGACCCAGAGGCCGTGCAAGGCGCTCCCGCTCAACAGTTCCGGGGCCCGGGGGTGATCGTGCAGAGGCGGGGCGCGCCCCCGGAACTCGCGTTCGCGGGGATTCCCCGGGCTCGGACCCGCACCCCTCCCACCTCGAGCCGCGGAGGCGGCCCCGGCAGGAGCGGGCCCGGGCCACGGTCCAGGCCATCCTCGGGGCGGCGGCTGACGTGATCGCGAACGACGGCTACGCCGCGATGACCACGAACAAGGTGGCGGAGCGTGCCGGCGTTTCCATCGGGTCTCTCTACCAGTACTTCCCCAACAAGCAGGTGATCCTAGTCAGCCTCCTCGAGGAGCACCTCGCCCACGTCCATCCGGTCATCGAGCGATCGCTGGACGAGTTGAGCGACCCCGCAGTGCCCTACGTCGAGGCCATGCACCGCATGTTCGTGCGCCTGCTCGCGCTGCACCGCGACGCCAACCCTCGCCTGCAGCGAGCGCTCGGAGAAGAGGTGCCTCAGCCCCCTCACGTCCGTGAGCAGAGGCGACGACGTGAGGCCGAGTACACCGCCCGTGTCGCCACCATACTGCGCGACCGTCCGGATGTCCGGGCCTACAACCCCGAGGTGGCGGCACAGGTCCTCGTCGAGGCCACGTCGGCGCTCTCACGCTGGCTCGCCCACGAAGCGCCGCCCGACCTCGACCGGGAGGCCTACGTCCGCGAGGCGGTCCGGCTCCTCACCGCGCACCTTCAGCCAACACGCCCCTGAACTCGAGGTGGCGAGCATCCGGCGCGGGGCGGCGTCGGGTTCAGGGCGACAGCGGCGGCGGGGGCATCCTCCGGAACAGGGCCTCGGTCTCGGGCGAGAACAGGACCCAGAGACCGTACACCCCCACGATCGTCCCGAAAGGGAGGTGGAGCAGCCCGAGGATGCAGAGAACGATCCCGAGAACCCGGGCCCACGGGCGACGCCGAGTATCGTCACGTGCTGCGGCATGTCTCCCTCCCGGCCGGGCCGTCGCTATGGAGTACGGCGGGTCGAGCCCGTCTGTTTCACCCTGCCGGCAGTCCGAGCGATCGAGATGTGCTTTCCAGGCACTTTGTTGAGGGCTTCGGGTCGTTCGCCCGGGACCGGTTGCTCCGACGAGTCGGTCCGAGTGGCCACCGAGGGCGGCGACCTTCATGCCATCCTGATACTGGCGTTCATGTTCAGGTGATCCTGTCCGGACAGAGTCACCTGAAACCCCGTGTCATGTTTCACAACTCGCTCTCCAGCCGGGCACGTTGAAGCTTTGCGCCGGCCGGACGACGTCCCCTGCGACGCGTGCCGACGCGAGCCATTCCCCGCCACGGCAGGGCAGGTTCCCGCCTCCACCACCCCGACTTCGATGACTGAGGCACTCTGTCTCCACCAGCGGGGGTGGGCAACGTGCCGGGAAACCGCACCTGGACCCCGGGCCGCCGATGGCGGTAGTCTCTCAGCGGCCGACCATCCTGCCCGAGGAAGCGATCACCATGGCGGAATCGCGTCCTTGGGCCAAGGCATCCGGCCGCAGGCCGGCTCGGTCCTCGGGAGGACGGCCGCGTGGCGCTGGCGGCAGGAACACGTCTCGGCCCCTACGAGATCCTGGCCCCGCTCGGGGCCGGGGGAATGGGTGAGGTTTATCGCGCCCGCGACCCACGTCTCGGGCGGGAGGTGGCCCTCAAAGTCCTCCCCCCGGACGTGGCCTCCGACCCCGAGCGCCTGGAGCGATTCGAGCGGGAGGCCCGGGCCCTCGCCGCGTTGAACCACCCTCACATCGTGACCATCTATTCTGTGGAGGAAGTCGATGGCCGGCGCTTCCTGACCATGGAGCTCGTGGCGGGGAGCACCCTTTCCCAGATCATTCCGCAGGGCGGTCTGCCTCTCCCGTACTTCCTCCGCATCGCCGTGCCCCTGGCCGAAGCCGTTCACGCCGCCCATCAGAAGGGAATCACCCACCGCGACCTCAAGCCTGCGAACGTGATGGTGACCGAGGACGGACTGGTCAAGGTCCTCGACTTCGGCCTCGCCCGGCTGCAGGAGAACGCCCCCGAAACGGTGGACACTGAAACCACGACGAGGGTGGCGACAAGCCCGGGACGGGTCATGGGGACCGCCCCCTACATGTCGCCTGAGCAGGTCGAGGGGAAGCCGGTCGACCACCGCTCGGACGTGTTCTCCCTCGGCGTCGTCTTCTACGAGATGGCCACCGGGCGGCGGCCGTTCGCGGGAGGAAGCCAGGCCGCCCTCGCCTCGGCCATTCTGAAGGACGCACCGACACCGCTGACGGAGCTGAGACCCGATCTCCCCCCCGACCTCGGCCGCGTGATCAGACGTTGCCTCGAGAAGGAGCGTAGGCGCCGCTTCCAGTCAGTCCTGGACCTGCGCAACGAGCTGGAGGATCTCGCGGAGACCGAATCGGGTGGACGCTCGGTCGTCGCCGACGCGCGCCCCCGGTTCCCGAGCAGGTCTGTCCTGTGGGTCGCGGCTGCCCTGGGGCTGGCCGTACTCCTCTGGTCCCTCCGCAAGCCTCCCCCGCCCGCACCCCTGAGCGTCGTTCCCCTGACCAGCTTCCCCGGCGACGAGGTCCAGCCGGCGCTGTCCCCCGACGGCACCCATGTCGCCTTCCGCCGAGAGCTGGAGGAGGGGGGACATCTCTACGTGAAGGTCGTTGACGGAGGTGGTGAGCCGGTGCCGCTCACGCAAGGCGGCGTGGACGACTCCTGGCCGGCCTGGTCCCCCGACGGGACCCGCGTGGCGTTTCTGCGCCGCCGCTCCACGGACGAGCTCGACCTCCTGGAGATCGCCGCCGTGGGCGGTCCGACCCGGCGCCTCGGGGTCGTCCGCGGCTCAGGGCAAGGGCTGTCCTACTCACCCGACGGGGAGTTCATTGCGGTCCCCCACCGCGAGTCACACACCTATCCCGACGGCATCTTCCTGGTCTCGACGAGGGGCGACGGAATGCGGCGTCTGACTTCGCCCCCGGTCGCCCGGGGGGGCCGGATCGACGACATCATGCCCTCTTTCTCGCCGGACGGACGATCGGTCGCCTTCCTCCGACAGCGAGGGCTGAGCGGCGGTGTGGCAGATGTGTACACGGTGCCCCTCGAAGGGGGCGCGCCCGTCCTCGTCCTCCCCACCCCCGGAATGATGGCGGGACTCGACTGGAGTCGCGACGGCGCGAGCCTCGTTCTCAGC
>Ga0316576_10001049_pt1 | contig 14340 bp, 11 predicted proteins | sample S0NA_FD_203075 | JGI IMG/M metagenome (GOLD analysis project Ga0316576, IMG submission 203075) | Rhizosphere microbial communities from salt marsh grasses in Alabama, United States - S0-2_050615r3r5 | ecosystem: Host-associated > Plants > Roots > Rhizosphere | place: USA: Alabama | collected... | reverse complement strand
CCTGAATGAAAACATGCCCTTCATCGGCGGCCCGGTTCAGGGTGTAAACGGCACAGGCCTTGGCCCGCTTGAGCTCGTCGATGGGTTCGCCAGCGTTTTTTATAATCTGATCGGCCACATAAAAGCCGATTCCCGGAATGTCATTGATAATTCTAAAAGGGTCTTTTTGCAGGATATCGATGGCGTCGGCGCCGTATTCCCTGAATATTTTGGTGCTGAAAGACAGGTCAACCCCGTTACCGCGAAGAAAGGACAGCAGGTCTCGCAGGGTATGATGCGCCTTCCACGAATCGGAAATCTGTTGCAAACGCTGTTGGCCGATGCCCCTGACAGCGGTCAGTTGTTGTGGCGTCCGGTCAATGACTTCCAGCGTTTTCATTCCGAAATGGCGAATGATCCGCGCAACCGTTTTAGGTCCAAGCCCCTTGACTTGTGCCGAAAGAAGATATTGGCGGATGCTGTCCGGGGTTTCAGGGAGCATTATTTCATAATACGCTATCCGAAACTGGGTTCCGTATTTGGCATGGTTTTGCCACGTACCCGTTATGCGCAGATTTTCTCCCAGGCTTGGATCCGGGAAATATCCCAGTATGCTGATTTGGCTGTTGGAGTCGCTTTCCCTGAACTTGGCAATCAGGTAATGGTTGGCACGGTTGTAATAAGTGATGTGAACCAGCTGGCCTTCCAGGGTTGTTGATTGCTCTGCCATTCAGGGGTACCCTCAAAGTTGCATAAAGCGCTTATACCGATGGCGACTGCCGATTTTTTCGATATCGTTCGATGATCCAGTCCGCGGCATCGAACAGGTCCCGGGCGATGGTGTCGGGAGCGATTTTTTGGTTGTTCAGCTCTTGTTGCGCCCTGGCAAAATCACCGGTTTTCACCAATATCGAACAGCCAACACCGGCTCGCCGAGCGCAGACAATGTCCTTGGCACTGTCGCCCACCATGCAGGCCGCGGAAAGATCGATGTTGTGCTTATCCCTCGCCCGATGGATCATACCGGGTTTCGGCTTGCGGCATGCACACCCTTCCTGCGGTGTGTGCGGGCAGAAAAAAATGTCATCAATTTTTCCATCATTGGCCTGAATTTCATCCATCATGGCGGCATGCATGTTCTCGAGCGTTTCCATGGGCAGCATGCCCCGGTGGATGGCAGACTGGTTGGTGATGAGGATGATTTTGAAGCCGTTGGCGGTCAGCTTGCAAAGGGCTTCCAGGCTTCGGGGTAAAAATTCGAATTCAGCGAGCGATTTAATATAGGCGGGCGAATCGCGGTTGATGACACCATCTCTGTCCAGGAAAACGACCGGGTCGGAAGTGTTATTCGGCAACGATGAAGGCTCCTTCAAAGCCCTGCTGTATAAGAGTCGTTTCGTATTCCTCCGCCTGTTTCAACGAAGACGCCCTGCCGACACGTACCCGGTGCATGATGCGCTTACCGTCATCATAGGGAACGATATGAACGTTTATGTATTTTTTTTCGAGTTTTCTTTTGAGGCGCTCGGCATTTTCCTTCTGGCTGAAAGCGCCCACCTGGAACGTAAAATTTCCTGAGTAGAAATCGACGGGTTCATACGTGGTATTATTGCCGCTTCCCGATGAACCGGGTTTTCCCAGGGCGACGATTTCCACCGGTGCCGTGCCCGGTCCAACGATATCCAGTTCTTTTGCCGCCGAATAGGATAGATCGATGATTCTGCCGCGTACAAACGGACCGCGGTCGTTGACGCGGACCTCGATCGATTTGCTGTTATTGAGGTTGTGCACGCGAACGTAGGTTCCCAGGGGCAGCGTTTTATGCGCCGCCGTCATGGCATACATGTTATACGTTTCGCCGCTGGATGTTTTTTTCCCGTGGAATTTTTGGCCGTACCAGGAGGCATTTCCCTTCTGCCTGAAATTGGTGGCATTGGAAACAGGATAGTACCATGTTTTTCCCACACGGTATGGTTTGGGCTTGCCGGGGGTGGCTGCCGGTTGGGGGCTGCGTAAGCTGCAACTGCTGGCAACAGACATCAAAAAGCAGATCAGGCCGATGTAAATTATCCAGTTGCTGAACGTTTTCCTCACGATTAAACTCCGGTCTTAAGCATACCGATGACAGGGCCTCAACCCAGAAATGGGCGATTCAATTACCGATAAATAATACGCTAAAAATGACAGCGTCTTTACTTGCCGAGGGCTATCTTCAAAACATCACCCATTTTTTCCACGGGATGGAATTTGACGTCTTTTAGAACTTTCTTGGGCAGTTCTTCAAGGTCCTGCTGGTTCCATTGCGGCAGAACAATGGTTTTGATGCCGGCTCTGTGTGCCGCCAAGACCTTTTCTTTGATTCCACCCACAGGCAGAACCTGTCCCCGCAGGGTAATTTCGCCGGTCATGGCCAGGTCCTTTTTTATGGTTTTGTTGGTCAACAGGGACGCCAGGGCGGTCAGCATGGTAACGCCGGCGGAGGGTCCGTCTTTGGGGATGGCGCCGGCCGGTACGTGGATGTGAAGATCATGGGTGTCGAAGAAGTCCTCGGCGATTCCGAGCGATTTGGCGTTGGCGCGGATATAGCTCAGGGCGGTCGTGGCTGATTCTTTCATGACATCACCAAGTTGTCCGGTAAGCGTCAGCCCTTTCTGGCCCTTCATCGCCGTCGCTTCGATGAATAGAAGTTCACCGCCTGTCGGGGTCCAGGCCAGCCCCATGGCGATGCCCGGTGTGGAGATTCTGGCCTTGGCTTCGGCAACAATCTTCACCGGTCCCAGGTACTTTGAAAGGTTGACAACGTTGACATTGACGGATTTCATTTTTCCTTCGGCAATGCCGGCGGCCACACCGCGACAAATCGTGGCGATGTCCCTCTCCAAGTTGCGCAAGCCGGCTTCCCGGGTATATCCGGTGATGATGCGTTTTACAGCCCCATTGCTGAATCTTATCTGGTCCGCTTTCAGGCCGTGCGCTTTTCGCTGGCGCGGAATCAGGTAGCGGTTGGCAATTTTTACCTTATCATCGGCGGTATACCCTAAAAGCTGCAGGACTTCCATTCTGTCACGCAATGCGGGCGGTATCGTGTCGAGAACATTGGCCGTGGTAATAAACATAACCTTGGACAAATCGAAGGCAACGTCCAGGTAGTGGTCGGAAAAGGAAAAATTTTGTTCCGGGTCCAGCACCTCTAGAAGCGCGGACGACGGGTCACCCCGAAAATCGCTGCCGACCTTGTCGATTTCGTCGAGCATGAATACGGGGTTGTTTGATCCGGCCCGCCTTATCCCCTGGATGATCCGGCCGGGGAGTGCTCCCACGTACGTGCGTCTGTGGCCACGGATTTCAGCTTCATCCCTGACACCGCCCAGAGAAATTCTGATAAACTCGCGACCGAGGGCCCGGGCAATGGAGTTTCCCAAAGAGGTTTTTCCCGTACCGGGAGGGCCTGCAAAGCAAAGAATCGGCCCCTTTGAGTCGGGTTTCAGTTTTCTTACCGCCAGGTATTCGATAATTCTGTTTTTGGCTTTATCCAGGCCGAAATGGTCTTCATCCAGCAGCTTGCGGGCCTTTTTGATATCGAGGTTGTCGGTCGTGCTTTTTTCCCACGGGAGGGATGTCATCCAGTCGAGATAGGTGGAAGCGACGGTGTATTCCGCAGACGACGGGTGCATCTTGGACAAGCGGTTCAGCTCTCTTTCCGCTTCCTTGGCTGCTTCCTCCGGCAGTCGGCTTTCTTTTATCTTGGTGCGGTATTCCTCGATTTCGACCGCCGTATCGTCTTTTTCTCCGAGCTCTTCCTGTATCGCCTTCAGCTGTTGACGCAAATAGTATTCGCGCTGGCTTTTGTCCATGTCTCCCTTGACCTGAGACTGAATTTTGTTGCCCAGTTCCAATACCTTCAGTTGGTGATTGACCAGCCGCATGACCTCCTTGAGTCGGTTTTTTACATTGTCGGCTTCCAGAACTTTTTGTTTTTCCTCTGCGGTCGCGCTGATGCTGGAAGCGACCATGTTGGCCAACGTGCCCGGCTCCTGTATCGACTTGGCCATGGCGCTGATTTCGGGCGGCAGTACGGGGGACAGATCCACAACCATTGAAAAAAGGTGAATGATGTTGGACATCAACGCTTCGGTTTCGGTATTTTTTTCTTCCTTTTCTTCGATGTATTTCGTTTTTCCCATGAGGTACGATTTATCGCCGACAAATTCCGAAACCTCGAACCTGGAAAGCCCCTGAACCAAAATTTGCGATCTATTGTCGTCGGTTTTGGCCATTTTCAAAATCAGCGCACTGGTGCCGATGCTGTAGAGTTCATCCTGAGAAGACTGCTTTTCGCCGGACGGGTTTTTAGAAACCACGAGTCCAATGATACGATCGCCGGACATGGCATCGTCGATCAGTTGAACCGATTCCTGCTGCATGACGACCAAAGGTAGGACCATTTTGGGGAAAAGAACGGTATCATACAGGGGCAAAATAGGTAACACTTCCGGCAGTTTGCTGTGATCGAAGTCCATGCTGGGATTCTGGTCAGCCATGATTTCCTCCGCTGTTCAAATTGGGCAGCGCCCGGTATTCCATCAATCGATCCGCCAAGGGGGATCGAGTGATATTCTGTTAGGTCAAATGCTTTTTCCCTCTGATACAGGTATTTTATACGTTTTATCGAATCGTTTCTTGATCAGTCTGATTTCGAGAAAGCCGTTGACGTAAGATGTCGAGACATTATCGGTATCGATAGTCGTGGGAAGATAAAGCGTGCGTTCGAAGTTGCCGTACTGAATTTCCGCTAGCCGATACGTCGCGTTTCCGCTGCGCGGCAGCTCACGGCGCACACCGAATATTTTTAGGGCCCTGCTGCATATTTCAACTTCCAGCCTGTCTTTATCCACACCGGCAACTTCAGCGCGGATGATAATGTCATCCGCGGTTTCATAAATGTCAACGGATGGTTTCCATGTTCGTTGTTCAAGAGAGAACATGGGATTGATGGATCGAAAAATATCTTCGATGGAGCTTTCACCTTTTTCTTGCACCCGTTCAAACTCTTTGCTGAACCGTATCTTGATATAGTCCATTTCCGTGCTCCCGGATAATTGTTGCATGCCGCCTGAGCGATGAAAAGCATTCACTCAGACGCTGGTTATTGGTGGACGGGCGATCTTGAGCGCTCAACGCATGATCTTGGGTTGAGCATTTAAAATTCGGATGATGTCAATCACGCTTTTCCGACCGCTGAAATCGATCAGGGGAACTGGTTCCGAATCCTTGCAAAATTAACATCAACATCCACTTTTGTAAAGGTAAGATAGAAATTGCGATTTTCAAGCAATTCCCCTAAGATGCGAGTTGTGATTGACCAGGACAAACAGATGGCGAGGTGGAACATATCGATCCAATACGCGTTGTATTTTGGCACCATGGGGGTGTTCCTGCCCTATTTTAACCTCTATTGCTATCATTTGGGTTTCGACGGTGTCCAAATAGGTGTTCTGTCCTCCCTGCGGTCGCTGATCATGGTTCTTTTCTCACTGACGTGGGCTGCTTTGGCCGATCGGTATCATAAACGCCGCTTTCTTTATATCCTGTGTAATCTCTTTAGCACCTTTGTTTTTTGTTTTTTCTTTTTTTTCGACACGTTCTGGTCAATGTTCATAATTACCGCCTTCTATGGGATTTTTTACGCGCCCATCATCGCATTTCTCGAGGCCTTTTCCATGGATCATCTGGCAGGGCAGAAGCGTGCCTACGGCGCTATTCGGGCCTGGGGCTCGATCGCTTTTATCTCCGTCGTGATCCTTCTCGGTTGGCTTCTCAAGCGGTTTGATATCAGGATCATATTGGTTTTCATTTTGGCAGGCGGAGGTTTTTTGACGCTGGTTTCGCTGAAAACGCCGGAAAGCGCCCTACCTGAACCTCCCCCCTTCATGGCCAACATAAACACCTTTTTCGACCGACGGGTGCTGGTCTTTCTTTTCTGCGCCTATCTGATGCTGGTCAGCCATGGCGCTTATTACGCCTTTTTATCGATCTACCTGGAGCATCTAGGCTTTGACAGCGGCTTTATCGGATTTGCCTGGGCAACGGCATCCATTGCCGAAATCATAGTGATGGTAAAGTCAAAAAAATTTTTTCAACACCTGTCATTTGAACGGATTCTGGCTTTCTCGTTTCCCGTGGCAGCGCTGCGTTGGGTACTTTTGGGCACCTTGCGCTCGGGGGTTGCCATCCTGCTGCTTCAGATTCTTCACGCGGTCACCTACGGTATGTTCCACATGGCCAGCATTTTGTATATGGACCACCTTTCTCCCGAAGGGACGAAGACACTGGGGCAATCCATCAACAATGCGGTGACCTACGGCCTGGGGTTGATGACCGGCTTTTTCGTGAGCGGTTTCCTGTATGAACGCGCGGGAGCCCAGTTCAGTTTTTTGGTGAGTGCCCTGATTGCGTTGACCGGCGGCGCGGTTTTTTCGGGATTCAGTTTGGTGCACCGCCGGCAGGTGCGAGCGAATGATTGATGTTCCCATATGGCAGGTCGCATGTGGGCGCGGTGCTTCAACTGTTGTTCGACGGCGAAACCAGGTGTCTGATCCAAGTTAACAGACTGTTATGTTTCAGTGTTGCTCGGTCATAACGGTCGAAGTCCCTAAAAAGGCGCCGCGGCTCTCCGAGCCAGTGTGCCCTGGTGGTTACAGGCTTGCCCGGATCGAGCCGTTTGACCACCTTGGCGGGGTTGCCGGCCGCGATGACGTCAGCCGGAATGTCACCGGTTACCACCGCACCGGCACCCACGATGCTGTTTTTACCGATGGACACACCCTTGCAGATAATGGCGCTGTCGCCTATCCACACATTGTCGGCGATGGTGATGGGATCCGCTTTTCCTGTGGAGACACGGTTGTAGATGCCGTGCCAGTCCGAATCGGTGACAAAGGCATTGTTGGCGAACATACAACTGTCGCCGATATGTATGCCATCGGCGGCACTGATGCGGACACCGGGGCACAGCATGCAGTAATCGCCTATCTGTATGGCGCCTTTTCCCGGTTGTCCGGGCCATACTGAAATCCGGACCTTTTTGTCCGAAGAGGCGATGATGGTGGCATATTTGCCAATATGGATGGGGCCGCCGAATATCTCCACGTGCCAGGGCTTCATGAAGGTGGCACCCGGGCCAAGGGATTGGAGCTGGGGTTTGATGAAGTGGGTGCCGTACAATTTCTGAAAGCGGAGATAGAGCTGTTTTATATAGTAGGGTCTGTGGTCTTTGCGCAATGTTCTACCCGGTCTGTTCGGTTGCGGGGAAGACGATCACACCGTTTCGTCGCCAGGTGTATCCGGCGACGCCGGGACTTGTCCTCAGCCGATCGTTGCCCAGAGGCGATGACTGAAAAGTTGACTCGCCGGTGTGAGCCCATAGATGGCATCCGCTGCCATGAGGATGACGGCATTGGTCCAGGTGATCTTTTCTTGGGGCCACACGATGATGTCCGGATAGGTATATCCACACCAGTAGGAGCCGTCTTCGAATTTACGGTGGATGATCCAGTTAAAGACGATTTCGGCCATCTCCCGATTGCCCATGGCGGAAAGCGCCAGTGAGAGTTCCGATGTTTCGGCCAGCGTGACCCAGGGTTCGTCCGATACACAGCGCACCCCCTGTCCGGAGACAATGAATTTTTTCCAATGACGATCGATGCGTTTCCGGGCATCCTTCCCCTGCACGGCGCCGCTGAGCACCGGATAAAACCAGTCCATGGAAAAGCGCGCTTTGGTCATGTTGAACAGGTGTCCTTTGTACCGGATGGCATCGCCGAGTCGCTGCATGGATTGCTTCCAGGGCAGATGGTCGTATCCTATAATTTTAGCGATCGCAACGGCGCACTTCAGGCTCATGTATATTGAGCTTGAACCTGTGAGGAGGGCCATATTATCAACCACACCCTCCGGGCTGATGGCCCAGTAGATTTCTCCGCCGGTTCTCTGAAGTCTCAGGGCGAACGCGATACCTTTTGCCATGGGTTCCCAAAGTTCATGCAGAAAGGCAACATCGCCGGTAACCAGGTAATAGTGAAACATGCCGACAGCCAGATAGCTGGACATGTTGGTGTCACGGGTTTTGTCTTCGGGGGTTCCGTTCCTGTAGGACGAAAACCAGCTTCCATCTTCAAGCTGTATGTCAGCCAGCCAGCGGTAGGCTTTTCTGGCCAGGTCATGGTGCCCGCCCATACAAAGCCCCATGGCTGCTTCGACGTGATCCCAGGGATCTGTTTTGTCCCCCGGACTCCACGGTATTTCACCATTTTCCTTCTGGGTATCGGCAATTAATCCGGCCACGGCCTCGATGTCGATGGAAAGTTCCTGAAGTTTTCTTAAAGCATAAGCATTCATAAATTCTCGCCTTTCAGAACGGTGCAAATAGAAAATTAACCATAGTGTGAATCCGATGCCGGTGCAAGAAAAATATATGTTTGGAAAAAATGGCCCGGCGATATTTGCTCATTTTAGGCTTATGAATATTGACAAGCCTTAACCAGAAAGATAAACAGGCAACCTTAACCACAGAATAGACTCTTGATGCTTCCTCGGATATAAATCCATCTAGCCAAAGACGATAAAATGAAAAAAAATGGTGTCGGGACCAAACTGTTGCGTTTCGTGTGGGGGCTTATCCCATGGTTGATTGTGGCCTGCATTTGCGGCTTTATTTTTGTTTTATGTGGGCGGGTTCAAGATGAAAAGATCCGCTTAGAAAAAGCAAAACAGGCGGCAATAAAAATCGACAACGCACCGGTCAGTGTGATTACGCTTACCCTGTCACCCATGCGTTTGGTGGATAAGATCAATTTGCCGGGAAATGTGGCTCCCTATGAGGAACTCTGGGTCAAGGCCGAAGTTGGCGGTCAGGTCATGCATATTCCCGTGAAGGAAGGGCAGTCCGTCACAAAAGGGCAAATTCTGGTCGAACTGGATGACAGGGATTATCGCTTGCGGCTTTCCCGTATTGAAGCGGCGTATAAGCTTGCCAAACTGGAATACGATCGTATTGCAGCCCTGGACAGGAAAGGGATCACCGCCGCCAACCGTATGGACGAGGCCAGTGCCAACCTTAAGGACATCACTGCCCAAAGGGATGAGGCCAGGTTGGCCTTGGAACGCACCAGCATCGAGGCTCCCATCGAGGGGCGGATTAATGAAATAGCGGCCAAGCAGGGTGACCTGGTTCTGGTGGGAGCCCAGATCGCCCAGATTCTGCAGGTTGGGAAGGTAAAAGTGAAGGTGGGCATTCCCGAAAGCGACGTAACATCCTTTTTTAGCCTCAAAACGTCCGAGGTCGTTATCGAAGCCCTGGGAAACAGGCGGGTAACGGGAGAAAAAGTTTTTCTCTCCCGGCAGCCAAGAAACCTGGCACGTCTTTTCGACCTGGAACTCATGATTCCAAACCCGGACGGCAAGATCCTGCCTGGAATGTTCGCACGGGTAGAACTGGTTAGAAATGTGTATAAAAACGCACTGGTCATACCCCTTTATGCGGTCATCAGTCAGGGCGACGAGAGCCATGTCTTTGTTGAGAAAAAAGGCCGTGCCGAAAAACGGCAGGTCAATACCGGCATTCTTGTGGACTGGCGGGTTCAGATCCTTTCCGGACTCGAAGCTGGTGACAGGCTGGTGGTGGTGGGGCACCGGCTGCTTGAAGAGGGGCAGGCGGTCGATGTCGTGAAAAATGTCAGCAGCCCAGAGGAGATCCTGGCACAATGATCGTTTCCGACATGGCCGTAAAAAAAAGAACCAGTGTTATGGTGCTGGCCTTGATGATTCTCATTTTCGGGGTGGTTTCCTACAACAACCTGCCGCGTGAAGCCGCACCCGACATCACGATTCCCTACATTTTCATTATGACCAGCTACCCCGGCGTCGCTCCTGAAGACATCGAGAATTCGATCACCATACCCATCGAAAAAAAATTGAAGGGGCTAGAGGGGGTCAAACGCATAGAGTCGTCCAGCACCGAGGGAATGAGTTCCATCGTGGTCGAATTTGTGGCGGGAACCAACATCGACGACGTCCTGAGCAAAACCAAAGACAAAGTTGATATGGCCAAGCCCGACCTGCCCCGGGACCTTGAAGACGACCCGGATGTCAGGGAGATCAACATATCTGAATTGCCTATCGTGGTTTTTTCCCTGTCCGGGCCGGCCGGTCTTGAACGACTTAAAGAGATCGCCGAAGACCTGGAAGAGGATTTTGAATCGATTCCGGGGGTGCTGGAGGTGGATGTTACCGGCGGACTGGAACGGGAAGTGCGCGTAGAACCCTACCCAGACAAACTGGCATATTTCGGTCTTTCCATTTTGATGCTGCAGGACGTTATCGCCCAGGAAAATCAAAATGTTTCCGGCGGTGCCATTCAAATGGGAGATGGACGTTTCCAGCTTAGGGTACCGGGGGAGTTCAGAACACCGGACGAGATATATGGTTTGGTGGTGGGGTTGCACAATGGTCAGCCGGTCTACCTCAAGGATGTGGCCAGGGTAGTGGACGGGTTCAAGGATGAAGAGGGCCGGTCACGCCTGAACGGCCAGAAGGCCATCAATATACAGATAAAAAAGCGGGCCGGTGAAAACATTCTGGAAATAATGAGCGCGGTATCACGGATCATCGAAAATAAACGCCATACCTGGCCTGCAGGAACGAAAATAACCAAACTGATGGATCAGGCAAAAGAGATCCGGGTAATGGTTTCCGATCTTGAAAACAATATTATCACCGGCCTGGTTCTGGTGGTGGTGGTGCTTTTCTTTGTCATGGGTGTGCGCAATGCCATTTTGGTGAGCATGGCCATACCCTTTTCCATGTTGATTTCATTTGCTGTGTTGGACGCTATCGGTATTACGCTTAACATGGTTGTCCTCTTTTCCCTGACCCTTGCCTTGGGCATGCTGGTGGACAATGCCATCGTGATCGTCGAAAATATTTTTCGCTACATGGAACAGGGGGTTCCCAGAGTACAAGCGTCCATGCGGGCTACGGGAGAGGTGGCCCAAGCGGTTATTGCTTCCACCTTGACAACGGTCGCGGCTTTTTTTCCCTTGATTTTCTGGCCGGGCATCATGGGTGAATTTATGGCCTATTTGCCCAAGACCGTCATCATCACCCTGTCGTCGTCGCTTTTTGTTGCCATGGTGATTAACCCAGCCATGGCGGCCATTTTTTTGAAACTGCCTTTCGGCAAGCGACCCACCGTGGCGTCAGCCACGGCGGAAGAGATCGAAAGGGCCGGTGAGTCCCCTATCACTATTCGGGGACCGATGCTGAAAGCATACCGCTGGATTCTGGAAAGCGCGCTGAATCACCGTGTGGCGGTGCTTTGCATATCCTTTTTAACCGTGGCAGCCATGGTAATGATATGGTTTTACCGAATTGGTATCGAAAAACCGGTCGAGTTTTTCCCCAGCGTCGATCCGGATAGCGTCTACATCAATTTGGATGTTCCCGAGGGCGCCGATATAGAGTATTCGGACAGAATTGCCCGCCAGGTCGAGATGGCCCTCTGCAATGGACCCGGCACCCCCTTGGCCCCTCCCGATGAAGACCCGAAGGATTGCTACCAGGGAAATCTGGAGTCGAAGCACAACTCCCTGAGAAACGGCAAACAGGTGGTTGGGCTTACCGACATGGAGAACGTCAAGGACATCTATTCCCGGACAGTTGCCGTTATAGGCGGCAGTTCCCAGTTTGAAAGGAATTCCCCCAATCACATCGGGATTCAGTTTTATGATCTCGAAGATCGCAACATATCCTCCAAGGCGACGACGGAAGAGATCCGCAAGCGGATTACCGGTATTCCCGGGGCGCGCGTAAGCGTAGCAGAGCAGAAGGAGGGGCCGCCAACCGGTGCACCCATCAGCATCGAGATTTCAGGTGATAATTTTGTGGTTCTGGGGCGCATTGCCAAAGAGATCCGCGGCACACTCGAGAAAATACCCTTTGTGCAGGATATCCGCGACAATTATGTGGCCGGCGCGCCAACGGTGAGGGTGCGCGTGGACCGCCAGAAAGCTGCGCTGCTGGGGTTGTCCACGGAAATTGTCGGTTTTGCCCTGAAGGTGGCATTTAACGGCATAAAGGTGTCGACCTTTAGGGAGGGTGACGAGGATTTTGACATTACGGTTCAGTTGTCCAAGAAAGATCGTCGGGCGACGGACATTCTCAGGGAGCTGCTCATACCCACGGAAGAGGGCTTAGTGCCCTTGAGCACCATTGCCAAATTTGAAATTACCGGCGGTTTGGGTGAGATAAATCGCATCAATCACCAAAGGGTGGTAACGGTCACGGCCAATGTCGACGAACAGCATGTCCCCAGTGCGGTGGTAAGGGCCCAGGCCGCAAAGATATTGGACAAAATCAAGCTGCCCCCGGGATACAAGTTAAGCCTCACCGGAGAGCAGCAGGAACAGGATGAGGCCCAGGCGTTTCTTACCAAGGCATTTGCCGCTGCTCTTTTTTTAATTATGATAATCCTGGTGACACAGTTCAATTCCATCCTGCAGCCGTTAATCATCTTGACCTCGGTCATTCTTTCTCTGGGCGGCGTGTTTTTGGGGCTTTCAGTCATGGAATTTTCCTTCGGGGTTGTCATGACCGGTGTTGGCGTCATTTCCCTGGCAGGGGTCGTGGTGAACAATGCCATTGTTTTGATCGATTACACCAACCGACTTCACGAGCGGGGCATCCGCTTCAGGGATGCCATCGTTGCAGCAGGCTGCACCCGGCTCAGACCGGTTTTGCTGACGGCGATCACAACCATCCTGGGCCTGTTGCCCATGGTAACGGGGGTGGCTTATAATTTTCAAAAAATGGAAATATCCTGGGTCAGCGCGTCCACTCAGTGGTGGAGTTCGATGGCGAGCGCGGTGATTTTTGGTCTGGCACTGGCGACGATCCTGACCCTCATCGTCGTACCGACGCTGTATGCTCTCATATACACGACGAGCCTTTCCTTGTCGCGCGGGGCCAAGGCGGTTCACAGAGCATATTGGGCGCCTTTTTATCGCATGGTGGGAACCAAACCGGATGAGGAGTAATACCGGCCTGGCATTCCTTTGGTTTTCATCGATCGGCGGGAGGTAGCTATGACAGATAAAGTGATGGTGTGCACTTCCGAGGCGGCTGAGCTGGGCGGTCCATATTCGCAGGCGGTCACCCACAACGGGCTTATTTTTTTATCCGGCCAGGGTGCCGTCGACCCATCTACCAACAGGGTCAGAACCGGGACGATTGAGGAAGAGGCCAGACTGGCCATGGAGAATATTCGCATCATCATGGCGGCGGCCGGAGCGTCCATGAGCAATCTGATGCAGGTGACCGCTTACCTTGTAGACATCAGGGATTACGGGCGGTTTAACGACGTCTACGAAACCTTTTTCCTTAAAGATTACCCCGCCCGCACGTGTGTTCAGGTAGACAAGCTTCCGTTTGGTCTGCGGGTTGAAATTGATGCCGTCGGTTTTATCGACCGTGGGTGATGCAGACCTAACCTCGAGGTTGCAACGTTGAGGCCAGGATAAAGGGAAATGGCTGTTTTTAGTTGACTTGCGCTGGCTACATATCCTATCATGCATCCATTCGGGCATTATCGCTGACATCCCCAAGCCCATTTTGCTTCCGATCTAGTTTGCACCGCCATATTGTTGCCTGATTTCCATTCCAAACGGAACAATCCAGAATTGTTCCAAACCACAGGCCTGCAAATTCCATATGTTTGCAGGAAAGGAGGAAAAAATGACTAATAGCGTATACAAAATCATCGAACTCGTGGGAACAAGCAGTGATTCCTGGGAGGATGCGGCTAAAAATGCTGTCGCGAAAGCGTCTAAAAGTCTCAGGGAACTCAGAATTGCAGAAATTACCAAACTCGACATGAAGGTGGAGGATGGACAGGTAACCGCCTTCAGAGCACGGGTTGCCCTGTCTTTCAAGTACGGAGCCGATTGATTTTTTCTGTCCTTTCGGTAAACGATAAATGTAATAAAGCATGAGCCGCAATTAGCGGCTCTTTTTTATGGACAATGCCTGACGACCGGATCTGAAACACTGCAATATTGACAAAAATGGCAACCTGTACTAATGCGCGTAAGACTATTATTGCTATTTTGCATGCGGCTTGACAAAATGGGAATGTTTTGACGCGCGCATTATACAGGCATTATCTTAAACAGTACATTGCATGTCAGGGTGGTACATGGGTTCCAGCGGTTACCTAATGGAAAGCGATCAGGAAGCGCGTCGACTGGATATAAAAACAAATCCTAAAACGGTCCAGGAGCATGCTCGGTGGGCGGGTATCGAAGCGGG
>Ga0316576_10001048_pt1 | contig 14344 bp, 13 predicted proteins | sample S0NA_FD_203075 | JGI IMG/M metagenome (GOLD analysis project Ga0316576, IMG submission 203075) | Rhizosphere microbial communities from salt marsh grasses in Alabama, United States - S0-2_050615r3r5 | ecosystem: Host-associated > Plants > Roots > Rhizosphere | place: USA: Alabama | collected... | reverse complement strand
GACCGCGCCGTCGAGGAGACCCGTCTGCGTGGTGCCCGGCTGGTCGTCGTGCACTCGATGCCGGGGGGGTCGGCGACCACCGGCGAGGAGGCAATGACGTATCGCCGGCTCCTCGAGGATCTCGACGAACGGCTGACGGCCGAAGGCGTGCCCCACGAGGTCCGGGAGTACGTTCGCGGCAACACGCCGGCGGACGACGTGTGCCGCACCGCCGAGGAGATCGGCGCGATCCTGATCGTGGTCGGTTACCGGCGGAGGTCGCCGGCGGGGAAGTTCCTGCTCGGCAGCGACGCCCAGCAGATCCTCCTCGAGGCACCCTGTCCGGTGCTGGCGGTTCGCCCCGACGACGAGGTCGCCGGCTAGGGCCGCGGCCCGCCGCTCAGGCGACAACCAGGATCAGCAGCGAGACGGCCGCCGGGACGGCGGCCACCGACGCCCTGGCGAGCGCCGCCCTTCCGGCCTCGAGCGGCATCCGATCCCAGACCGCCGCGACGAGGATCCCCACGACGAGGCCGCCGACGTGCGCCTCCCAGGCGATCCGGGGCACGAAGAAGGGCAGCGCCAGGTTGAGGGCGAGCAGCACGCCGAGTTGACTGAAGACCGCCCGTCCGGCGGGAGTGTGCCGCTGCCTGTAGGAGGCCGCCAGCAACGCCCCGAACAGGCCGAAGATGGCGCCCGAGGCGCCGACGGCCGAGGAACGCGGGTCGCCGACCAGGTAGAACAGCGCCGATCCTCCGAGGCCGGAGGCGAGGTAGAGCGTTGCGAACGGGACGCTCCCGAACCGGCGCTCCAGCACCGGGCCGAAGAGCCACAGCGCGTACATGTTGAACAGGATGTGAAGGACGTCGGCGTGGAGGAACATCGAGGTGATGCCCCGGTACCACTCGCCGAACTCACCGACGAGGATGTTCTGCATTGCGCCGTCGCGGAAGAACTGGTCGCCGAGATCACCGAACGCCCTGCCGAGCACGAAGACGATCACGTTGACGGCGATCAGGCCGAGGGCGACCGGGGAGGTCGCCCGGTTCACCCCGACCGACCGGCGGGCGTCGATGACCCGGCCGCGTCCCACCGGGGCGGCACACTCCGGGCACTTCTGCCCGACGGCCGAGTCGCGCATGCAATCCACGCAGATCGGCCGTCCGCAGTCCGAGCAGGCGACCCGGGTGGCCCGGTCGGGATGGCGGTAGCAGACCGTCGAGGAGGCGTCGATGCCCACGGTGCCACCATACCGGGCGGCAGGGTCTACCCCCTCTGCCCGCAGGCCCCGGCGGCCGGGCTCACGGCGACCAGGGGTAGACCTTCGGCCGGCTCCGCAGCTGGCGGTCGAACTCGGTCTCGTCGCCGCCCCACGAGGCGAACGCGGCACCGCCGGCGGCGATCAGCAGCCCGAACACGAGCAGACCGCCGACACCGAGCACGGTCCCGGCCCGCAGCCCGCCGTCGGGGCAGATCCACAGAAACCCCTGGATGAAGATGCCCACGAACAGGGCGAATCCGGCGAGCGCTTCGGCGACCCGGCGGCGGCGCAGCGCCCAGCCGATGCCCTCGACGGCGAATACCCATCCTGCCAGGGAGATCACCGCCTGCAGCCGGGCGTGCTCGCAGAGCACCAGGAAGGCGATGCCGATGCCGGCGGCGGTGACGGCGGCGGTCTGCACGAGGCGGGTGGGAAGGCGATCGGCGGGGATCGGTAGCGACACGGGTCCTCCTTCCGTCTTCTCGATCATCCTTCGCCGAGGCCGCCGGTACCAGGGGCGGAAGGTCCCGAATTCACGCAAGCGGTGCGCTGCTCCGGTACCAGTAGCGGTACCGCTCCACGAAACCCATACGCTCGTAGAGGGTGACGGCGGCGAGGTTCCCGGTCTCCACCTGGAGATAGGCCACCGAGGCGCCGAGCTCGGCTCCCCAGGACGTGAGGGCGTCGACGATCCGGGTGCCCAGGCCTCGGCGCCGCCGATCGGGGTGCACCGCGACGTCGAAGATCCCGACGTGGTCCTCGGTGAGGACCGCCAGGCCCACCGCCGCCGGGCGGTCCCCGTCGTCGGCCAGGGCGAACATCGCCGGGGCGGTGATCCTGCCGAGCAGTGACGGGAGGTGGCGGGCCCGCTCCGACGCCACCCCGGCGATCTCCCGCTTCGCCTCGAGCCAGCGGGTCGCCGGCGCCGGGTGGAGGGTCACGCCGGATCCCGGGAGCCGGCGGGCCGGCCGGGCCTGGACCGAGACGGAGAACCCGGCGCCGTACCCCCGGAGGACGAGGGCCTCCTCGAGGCCGTCCGGGCGGGCCGCCGGATGGAGTTTGAACACCGCCGGACGCACTCGCTCCCGGTACCACCGCTCGGCGTGGTCGATCTTGGCGGCCAGGGGGACCGTCCCCGCCTCGACCGGCGCCACCGAGTTCGCCCGGTGCCAGGGGCCCTCGGCCCAGCGCAGCAGCCATCCGTCGTGTTCCTCGACGACCGTCGCCGGCCAGGCGGTGTCGGCGAGGCGCTCGAGGCGCCGGATCTCCTCGACGGAGGTCATGGGGGGACCTAGAGGATCTGGCTCAGGAACAGCTTGGTGCGGTCCTCGCGAGGACTGTGGAAGAAGTGCTCCGGCGTGCCGACCTCCACGATCTCGCCGTCGGCCATGAACACCACCCGATCGGCGACCTCCCGGGCGAATCCCATCTCGTGGGTGACGACGATCATCGTCATCCCGGAGCGGGCGAGCTCCTTCATCACGTCGAGGACCTCGGCGATCATCTCCGGGTCGAGCGCCGACGTCGGCTCGTCGAACAGCATCACCTTGGGGCGCATCGCCAGCGCCCGGGCGATCGCCACCCGCTGCTGCTGGCCGCCGGACAGCTGCGCCGGGTACTTCTGGGCCTGCTCGGGGATCTGCACCCGGGTGAGCATCTCCATCGCCACCTCGTCGGCCCTCGACTTCGGCCAGTGACGCACCTGTCGCGGGGCCAGGGTGACGTTCTCGAGGACGGTGAGGTGGGGGAACAGGTTGAACTGCTGGAACACCATGCCGGTCTCGGTGCGGACCTGCTGGATGGCCTTGATGTCGTCGGTCAGTTCGATCCCGTCCACGACGATCGTGCCGCGGTCGTGGGTCTCGAGGCGGTTGATGCAGCGGATCAGTGTGGACTTGCCGGACCCGGAGGGGCCGATGACGACGACGACCTCCTGGCGCCCGACCTTCATGTTGATGTCCTTGAGCGCCTGGAAGTCGCCGAAGAACTTGTCCACGCCGACGACATCGATCATCGCATCGCCGGTGGCGACGCTGGTGGCGTCCTGGAACTCCCGGTCGGCGCCGCTTTCGCCTCGATCGGTCATCGGTTCTCCCTCACCGTTCTCCGACGCCGAGCTTGCGCTCGATCCGCCGGCTCTCCTTGGACATGGTGTACGACCCGACCCAGTAGATCAACCCGACCAGAGGCAGGGTGACCGAGGACAGGCCCCTCCCCTGGAAGATGGGCTGCGCGTTGGCGGCCTCCGACACACTCAGCATCTCCAGGACCCCGATGATGTACAGCAGCGAGGTGTCCTTGAAGAGGCTGATGAACTGGCCGACCATCGCCGGGATGACCGCACGCAGCGCCTGCGGCAGCACGATGAACCTCATGACCTTGGGCGTGGGGAGGCCGACGGCGTAGGCGGCCTCGGACTGGCCACGGGGGACCGCCTGGAGGCCGCCCCGCACCACCTCGGCGACGTAGGCGCCTTCGAACAGCGTGATGGCGATGAGCGCCCGGGTGACGTCCGAGGGCACCGGGAACCCCTCGGGGACGAAGAACCGCAGCATGAACTGGCCCATCAGCAACAGCGTGATGAGCGGGACGCCGCGGATGAACTCGATGTAGGTGACCGACAGGATCCGCAGCGCCGGCAGCGTCGAGCGTCGGGCGAGAGCGGCCAGCAGGCCGATCGGGAAGGCGAGGACGATCCCGGCGACGGTCATGAACAGTGTCAGGTGGAGGCCGCCCCAGTCGTTCCATCCGACGCCGCCGGCGGCGTTGAGGATCTGCAGCCAGGCGACGATCCCGACGAGCAGGATCGCCCAGGACCAGCGCCGGATCGACGCCGGGAGCAACGGGCCCGCGAACCGGGCGGCGATCCCCACGGCGAACGCTCCGAGGACGATCAGCAGGGGGGTGATCGTCTCGCTCAGGGCCAGCAGCACGGCGATCAGCAGGATCGCCGGCCAGAAACGCTTCAGGCGATCGCTCACCGAGGGGGTGGCGTGCGGCAGTCCGGCCTCGGCGGCCCGTTCGACTGCGGTCTGGTGGTAGGCCCCGACGGTCAGGCCCACGGCGGCGATGAGCACGTAGGCGGAGACCCACACCCGCCAGATCTCCTCGCGCGGGAACCGGCCGAGCATGAAGTTGGTCAGGTTGATCCGGACGATCTCCCAGTCGGCGCTCACGAATACGAAGCGCAGCGTCCGGTATCCGAGGTAGACGAACCCGACCCCGAAGAGGACGGTCAGCAGGCTGTTCCACCAGTTGCTGAAGAGGTTCTCCCTCGCCCACTCCCGGGGCGTCAGTTTCGAGGGGCGCCACGGCGCCTCTTCGGCCTCGGGCGGCAGTGGCGGCATGAGGTCGATGGGGTCGCTCATCGTTTGCTCGCCAGTTGCAGGCGTCGGTTGACGGCGTTGCTGATCGCCGAGATCGTCAGCGAGAAGACGAGGTAGACGACCATGAGGATGGCGATCGACTGCGGGGCGGGATTGGCGTTCCCGATGACCGTCACGATCACGAACGTCACCTCGGCGTAGCCGACCGCCAGCGCCAGCGAGGTGTTCTTCGTGAAGTTGAGGTACTGGTTGATCATCGGCGGGATGGCGATGCGGGCCGCCTGGGGGAGGACCACGAACCGGTAGCGCTGGAAATTGGTGAGGCCGACGGCGAACGAGGCCTCCGTCTGCCCCTTGGGGACGGCGAGGATGCTGCCCCGGATGATCTCGGCGACGTGGCTGGCCGTGTACACCGTCAGTGCCAGGGTCACCGTGACGTAGGAGGCGAGCATCTTGAACCCCCCGGTGATCACCCGTTCGTCGACCACCGGCTTCGAGATGACGACCGGTTCACCGAGGGCGAACCAGGCGGCGGCGGCGATCGCGGCGAAGGTGGCGAGGGACCACAGCACCCGGTGATGGGGCCGGCCCGTCCGGTCGAACAGGCGGGAGCGCCAGATCCACACGGTGGCCGCCGCCGCCAGCGCCACGAGGACCAGCAGCCAGAAGATGGCCGCGTTCTCCTGGTTGGCGAGGGACGGGAAGGCGATCTCCCGGTTGGAGACCACGATCAGGTCGGCGACGGTGGTGGCGTTCTGGATCGTGGGCAGCGGGAGCAGCAGCGCCAGGAAGGTGAACAGGATGACCAGCAGCGGGGGGATGTTGCGGAGCGTCTCGACGTAGATGGTCGCCGCCTGGCGGACGAGAAAGTTCCGCGAGAGGCGGCCCACGCCGACGATCAGGCCGAGGAGCGTGGTCAGCGGGAGGCCCAGGGCGATCGACAACAGGGTGTTCTTCGCCCCGCCGAAGATGATGAACTTCCATATCGGCTCGGTGCGCTCGAGGCCGGAGCCGGCCACGGTGAAGCCGGCGGGTTGCGTGAGGAAGTCGAAGGAGGTGCTGATCCCCTTCGCCTCAAGGTTGGTGCGAACGGTGAGCAGCAGGAAGACGAAGACGGCGAGGGCGCCGAGGACCGCGGCGATCTGGGCGACGGCGCGCAGCACCCGGAGGTTCCGCCACCAGGGCGGCCTGACCGCGGCTCGCGTCTCAGCCGTCATGCGCCCTCCCCGACGCGGATGGGAGGAGTGAGGGGGCAGGCCGGCGGGCCCACCCCCTCAACTCCACCGGTCTACCGGTACGGCCAGGAGTACAACAGCCCGCCCTTGAACCACAGGTCGTTCTGGCCGCGCTCGAGGCCGAGCGGGGCGACGTTGGCCTCATAGAGCTCCCCGTAGTTGCCGACCTGGCCGATGACGTCGACCACGAAGTCGGGGTCGAGGCCCAGGCCGGGATCGGTCTGGTCGATCCCGAGGAACTTCACGATGTTCGGCGCAGTGGCCGTCGGGCCGCTGAGCATGCCGGAGTCGATGGCCGCCTGGACCGACGCCTCGTCGGTGAGGCCGCCGATGTTCCCCGACGTGATGCCCCACTCCTCGGCCTGGATCGTCGCCATCACGACCCAGTTCACCACCTGGGCCCAGGTGCTGTCGCCGTCGGCGACGACCGGACCGAGGGGCTCCTTCGAGAAGGTCTCGTCGAGGATCGTCACCGCGACGCCGGACTCTTCGACGCCGCCCTTGACCGCCGCCAGCTGCGACTTGTCCGACGTCCAACCGTCGCACTGGCCGCTGACGAACGCCTCACGGAGCGGGTCGTTGCTCTCGAAGGTGAGCGCCGTGTAGGGGATTCCGGCGAACCGGGACGCCAGGTTCAGCTCGGTCGTGGTGCCGGTGAGCACGCAGACCGTCGTGTTCGCCATGTCGTCGATCGACTCGAACTCACCGGTGCGCACCATCATGCCCTGGCCGTCGTAGAACGTCGTGGTCAGGAAGGTGGCGCCCTCGGTGCCGTCCCGGCTGGCGGTCGCCGTCGTGTTGCGGATCAGGACGTCGATCTCACCCGACTGCAGGCTGGTGAACCGCTGGGCGGCCGTGAGCGGGACGAACTTGACGGCCGTGGCGTCGCCGAGCACGGCGGCGGCAACCGCCCGGCAGTACTGCACGTCGAAGCCGGAGAATGTCCCGTCGGCTTCGACGTATCCGAAGCCGGGCACGGCGTCGTTGACGCCGCAGTTCAACTCCCCGCGCTCCCTGATGGTGTCCAGGAGACTGGTCTCCTCGTCGTCCCCCCCGCCGCAGGCTGCAGCGACGAGGGCCAGGACGAGGACCAGGCCTACCAGGCGCTTGATCATTTCGTTCCTCCCGGTCGGCATACCGGGACCGCGGTCCCGGAGATGATCAGAACCTAGCGATCCGGCCGCCCGCCCGGCAAGCCGGGGGCGGCTCGCCTGCGGGCGCGGCCCGCCCCGGCGGCCGTCCGTAGACTCGGCCGGGTCGCACGAGGGAGAGACTGTGGATTTCGGCTTCACCCCGCGGATGGAGGAGTGGCGGGCCCGTCTGCTCGAGTTCATGGACGGGCACGTCTACCCGGCCGAGGAGGTCTACGAGCGGCAGATGCGGGAGGCGGGTGACCCGTACTTCGAGCCGCCGATCGTGGAGCGGCTCAAGGAGCAGGCTCGCGCCGGCGGCCTCTGGAACCTCTTCCTCCCCGACGACGAGTGGGGGGCCGGGTTGTCGGTCCTCGAGTACGCCCCGCTCGCCGAGATCACCGGCCGCAGCCCGTGGCTGGCGCCGGAGGCCCTCAACTGTTCGGCGCCGGACACCGGCAACATGGAGATCCTGGCGATGTTCGGGACGCCCGAGCAGCAGGAGCAGTGGCTCCGGCCGCTCCTCGACGGCCGGATTCGCTCGTGCTTCTCGATGACCGAACCGGACGTCGCTTCGAGCGACGCGACCAACATCGCCTGCCGCATCGAGCGGGACGGCGACGAATACGTGGTCACCGGGCGCAAGTGGTGGTCCACCGGGGCCATGTCGCCCCGCTGCCGGATCGCCATCGTGATGGGGGTCACCAACCCCGACGCCGACGCCTACCGGCGGCAGAGCATGATCCTGGTTCCCCTCGACGCCCCGGGTGTCGACGTGGTGCGCGGGGTCTCGGTGTTCGGGTACCACGAACGGGGCGGTCACGCCGAGATCGACTATCGGGGCGTTCGGGTCCCGGCCGCCAACCTCCTCGGCGAGGAGGGGTCGGGCTTCGCCATCGCCCAGGCGCGGCTCGGCCCCGGCCGGATCCACCACTGCATGCGGCTGATCGGCATGGCCGAGCGGGCGTTCGACGTGATGTGCGAGCGGGCGGTGAGCCGGGTCGCCTTCGGGACCGCCCTGGCCCGCCACGAGGTCGTCCAGGACTGGATCGCCGAGGCCCGCATTCGCATCGAGGAGGCCCGCCTCATGGTGCTCAAGGCGGCGTGGATGATCGACACCGTCGGGGCCCGCGAGGCCCGGATCGAGATCTCGGCGATCAAGGTGGCCGTCCCGAGGATGGCCACCTGGGTGCTCGATCGGGCGATCCAGGTGCTCGGCGGCGCCGGCGTCTCCGACGACTTCCCGGTGGCCGGGCTCTACGCCCACGCCCGGTCGCTGCAGATCGCCGACGGGCCCGACGAGGTCCACAAGCGCTCGATCGCCCGCCGCGAACTGCGCCGCTACCTGCCCTCGTGAGGACGGCTACGGTGCCAGCCGCTCCAGGAAGGCGATGATCTCGGCGAGGACCTGATCGCGGTTGGTCTCGTTCACCAGTTCGTGGCGGGCGCCCGGGTAGACCCGGACGGTGAGGTCGAGGGTGGGGAAGGCCTTGGCGGCGGCGAGCGAGGTCCGATAGTCGACGAACGGGTCGGCTTCGCCGTGGAGGAACAGCACCGGGACGTCCACCCGGCCGGATTCCACCCGGAACCGATCGAGGGCGGCCACTTCCGCCTCGAGCAGTGGGCGCTTGTAGCGGTCCCGGTAGACGAGGGGGTCGGTCGAGTACTGCCGGACCGTCTCCGGGTCGCGCGACATGCCGTCCCACGAATCGGGGGGATCGGGCATCTCCGGCAGGCGGAGCACGTCGCGCGCCCAGGTCCAGTCGCCGACCACCGCCCCGAGGAGGATCAACCCGGAGACCAGGCCGGGGGATCGCTGGGTGAAGCGGGAGGCGAGCAATCCGCCCATCGAGTGCCCGGCGACGAACAGGGGCTTCCCGGGGTGGGCATCGCCGGCGATGCCTGCCAGCGTGTGCAGGTCGTCCACGACGTGATCGAAATCGGTGATCAGCGCCCGCTCACCGTCGGAGAGACCGTGGCCGATGTGGTCCTCGGCGTACACCGCCGTCCCGTGTGACGAGAGCACCTCCCCGACGTGGGCGTATCGGGCCGAGTGCTCGGCGTACCCGTGGACCATCAGGAGGATCCGGCGGACCTCCCCGTCGGGCAGCCACGCCCGGTAGAACACCTGCCCTTCGGATCCGGCGAACCTGCCCTCGCGCATCACGTCGCTCCTCCTCGGTCCCTCGCGACTTCGCTCATTCTCGTCCCCGCCGAGGGTGGCCGTCCCACCGGGATACGATCGGCGGGTGCGCCGTCTGCTGACACCCCGCTGGATCGCCGGCCACCTGCTCGCGATGGCCGGGATCGCGGCCTTCGTGGCGCTCGGGTTCTGGCAGTTGCGGCGCCTCGACGAGAAGCGGGCTCTCAACGCGGCCGTCGAAGCGGCGGTCGAGGCGCCGGTGGCGCCGCTCGAGACGGTGCTGGCCTCGGGGGATTCGTACCGGCGGGTGGCGGCCGAGGGCACTTTCGACACGGCACACGAGGTGCTGGTGCTCCGGTCTCGTTCCGGCGTCTCCGGCTACCACGTGCTGACCCCGCTCGTGCTCGACGGGGGGGTCGGGGTGCTCGTCGATCGGGGATGGGTCCCGCCCGAATTCGACACCACGCCGGTCGCCGGGGCGCCGCCCCCGGCCGGCCGGGTGCGGGTCGAGGGCCTGCTGTGGCCGCCCCAGGCCGGCGCCGGGGGCCCACCCGCCGAGTTGCCCACGGTCGTGCGGGGGATAGACCCGGCCCTGGTGGATCCGTTCGTGGACGCCGACCTGGCGGCCCCCTACCTCATCCTCGAGGCCCCGGGCGGTAATGGGTACCCGATCCCGGCGGGGACCCCGGAGCTCTCCGAGGGGTCGCACCTCTCCTACGCGGTGCAGTGGTTCCTGTTCGCCGCCGTGGTGGCGATCGGCTACCCGATCCTGTTGCGGCGGGTCGCCGCCGGCCGCTCGAGGTCGAGCCGCTCGAGCCGCTCGAAGACCACTCGCGACGCCTCGAGCTGACGGAGCGGGTCGAAACACGCGCCGAGCCGCTCAGGGGTGACGGGGACCTCGGGGTCGGCGGCGAGCAGGTCCCGGAACTCGCCGCCTTCTTCCCAGGCAGCCGCAGCGTTGCGCTGCACGATCCGGTACGCGGTGTCGCGGTCCATGCCGGTCTCGATCATCGCCAGCAGGACCGCCTGGCTGAACACGAGACCCCGGGCGGCGTCGAGGTTCCGCCGCATCCGGCCGGCGTCGACCACCAGGCCGTCGACGAGCCGGGTCATCCGGACGAGGGCGAAGTCGAGGACCAGGCAGGCGTCGGGGAGGGCGACGCGTTCCACCGACGAATGGCTGATGTCCCGCTCGTGCCAGAGGGCGACGTCCTCGAGGACGGCCGCGGCGTAGCCCCGCAGCAGCCGGGCGAGCCCGGTCACGTTCTCGGAACGGATCGGGTTGCGCTTGTGGGGCATCGCCGACGAGCCCTTCTGGCTCCTCGAGAAGGGCTCGGCCGCCTCGGCGACTTCGGACCGCTGCAGGTGGCGGATCTCGATCGCCATCCGCTCGAGCGTCGCCCCGACGACCGCCAGCGTGGCGACGAACGCGGCGTGCCGGTCCCTGGCGACGACCTGGGTCGGTGCCGGCTCGGGGCGCAGGCCGAGAGCCCCGCAGACGTGTGCTTCGACCTCCGGGGGGACATGGGCGTAGGTGCCGACCGCTCCGCTGATCGTGCCGCAGGCGACGTCTTCGGCCGCCGCCAGCAGCCGGCGATGATCGCGGGCGACCTCGAAGGCCCAGCCGGCCAGCTTCTGCCCGAAGGTGAACGGCTCCGCCCAGATCCCGTGGGTGCGCCCGATCATCACGGTGTCGCGGTGCTCGAACGCCCGCCGCCGCAGGACGGCGAACAGGCCCTCGAGCCGCCCGACGAGGACGCCGGCCGCTTCCGCGAGGCGGGCACCGAGGGCCGTGTCGAGCACGTCCGACGAGGTCAGCCCGTAGTGGAGCCACTCGCCGTGCTCGGGCATCGAGGCGGCGAGGACGTCCACGAAGGCGGCGAGGTCGTGATGGATCTCCTCGTCCCTGGCCTTCCAGGCGTCGAGGTCGAGGGGCGGGGCGGCCCGCACGGCCGCCGCGGCGCCCGCCGGGACCCGGCCGAGCGACTCCCACGCCTCGAGGGACAGTGCCTCAACCTCGGTCCACCCTTCGACGCGGCGGCGCTCGCTCCAGACCGCGGCCATCTCGGGGGTGGTGTACCGCTCGATCATCGCTCTCTCACCGGTCGAAGGTCGCGCCCCGCTCCGGGCCGACCGAGATCATCGACACCGGGACCTCGACGACCTCTTCGATGCGTTCCACGTAGGCGCGAGCCTCGGCGGGAAGGTCGGCGAAGGCGCGAACGGCGGTGATGTCCTCCTCCCACCCGGGCATCTCCTCGTAGACGGGCGAGCAGTTGTAGAGCACCCGCTGCTGGCGGGGGAATTCCTCGTACCGTTGCCCGAGCGAGCTGTAGGCCGTGGCCAGCTTCAGCGACGGGAACGCCGAGAGCACGTCGAGCTTCATCAGTGCCAGGTCGGAGATCCCGTTCACCCGCACGGCGTAGCGGAGCGCCACCAGGTCGAGCCAGCCGCACCGGCGGCGGCGCCCGGTCACGGTGCCGTACTCACCGCCGATCTCGACCATCTTCTCCCCCACCTCGTCGCGCAGTTCCGTCGGGAACGGCCCGCTGCCGACCCGCGACACGTAGGCCTTCGTGATCCCCAGCACCCGATCGATGTCACGCGGGCCGATGCCGGTGCCGGTCAGCGCCCCGCCGGAGGTGGGGCTCGACGAGGTCACGAACGGGTAGGTGCCGTGGTCGATGTCGAGCAGCGTCCCCTGGGCCCCCTCGAAGATCACGTTGCGGCCGGCCCGGATGGCCTTCCAGACGAGCAGCGAGGTGTCGTCCACGTGGTCGATCAGCCGGGGGACATAGCCGAGGTACTCGTCGGCGATCCGCTCGGCGTCCATCGGGAGCTGGTTGTACAGCTTGGTGAGGACCTTGTTCTTCTCCTTCAGGGTGTCCTCGAGCTTGTCGCGGAAGATCTTCGGGTCGAAGAGGTCCTGTACCCGGATGCCGCTGCGGGCGAACTTGTCCTGGTAGGCGGGGCCGATTCCCTTCTTGGTGGTGCCGATCAACTGGCGGCCGAGGAAGCGCTCGCGGGTGGCGTCGAGCTTGCGGTGGTAGGGCATGATGAGGTGGGCGTTAGCCGAAAGCCGCAGGCGGCCCGGATCGACTCCGCGCGCGATGAGGGTGTCCATCTCGGCGATCAGCACGGCCGGGTCCACCACGCAGCCGTTGCCGATCACCGGCGTGACGTTGGGATACAGCACGCCGCTGGGGATCAGGCTCAGGGCGAACTTCTCCTCGCCGATCACCACCGTGTGGCCGGCGTTGTTGCCGCCCTGGTAGCGGACGACGAGGTCGGCGTCTCTGGCGATGAGGTTGGCGATCTTGCCCTTGCCCTCATCGCCCCATTGCGCGCCGATGACGATCGTGGCAGGCATGTCTCCCCCGGGCCGGCGACCAGCAGATGGTACTGCGCAGGGCGCCCGGCCGGATCCCCGGGGGCCCTTGGCCCGGCCTCGCGGTACGCTGGCTCCCATGCCGCGCATCCGCGCAGACTCGATCGTGGAGCACAAGGAGAAGACGCGCGCCGAGATCCTCGACGCCGGGGCGACGCTGTTCCGCTCCCAGGGGTACACCGACACCAACCTCGGCGACATCGCCGCCTACGTCGGGATCGGCCGCACCACGCTCTACGAGTACTTCTCCGACAAGGAGGACATCCTCGTCCACATCGTCGAGGGGCGGATCCCCAACCTGATGGACGAGATGCTCGTCGGCCTCCCCGAGGGGATCTCGGTCCGGGAACGACTCGGCGAGTTGCTCGTTCGGGGCCTCCAGTACGTGACCTCGGACGTCGACCTCGGATCGATGCTGATGCGGGAGATGTCGAAGCTCTCGCTGCAGTCCCAGCGGCGGATCGCCCAGGCCCACAGCGGCCTCGCCTCCGAGATCACGCGGCTCATCCGCCTGGGGATGGAGCGGGGGGAGTTCCGGGACTTCGACCCCGACGACGTGGGCCGCCTCGTCTACTCCCTGATGATGACGTCGTCGCAGGCGCTGATGCGGGGGGATCGCAGCCCCGAGCGATTCCGGCAGGTGACCGAGACGCTCCGCCACCTGGTGTTCGACGGACTGGCTCGCTGAGGCCCGGCGGTCTCGCACGCCCCCGGCGGCGCCCGCTGCCCGCCCGCCGGCCGTTCCTGACCGGCCCCGCAGACCTGCTGCCGATCCCGCCATTAGCCTGCACCGGGTAGCCCGAAGGAGCACGATGAGTCGCACCCTGTTCACCAACGGCCGGATCTTCGATGGGACCGGCGTCCCCCCGGCCGAGGGGGACATCGTCGTCGAGGACGGCCGGATCGTCGCCGTCGGCCGGGGCCTCGACGGCGACACCGCCGTGGACCTCGAGGGGAAGGGGGTCCTGCCCGGACTCTTCGACTGCCATGTGCACGTCCAGTTCACCAACATCGACATGTGGAACCTCGTGCAGCAGCCGTTCTCGCTGCAGTTCTACGAGGCCGCCCGCAACCTGGCGGCCACCCTGGCCGCCGGGATCACCACCGTCCGCGACGCCGGGGGCGCCGACCTCGGGACCAAGACCGCCCTCGATGCGGGTTGGATCCCCGGGCCGCGTATGCAGATCTCGCTCACCATGCTGAGCCAGACCGGCGGCCACGGCGACGGCTGGATGGCGTCCGGGCAGCACGTCGACCTCATGTCCCCGCATCCCGGGCGTCCCTCGGGGATCGTCGACGGCCCCGACGAGATGCGCCGCAAGGTCCGTGAACTGGTCCGGGCCGGGGCCGATGTCATCAAGGTGGCGACCTCCGGCGGGGTGCTCTCGCCGCGCGACGACCCGAGGCACGCCCACTTCACGCTGGAGGAACTCGAGGTGCTCGTCGCCGAGGCGGCCGGCGCCGGGATCTGGGTGATGGCCCACGCCCAGGGGACCGAGGGGATCAAGAACGCGGTGAGAGCCGGGATCCGCTCCATCGAGCACGGGATCTACCTCGACGACGAAGCGATCGACCTGATGCTGCAGCGCGGGACCTACCTGGTGCCCACGCTGGTGGCGCCGCGCGGCGTCGTCGAGGCCGCCGAGGCGGGGATGGCCATTCCGGAGGCGTCGCTCCGCAAGGCGAAGGAGGTCGTCGAGATCCACCGGGACGCCTTCCGGCGGGCGGTGGACGCCGGGGTCAAGATCGCCATGGGGACCGACAGCGGGGTCACCCCCCACGGCCGCAACCTCGCCGAGCTCCCGCTCATGGCGGCCGGCGGGATGACGCCTGCGGCAGTCCTCAAGGCGACCACGCTCGATGCCGCAGCGCTGATGGGCCT
>Ga0316576_10001047_pt1 | contig 14350 bp, 10 predicted proteins | sample S0NA_FD_203075 | JGI IMG/M metagenome (GOLD analysis project Ga0316576, IMG submission 203075) | Rhizosphere microbial communities from salt marsh grasses in Alabama, United States - S0-2_050615r3r5 | ecosystem: Host-associated > Plants > Roots > Rhizosphere | place: USA: Alabama | collected... | reverse complement strand
TCCCAGATGCCGGAGACGACGTTCTCCGAGACGTAGATCGTGCCCCGCTGCTGGCCGGTGGTGGAGAACAGGGAGACGTCGACGTCCCTGTTGTTGGCGCCCCGCAGCTTCTTGCAGTAGGTGCGCCACATGCCGATGTGCTGGCGCTTGTCACCGGTGCCGGTACCCGCCGTGCCCTCCGGCTTGCCCAGCGCCGCCTCGATCCTCCCCTCGGGCCCCGGGGGCTGGTAGGCCGCGGCGTTGAGGTGGAAGGCGACCCACTCGATCACCTCCTGGTTCAGGGCGTAGACCACCTTCTCCACCGTCGAGTCGCCGGTGGCCCGGTCGGCGTGGTACTCGAGCCCCTGGTCCTTTTGCCGGATCATCCGCGGGTGCGGCTCGCTGGGCAGCGCCTTGATCTCGCTCAGCGCGCGCCCGAGCTGCGAGCAGCCCATCGCCGGCGGCAAGGGCCGCATCGTGATCAGGCCCTCCTCGGTGAGCTTCTCCACGAGCTTCGCCGCGCCCTCCTTGCCGATGCGGAACAGCTTGCCCGAGATGCCGTTGCTGGCGACGAAGTGCTTCTCGTCCTTCTCGGTGATCAGCACGAGCTGGGCCTCCTCCTCGTTGCCGAGCAGGATGGCCAGCTTGTTCTCCTCCTTGAGCTGCCACTTGCCCGAGAGCAGCGGATCGGTGGTCCCGCTGCACTCGACGCCGGTGTAGACCTGCATCTTGGCGCCCTTGCCGCCGGTGAACTCGTAGCACACCTTGGGCTTGCCCTCCGGCGTGACCAGCAGCCACTTGCCCTCGATCCACTTCGCCTTCTTGCAGCCAGCGAGGGCCACGACGACGAGGCAGGCCAGGGCGAGCAGTGACACTCGTTTGGGGCAGCAGCTCACGCGCATCGTTCCACCTCCCGGATTGATCCTGCCCCGAATCCTACGGCATCTGGCCCGCGAGGTCGACCAGCCACTGCGGCGCCGGGTGGCGTAGAATGGGGTGGAGGGGTGTATCGATGACTGTCCGCTGGGTTCTGCTGGCCCTCCCGCTCGTTGCCTGCACGGGGCGCGCCCTGCCCGGCAGCGGCACGGACGGGGCCGGCGCGCCGGAGCTCGGCCCACCCCTCGATCTGGCCCCGACGGTGGACATCCGCCCCGCGGCGGACCTCGCCTCGCCCTCGCCGGGCTGGGTCACGGTCAAGCCCGGGACATTCCTGATGGGCTCGCCCGGGGAGGAGCCCTGTCGGCTGCCCAACGAGGAGCTCCACGCCGTGACCCTGGGCCAGGCCTACGAGATCGGCGCGAGCGAGGTGACCCAGGGCGAGTTCCTGCAGCTCATGGGATACAACCCCTCGCACTTCTCCGGCTGTGGATCGGGCTGCCCCGTCGACTCGGTGGACTGGAGCGCCGCGGCGGTCTACAGCAACCGGCTCTCCAAGCAGGCCGGCCTGACGCCCTGCTACATCTGCGTCAGCGACCCGGGCGGCGACTATGCCTTCCCCTTCGACTGCGCTCCCCGCGCGGAGTACCTCGCCTCGATCTACGAGTGCCCGGGCTACCGGCTCCCCACCGAGGCCGAGTGGGAGCGGGCCTACCGCGCCGGCACCAGCTCCGCGCTCTCGGACGGCCCCATTGGCTCGTGCGACGACGACGCCAAGGCCAGCGCCATCGGCTGGTACAGCGCCAACGCCGGCGGGCAGCCCCACGAGGTTGCCGGACGAAAGCCCAACGCCTGGGGGCTGTACGACATGGCGGGGAACCTGTGGGAGTGGGTCAACGACTGGTACGAGCCCGACCTGGGGTCGAATCCCGCCACCGACCCCGCAGGCCCATCCTCGGGCCAGGGAAAGGTGCTCCGCGGCGGCGCCTGGGTCACCGGCGCGGGGAGCGTGCGCGCGGCGAGCCGGAACCAGAACCAGCGCTTCAAGGGCCTGTCCTTCGTCGGCTTTCGCCTCGCGCGGACCGTCGGCCCCTGACCGGCGGCTCCATGGAAACGGGTTGATCGGCGCCGCCCCGAGCCCCTATCATGAGGCGGCCTGCTCGGTTTCCAACCCCCCGGTTTGTCAGCGCCGAGCCGGCGGACACAGGGGCGAGCCATGACCGGTAGCACACTGCTCGGCTGCATCATCCAGGGCATGCTCGAGGAGTGGAGCGGAACCGTCGACGTCAGCCGACGGGACGAGACGCTGGGGCAGGTCGTGCTCGCCAAGGGCAAGATCGCCTGGGCGACCAGCAACCAGCAGACCGAGAACCTCGCCTCCCTGGTCTGGCGCCTGAGCCACATCACCTCCGAGCAGCTCTCCGCGGTGAGCAAGACCTACTACCGCCACAAGGGCAAGAAGAAGATCGGCGCCATCCTCGCGGAGGAGGGGCTGATGACCCGGCCGGTGCTCCGACGCTGCATGATGCTGCACATCCGCTTCGCGCTGGCCAACCTCTTCGCCTTCCAGGACGTGATGGTCGATCCGCGGCCCGAGTCCCTGGTCACCGACGACGAGATCCTGTTCTTCCCGGAGGAGGTGGTGCCCTTCTCGGCGGTGGAGGAGTTCACCAGCGAGTGGATCCGCAACAACCGGGACCAGGGGCACTGGGCCCAGGTCTCGGCGCAGAGCTACCTGCTCCAGCCCCTGCTCGCTCTCCCGGGCTACCTGGCGTCGGCGGTGATCTCGGCCCACGGCGGCGTGGTCGTCGCCCACCGCGGCGTGGACTGGCTCGAGCCGAAGATCCTGGGCGTGATGGTGGCGAACCTGCTCGAGACGTCGATGGACATGTCGACGGCCATCGAGCTGGGCCAGCCACGGTCGACCATGGTCGAGTGCACGGACGGGCGCCTCTTCGCCCGCTGGGTCGACGACGAAAGGCAGTTCGCCTGCGTGGCGATGACCGGGCACGACGGCGACCTGCCCTCGAGCCTGGAGGCGCTCGAGCAGATCTGCGCCACGCTGACGGGCTGGCTGCGTCAGGTCTGTGGCGACGCGTCGCCCGAAGAGAGCGAGGGCTAGGCCGTGGCCGGCGCCCGCGTGGTCGGCTCCTACGAGCGACTCCGACCCCTGGGCCGGGGAACGACCGTCGAGAGCTGGCTCGCCCGGGCGCGGTGGGACGACGGCGACCTGCGCACCGTGGTCGTCGAGTCGATCGACCAGTCCAACGAGATGGCCGAGCGCTTCCTGCACGAGGCGCACAAGCTCGCGCGGCTCAACCACCCGGACCTGGCGCAGGTCTTCGACGTCGGACGGCTGGACGGTCGGTGCTACCTCGCGCGACAGCACCTGCCAGGGCCGAGCCTGCGCGAGATCCACGGGCGGTGCCGGGCCAGGGGCGCGATGATCCCGGGGTGGCTGCTGGCTCGGATCGGGACGCAGATCGGAGACGCGCTGCAGTACGCGCGGTCCAACGGCGCATCGGACGGTCACCAGTGGGTCACCCCGGACCAGGTGACGCTGTCCGTGTTCGGAGCGTGCACGGTCGTGCTGGGCCGCGGCGGCGCCGAGGGCGAGGGCGTGTGCGACGGCAACGGCATCGCGCCCTGCCGCTGCGACGTGATCTCGCTCGGCGCCACCCTGTACGAGTTGCTCACCGACGCGCCGCTCTTCTCCCGCAGCGCCGTCAACCAGTGCAACACCTTTCGCGGCGTCGCCTCGGGCGGCTGGCCCGAGCTCGAGGCCGTGGTGACCCGGGCGATGGCGCTCACCCCGGACGCCATCGCCGCCCCCGGCGAGATCGCCCGGTTGTGCTCGAACCTGGAGGACGGGCGCGGACCCGCCGAGGCCGGCATGTTTGTCGCCTCGCTCTTCCCGGACCGGCTGGACCGCGGCTTCGAGGAGCTGGCGGCGCAGCGCTTCTGGGACCGGCTCGCGACCTTCGACGTCACCAGGGAGGAGCAGCGCTGGACCGAGCCGAAGCTCAACCGGGCGTTCGAGCGCCCGGCTCCCGGCCCGGTGAGCGCCGAGACGGATCGGGGCTCCTGGATCGGGCGGCTCCTCGCCCCGACCCTGCGCTTCGCGCTCACCGACTCCCCCCGGATGTCGAGTGAGGCGGCGACCGCGGAGCCCCCCGCCGGGCAGACGGCCGCGCCGGCAGCCGCGGCCCCTGCCGAACCGGCCCCGACGGACCCGATCGCGGCGATGTGGGAGCGCGCCGGGAGCCGCCCGGGCAGCCGGGGCCAGACAGCCGAGATCTGGGACAGGGCGAGGCCGGCCGCGTGGACGTCCCGCGCGCGCACCGAGGAGAATCCCGCGGAGCAGACAGCCCCGGATGATGGGGGCGACACCTGACTGGAGGATGAGACGTGGCTACGAGACAAGAACAGATCGCCGAGGTGCTCGACGGGCTCCGGAAGGGCTCGCCCGAGGTCATCGGCGCGGCGCTGGTCAACAACTCGGGGTTCGTGATCTCCGCGGTGGCGCCGAGCGAGGTGGACGAGAACCTGGTCGGTGGAATGGCCGCGGCGCTGCTTGGGGTCGCCGAGCGGATCCTCGACGAGCTGATGCGGGCGAAAATGGAGCAGGCCTACATCAGATCCGAGAAGGGCTACATCATCGTCAACGCGGTGGGCGACACGTCGGTGCTGGTCCTGCTCGTGACCCGGGACGCAAAGCTCGGGCTGATCTTCCTCGAGGTCGAACGGCTGGTCCCCGAGCTGCTCAAGCTGCTCTGATCCGGTCGGCGTCTAGTCCTCGTCCTCTCCCGGACGAAAGACGGTGGGTACCTCCTTGAGCTCCACGTGCCCCGCGGCCTCGAGCAGCTCGAGGTAGCGCCAGAGCAGCTTCAGGTCCGCCTGGGGGTAGTCCAGACAGAGCTGGTCGTAGATCTCGAGCAGCGTGTGCTCGTTGTCGACCCACTGGAGCAGTCGGTCGCCCACGGGCTGCGCCGAGAGCAGGCCGGCGTTGTGGGCCAGCCAGGTTCGGTCGGAGCCCTGGACGTCACGCAGCAGCGAGGCGTAGGGCACCGGGCCCTCCCGGCGCCGGTGGACCACGAGGGAGCCGGCCCGGCGCTCGAGCGCGCTCAGGCGCCGCCGGCGAGGGACCAGCCGGGCGCGGGGCCCCTGGGTCGCGCTGACCCTGAGCAGCAACGCCTGGGACAGGCTCTCTGACACGCGGTCCAGTCGCCCGCTGGCCTCGGCGAGATCCAGGGCGCGCTGCCCCGGCCCGTCGAAGAACTCGCCGCAGCTGCGCAGGACGCAGACCTCTCGCCGCAGCCCCTCCCGCAGCGCCGCCTCCGACAGCCAGAGCAGATGCCGGGCGGCGGCCGACGGGGGGCTGTCCTGGTTGAGCTCGTCGCGGATCTGCTCGCGCAGCCGCTCCGCCCGCGCGCTCAGCCGGCTCACGGCCTTGAGCTGACTCGAGGCGAGCAGCCGGGGAAGATCCGACTCGTGCTCCAGGTTGCACAGGTCCACCGCGGCGCTGGCGAGCGCCGCGATCAGACGGTGCAGGGGGCCGTGCGGCGCGGGCCCGGAGCGCAGCGGCGCCGGGCGGCCGCTGCAGTGGACCGCCGCGGCGGGGAGACCGACAGCCCGGTCGACCCAGGGCTGGAGCAGGGGGCCGCCGAGGTACGGCACCCCGACGACCTGGATCGGCAGGTCACCGCGGTAGGATCCCTGGACCGTCGAGGCCCAGACCAGGTGGTCGTCGAGCAGGTCGGAGAGGAACCCCGGGCAGACCGGGGGAGGTGACTGGACCTCGATCCGCGAGGCCGCCTCCGCGGACGGGACATCGAGCTGCACCACCGCCTTGATGCGGCGCCAGATCTCCCGGTGCTCGTCGAGCCAGGCCACGGCGCCGTAGGCGTCGGGGACCAGCAGCAGCTGCAGCGTGCGGCGCATCGGGGCGAGGGTGCCGTCCACCACCAGCCCGCACAGCACCCGCACGATCTCGACGAGGCAGGCCGCCCCGAGCGGCGAGCAACCGCTGCCGATCTGGGCGAGGAGCAGCACCCGCTGGTCGCGCTCCTCGCCGCCCTCGAGCAGGGCGCCCAGCGTCGGCAACACGCCGGTGTCCAGCGCGGTGCGCACCCGGACGCGAACCTGCACCTCGCCCCCCGCCGCGAGCAGGTTGCCGAGCAGGTTGAACTGGTGGGCGCTGAGGTTGAACCCCAGGGGCCGGTGGGGGCTGAAGAGGGACGGGTCCCCCAGCCGGTTGGGGACCACGTGCGCCGGATCCGCGCCCTCGGTGCCGGGGCCGCAGAGCAGCCCCTCGGCCTGGCGCTGGGCCAGGGCCTCGAGCATCGCGGCCTGGACCTGGTGGCCCGAGGCGAGGGCCAGCTTCCCCGCCATGCGGTGGCTGCGGTAGTCCGTCGGGCGGGTGCCGAAGCCCACGTCCACCACCTCGAACACCTCGCCCTCCGGCGAGGTCGAGCGCAGCGCCCCCATGGAGCAGGCCGGGTTGTCGGTCCGGCGGCAGAGCAGGGTCTCGCCGCCGTCGGGCCCGATCAGCCAGAGCTCCGCCTCCTCGGTGTGCGGCGGCCGCTCGCGCGTCCAGCCGTGGATCCGGTGCTCGGCGCCGCTCGGGTAGGTCTTGAGCTCGACCCGGCTCGCGCCGGCGAGCTGTGCGGCGACGCGCTCGCAGGCCAGCTCCAGCTCCGGCCCGCCGGGTGTACGGTCCAGCGCCTCCAGATCCGCGGCGAGGGCGAGCGTCCGCCCCGTCGAGAGCTTGCCCAGGATCGCCGTCTGCTGTTGCTTTGTCAGCACGCCCGCCTCCTCTGAAGGACCAGAATAACGAAAAACAGCACGACGGACAGCGGGGCGCCCACGGACCGGCCCGACCCGACCGAGCAGCCGCCCCCACCGCCGATCTCCAGCGTCGCGTCCGGCGCCCCGTCCGATCCGGCGCCCGCCTCCGGCGCCCCGGCGTCGGGGCTCAGCGGCGAGTCGGACGTCGAGGGATCGCAGTCGTCGTCCTTGCCGTTGCCCGTGACCTCGACAGCCCCGGGGTGCACGCCGGGGTCCGTGTCGTCGCAGTCCGCGTCCGCGAACGCCCCGTCGCCATCCGCGTCGATCGTCAGGCCGACCAGCGCCGAGGCGTCGGAGAGCACGAGGGCGAAGCCCTGGGGGCCCTGGGCCAGCTCGTGTCCGGCCACCGTCACCAGGTAGTCGCCGGCCGCCGGGGCCGGGATCGAGACCTGCTCCAGGTTGCCCCGGCGATCGACCCCCCTCGTCGCCGGCAAGGTGGGCTGCGTCGGGTCCAGGACCCAGGGCAGCAGCTGCTCGCCGCCGGGAGTGAGCACGGAGAGGTCGAGGTCGTTCTGCAGCACCGCGGCGCTGCCCGGCTCGCCCGGCGGATCGTCCCAGGCCAGGGTGACGCGCAGCGCCTCGCTCATCGCCTGGGCCAGGCGGATCCGCACGCCGACCTCCCGCCCCGTGTAGGGGACGGTGCTCTCGAGCAGCCCGCGGCGCCCCTGGCCCGCGGCGCGGATCACCTCGACGGCGCGGTCGATCTGTATCTCCCCGTACCCCGTGGCGTGGTCCGGTCCCGCCGGGTAGGGCGTCGGCGCGCCGGACAGGTCGGGGTTGCCCCCGGGCCCCTGCCCCACCATGTCCCGCGCCGTGCCGGCGAGCAGGGCGCGGAGCATCGCCGGCGAGGGCCGGGGCTCGCCGGGCAGCGCCTCGCGCCAGGCCTGCACGAGGAGCAGGATGCCGCCCGCCGCGATGGGCGTGGACATGGACGTGCCACAGCTCGTGGCGTAGGTGTCCCCCGGCGCGGGGAGGGCGATGCCGGTGGTGATCGGGTCGATGCGCAGGCGCTCGATCGTGTCCTTCCACTGCTTGTGGTCCGAGAGGTCGACGACGTAGGTGTGCAGCTGGCCGTCGGCGTTGACGAAGAAGGAGCGCGAGCGGCTGCCGTGAAAGTCGCCCTTGTCGGTCTTCCAGTACAGCTCCGCGCGGTGGTGCCGGTCGACGCGCATCGTGACCTCGATCTTCGTGTACTGCGTCGGGTCGAGCCCGAGGTTGTCCGGGCTGTAGATGCCGGGGTCGTCGCCGGTGGTCGTCGCCTGGAGCTCGCCGCCGATCACCGAGAGCGGGCTCAGGTGCCGCACCACGCTCCACCCCTCGACGTCGGAGTCGAAGGTCCACTCCAGCGCCGTCCCCTGCGCCGGGATCACCCGCACGCTGTCCACGCCGACCTTGGTCTTGCCGTGGCTCGCGCAGCCCGGGGCCATCACCTCGGGCTTGAGGCGCCCGTCGTCCGTGGGGCCGAAGCTGGAGAAGCTGACGATGTCGCCGCTCGCCCAGTCGCTGGCGCCCACGGCGAGCACGTTCTTGCCCGAGGCCATGCTGGTCACCGCGCCGTAGCCGTACTTCCAGGCCTCGTTGCCCGAGGCGACGACGATGGGCACCGGCTCGGGCAGGCCGGCGCTGGAGCGCCGGATCAGGAAGTCCAGGTTCGCCGTGGCCGAGTCGTAGGTCGCGTGGCCGGTGTGGGAGAAGGAGAAGCTGAGCACGTCCACCTTGTAGGTCTGGCGCGCTTCCAGGTACTGCTCGATGAAGGTCGTCGGCTTGTTGTCGCTGTCCGTCTCGCCGTCGGTGACGTACATCGCGAGCCGGGCCGCGGGCGCCATGCCGCGCAGCTGATACGGCGCCCAGGGGTGCCCGGGGGGGGCGGCCGAGCGGGCGCCCGAGCCGGCCAGGCAGCCGCCGACGGCGGTCCCGTGCGACAGCGAGGACGGCACCGACGGATCGGGGTAGCGCAGCAGGTTGTCCTCGAGGTCGCCGTGGGTCGGCTCGACGCCGTTCGGGTCCCAGATCCCCCCCACGGTGCCCTGCCCCGCCAGCGCGTAGGTCGGCGGCGACGTGGTGGCGTCGATGTCATGCAGCGACTCCACCCCGATCGCCTTTCGGCTCTGGTCCAGCAGGGGGACGGCGGGCCCCGGGGGCAGGTCGAGATGCCGCACCGGATCCAGGGCGGCGAGCCCGGGCAGGTCGGATGCCCTGCAGCGCAGCTCGAAGATCGGCGCGAAGGCGACCCTGCGGACCTCGGCCTGCTCGGCCGCCGCCTCGAGCAGCGCCAGGGAGCGCTCCCCGGGCTCCGTGGCCAGCGAGAGCATGACCCACAGGGCGAGCACGTCGTCGCCATCCGCCGCGGCCAGTCGTCGGCGCAGGCGGGGCGAGAGCTTCTCCTCCGCTGCTGGACGGCGAAGCTGGACCACGCCGTGGCGGCCGGTGAGGCCGTCGAAGGCCGCCAGCGGCCCCTTGGCGAGCCACCACCCCTGGCCCCGGCGCAGGAGGAGCGTGATCCCGAGATCCTGGAGCCGCGCGCGCTCCCCGGGCGAGACGACATCGGCGAAACGAACGTGCCGGTGGACCGGACCGGGGCCGGACTCGGCGAACAGCCGGTGGCGGGGCGTCGGCTCCGCGGCGCAGGCGCCGAGCCAGAGAGCCAGGAGCAACACGGGCCTAGGGCAGGCAGACATCGATGTCTCCGCTGGAGGTGCAGCTCAGCCCGGGGTGCGGGCAGCTCGGGGCCTGGGGATCGCAGAGGAAGGCGCACAGCGGCGCCTCCGCCGGACCGAGCAGGCACTCGGCATCTGCGAGCTCGAGGGGACAGGGCTTGGTGAAGGGCGAGCAGGGGATGGTGCAGAAGCCGTCCTTGAGCAGGTTGACGGAGTAGCAGACCCCGTTGGGGGTCCCGTCGCAGGTCCCGGTCTTCAGGCCACACGGGGCGCCCAGGGTCCCCGCGGAGGGGTCGACGCAGAGCCCGCTGCCGGCGTCGCAGACCCAGCCTGACGTGGGGCAGGGCCGGACGCGGCAGTCTGCCACGCACAGCGCCCGGTTCTCGCGGATCTGACAGGCGTACTTGTCCCGGCAGGGGTTGAGGATCGCCCGCGGGTTGCACCGTGGGTGGCAGCGGCCCTCCAGGCACCCCCGGGCCTTGCCGCAGTCCCCATCGGCCTTGCAGTCCCGCGTGCACATCCCGTCCGGCTGCGCGGTGTCGCAGCGCTGCCCGGTGCTGCAGTCCGTGTCCACGAGGCACGGGCCGCCGAGGGTGTCGCCCCCGTCGGGCCGCAAGGCCAGGTCCGACGTCAGGTCGACGGCTTGGTCCGGTGGCGTCGGCGCGGCGTCGGGGGTCTGTCCCCCGTCGCCGCCGAGCGAGGTCGGTGGAAGCGAGCAACCGAGCAGCAGCTGTGCGAGGAGGAGCAACCGCCTGGTGGGCATCTCGACATTCCTCCGGCCTGAGTCCGCCCAGGGACCCAATTCTTTGTGTGCCCAAGGGTCCCGTCAACCAGGCATGTTGCCTGGTATGTAAAATGGATACATGAGCTTACTTGTAGTATATTATCCTACCAGAGCCGCCGAGAGGTCCTCATGAACAGCCCAGGCCGCCGCCGGGAACGACGGCGTCACGTCGTCTACATCACGCGCAACACGGAGTATCACTGCCGCGACCGGGAGTGCGTCGGCGTCCGGGACCGGGAGTCAGGGCGGTGGCGTCGGTGCCACCCGGCGCTGCGGGGCGAGCTCCTCGGCGCCCTGACCGAGGTGGAGGGACGGCAGAAGCTGCATCACCCGACCTCCGGGCTGCGCCTGGTCTTCTCCTCCCGGGACGCGGTGATGACCTCGCCCATGGTGACGGCCGGCCGCCCCGACCGGGAGGCGATCTTCCACTACACAAGCCTCTGTCGCGCCGGGGAGATCCGCGCCGCCTGAGGCTATCCGCGGGCCTCGATCACACGCTGCAGCAGCAACGTCACCTCGGCCGGCGGATTGACGAAGCGCACGCCGAAGCCCGGGCCGTAGGGCACCCGGCTGTCATCCTCGGCGATCCAGGCCACCGCGCCCTGGCAACGCACGAGGTAGCCCAGCCCCTCGTGCTCGATGTTGACGTCGACCTGTAGCGCGGAGCTCACCTCGGGCAGGGCGGCGGAGCGAATGAACACGCCGCCCTCGCTGAGGTCGCCGAGATAGGCCAGCGTGCTGGTCAGCGCCCCGGCGAGCCGAAACCGAACAAACTGGTTCTCCATTACGCGTGGGTGCTGGCGGCGCTCGTGCTCGCCCTCCGCGGCGGGGGGCGGTTCCGTCGGGGCGAGCGGCGCGACCTCGACGCCGGGCTGCCCCTCGAGCAACTCGTCGATCACACCGTCGGCGGGGGCGCCGTCGAGGCCGTCCTCCTCGGTCAGCAGCGCCTCCTGGGGCAGCCGTCGCTCCATGCCGGCGAGCTCGCAGAACCGATCGTAGGCCGCGGCGTCCCGCGCCCCGTCCTCGTGTGTCTCGAGGAACAGCGCGGCGAGCAAGCTGTCCAGCAGTCGCTCGCGCAGGCACTGCTGGCGAATGCGCTGGATCCGCCTGACCACGAGCGCCGGATCCGCCGGCGGCCACGGGATGTAGAGCGGAACGCCGACGCGCAGGGCCTCGAGGGCCTCGCCCAGGCGGGGCTCCCGCGTGGCCAGCAACAGCTCACCCAGCGGGTTGAAGCGACGGACCGACTCCAGCGCCTCCTCGACCGAGGGCCTGTCGTCTTTGCGGTCCATCACCACCAGGTGGAGCCCGCCCAGCTCGACGCGGGCCCAGGCCTCGGCGTCCGTGTCCGCCGCCTCGACCTGCATGCCGCCCACGAGCAGCTTCTCGCTCAGGCCGCGCAGCCCAGGGTCCATCCCCTCGGAGACCAGGACGCGGTCGAAGCCGCCGATCCAGTGCCGGAGCTCGCCCAGGCGGTGCTCCAGCGACGCCGTGATCCGCCCCCGGGTCTCCTCGTCGAGCTCGTCCATCTCGGCGCGGAGCTGCCGCAGCACGTGACCCCGCATCCGACGGTTCACGTTGCGTTGCACCGCGAGCCGGATCCGTTCGCAGGCACGCTCGGGCACCTCCACCGGCCACTCGATGACGTCGAGCACCCCCGCGGCGAGGCACTGCCGGACCAGGTCGGTCGCCGCCCGGCCCCGGACGGGACCCCCGACGAGGTCGCGGGCGACCAGCACGACGTCCAGCTCCGGCTGCTCCTGACGCAGGGACTGGACCGGCGCCAACCCTTCCATGCCGGGCAGGTGCGAGCCGAGCAGCAGCAACGAGCAGTGACCACGGCGGGCCTCCTCGACGAGGCTGTCCGTGGACGGGACCGCCCGGGAGGAGATGTGGCAGCGGTACAGCAGGCCCTCCAGCTCTTCCCGGACGTCCGGGTCGTCATGGACAACGAGCGCGCGGATTTCGCGCTCGAGTCGGGCACGGTACTTGATCCACTCCTGTTCCAAGCTGTCGAAGGTGGGCACCGCTCTTCTTCCGTGTTGCCTGGTGGGGCCACCGTCGCTGTCGGTCACCCCTTGACGGGGAGAGCATAATGCGATGACGTTTTGTTCACAATCTCTGAAAGGACCTCTGTCGATGGCGACCGACGAGACCGACGCCAGCCAACCGAAAGACCGCGACGAGCCCGCGACCACGTCGGCCGAGGATCAGCCGGGCAGCAGCGATCCCCGCGCCGAGGAGGAAGAGGGCTGGCCCCGCAGCTGGATCGTGATCACCTCCGTGCTCGGTATCGTCGCGATCATCGTCGTCGCCCGCATCGCGGGCCAGGACTGGCGCGCCGATCTCCCCGAGCCCGTGGGTCCCCCGACGGCGGAGCCCGCGGCGGGGCCGGAGCCCAAGGAGGGCAAGGAGCCGGCGCCGGAGGAGACGACCGCGGCGGACGTCAAGGACGTGGAGATCAAGCAGGGCCGGTTCTGCATCGGCAAGGACGGAAAGCCCCAGGCCTTCGTCGGCGCGATGGAGGGCGGCCCGCTGCCGCCGGCGCAGTGCCGCATCCCGACCAAGGGGGTGAGCTTCCGCCTCGAGATCCTGCGCGCCGACGTCAACGCACCGATGCTGGTCTGGGTCTTCCCGGCGATCAAGGACCCCCCGCCCCTGCTGCACGCATTTCTGCTGCCCGGGCCCGACCCCGGCCGTCCGACCTGGTTCGCCACCAACCAGGGGGCCGGCATGGAGCTCGTCATACTGGTCGAGAATCCGGTGAAGACGCCAACGACGCTCAAGCGGGTGCGCCTCTTGGTCAGACGATAGGCCGTCGATCCGCCGCCCGAAGCACAAGGACCGCACCCGATGCCCATCAGACAGCAAGCACTCCATGTCACCTGCCCCGACGGGGGACACGACCTCGAGACCATCGACGCGACCCACTACGTCGGCCCCGTCGAGTACGGCTGGTCGGTCCGCAACGACAACGACCCGACGGTGCTCGGCGTCGGTCCGCTCGCCGGGACGTGGGTCCCGGGGGCGAGCGGGCTGGTGCTGGCCTGCCGCTCGCCGCTCTGGGACGGCTTCTACTGCTCGAGCCTCCCGGGCGGAGGCCTGACCCTGGCAGCGCTCGGCCAGGTCAGCCTGGTGGTCCTGCGTGGCCGCGCCCCCCGCCCCTCTGTCCTGTTCATCAGCGAGGAGGAGTCGGGGTCGCTTGAGGTGCGGATCGAGCCGGTCGATCCCGAACCGCTCTGGCAGGGCACCCACGACGGGGAGGGGGTCATCGCGCTGCTCCACCACCTGGCGCACCACCAGCGCCAGGCGAGCCCGAACCTCCAGGTGATCGCGGTGGGGCCCGCCGCCGCCCACACCCGTTTCGGCAGCCTGTGTGTCGGGCGCTGGGAGGAGGGGGACCCGGTCCCGGTGCGGGGCTGGATGCGCCGCGGTGGCCTCGGCTCTCGCCTGTTCCAGGCGCACAGCCTCTGCGGCGTCGTGCTCTCCGCCCGATCCACCTCCGGCGAGCTGGCCGAGGAGCTGCACGAGGGCAACCTGCTTGGCGGATTCCACGCCGGGATGTCCGTCGAGGAGCTCGCGGAGCTGGTACGCTACGAGTTCAGCCCGCGCCTGCTCGACTGGGGCGAGACGGGGGCCACGCTCTCGGCGCTGCGCCAGCGCCTGCTCCTGTTCAACGGCTCGTCCGTCTACCGCTCGAGCCAGGAGCGCGACGAGCTCTACCACCGGGCCGTGCGCGACCACTACCTCAAGCGGCTGGTGGAGAGCACGGCCTCGGCCGACGTGCACCACAGCTGCGGCGAGGCCTGCCCCATCGCGTGCAAGACGCTGGTCGGGGGCCGTCTGCGGGAGCCCGAGCCCTACCTCGCCCTGGGCCCGCAGCTCGGCGTGCTCGACCCGGGCGCCGCCGACGGGGTGGTCGGGCACTGCGACACGCTGGGGCTGGACAGCCTGAGCGCCGGCGCCGCCGTCGCCTGGCTGCTGGAGCGCCTGGAGCGCCACCTGTTGGAGCCGGGTTTCCTCGACCTGGGCGGTCAGCCCCGCTGGGCGTCCGCCGACTTCGACCCTCTCGAGGACTCACGGCACAACGCCCGGATCGCGCGGCGCCTCGCCGATGGCGTCGTGTTCGCCCCCTGGGCCGAAGCCCTGCGGCGTGGGCTGCGCGACGGGGCGCGGGAGGCCGGCGGCCAGGCGGCGAGCCTGGCGG
>Ga0316576_10001046_pt1 | contig 14354 bp, 12 predicted proteins | sample S0NA_FD_203075 | JGI IMG/M metagenome (GOLD analysis project Ga0316576, IMG submission 203075) | Rhizosphere microbial communities from salt marsh grasses in Alabama, United States - S0-2_050615r3r5 | ecosystem: Host-associated > Plants > Roots > Rhizosphere | place: USA: Alabama | collected... | reverse complement strand
CCCGTCACTACCGGTGACACCGGTCTTCGATACCAGATATAGAAACCCGCTTGCCGCCCCGGCAATGGTTTGCATTCGTTCCCGCGGCGTCGTCGGCGCCACCAGGCGGATCAGAGAAAGGGCTTCGCCCGGCCACAGGTCGGTCATTTCATCGGATTCCTCGGGGGGAAGGTCGACCACCAGGACGCCGTCGGCCCCCGCTGCGACGGCATCGTCATAAAATTCGCCCGGCCCGTATGCCAGAATAGGGTTGTAGTAGCTGAAGAGGATAATGGGAATGTCCGTAGCGGCTCTCACTTCGCGTGTCATGGTCATAACCGCCGGCAGATTTGTTCCGCCGGCAAGCGACCGGGCGGAAGAGCGCTGGATGACCGGCCCGTCCGCCGTTGGGTCGGAAAAAGGGATGCCCAGTTCCAACACGTCCAGCCCGGCAGCGCACATGGTTTGAACGATTTCCAGAGAGCGCTGCATATCGGGGTCACCCGCCGTTACAAACCCCACCAGACCGCTCTCGCCTTTCTCCTTCAGGTTCTTGAATGTCGTATCGATTCGGTTCATCTGTTCGTTTTCTCCTTGAAAATGATTCCCAGGTCCTTGTCTCCCCTGCCGGAAAGATTGACGATCAACGACTGATCGGCCGTCCGGCGGGCGGCTTCCTGCATGGCATAGGCTACCGCGTGGGCGCTCTCCAGCGCGGGGATGATGCCTTCCAACAGGCAGAGCCGCTTGAACGCGTCCAGGGCCTCGGCATCGGTGATGGTTACATAGGTTGCCCGGCCTTTTTCCTTGAGCATGGCGTGTTCCGGGCCGACACCGGGGTAGTCGAGGCCGGCGGAAATGGAGTGGGCCTCCTTGATCTGCCCGTCATCGTCCTGCAGGACAAAGGATTTTGAGCCGTGGAGCACCCCCACCGTTCCTTCCGAAATCGTGGCGGCATGTTTCCCGGTGGCAATCCCCCTGCCGCCGGCTTCGACGCCGATCATCTGCACGTCGTCCTCGAGAAACGGATAAAAAAGCCCCATGGCGTTGCTGCCTCCGCCCACGCAGGCCACGAGCGCATCCGGAAGAGACCCGTTCACCGCCAGGATCTGCTGTCGCGCTTCGATGCCGATCACCCTCTGGAAATCACGCACCATCGCGGGATAGGGGTGGGGTCCGGCCACGGAACCGATGACGTAAAACGTGTCCTCGACGGCCGACACCCAGAAGCGCATGGCTTCGTTCATGGCATCCTTCAGGGTGCCGCTGCCTGACGACACCGGCATCACCGTCGCCCCCAACAGCTCCATGCGGCGCACGTTGGGAGCCTGCCGCTGGATATCCTCCACCCCCATGAATATCTTGCACTCCATCCCCAAGAGGGCCGCCGTGGTGGCCGTTGCCACGCCGTGCTGCCCCGCCCCGGTTTCGGCGATCAGCTTGGTCTTGCCGGTATAGCGGGCCAGGAGCCCCTGGCCGAGGGTGTTGTTGATTTTGTGGGCCCCGGTGTGGGTCAGGTCTTCGCGCTTCAAATAGATGGCGGCGCCATTCATGGCCGCGCTCAACCGACGCGCATGGAACAGGGGCGTGGGCCGTCCGGCATAATCGCGCAGCAGCGCCTGCAACTCCTTTTGAAATTCCACATTTCGGGATATGGCGGCGTAGTCCTTATCCAGTTGCAGGATCGCCGGCATCAGCGTTTCGCCCACATAACGACCGCCAAAAGGACCGAAGTGGCCCAGGTTGTCGGGGCGGCTGCCCTTGCTGTTCAGTTCCGCTTTTTCAGCGGACGTTTCGTATTCAACCATCAAAATATCCTCCTCAAACGGTTGTTGTGCGTAGCGTTGGAAACGGCTTGCATAAATTGTTTTACCAGAACGATCTCTTTGACACCCGGTCTTATCTCGACCCCGCTGCTGACATCCACTGCGTCCGGTCGCGCTGCGCCGACGGCAGCGGCCACGTTCTCCGGAGACAAGCCGCCCGCCAGGATTAGGGGGTGGCGGCGCCCGACCTCCCGGGCATCCGCATAGTGCCAGACCGTTGCATTGCCCCCCGGAAGCGTCCCCTTGCCGCACTCCACCAGGCAGGCGTCGGCGGCAAAACGCGCGGCTTCATCCATGTGCGGCTTCCGGCTGGCGAACAAGGACTTGATCACCCGGACGCCCATGGCTTTCAGTTCGAGGACCTGCCGGGGCGTCTCCATGCCGTGAAGCTGTACGGCCGTCAAGCCGCAGTCTTCTATCCGCCTGCGGATAAAGTCCAGCGGGGCGTCCACGAAAACGCCGACCCGGCCCGTTCCGACCGGTAGGTCGGCGGATATGGTGCGTGCCTCCTCGATGGAGACATTGCGGGGGCTTTTGTCGTAAAAGACGAATCCGATGGCCGCCGCCCCGGCCGCGGCGCAGGCACGGGCCTGGTCCGCCCGGGTCAGGCCGCAGATTTTGACCTGTGGCGGCATCGGGTGGGGGGCCGTCTCTTGCCTCTCTTTCTCATCAACCATCATCTGTTTCTCTTTCCCAACCCGGATAAACCGGAAAAGATCATGAAAATTTTCGCTTTTTCCCGCTTTCGTGACTGGGTTTATTTTTTTTATTATATATCACTGGGTGGCTTTTGGGCGTTGAGTAACGGAAAACCGGGTTGAAACTTTGCAAAATGGCCGTTATCCCCTTGCTGCGCCGGGATAAAAGGGATTCTAAGCTAAAAAACCCCGACCCTTCAATTAACTGCTTCCGGCTAAATGACAGGAATTTCCCGCCGGTTCCCGCATGGGAGCCTCAATGCGTTTCCCCTGCCGCCAGCAACGCCTCGAGGTGCCCTTTGACGTCCTCCGAACGCACCAGGCTCTCGCCCACCAGGAAATTCGTCAGCCCATTCTCGACATTCCGGCGAATATCTTCGGGTCCGGCGATGCCGCTGGCCGCCACGGAAATCTGGTTGGGCGCCAGAAGACGAACCAACTCCATGGCCTTCTGGATGTTCGTTTCAAAGGTCGAAAGGTCCCGGTTGTTGATGCCGATGATGACCGCCTGCGTCTGCTGCACCTTGATCAGGTCTTCACGGGAATGAACCTCCACCAGGGCGTCCATATCGAATTCGGCGCACATGGCCAGATAGTCACGAATCTGTTGCACACTCAGAATCCTGGCAATCAGGAGCACGGCATCGGCTCCCCAGGCCGCCGCCTCCAACACCTGGTATGGCGAGACCAGAAAATCCTTGCGCAAGACCGGCAGGGTGGAGACTTTTTTTACCGCCATTAGATCCCGGGCGCTTCCTTTGAAAAAGCGTTCGTCGGTCAACACGGAAATGGCTGCTGCCCCGGCGGCCTCATATTCCGCCGCCAGGCTGCCGGCGTCAAGGCCCGGATGGAACACCCCCTTGGAAGGCGAGGCCCGCTTTATTTCGGCAATGATGTTCACGGGCGGGACAGCCTGCGGCTGAAGGGCCGCCGCCAGCGAACGCCGGTTTTTGACTTCCCCGGCGGATTTCAAAAGACCGCTTTCGGGGACACGCGCCCTGGCGGCCGCGACTTCCTTGTGTTTGTGATCGACAATCTTCTCTAAAAAAGATGGATTCATGTCAAGCCCGTCCCTCTAACCGTTCTGATTGGTGAATTTCACGAGAGCATGCAGCTTGTCAGCAGCGGCACCGCTGTCGATGGCTTCGCCGGCTGCTCGGATGCCCTCCTTCAGCGTTGCGGCCCTCCCGGCCGCCACAATGGCAGCGGCGGCATTGATGAGCACGATGTTGCGTTTGGGACCCTGCGCCCGCTTTTCCAGAAGGCTCCTGGTAATGAGCGCATTTTCCTCCGGCCGGCCGCCCCTGATCTCTTCATCCCCGGCCGCCTCTCCGAAATATCGTTCCGGTGCGATATCGTAGGTCTTGACCTGTCCGGCGTCGAGTTCCGATATGCGCGTGGGCGCGCACACGGATATCTCATCCAGGCCGTCGTGGCCGTGAACGACAAAAGCCCTTTTAGCCCCCATGCTGCCGAGGGTCTGGGCAAAAACTTCCGTCAATTCCGGGGCGTACACCCCGAGTACCTGGCAATTGGCCGCGGCCGGATTCGTCAGGGGGCCCAACATGTTGAAAATGGAACGCACCCCCACCTCCTTCCTGGCCCTGGCCGCAAAACGCAGGGCACTGTGATAGAGGGGGGCAAAAAGAAAACCGATGCCGATTTCATTAACGGCCTCCTCGACGATTTCGGGATGCACGTCCAGGTTCATCCCCAGTGCCTCCAAAAGATCGGCGCTTCCGCACTGGCTGGAAACGGAGCGGTTGCCGTGTTTGGCCACGGTGATGCCGCACCCGGCAACCACAAAGGCCGCCGTGGTGGAAATATTGAAGGTGTTGGCACTGTCGCCGCCGGTGCCGCAGGTATCCACCACCTCCGGGCTGGAGGCCTGAATGCGTTTTGCCTTCCGGCGCATTTCCTGCGCCGCCCCGGTCAGTTCCTCGAAGCTTTCCCCCTTTGCGGCCAGGGCTCCCATGAAGGCGCCGATCTGGGCGTCCGTGGCCTCGCCGTCCAGAATCCGGCCCACAAGACTGGCCATCTGTTCCGCCGGCAAGTCATTGCCTGAAATGATCTCCTGAAGCAGTTGTTTAAACATGTCCATCCCTCCTGTTAATTATTTCAAGGGTCGGGGAGTTTTAGTCTAAAACCCTTGTCATTCCCGCGCAGCGCCTGCCCTGGCTCACCCCTATACCGGGTCAGGCTCTGCGCGGGGATGACGGGAAAAACACCCCGACGGCTCAATTATTTCATTACGCCAACATCCCATTGGTCCGTTCATAGAAATTTCTCAACAGCCGTTTGCCGACCGACGTCATAATCGACTCCGGGTGAAACTGAATCCCCTCGGTGGGATGCTCCTTGTGGCGCACCCCCATGATTTCGCCGTCATCCGCCTCGGCGGTTATTTGCAAAACGTCCGGCAGGGATGCGCGCGAAATGGCCAGCGAATGATAACGCATGGCCGTAAAAGGCGATTTGATACGGTCGTAGATGGTCAGGCCGTCCGTGGTAACCGACGATGTCTTCCCATGCATGAGGTTGCGGGCCGACACGATCTCGCCGCCAAAAGCCCTGCCGATGGCCTGGTGCCCCAGGCAGACGCCCAGAATGGGAATTTTGCCTGTAAACGCGTGAATGGCATCGATGGAAATGCCGGCTTCATCGGGACGCCCGGGTCCCGGAGAAATGACCAGACCGGAAGGCGATAGCGCTTCCAGTCCGGGGATATCGACGGCGTCGTTCCTGAACACGTTTATTTCTGCACCGATCTCTTCCAGATACTGCACGAGGTTGTAGGTAAAAGAGTCATAGTTGTCGATCATGACGATCATGGTCCGGGTATCCTTTCGTAATGTGGTTGTCATTCTGTCACCTGTTTGAAAATGCCTCGCTCTCAACATGCCGATGCGCTGTTGTTTTCCTCTCAAGGCACCAGCGCAAGCGCCTTCTGTATGGCCATGGCCTTGTTGATGGTCTCCTGGTTCTCCCTCTCGGGATCGGAATCGGCTACGATTCCGGCCCCGGCCCTCACGGTCAGGACACCGTTCTGGATGCAGGCCGTGCGGATAGTAATGGCCATGTCCAGGTTGCCGCTGAAGGAGATATACCCCACCGCCCCGCCGTAAGGCCCGCGTGCGCAGGATTCCATGTCGGCAATAATTTCCATGGCCCGCACCTTGGGCGCCCCTGTCAGCGTCCCGGCCGGGAAGGTCGCCTTGAGCAAATCCCATGCATCGTGCTTTCTTTTCAGGTCGCAGTTGATATTGGACACCATGTGCATGACATGGGAGTAGCGTTCGATGATCATCAGGTCGGTTACCTGGACGCTCCCGGTTTCCGCCACCCGCCCCAGATCGTTACGGCCCAGGTCCACCAGCATGAGGTGCTCAGCCCGTTCCTTTTCGTCTTTCAGCAGTTCGTCCGCCAGAAGGCGGTCCTGCCGGTCCGTTTCGCCGCGCGGCCTGGTGCCGGCAATGGGCCGCAGCGTCGCCACCCCGTTTTCGAGGCGCACCATGGTCTCCGGGGACGAGCCCACCAGCGTCATGTCGTCGTAGTGCATGAAGTAAAGGTAGGGCGACGGATTGACGTATCGCTGCGCCCGGTAAAGGCTCCACGGATCGGGCGGATTGTCGCAGGTGAAAGGCTGGGAAATGACGGCCTGAATGATATCGCCTTTGCGGATGTGATCCTTGACGGCTTCGACTTTGGGCTGGTACGCTCCCTCTTCCGGGTGAACGGCCAGCTTGTGATCCGACCTCTTTTCCGGCCCGCCATTTCCGGGAAGCGGTTTCCCGATCTCCTCTAGAAGGGCCTCGATCCGCCGCGCAGCGGCCGCATACACCTGCCCCGGGTCCTGGTCGTCAGCGGGAAAACCGATCACCAGGCAGAAAAGCGTGTGGCGGATGTTGTCAAAAATGATCAGTTCATCGGGCAAAATGAAGTGTGCCAGCGGTTTGTCGGCATCTTCGTGGTTGGGAATCGCCTCGAAAAAAGAGACCATTTCATACGTCAGATAGCCCACCAATCCCCCCCAGAAGCGGGGCAGATCCGGCATGGTCACAGGCTCGAACTGCGCCATGTACGCTTTCAGTACGGCCAGTGGATCGTTGCCGTGCTCGACGGTCCTGGTGGACCCGTTCTCTTGAATCGTGACCGTATCCCGATAAACCTTCAGGTGGCAGCGCGCGGATACGCCCAAAAAGCTGTACCGCCCCCACTTCTCGCCCCCTTCCACACTTTCCAGGAGAAATATCGGCTTGCCCTGCCGGTAAAATTTTTTCAACAGCGATACGGGTGTTTCCGTATCCGCCAGGATCTCGGCACAGACCGGGACGACGTTGCCGTGCCTTGCCTGTTGGCAAAATTTTTCTCTTTCCGGAAATTGACGAATTTGCATGGGCTGTCCTTCCTTTCACTGCAAAACCCAGCTGAAAACCGGGTTACGATTTTACCCCTAATGGGTGATATTTGATGGGGTGATGGCGTATTGGCGCAATGGGAATGAGCAGGTCATAACGCGCCTATAGATTGCAGGCCACTTCAAAAGCCATCATTCGAACGTTCAGGCTGCTGCACATCTTTCCATCACCACAATACGCCATCACTCCGTGTAATTTTATATGTTAAAACTTTTGTTCTCCGCTCCACCCCGTGTAAAAACGATTATCGTGCCAAAAAGAAAGGGCCGCGAGCGTTGCGCCCGGGGCCCCCTTAAATGAAAAAAGCCGCAGGCACTCTGGCTGCCTGCGGCTTTCATGGTTATTTTGTCTCAGTCAATCAAACGCACGAACTCCCGTCGGCAGGCCCTGTTATGTCAGCCTGCCACCACCAGCTACTCATACGTGTGTTCGGTTTTCTATACATGATGCAATCTTTTTTCCTCAAAAAAAACAGCGACACGGCCGCGCTTCGTAATTCAACGCAGTCGAATACCCATTATACTATTTTTACCGGGGCATCAAGTATTAATTTATGCCTGCAGCACCCCAGCCCACATTTTTTGCGGTCGAGACGCCGGACACCATGAATTCACGCATCGCTTTCCTCCATGCTCTTTTCCAGCTTGCTGTTTAGGCGGTGGAGGGCCTCGATCATTTCCCGCCTGTGCCTGCGGGTATAGGGGTTGTAGCGATGCATGTCCACGAACAGCTGCCAGGTGTCATTTTCCACCACCTCGAGCACGTGCAGCAGACGCTGATAGCCTTCCGTGTCGATACCCAGGGGCTGTGCCCCGAATTCCGAAAGACTGCGCCCGATGAAATGGGTCAAGGCCAGGCTTACGGAAATCTGGCGATCGTGCTCATCCGGCGTGGCCTCGATGGTAAACAGGCCCTTGCCGTCCAGGTACGCCTTTATCTCGAGATAACGCGCCTCGTCAATCCGCTCCCGGCACAGAACGATTTTGCGCCCCTTGAGGGAATCGGCGGCGCTGTCCGGGCCAAACATGGGATGGGTTGCCAGAATGGATACGCCTGCGGGCAGGAGCCTCTGCATCAGCTCAACCGGATAGAGCTTCACCGAGCAGACATCGACGACCAGCGCATCCTTTCGGAGCAGTGGCCGGACCTTTTCGAGGGTTGCGCCGAAAACGGAAATGGGCACCGACAGGATGAGGATCTCTTCTCCGCAGGCCTGTTCGAGCGAAACGGCCGCAGCGCCGCTCTTCTCTATGGCCGATGCATTGTCCCCGCTGTCGTACACCGCCACCTCGAAATCTTCGGCCAGATAGCGGGTCGTCAAGCGGCCAAAACGGCCGAATCCGACGATACCGATCATAACGCCTCCGCCATGCGTTCGAAGCCTTCGACGAGCTCCTCCTCGGGAAGGGCATATGAAATGCGAATGTGGTTTTGCACACCGAACGCCTCGCCGGGAACGACAGCCACCCCGGCCTCCTCGAGCAGTGCGGCGGCCAGGTCTTCGGCCGTTCTGCCGCCGGACAAATGTGCCGACACGTCCGCGAACAGGTAGAAAGCCCCGTGAGGCTCGATACAGGTAAACAGTTTCCCCGCATATCCGTAGGCGATATCCCTCTTGCGCTGCAGGTCCGACCGCATCCATTCAACAAAGGAAGCGTCCATTTTAAGGGCCGCCAGGGCACCTTCCTGGGCAAAGCTGCACACATTCCCGCTCAGGTGGCTCTGCAATGTGGACAAGGCTTCGATGAAAGCCACCGGGGCGGCCACGTACCCGACCCTGAATCCGGTCATGCAGTGACTCTTGGAAAAGCTCCTGACGACCACGCAGCGATCGCGAACCGCCTCGATGGCATAGGGGCTTACAAAGGCCCGTCCGTCATAGGTAAAATACTCGTAGGCCTCGTCGGAAAGAATGTACAAATCATGCCTCAGGGCCAATTCGGCGACGCGCTCCACGTCTTCCCTGGGATACACGGCGCCGGTCGGGTTGTTGGGATTGTTGATCAGGATGATCCGGGTCCTGTCGGTGACGGCGGCGGCGATGGCCTCGCAATCGAGCTGGTGCGCGCGCGTGTCCACGAAGACCGGGATGGCTCCGGCGAGCCGGATCTGCTCCGAAAAGCTGACCCAGTACGGCCGGGGAATGATCACCTGGTCGCCCGGACCGCAAAGCGTCTGGAAGATCGAATAGAGACACTGCTTGGATCCGTTGGACAACAATATGTTGCCGCCGTCATACCCCTCGAACCGTTCCGCAAGCCTGGACCGGAGATCGGCGTTGCCCTGAACCGCCCCGTAGCGGGTCTTGCCGTTTTCAAGCGCGTCGCAGGTGGCTCGAACGATCTCCGGCGGGGTGGGGTATTCCGGTTCGCCCACAGCAAAGCTGATAATCCGCCGGCCCTCCTTTTTTAGCCGCTGCATCAACACCGTGAACTGCACCGTCCTCGACGCCTGTATGCGGCTCATCCGTTCAGCGAAGCGCATGTTGAGCCGTCTCCCTCATTTTCTGCATCAGCAGCATGTCCCCCAATACCAGGGCCGTCATGCCCTCCACGATGGGAACCGCGCGGGGAAGCACGCACGGATCGTGGCGCCCCCTGGCCTCCAGGACCGTCTCGTTGCCGTCAAAGTCCACCGTCTTCTGGGCAAGGCCGATGGTCGCCACGGGCTTGAAAGCCACTCTGAACACGATCGGCTCCCCGTTGGTGATGCCGCCCTGCACTCCACCGCTGTTGTTGGTCTGCGTTCCCAGGCGGTCCCCCTTGCGCACAAAAGGGTCGTTGTGCTCGGACCCGCGCATACGGGTGCCGCCGAATCCGGAACCGATTTCAAAGCCTTTGGTGGCCGGAATGGAAAGCATTGCGTGGGCCAGCAGGGCTTCCATCTTGTCAAACACCGGCTCGCCCAGCCCGGCGGGGACATTCCGGCAGACGCAGGTAATCACGCCGCCAAGGGAGTCGCCCCGGTCCTTGGCGGCCATGATCATGGCCGCCATGGCATCCGCCGTTTCCGCATGGGGGCAGCGGACCGCGTGCACGTCCACATCCGCCCTGCCGATCGTGCCCCAGTCAAAACCGGGCGCATCCAGGGATCCCACGGAGCTGACCCAGGCCAAAATGTCGATGCCGCAAAGCTGCCGGATCACCTTTTCCGCCACCGCCCCGGCGGCCACGCGCGCAATGGTTTCCCTGGCGCTGGCGCGCCCCCCACCGCTGGACGAACGCGTGCCGTATTTGACCTGATAGGTGTAATCGGCATGGGAGGGGCGCGGGACCGTTCTGAGGCTTTGGTAGTCCCCGGGGCGCTGGTCCTTGTTGGCCACGAAAAGCGTAACCGGCACGCCCAGGGTGCGGCCGTTTTCGACTCCCGACAAAATAGCCACCGTGTCCGTCTCCCCCCGGTCCGTGGTCAACCGGCTCTGACCCGGACGCCGGCGGTCCAGCTGGACCTGGATATCCTCTTCCGTAAGGGGCATGCCCGCCGGGCACCCGTCGATCACCACCCCCACGCCCTTGCCATGTGACTCGCCAAAAGTGGTCACCCTCAATACCTGTCCAAACGTACTCGCCATGTCGCTCCCAATTGTCCCACCCAACACGGGGCTCGCCGTATACCGTGCACCCCGGTTTAATATAAGCTATACATAAAGGCCTGAAAAAACCTCCCAGAAATTGGGAAACGATTTTTCCACACAATGCGCGTCCCTGATGACCACGCCCGGTACGGCGAGGCCCGCCACCGCAAAGCTCATGGCAATGCGATGGTCGTCGAAGGTGTCGATTTCGGCCCCGTGCGGGTTGCCGCCTTCCACCACCAGGCCGTCCGCCGTACAAACCGCCGAGATGCCCATCCGGGTCAGTCCGTCGGCCACCGCCGCCAGGCGATCGCTCTCCTTGACCCTGAGATGGGCCACGTTACGGATCCGCGTCGTTCCCCGGGCAAACGCGGAAACGATGGCCAGCGTCGGCACCATGTCGGGCATGTCCGCCATGTCTGCATCGATGGCTTCAAGCCTGCCGCCCTGCAGTCGAATGCCGTCGCGTTCCTCGGTGCAGCGGCATCCCATAGCTTCGAGCAGCCTCACCAGGCGGATATCGCCCTGCAGGGAATCCGTGCGGGTCCCCCGGACCGTTGCCGCTGATCCGGTGACGGCTGCGGCCGCCCAGAAGTAACCGGCCTGGGAACCGTCCGGTTCCACGGCGTAACAGCCGCTCCTGTAGGACTGACGACCCGTCACCTTGAAATAGCGGTGGCCGGATCTCTCCACATGCACGCCGAACTGCTCCATCACATGGATGGTCATGTCGATGTAGGGTTTGGAAACCGGCCCCTCTATGACCTCGATTTCAACGCCCTTTTCCAGATACGGCGCAATCAGAAGCATGGCCGACAAGTACTGACTGCTTTTGCCGCAGCGCAGGCGCAGCGGGCCGCCTGCGCCCTCACCTCCCCTGACTTCCACCGGGGGGCACCCGTTGTTTTTTAGCGCGCGCGCGGGCACCTCGATCTGGACGAGGCCGTCCAGAAGATCGTCCAGCGGCCGCTCCTGCATGCGGTCCGTGCCGGTCAGCACATATGTACCCCGTCCCAGTGCAACCAGGGCCGTCAACAGACGCATGGATGTGCCCGAGTTGCCGACGAATATCGGCTCCTCACTGGCATCGAAACGGCCGCCTTTTCCCTCGATCGACAAGCGCTCAAAGCCGCCCCGTATCGCCACCCCCAACTGCTTCAATGCCCGGACGGTGTATGTGGTGTCGTCACTCTCGAGGCAGTTGTCGATGATGCTGCAGCCGTCCGCCAGTGACGCCGCGATCAGCATCCGGTGCGAAAAGCTCTTGGATCCCGGCACCACGACCGTCTGCGGTCTGATCGGGCCTGTTTTTATCTCCACCGTGTTCACTGTTTCGTTGACCTCAGTCAAGCCGCTTCACGATTCGAGTCAGCTCTCCATAGCCCACATCCTGTACGAGCGCACCGCCCAGGCCATCGGCTAGCACAAACTTGATGCTGTCGCCCTGCCGCTTTTTATCTTTCATAAGGGCGTCCAGCACGGCGTCTTTGTCCATCTCTATCTTCACCGGAAGCTGCAGACTTTTCAGGAGAGCAACGATTCTGGCCTCATCCTCCCGGCTCAGCAATCCCCTTTCCACCGAAAGAGCCGCGGCGATCACCATACCGAGGCTGACCGCCTCGCCATGGCGCAGGCCGGTCGATTTTTCGATGGCGTGACCAAAGGTGTGACCGAAGTTGAGAATACGCCGCTCCCCCTTTTCTTTTTCGTCGCGCCCTACGACGCCTGCCTTGATGTCGACGGAGGCAACCACCAGATGCTGTAAAACGGCATCATCCAGAGCCAGGGCCCCGGCGCTGTTCCGTTCCAGGTACGCGAACATGTCGGCATCGGCAATAACGCCATGCTTGACGATTTCGGCAAACCCGCACGACACCTCGCCGGCAGGAAGCGTCCCGAGGAGGCTCGTGTCGCAAATCACGAACCGGGGCTGATTGAAAACCCCCACCATGTTTTTGTAGCCCCCGAAATTCACCCCTGTCTTGCCGCCGACGCTGGCATCCACCTGGGCCAGGAGGGTCGTGGAAACATAACCGAAGTCCACCCCCCGCAGATAAAGGGAGGCCGCCAGTCCCGCGATGTCGCAGACGATGCCCCCGCCGATGCCCACAATGAATGTCGAGCGGTCCGCATCCATCGCGATCAGTTGTTCGAAGATGTGCTCCACGGTGGCCATGGTTTTGACTTCTTCACCCACGCCGATGGTAATGCAGGCGGCGTCCTGTGGAAAACGCTTGGCATACAGGTCCCGAACGATGGTGTCGGTAATGACGGCCACACGCCGGCCCGCCGGCAGATACTGCCGCAGCTCGTCCAGAGACTCACCCACGTGGATGTCCGACCGACCGCTGATTCCCGCTATGGTCCGTGTTTTCACCATAGCGGTTCCTGAATGTTGTCCATGGTTTTGATGCCTTCGGGCGCTTCGTAGCTCATCATGTTGTGCCGCAGGCGCCCGAGCTTTTCATGGGCGTAGCGGATCAGCTTCTCAGTGGTTTCCCACGAAATACACTCATCGGTAATGGACACACCGTATTTCAATTGTGAAAAATCTCCGGAAAACTTCTGGTTGCCCTCGTGCAGGTGGCTCTCTAGCATCAGGCCGACGATGGCGTCGTTGCCGTGAACGTACTGATCGACAATGTTCTTCCAGACGATGGTCTGGCCCTGGTACTTTTTCTTGGAGTTGGCGTGCGAACAGTCCACCATGATCCCCTCGGGCAAATTTCTGCCGGCCAGCTCCAGGCGGGCCTCCTCGATGCTCAGGGCGTCGTAATTGGGCCGACGTCCTCCCCTCAATACGATGTGCCCCATCTGATTGCCGTTGGTTTTGACCACGCAGGTCTGCCCCTCCTGATCGATCCCCAGAAAACTCTGGGGCGCCCTGGCGGCCACCATGGCGTTGATAGCCGTGCTGAGGTTGCCGTCGGTTGCGTTTTTAAACCCCACGGCCATGGACAAACCGCTGGCCATTTCACGATGGGTCTGGGATTCGGTGGTGCGGGCCCCGATAGCGGCCCAGCTTACCAAATCGTCCACATACTGCGGCGTAATCGTCTCCAGCAGTTCGGTGGCAGCAGGCAGCCCCATCGTGTTGATCTGCAGGAGGAGTTTGCGCGCCCTGCGCAGTCCGGCCTGAATGTCGCAGCTGCCATCCATGTGGGGGTCGTTGATCATCCCTTTCCAGCCAACGGAAGTGCGCGGCTTTTCGAAATAGACGCGCATGACCACGAAGAGGGTCTTTTCCACCTTCTTGCGCAGCGCATTCAACCTCTCGGCGTATTCCAACGCCGATTCCTCATCATGGATCGAACACGGTCCCACAATGGCCAGCAGGCGTTTGTCTTCCCCCCTGAGTATGCCTTCGATCCCCTGGCGGCCGGAAATGACCGTTTCGCGAGCCGTCGCGGTCATGGGAAGCTCCTCTTTCATCGTCCTGGGCGCCACCAGCGGCATGTACCCGCCAACTCGTAAATCCGTAATCTGTTGCATTTTCCGCATTCCTTTCGTTTGAGACGGAAAAAGCCGCGGCTTGTTCCCGCGGCCTGCAATAAAAAAGCCGCGGGGTCGGTCCGCCCGCGGCTTTTTGCGCTCGTGTTTTTTTCTGTGTCTCAGCGCACCCCAGGCAGACTGGTTCCGTAATAAAACCAGTAATAATAAGAATAATTGCCTGAGTAGATCGTTGTCACAGAGACGCCTCTTTCATATTCGATATCGTGCCTCACTACAGCATACCATCGCCCCTGTCAAGCCTTTTTCCTGTCCCTGTCGAGCCGGTCCAGTGACGGCATGTCCGCCACGGCCACATCGACCGGCGTGGGAATTAACGGACGGGGCGCATGCATGTATAGCGTTTGGC
>Ga0316576_10001045_pt1 | contig 14359 bp, 10 predicted proteins | sample S0NA_FD_203075 | JGI IMG/M metagenome (GOLD analysis project Ga0316576, IMG submission 203075) | Rhizosphere microbial communities from salt marsh grasses in Alabama, United States - S0-2_050615r3r5 | ecosystem: Host-associated > Plants > Roots > Rhizosphere | place: USA: Alabama | collected... | reverse complement strand
TGCAAAAAGCGGGACCAGACCCGGAGTCTTCGGTGTTTTTGGGAAAAGCAACAAAGTCAAGGAGATAAAAGTAATAACCAGAATAGCGGCGCCAAAGGTTAGCATTCTTTTCCGCTTCGACGATGGGCTGATGCGTTGAAAAGGTGGCTCTAATGCGGAGCGCGGTTGTTGATGGTGTTCCTTTTGCTCCTGGTTTAACTGTCGAGGGCTTTCTTGAATAGTTTGGCTTTTTGCCGCTTCTAAAGCAGGCATTAGACTGTCCAATCTGGCAATCAAGCGATTCAAGTGGGCATCAAGATTGATGCCGGACCGGACCTCAGCGGCCTGCCGATAAGCCAATTCCGATAGTTCAGGTGGAAGGCTCTTTTCTGTAGGCATCGATGCCTTACCGACAAGAACCGGGACCACTGGAATTTGCCTTTCAAGCGCTATTGCAATTTCAGTGCGAATAAAATCGTTCGGTATCTCCTGTCGGTTGTTTAGGATTTCCGTCCATTGATCACCGATGATGGCCAGCATGATGTCGCAGCTACTGACCGCATCGTTGAGGAATTGGCGGAAGTCTGTACCTAAAGGGATGGTATCAATATCGTAAACGATAGCATCGGAGCCAAAATGATTTCGCAATTCACTGTAGATTTGGTGTGTAGGATAAGCGCTGTCCTCACGTCGATAGGAAAGGAAAATCTTTGGCATTCGTCATCTATCCTTTACTATTACAGGCTCATTTAGCCCGCGTTTAGTGATCACAGTTTCGATCTCCGAATCAATTTTCTTTTTAACCTTATAAGTGGCTCTCCTCCACGACGAATTGCGCCATTGATAATAGATTGTCGAGGCAGGATGCTGTTCCTGCGGATTCATTCAACATTTGTTCATCGCGAGACTACCAACATGCTGTTTTCTTACGAAATTGTGCGCCATGCATGGATGGTTTTAGTTTCCGTCCGCCAAATAGGCCACTCCCCAGGTGCCCGGTCCCATATGCGCTCCCGAGGTCAATGAGATCGGGCGCACCAGAATATCCGCCGATGGATACCGGGATGCAATAGCCGGCACGACGGCCGCCTCGACCCATGGGCGGTTGTCGGTGTACTCCACCAGTATCAAGGCCGCGGTATCTGCGGGCAGATCCCGATCCAGATGTTTGAAGGCCAAGGCCACCTGTTCCGATTGACTTCTGACCATCCCCACCCTGGCGGCCCCGTCGGGCTGGGGCGAAATCACCGGCTTGAGATGGAGCAGGTCGCCGAAAAAGCCTTTGGTTTTCGATACCCGCCCGCCGGCGGCCAGGTACTTGAGCGTGTCCAGAAAGACCAGTTCACGGCTTGCGGCCAGCGTCTTTTCGGCAAAATCCCTCACGGCGGTGAGGCTGCCGCCGGTGCGGGCGAAGCGTGCCGTGGCCATAGCGGCAATACCCAGACGGCCGGAGGCCGTGCCCGAGTCGATGACGGTCATGCGGCGGTCTGAATCTGCCTCGGCCAGCCAGCGGGTGGCCGAGGCATAATTACCGGTGTACACCGATCCCACACACAGGTAGAGGGTTTTGTCAAAACGCCGGGTGGCGCTCAGGTAGGACTGACCGCGTTCGAAGTCCGACGCCTGGGCCGTGGTGACGCGCGCGCCGTTGGCCATGGCCGCATAAAGTTCCGCTGGGTCGTGCAGGGTTTCGGGCCACACCCGATCGCCGACGATCAGGTAGCTGCTCAAAAGGGTCACGCCCAGCTGCCGGGCATCCTCGCGGGTCAGCGACCCGGCGGCATCGGTCATGATATGCACGCTGCCGGCGTCGTCCGGCGCCGCCGCCGAGACGGTGATCGGATCCTCGGACCACTGGATTACCGGACCCAGGGCCGTCAGACGCCGGTGAAGGTGGTCCCGGTCGACGGTGTGGGCGTGAACCTTGATCTGCTCTCCCTGGCCGGTGAGGATCAGGCTGGAGCCATATCCGACCAGTTGGCCGGCAACCGCATCGACGCCGGCGTCGGATCGGATCACGCCGTTGATGCAGTATTCGTCGGCCGGATCAGCGGCCGTCCATTTCGCGCGGATCGTCAGGCCGGTAGGGAAACTCTCCGTCACCGGCCGAAGGTCGCCGTTGGTTTCGAATAGAAAGGCCAGGTAGGCTTCGAGAAAGATGAACATGCCCAGGGCGCCGGCATCGACCACCCCGGCCCGCTGGAGGTCGGGCAGCATGGCGGGGGTGGCCGCCACGGCCGTCCGCATCGGGTTGATCAAGGCCGCCGCGTCCAAGCGTTCGACCTGCCAGGTTCCATCGGCAATGGCATCGGCCAGGGCATCGAAAAGGGTCAGCATCGTACCGGGCTGGGGATCGGCCACGGCCCGGCGGGCGCTGTCCCTGCCCGTCGGCACCCGCTCAGACAGGTCGTCGAGTCGCCGGGCCTCGATCAGTTCGCCGAGAAAGGCGCAGGCGATATTGCCCGAATTGCCCGTGGCGGCCCGCAGCAGATTCTCCCGCTGAATCGTGGGCGTGGCCGCCGGGCGACGCAGGGGGGCCAGGCTGATCTTCAGGTTGGTGCCGGTGTCGGCATCGGCCACGGGAAAGACGTTGATGCGATCCAACAGGTCGGCCCAGGCCGCCAGGCGCTCGTATCCCCGCAGGAGCGCATCGTCGCAGCGCAGCACCGGCCTCATGGATTAAAATCCCAACGCCCGGGTGATCTCCGGGGGAATTTCGAACTCCATCTCCATCTTGGGCAGACGCACGGCCAGCTGTTCGCTGCTGCCGCGGGTACAAAGGGTGCCGTCGGCCACCCGGCGGATGGTAAAGTCCATGGCGATCTTGTAGCGCGCTTCGGTGACTTCGGCCCGGCAGATAAACGCATCGCTGTGCCGCAGCGGAACGATGTGCTTGAGCGCTGAACGGGTGACCGGGAAAACAACCTGCTGGTTGACCATGTAGTCGTACAGATCGACTCCGGCGTCGGCAAACAGGCCGAAGCGCGCCACGTCGAAATATTTCAGGTAGTTGCCGTGCCAGACGACCTGCAGCGGATCCAAATCGTGGAAGGCGACGGTCATCCGGGTTTCGTAGCTGTAACTCATGATTCCTTGCCGGGTTCGCAAACGTCCCGGTATCATTTGGTTGTTCTGGGTCCGCGTGCTTGCGGCGGGTTTGAATACACCGCAATCCGCGTCAATTGCCGGTGCTGATCGCGGGCGTCTTTCGAACCCGCGAGACTTCGGGGCGTTATTCGCGAAAATAGGCTTCGATCGTGCGGCGGTCGTATTTCCCCGCCGCGGTGACCGGTATCCGATCCACGATTTTGATCCGCCGGGGCCGGGCGTAAGGTTCCAGGCCGCTCTCCACCAGGGTGTTCAGGTCTTGGGCATCGGCCGACCCGGCGACCACGGCCACGATCAGGTTCTCCCTGCCGCGGGCCACGGGCAGCGCTGTGACCAGCGCATCGCTGACGCGGTCGTGCTGCAGAATCAGGCTGCGAACCGCCGCCAGGTCGACCCGTTTTCCACCGACCTTGACCACGCTGTCGGATCGGCCGACCAGGGTGAAGCGATCCGGGCGGCTGAAGACGGCGCGATCGCCGATGGCGTAGAAACCTTCAGCATCCAAAGGCAGATCCGGCGAGAGGAATGCCGAACGGACCCATAAATTTTCGTCGACCGCTTTGACCGTTACCGGCCGGAAGGTGGTGAACTCCTTTTCGCCCCGAAAACGGTTGCGCGCGGCCACGCCGCCGGTTTCCGTGGATCCGTACACCTCGTTGATGCCCACGTGGTTGCGTTCACCGAAGGCCGCGGCATCGGCTAGATCGAGCATGCCGGCCGAAGAGAAGGCCAGCCGCACGGGCAGCACCTTGCCGGCGTGGCCCGTGAGGGACCGGTAGTGCGCCGGCAGGCTGACCAGCACCGTGGCACCCTGCGCCAGAATTTCGTTTTCGATCTCCACCGGAAAGGAAGGCGTGCCGGCGGTGATAGCGGCCCCTGCAGCCAGGGGCGCCAAAATGCTGTAGAGCAGTCCGTAGATATGCAGCGGTGAGGCCGTTGCAACGATGCAGTCGGTGTTGCTGATGCCGTAAGTTTCAACGATGTTGAGGGTTTCGGCCAACAGGTTGCGTACGGTCTTGGGCCAGCGGCACGGGGCTCCCGTGGAACCGCCGGTAAACAGCTCGATCCAGGGGTGGTTCCCATCCACGGGCGCCGGCGGTGGGTCGACCGGCCAATGCGCGGCTGTGCCGGCGGGTACGAAGGCGCGAACACCCGGAGCGGGTGGGGCCTGGCCGGCGGTGATGGTCCAGCGGTAGCCGGTCAGCCCCTGGATTTCGTTTAACACGGATGGCGTCAGAGCGTAGGGCAGGATCAGACGCGGGCCGCCGGCCAGGGCGGCCAGGACGGCGGCGCTGACGATGGACCGGTCGTCGGTGCCCAGACAGACCGTTGGTTCGCTCCCCAGGTCGTCCAGGATATGGGCGGCCATGCGGTAAAGGTCGGCATAACCCATACCGCCGGACACGAATTCCCTGGACGGATGCAGCGGACCAGCGACCAGTCGATGGGTCAGCTCGGCAACTGTGAGGGATGGGATCGATGAAGGCATGCCTTACCTTTCCGCTTTTGCGTCCCGGTTGTCAATGGTCAGGCCGATCATTTCTCCCAAGGGCCGGATAACCAGTTTTTTGGTCTGCAGGCCTTTCAACAGCACCTCGATTTGCGCCAGCCAGACCTCTGCCTGGCCGGGGTGGCGGGGGGGCAGGTCATGCAGCATGATGATATCCCCCGGACCTGCACAGGCCAGGATGCGCCGGGAGATATGGACGACTCTGCGATTGCCGAAATCCAGGGCCCGGCAGCTGAACCCGACGGCTGTCAGATCCAGGGCTGCCAGTACCGGGGCAAGGCCCGGATAGGTGATGCCTACCGGCGGCCGAAACACCCGTGAGGCGATCCCGTGGCGCTCCAGCTCCTGCTGGGTGGCGGCGATATCCTCAAGCAGATACTTTCTGCGTTTAAAGGCGATCAGGGGGTTGTGGGCAAAGGAATGGTTGCCCAGGGTGTGGCCGGCAGCGGCGATAGCCCGGATCAATTCCGGATAGGCGCGCGCCCGTGCACCGGTGACGAAAAAAGTGGCCTGGCTCCCGTTGGCTGCCAACAGGTCGAGCAACCGGGGGGTGGTGGCCGGATCGGGCCCGTCGTCAAACGTCAGGGCCACGCTGCCGCCGCTGCCGGATCCACGGCTGATCACGGGCAGGTAGAAGCTGGAACGCGGAGAAAAGGATGCGCCAGCGCAGACCAGAACGAACAGCATGGCGGGAATCCACGCCAGCGGACCGTGAAGGATCGCCGCCCCGATGGTGATCCCGATGGTGATCACGGCGGCCTGGTGGAAGCGGCTGATGGGGGCTGGCAGTTTCGGCATCACGGCTCGTGAATACTCCCGGGCGCTTTGCGGCAGCCGAACCAGACCAGGTCTCCGCGGGAATCGGATGGCTGCGACGTCTGCACCACGAAGCCGCCTTGGTGGAGAATGGTTTGAATCTCTGTGGTGGAACGGAAAAAGGTACGCGGGCCGATCAGGCGGTGCTTGAGGCGGTCGATGGCCCACCGCCAGGCGATCCGACGGGTCGGTGCCATCACGCTGCGGATGACCAGGCGGCCGCCGACGCCCAGCGAGCCGTGAAGTCGCTGGAGCAGCAGGAGTAAGTCCTCCGGCGTGAGAAAGTGCAGCATATCGAGCATGAAAGCACCGTCGGCAGCGGCCGGTGCATCCGGCAGGGTGGGTGCCCATCCGGTGATCACCGCACCATTGCCGTCCAGCGCACGATTGGCCACCCGCACCCGGTTGGGGTCCGGTTCGATGCCGTAGATACGGGCCGTCGGAAAGGTTTCGGCCAGCCAGCAGGCCGGCACCCCGTACCCGCTGCCGATGTCCAGCAGGGTCTTGGGCGGCGATGGAAAATCCATCAGGTCGTCCAATTGACCGAACATGGGGTCGAGCTTCATTTTAAAACGGGCGAAGTAGCGCGCATAAGGCTCCATGGAGGCATACCGGCGGCGCACCCGGGCCTGGCGATCGGCCTCGGCAGGAAGTGGAGCCGGTCTTTTTTCCACATGAGGCTGCAACAGGGGCGGCAGAATCAGAAAGGCCCCGATGGCGGAATAACCGATCCCCAGCAGCGAGGTGATCCCGGCGCTCTGCAAGAGGGTGTGCCGGGCCAGGGCCAGGACGCCGAAGCCCACCAGGGTGGAGGCCGAGGTCATGACCACCGCTGAGCGGATCAGGGTAAACCCGGGATGATCGGCTTGGCCGTAGCGCTGGTAGGCGCGGACGATGAACAGCGAATAGTCGATGCCCATGCCCAGGATGACGATGGCCAGCATCAGGCCGGGGATGTCCAGGCGCCGGCCCATCAGGGTCAGGGTGCCCAAGGTGGCCAGCATGGCAAACCCTACCGGGGCCAGGGCGATGAGGGTCAGCTTCAGATCGACAAAAAAGACCAGCAGCAGAATCACCACCACCGGTACAATGATGACGATCAAGCGGGTGAAGGTTGCTACCATCAGTTCGCCCAGCTGGCGGGAGAATAGCACCGGATCGAAAATCGTGGCGGCACTGCTGTAGCGCTCGAAAAAGCGCGCGTCGGAATAGTCCGGCGGCAGGGCCAGGGTGGTGAACTGGCGATAGACGCCGGTCTCGGCGTCCTTGAAAATGCCCAGCAGATTCAAAGCGTCGTCGGGGATCGTCCCCCCGCCTTTGGCCGCCAGGACCCTTTCGGGATGTGCAAGGGTGGCGATGAACGGGTCGAAGGCCCCCTCGGCAAACCCGTACCGCTGGCCGGCCCGGTTTATGGCCTGGATCAGGCGGTCGCGCCGGTCGGCGGTCCAGAACGCCTGCCACGCCGCCAGGTTGGCCGCCCGCCGCTGCGGCCCTGGAAACAGCATGGACGGAAAAAAGGCTTGGTCCAGCAACCGGGTGTCCGGATCATTTTCCAGATCCGCCAACAGGTGGTCGATTTTTCCCTGCAGGCCGGCCAGGGAGTCGTCCTCGGTGAGCAGAAAGACCTTGTTGAAAATGTCGCCCCACACGGTCATGAGCCTTTTTTCCGCCGCCAGGCTCGCCTGGCTGACCGTGTTCATGGCGCCCACGTCGGCGTTGAATCCGGGTCGGGCGAAAACGGCCATCACCACGGCGAAAAGCACGGCCGCCGCCAGCCCCCAGGTGCCCGTGGCAAAGAGCCGGTCGGCCAGTTTCGGCAGCGGCAGCCGGCGCGGCTGCGCGGCCGGCAGGGACGGGAAAATGATCGGGAAGACCAGATGGACGCAGAGAAACGACAAGGTGATGCCCATGGCGGCAAACTGGCCCAGCTGGCGAAAAATGTCGAAGCGGCTGAAGGTGAGGGCGGCAAAGGCGCCCACGGTGGTGAGGGTGGCCAGCAGGCCGATGGCCCAGATTTCCCTGGAGGCCTGTTTCCCGTAGGCTTTCTCGGGTCGGTCCAGAAATAGCAGGTAGGCGATGCCGTGATCCACGGTGATGGAGATGATGGCGCCGCCGAAGCCCAGCACCATGATGGAAATGGTGTCGTGGAACAGGGACCAGACGAAAAAGGCCGTCATGGTGCCGACCAGGGCCGGCAGCAAGGCCAAAAGGCCGATCAGGGGCCGGGGAAAGGCCAGCAGCAGCAGCACGGCAATGCCCAGGGTGGCGAAAAGAACGGCCTGCTCCACATCCCGGCGGATGATCTCCTCGTTGTCCAGGGCAGCGCGGTAGGCGCCCACAGGCGTCAGGGTGACGGTGACGCCGCGTTGGGCGAAGGCCTGGCTCAGCTCCGCCTCGATCCGATTCAGAGCATCGGCCAGTTGGCGGGCAAAGGCCGTGTTGGTAGCCGAGGCGACGGGCGTGGCCGTGAGCAGCAGGTGTCGGTTGTCCAGAGAGAGCAACTGGCCTTTGTATACCCGGGCTTTTTGGGAGGGGGCCAGGTAGAGCATCCGCCCCAGCACAAGATCTTTCAGGGAGAGGGGGTCGCGCGTGATGGCGGCCGCCTGGCCGATGGCATCCATTTGCAGCAGCCGCTGCCGCCACCCCTGGAGGGCGGCGTCCACCTGCTCGGGGGCCAGCCGGGGTGCCACCTCGTTTTGCAGCATTTCACCGCTGAACAGCAGCGGCAGGCGATCAACCACCCCCGTCACCAGCCGGGGCAGCAGCCCCTGGATGTCGGCCATGCCCACGCGGGCGAACAGTCCGCAGCCTTCCAGGCGGGCGGCAAGCGCCTGACCGCAGGCCACCAGGAGATCGGCGTCGTCCCGGTCGATGCCCACGTCGATGGTCACTTGATCCTGCATGGGGTGGTTCCGGAAGATGTGCATGGCGCTGTCCAGCACCGGGTCGCCGTGGGGCAGGGAGGAGACGATGTCCGTGTCGATCGTCGTCCGCTGCCAGCCCACATAAAACAGGACGATGGCGCCGAGCACAACGGCGAGAAGCACGGGAAAGTTGATGCGGTTAGACGATGCCATGGTGAATCGTAGTCGTTCGAACCGGTTTGAAAACGCTGGAGCAGGCGTTCAGGCGCAATACAAGCCCAGCCCGATAATCAGCGCGAGCCCGGCAAGGTGCAGTGCGATCAACAGCCGGCGGTGGCGGCAGAGCCACTGGTTGGCTTTCTGAATGCGCATCAATCCGCCGCAGCGCCGCCGCAACCGGTCCAGGTCCTTTTTGCAAAGATTGTCCGAAACCGCATCGCTTTGAAAGGCGAAGGCCGGATAGGCGGCGAAGAAACCCTCGTTGAAACGCGCCAACATAGCATCATAGGGCTCGCCACACCATATTTTTGTGGCGATTTGCCGGGCCAGAGAGCGGTTCAGTGCATAGGCGTGGGCCAGCGAACGGTATTGGATGGCCAGCACCGACGGATTTTTGGTCGGACGGCTGCGGCGCACCAGGCATCCGAAAAAAAAGGCCTGCCACCCGACGCTGGATTCGAGAAAGGCGATGCAGCGGTCAAGCTGCCGATGGGTAAACCCCTGAAAAAGGATGTCGTCCTCGAAAACGAGGATCGTTTCCGCTTCCTGGGCCAGGCCCCTGGCGATGCAATCCTGGTGGGACTCGTAAATCCCCTGCTCGCTGTTTGCGGCATGCCGTTCGACCTGGACGAATTCCACCCGATCGCCCAGCCCGACGGCATCGAACTGCCGTTGGGCCTCGCGGCGCCGGTCGCTCCTTTCCTTCAGCGAGATGCAGTAGACGCGATCAAAATAATCCCAGCCGGGATGGTTCGTTGCAGGTTCAACCGATGGCATGGTAGGCGCGTCCATCCTTTCCTTCGACCCGCAGGCTGGCGGATTCCGCCTCTTGCCAGTGTGCCGGGCGGATGCTACATTGCCGGTGTTCGATGAACACCGATTTATATTTTACAGGAGACCGATCCACTTGCCCCTGATCATGCTGCAGAACATCGTCGCCCGGCTGGCCCGAACCCGCTTCGCACGCCAGGCCATTGCCGACCAAGCCGACCTGAGCCCGTTCAAGGAGCCGCCGACTTTGCGGGTGATCGCCGGCGTGGGGGCCATCGGATTCAGCTATGTGATCGGCTGGCCGTTGATCACCGTGCTGGGAGCCCTGGCCATTCACCTGGCACGGCCCGGCATCGTCCTGATCGGCGGCCCGGTGGCCTATGGGCTCTCCCACCTGGTGTTCCTGCTGGGCATGTACCTGGCCGGTGCCCGGTACTCCATGATCTTCCTGCGCTGGCTGACCCGGGTGGGTATGCTCAAACTGATGGCCCTGACCCGCACGCCGCTCCCCCCTGAATCACCACCGTCAGAACCGGTTTAAACCGGTTCTGTCACCACCGTCATCAGGTGGCCGTCCACGATCCCATGACAGGCGGCCATTGGCCGGCCCCGGTGGTCGTTGAAGCGGCTCGCTGCATCCCCGATGGAGATGATCGTTATACGCGCCCACGCCTCGTCCAGGGCGATACCAAAAGCCTTGGATGCGGCTTCCTTGACCGACCAGACCCTCAGGGCCGCCGCCGCAGCGTCCAGGGCGGCGGCTTGAACAACGGCCCGCTCGGATGCCTGCATGAATATGTGCTCGGCCCTCATGGTGCGACCTGGCAGGGGCTCCACGTCGATTCCCACCGGCGCATGGTGGGCCACGGCCACACAGAACCGGTCGTCATGGGCCAGGGAGCAGTGGCATGCCGGCCCGTCGTCAACCGCCGGCAGACAGGGCCGCAGATCGTCCCCTGTCACGGTCACAATGGCCGCCGGCGGCGTCTGCCGGTCGCCACCGGATAGGTTGCGCCACAGCCGCTTCAAGGCCAGTCGGCCGCCGATATAACCCTGACGGCGCTTATCGCCCATCCCGGCCATCCGCTGCGCTTCAGCCGGACCGAGCGCGGCGGCGGCAAACCCGGCCAGATGATCCCGTTCGATCATGACGATACCCTGGCACGCTGATGCCCACGGAAATAAAGGGGTGCAATGCCGTGGCGCCGCAATCCAGGACGGCGGTTGCCAGGTGCCGCGGCTGACATCGCGCATTTCCACTTGCAGGGCCGCCTCACGGCAGTTGCCATTTTTATCCAGAATCCAGATATCAACGATCAGTACCGTGGGCGTGACCTCCACCGGCACCACCCGGGCCGTATAGATTCCGCCGGGCCGGGTGGATTCCAGAATGATCCGCCGGCCGATAGCCACGGGAAAGGCCACCCGCCCGGCAAAGCGCTGGCCCCAGACGCAGGCCGCGTGGAAGGCGCCGTCCAGGGGGAAACCGGACCCTAAAGGGCCGGGCAGGGCCGATGCCTCGGACGGTGCCCGTACCCGCGCCAGGGCTCCGTCCGCGGAAACCACCAGCGGGGCACAGATGGATCGGTAATCGGGTCCGAAGGGAACCAGTTCGCGATAGATCACCAGGGGATCGATGGTGTCGCAAGGCCCTTGGACGGCGGCTGCCAGGTCCAGGGGAAAAACCGATAGCGGCGCCCCGGCAGCACCGAAGATCGCCTCGGTATGGGTGATGCTGCGGCGGATGCGTGCCGATCCCACGGTCGTGGTGCTCGACAGGCTGACCCGCCGGCCGCCGCCGGCCAGTTCGGTCGCACGGCAGCGCACGGTCACGGATTCTTGGTGCGGATCGATGGCCAGAAACTTGGGGAAGCGCGCGGCGGCCATGTCTCGCACGTCGACGCCTTCAGCGGCGGTTTGCATCCGGTCGGCCAGGATCTGCAGGGCCTCCACGGCCGGCATCACCGGCCGACCTTGAAAGTGGTGGTCCTTCCACGAACGGGGGATCCGGATAGTCAGCGTCCCGTCTGCGGACGGTGCTATGCTGGGAAGGTCTCCCATAGGCGGACAGTCTTCTCATCGATTCCCACGGGTACGCCCGCGGCATTGACGGCGCAGTGGCGGGTAAAGCCGGTGCAGACCAGTTCGCCGCTGTCGGCATGGGTAATCACGTAGTCGAACTGCAGCTTGACCCGCAGTCGTTCTCCGGGTCGGGTGAAAATGTACATGGCATCGTCGTAGTAAAGGGGCCTGAAGTAGTCCAATCCGGTGGAAATGATCGGATAGGTGTAGCCATCTTCCTCGATTTCCCGGTACGGATAGGCGGCCTCGCGCATGAGCGATGCCCGGCCGTATTCAAAATAGCGCAGGTAGTTGGCATGGTAGACCACCTGGGAACGGTCCGTGTCGGCGTAAAGGGTTCTCAGCGCACAGCGGTACCAGACCAGGCCGCTGACGGCATCGCGAAAGTAGGCGCTGTGTGGTTCGATCGGTTCGGGAACAAAGGGTTTCGGTCGCATTTTACATCCCTTTGAATACGATGCAGCAGTTGGTGCCGCCAAAACCGAAAGCGTTGGAGAGAAACACCTCGTGGGGGTGGCGGCGGGCTGCGTTGGGCACCAGATCGATATCGGCGAAATCCGGGTCGGGGATATGGTTCGCCGTGGGCAGGACAACTCCCCGGCCCATGGCCTCGATGCCCAGGGCCGCCTCGATGGCGGCGGCGGCCCCTAACGTGTGGCCGATCTGGGACTTGTTGGAGGATACGGGAATCCTTGCCAACTGCGGGCCGAAAACCTCCCTCAGGGATTCGATTTCGATTTTGTCGCCCTTGGGCGTAGAGGTGCCGTGGGCGTTGACGTAGCCGATATCGCCGGGCCTCAGTTCGGCATCGTCGATGGCCTGGCGGATGGCCCGGACGATGGTCTCGCGGTTGGGCAGGGTGAAGTGGTGAGCATCGGATGTCCAGCCCACTCCAAGCACCTCGGCCCTGGAGGTCAGCCCCAGGGCCTGCACCCGATCTTCGGCGGCCAAGACCAGGATCCCGCCGCCCTCGGAAAGGACGATGCCGCGGCGGTCGATGCTGAAGGGCCGCGAGGCCTGGGTCGGGTCGTTAAAGGCGCGGTCGCCCGGATCGACCTTGATGGTGGCCCACATGTTGGCAAAGCCCTGGATGATTTCGGGGATCAGGCAGGTCTCTACACCGCCGGCCAGCACGAAGTCGCAGTCGCCGTCGCGGATCATGCGGGCCCCCAGGGCGATGGCGTGGTTGCCCGAGGCGCAGGCGCCCTGGGGGGAGAAAATCGGTCCGGTGAAGCCGAGCTGCATGCCGGCCTTACCCGCCGGCAGGTTGGCGCACAGGTTGGGCAAAAGGTAGGGGCTGACCTTCAGCGGCCCCTGGCTGGTGTACTTTTCGAAGGCGATGCGCAAGGCGTCGCTGCCGTTCAGCGCCGACCCCACCAGGCAGGCGGTGCGCGGTCCGGTCTCGGCGTCGATCTCCAAGCCGGCGTGCTCCAGGGCGCGGATACACAGGGCCATGGTGAGAAACACATAGCCGGCGTACCAGTTGTACAGGTCCTTGCGGTCGAAATAGCCCAGGGCCGCAGGATCCCAGTCGGGCAGTTCACCGACCACGTTGCTGCGCGAAGCGGTCCGGCAGCGGGTCAGCCGTCGGAATCCGGCCTCGCCTCGCTCGGCCCGCTTCCAGGTCGCGTCAAGGCCGATGCCCAGCGGGGTGGCGATGTCGTAACCGATGATGTAGACTCTGCGGTTGAGCGGTGCTTTCATGATTGATTGCGCGACTTCCTCTTTACGCTGCCGTCAGACCCGCCGGAATACCATACAGGCATTGCAGCCACCGAATCCGAAGGCGTTTTTCAATACATGCTCCTGATCCACCCGGCGGCGGCCTTCGGCCACACAGTCGATGGGAATCCGCGGGTCCGGCCGGTGGTTGATCGTGGGTGGCAGCACACCGTCCCGCAAACCCAGAAAAGCAAAAATGGACTCAATGGCGCTGGAGGCGCCCATGGCATGGCCGATCATCGATTTATTGGCCGTCACCGGCGGCATCCGTTTTCCGAACACGTCGGCCAAAGCGTCGAACTCCACTTGGTCGCCGACCCGGGTGGCGGTCGCATGCGCATTGACCGCCTGGATCTCCCCCGGTGTGATGCCGGCATCGGCAATGCTCTCGGCGATGCAGCGGTGCACCGTGGGAAAGTGGGGCGCCACGAAATGGTGGGCATCCGAGGTCATGCTCCAGCCGGCGATTTCGACGTCGGCCGCCAGTCCCCGCTCACGGGCGAACGTCTTGCCGGCCAGAATAATGCAGCCGGCTCCTTCGGACACCACGAAGCCGCGCCGGTGGACGGAAAAAGGACGGCTGACCGTTGCCGGTGCCTCGGGCGGTGCATCCTCCTTGGGCACATAGGCGCCGTTCATGGTGGCGAACCCGGCCAGGATCGGCTCCACCAGGGCGAAATCCACCGCACCGCAGATGGCCACATCGGCCCGATCCTGTTCAATCAGCATGGCCCCCATGATCATGGAGGAAACCCCGGTGGCGCAGGCCGTAATGGTGGTGGTGATGGGACCGGTGGCCCCGGTGAGCATGGAGATCTTGCCGGCCACCATGTTGACGCAGGCGTTGGGGTTGACGCAGGGCAGGGGCAGGCTGCCCGCGGCGATCCATTTGCGGTCCGCGTCCAGCAGCGTGTCGAGGCCGCCGATGGCCGAACTGTAGGTCACGGCCGTGCGGGGCGCCAGCTCGGCGTCGATGGCAATCCCGGCCCGCTCCAGCGCCCGCACCACCGTCAACTGGGCGTATTTGAACAGGGGTGAGATCCAGCGGGCCTGTTCACGCGCTTTCAAAAAAGGATGGTCCAGATGGTCTATGGACGCCACCTGGCCGGCAACCTGGACGGGAAAATCCGGGCCCGGGCGGATGCGTGTCAAGGCGCCGATGCCGCTTTGACCGGCCAGCGCATGGTGCCACTGGTCCGCAAGGTCGATGCCCAAGGGAGAGACGGCGTCATAGCCGATGATGACGGCCGGCGTGCGGTCCGTTGCCCGATGCATCACCATGGCAGAA
>Ga0316576_10001043_pt1 | contig 14362 bp, 10 predicted proteins | sample S0NA_FD_203075 | JGI IMG/M metagenome (GOLD analysis project Ga0316576, IMG submission 203075) | Rhizosphere microbial communities from salt marsh grasses in Alabama, United States - S0-2_050615r3r5 | ecosystem: Host-associated > Plants > Roots > Rhizosphere | place: USA: Alabama | collected... | reverse complement strand
TGTGTCACGAAATTGTTGACACACAAGAATCATTCGTATACAATATATAGCGATTGTATGACAAAAAATATCAATATCTACCCCCTGGCAATGGATTATTTGGTTTATAACAACATCAAGAGGTGCAGAAAGTATGATCAGACTGAATCTAAAGATGGAAAAACGCACTCACAAAAGGTATCCTGGAGTCGAGGGTGCCATTGTAGCTGTGCGGCCTCGGGCTGAAATTCTGGGGCAAATGATCGATGTCGGCCTTGGCGGGTTGTCCTTTCAGTACATCGATTCGGCCATTGACGAGAGCCCTTCGGATGAACTGACGATTCTGATGTCGACGCCTCGTTTGTATCTGGACCGCATACCCTATCGCACCGTCGCCGACTTTGCGCTACCCCAGGAGTTTTCTTTCAGCTCGATTCCCGTCCGGCGCCGATGCGTGGCGTTCGGCCATTTGACTCCCGAAAAGCGCGATGGCATCAAACAGCTGATACTGTACTGCACCCTTATCAAACCTCGGTTTTGCAGTTTTCCCGAGCCCCGCCACCACTATTTTCCGCTGAGCCAAGCCCTCTGAACCACAGCGCAAGGTGGACACCTGAGGGCCACCTGTCCGCCTTGCGTTCAATTTCAAGTCTTTACGTCCTTTTTACCATTTCATTACTTTATACCAACTATTATCAATTGTCATTGACAAGGTTTGCTTGGTGTTTATATTCATCATGCAATTTTTGGGCCGTTTGTTAATATTAACCGATAAGGTGATCCCCAATGCGCTATGACAAGTTTACCATTAAATCTCAGGAATTGATTCAAAACGCCCAGGGTCTGGCATCTCATCAGAAGAATCCTCAGCTCGAGCCTGAACATCTAATGAGTGCCATGCTGATGGAAACCGAGGGAATTGCCGGTGCCATCCTTCAGAAAATGGGGGTCGCCCCCGGCCAGGTGGCAAGTGAAATAAACCGCGCCGTCGAACGCTTGCCCAAGGTCAGCCAGTCAGATCAAGTATATGTGTCGTCGCAAACCCAAAAAGTACTGGACGCTGCGTTTGCCGAAGCCGCCAAAATGAAGGATCAGTATGTCAGTATCGAACATATTCTGCTGGCCCTGTGCGATGAAAAGAATGGCGAGACACCCCGGATTCTGCACCGCCACGGAATCAACCGCGATGCCATTCTTAAGGTCCTGATCGACATCCGGGGGTCCCAGCGCATTACTGATCCCAATCCAGAGGAAAAGTATCAGGCTCTCGATAAGTTCAGCCGCAACTTGACCGATCTGGCGCGTCTGGGCAAACTCGACCCGGTCATCGGGCGCGACGAAGAAATCCGCCGGATCGTCCAGGTGCTTTCGCGCCGTACAAAGAACAACCCGGTGCTCATCGGCGAGCCCGGAGTGGGTAAGACCGCCATCGTCGAAGGCCTGGCCCAGCGCATCATATCCGGCGATATACCCGAGAGCCTGAAAAACCGACGGCTGGTAGCCCTCGATATGGGCGCACTGATCGCCGGTGCCAAGTACCGGGGGGAGTTCGAAGATCGACTCAAGGCCGTCATCAAGGAAGTGGAAAAATCGGAAGGTGAGATCATTCTCTTCATCGATGAACTTCACACGCTGGTGGGTGCCGGTGCGGCCGAAGGCGCAGTCGACGCCTCCAATATGCTTAAACCGGCCCTGGCCCGCGGGACACTGCGCTGCGTAGGCGCGACGACCCTCAATGAGTACCGCAAGTATATCGAAAAAGACGCCGCCCTGGAAAGGCGTTTCCAACCGGTGCTGGTCAAGCAACCGACCGTGGAAGACACGATCTCCATCCTGCGGGGGCTCAAGGAAAAATACGAAGTGCACCACGGTGTCCGAATCAAAGATTCGGCGATCGTGGCTGCCGCCACGCTGTCCGACCGTTATATCACCGACCGCTTTTTGCCCGACAAGGCAATCGATCTTATCGATGAGTGCGCATCCAAACTGAGGATCGAAATCGACAGCATGCCGACCGAGATCGACGACATTCAGCGCCGCATCACCCAGGCCGAAATCGAGAGGGAAGCATTGAAGAAGGAGAGCGATTCAGCCTCCCGGGAGCGCCTGGCCAAGCTCGAGAGCGAGCTGAGCAACCTGAAGGACGAGTTGCACGAAATGAAAGGCCATTGGATAAACGAAAAAGAGCTGATACAAAATATTCGCGCGATCAAAGGAGAGCAGGAGCACCTCGGGGTAGAAGCCCAAAAGGCAGAGCGCCAGGGAGACCTGGCCAAGGTAGCCGAAATTCGTTACGGTCGACTAAACGATCTGCAGCAGCGCCTTGAGGAAGCCAACCGCCGTCTTGCCGAACAGCAGGAAACCCACAAAATGCTCAAGGAAGAAGTCGATGCCGAAGACGTTGCCGAAGTCATTTCGCGCTGGACCGGTATTCCCGTCAGCAAGATGCTGGAGGGTGAAAAGGACAAGCTGATTCACATGGAGGACCGTTTGGGCCGGCGTGTGATCGGCCAGCATGAAGCCATCGTGGCCGTTTCCAATGCCGTCCGGCGCGCACGTGCCGGTCTGCAGGACCCCAACCGTCCGATCGGTTCATTTATCTTCATGGGACCCACGGGTGTCGGAAAAACGGAACTGGCCAAAGCCCTGGCAGAATTTCTTTTCGACAGCGAGCAAGCGATTGTCCGTATCGACATGTCGGAATACATGGAAAAGCACGCCGTCGCGCGACTGATCGGTGCACCTCCGGGATACGTGGGCTATGAAGAAGGCGGCTATCTGACCGAGGCCGTTCGGCGGCGTCCCTATTCCGTGGTGCTGTTCGACGAAATCGAAAAGGCCCATCCGGAGGTCTTCAATGTGCTGCTCCAAATTCTGGATGATGGTCGGATGACCGACGGGCACGGCCGGACCGTGGATTTTAAAAATACCATCCTTATTATGACCTCCAATGTCGGCAGCCAATACATCCAGGAGTTGGGCGGCCTCCGTTACGAGGAAATGGTCGAGCGGGTTATGGATGCGTTGCGGAGCCACTTCAAACCCGAATTTTTAAACCGGATTGACGAAACCATCATCTTTCACAACCTGAGTCAGGAGCAGTTGGGCGAGATCGTCGATATTCAGGTCGAGCGACTGGCCCGTAGATTGGCGGAAAAGAACATCGACCTGATTGTCTCACAGAGTGCGAAGGCCTTCGTGGCTGAAAAGGGTTACGATCCCGTGTACGGCGCTCGGCCTCTGAAACGCGTCATTCAAAAGCTCATCGAAAACGAACTGTCGCTGGAGATTCTCAATGGGAACATCCGCGAAGGGGACCGCGTCAGCGCCGAACGAAAGGGTGATCGGATTGTTTTCAAGACTGCATAACGGCTGAACAGTCAACCAAAACGCCCGGGGTAAGAGAACCTGGGCGTTTTGAGTTTGAATCGGGCTGAGGTCAAATACCACAAATAATGGCCGCCATCGGCTGCCGGTGCGGCTACACGCCATCGGCAGTTGGATGGCCAATATCGATATTTATATTGTAATCCAGGCACGGCCGACGTATGATGCGCGCACGCCGACGATCCAAGGAGACAGATTACTCATGCCAATTTCCGCGTCCGAAAGACTGCGGCGTTTTTACGATCAGTTTTTGAGCAATGATTCCGTACTGATCCTGATCAATGCGGATCCGGATGCCATTGCCAGTGCCATGGCCGTCAGCCGTCTCCTGTGGCACAAAGTCGCCGGTACCACAATTGGACATGTCAATGAAATCAAACGACCCGACAACCTGGCTATGATTCGGTTGTTGGGAACCAAAATAGCACACATCGATCAGATCAACCGTGAACAGCATCAGCGGGTGGTCATGGTGGACTCCCAGCCGAAGCATCATCCGACCATGGAAACATTCGCGCCCCACGTGATTATCGATCATCACCCCGACACAGGGGTCCAGGCACCGTTTCTCGATATCCGACCGAATTACGGTGCCACGGCCAGCATCATGACCGAATACCTGCGGGCTGCCAAAATAAAACCCTCGGTCAAGCTGGCCACCGGCCTTTTTCACGCCATCAAGACCGACACCTGTGATTTCGAACGGCACACCCTTATAGAGGACGTAAGGGCTTTTCAATTTCTATTCCGTCACGCCAATATCTACATTGCCCGCAAAATCGAACAAGCCGAAATTCGTCTCGATTTTTTGAAATACTATAAGATCGCACTGCAAAAAATGATTCTGCGCAATGGTCGTGTCTTTGTGCACCTCGGAAACGTCCCCGCTTCGGATGTCTGTGTATTGATCGCCGATTTTTTCATGCGCGTCGATGAGGTGAATTGGAGCATTGTTTCCGGCGTTTTCGAACACAAGCTGATTGTGATCCTTCGTAATGACGGAATTCGAAAAAACGCTGGAACCGTTGCCGCAAAAGGATTCGGTCAGATCGGGTCGGCGGGCGGGCACAAGAGCACGGCCCGTGCCGAAATCGAGTTGGACACCCTCAAATCTCAGGTCGACATCAAAAACGACGGAAAGCTCCAGCGTTGGATCATGAGTCACGTCGAACGAAGGGCCGACAAAAAGTAGGCCGCAGCAGATCTGCGACCGGCGAAAAACACCGTGGTTTCCATTGTGCACTCTGACATGCCCAGCAATATGACGGTTACCATTCTTGGCTCGGGGACCTGTGTGCCTTCTCTCGAACGCAGTTCCTGCGCCATTCTGGTGGAGCTCGGCACATCCAAAGTGCTCTTCGACAGCGGGGCCGGAACGATGCGGCGTCTGCTCGAATCCGGTACCACGATCTTCGACCTGTCCCACATCTTCTACAGCCATTTTCATCCTGATCACTGCGGGGAACTGGTGCCGTTGCTTTTCGCCACCAAGTATCCGGATAACCGGCGCCGTCGGAATCCTCTCACAATTTGCGCTGGCGTGGGTTTTATTAAGTTTTTCAGTGGGTTAAAAAAAGTTTACGGCCCCTGGATCGAGCTCGATCCAGGGATGCTAAGCATCTTCGAATTGGACAATAGCGGACCGGATGCCGTCCGTTTCGACGATTTTACAGTCAAGTCTCTGCCGGTCAACCACAACCCGGAAAGCCTGTCCTACCGAATTGTCGACGCCGGCAACCGCTCGGTTGTCTATTCCGGTGACAGCGACATCTGCGACAACCTGGTTGCCATCGCCCGGGATGCCGATCTTTTCATCTGTGAATCCGCACTGCCTGACGCGCTAAAGGTCGACGGTCACCTGACGCCGTCCCTGGCCGGCGAGATCGCGACACAGGCCAACGTCGGTCGGCTGGTGCTAACCCACTTTTATCCGGAATGCGATCGAGCGGATGTCGCGAAAGAATGCCGTAAAACCTACTCCGGTCCGCTGGTGTTGGCCCGGGATTTGATGAAACTTGAGCCGTAAACCGGATAAACATGCGGTATTATCCAATTAATCTCGATATACGCAACCGCAACTGCCTGGTCGTCGGCGGAGGCGGCGTCGGCACGCGCAAAGCTTTAGCCTTGCTGGCGTGCGGGGCCCGGGTAACCGTGGTCAGTCCCGCAGTCACCCAAAGGCTCGCTAATCTGGCTGACAGTCTCTTTCTTGTCCTGGTGCACCGTTCCTACCGTGAAGAAGACCTGGAAACTATGTTTCTGGTCATTGGCGCTACCGACGACGAGGAACTGAACCGCCGGGTTCACCGAGATGCCGAAAAGCGCGGCATCCTGTGCAATATCGCCGACCGCCCGGAAATATGTAATTTTATCCTGCCGTCGGTCGTTCGCCGCGGAGATCTGACCATCAGCATCTCCACTTCCGGCCGAAGCCCGGCTCTTGCAAAGAAGCTGCGCAAAGAGCTGGAGCTGGCCTATGGAGAAGAATACAGCTTGCTGTTACACCTAATGGGCGCAATTCGCCGCAAACTTTTGAAGGAAGCCCATGCGCCCGAAGCCCACAAGCCGCTTTTCGAGCAGTTGGTCGATAGCGAACTGCCCGCAATGCTTCGCGATGATCGCCGGGCCGACATCGATCAATTGCTCCACAAGGTACTCGGCCAGGGATTTACTTATGATACACTGATGAAAGAAAGCGATCCTTCCGCGACATGAGATGAGGCTTTCATGGAAGTGCTGATTATCGTCACGATCCTCTTTTACATGTTAAGCGCCGCCGGTTATTTTGCGTATCTTTTTTTTCAAAAGGACTACCTCCACCGCGTTGGCTATTTTCTCGTTTTGGCCGGATTCATCTGCCACACACTTTCCATCATCTACAAAGGGATCACATTCGGAGGATTCCCTGTGCGCAACCTGCACGAAACCCTTTCAATAGCGGGTTGGACCGTCGCCGGTTTTTTTCTGATCTTTCAGTCAAAGTTCAAATTAAAAATTTTGGGAATTTACGCCGCACCTCTGATCGCACTGATCATGATCGCTGTCGCTCAGGTGCCGCAAACACCGTCTCAGGAACAGAGTATCTTCAAAAATTTCTGGTTGATTTCGCACGTGGTGACGGTTTTTATCGGCAATGCGGCATTCGCCTTGGCTTGTGGCATCGGGATTCTCTATCTCTTGCAGGAGCGTGCCATAAAAACAAAAAATCCGGGCTTTTTTTTCCGCCGTCTGCCGTCTCTGGATATGCTCGATGGAACCGGTTACACCTGCATTATCGTCGGGTTCACCCTGCTGACATTCGGTTTGATCAGCGGATTCATCTATGCCAAGACGATTTGGGGTCGGTTCTGGAGCTGGGATCCCAAGGAAGTTTGGTCGGGCATCTCCTGGCTTTTTTACGCCGCCTTGCTCCATGAGCGGTTGAGCGTTGGCTGGCGTGGACGCCGGGCGGCCATCATGGCGATTATCGGTTTTGCCATTCTTTTGTTCACTTTTCTGGGAGTCAATTTTTTACTCACTGGGCACCACAAACCCTTTACGACTTTTTAATTTTTTTTTCGTACTTACTTTATCAGATTAGGTGTTTAATGGCGTTGCACGCGAAAATGGTTGTGCCGGCCTTAACCGAATCATCCCAATGAAAATGTGGCCTGCGGCTTAACCGCTCTGCCCTCGAACTGAATCATGTCCGAAATCGTACTGCTCGGATTAAATCACAAAACCGCGCCGATCGAACTCCGGGAATGCATCGCCTTTGCACCGGACCAAACAGCCGATGCTCTGATATACCTGAAAAAAGAGCCGGAGGTCAGCGAGGTGTTGCTCTTCTCCACCTGCAACCGGGTGGAGGTCCTGCTGGTCACGGAACAGATTACCGAAGCCGTGGATAAAGCCAAGCGACTGATCGCCCGCTTCAACCAGATCGCCTTGTCTGAATTCGAAAACGTCCTTTACATCCACACCGGTGACCAGGCCGTTCGGCATATTTTTCGGGTGGCGGCCAGCCTGGACTCAATGGTCGTGGGCGAGCCCCAAATCCTGGGTCAGATCAAGCAAGCCTATCGATTGGCGACTCAACAGCGAGCAGCGGGTGTCGTTTTGAATCGCTTGTTTCATCGCGCCTTTTTCGTGGCCAAGCGGATCCGTTCGGAGACTGGGATTGGCGGCCACGCAGTATCGATCAGCTATGCCGCAATCGAAATGGGCCGAAAAATCTTCGGCAGCCTGGAGGGTAAAAAGGTCCTGCTGATCGGTGCCGGTGAAATGGCCGAATTGGCGGTGGCTCATCTGATCCGTAACCGCGCCGGTGACATTCTGGTGGCCAACCGCACTTTTGAGCGGGCCGTGGAACTGGGCCGGCGCTTCCGAGGGAGCCCGATCAAGTTCGAGGAATTGGTCACCAGCCTGACGGATGTCGACATCGTCATCAGCTCCACCGGTTCACCGGACTTCGTCGTCAAGCGTGAGCACCTCAAGGGGGTGCTGCGCAAACGTCGCAACCGTCCACTTTTTTTCATCGACATTGCCGTTCCGCGTGACATCGACCCGCAAATTAACCGACTGAGCAATACATATGTCTATGATATCGACGATTTGAAAGGGGTCATCGATGAAAACATCGAAGACCGCCAGCGCGAAGCCATCAAGGGCGAGCGCATCGTGGAGGAGGCCGTGGTAAACTTCCGGAAGTGGTATGACAGCCTGGATGTCGTACCGACCATCAAGGCCTTGAGAAAAAAACTGGAAGGTATCGCCGCAGTGGAAGTCAAAAAAACCCTGATGGCCGACGGTATGTCCGAAGAGGGACGCCAGGCAGTCGAGAGGATGACCCAGTCCTTGATCAACAAAATTCTGCATGACCCAACCGATGTGCTCAAACGCAACGGATGTCAGGGCGGCCGGTCGGCCTATCTCGACATTACGCGCAAGCTGTTTAAATTGGATGAATGACATCGCCGCGCGATGTCATGAAACACGGCTGCGCCGCTTCTGTTGGAGTAACCACCCATGCCCTGGTCTGGGCCGCCGCGGTGCATGAAAATGATGCGCCGGAGCCCGGCTGAGCGGTTGAGAACAGCGGCTGACTGTCTGAGTCGCTTACGGGGTCTTAGAACGGACCCTATGCCGATACAGCATGAAAGGAACACCTTTGGGGACAAACCCCGACATGCTTATTTTAAGACGGGCCGGGTCCGGGCTTAGAACCCGTTGGCGGCGAATTTCAGCCGCAATTCGAAACCGCTTATCCGGGCGGAGGTGACCACCTTTTTTCAGTATTGCATTTTATTTTCGTGATAAAATAAAGGCTGCTTCTTTTTCGTTTGGTGCGGGGTAAAATAAAAAATTATCGGAGAATGGTGGCGTGAGCAAGATGGCGTATTTGTTTCCGGGACAGGGCTCCCAGGTTGTGGGCATGGGGCAGGACTTCCATCAGGAGTTCGGCTTCGTGCGGGAACTCTTCGATATGGCGGAGGAAATCAGCCGGATCAACTTGAGGCAGCTCTGTTTCAAGGGTCCAATGGAGGAACTCACGCGGACGGTCAACTTGCAACCGGCGGTCACAGTGGTAAACCTGGCTTTCCTGACGGCCGTGCAGCGTGAAACCGGCAAGCCGGTGGTGTCGGCCGGACACAGTCTTGGTGAATACAGCGCCCTGCATGCCGCCGGTGTGGTATCGGACGAGGACACCATCCGGCTGGTTCACAAGCGTGGAGAACTGATGCACCGTGAGGCACTAAAAAACAAGGGCGCAATGAGCGCCCTGCTCGGCCTCACCATCGATGTGGTTGAAGAGATTGTCGAAAGAGGCCGTGAGCGCGGTGTGGTATCGGTCGCCAACCACAACACCTCGCAGCAGGTCGTCATCACCGGCGAACCGGCGGCAGTGGCAGCCGTTTCTGCTTATGCGGCTGAAAAAGGTGCTAAGGCAATCCCGCTGAAGGTCAGCGGCGCCTGGCACAGCGAGCTCATCCGGGGTGCCGAAGAAGATTTCAACGCTTTTCTCCAGACAGTCGTGTTTAACGCCCCTCAGTCCGCCGTGGTTTTCAATGTTACAGCCAATACCGAATCCGATCCGGACGAGATTCGATCTGTTATGTCTCGTCAGCTCTGCAGCCCGGTGAAGTGGTACGACTCCATGAAGCAATTGGTCGAGGAGGAAATCGAGATATTTGTTGAGATCGGCCCGGGCAAGGTGCTTACCGGCATGCTGCGCAAAAACCTTCCCAAAGACTATCCTGCAACCGTGTTCAACGTTAACGATCTCAACACATTCGAAAGTTTCATCAAATTATATTCTTCATCGAATTTATGAATCAATGCTTTTACTTCTTGGCGGTTTTGATTGAAGATTTTTTTTGATTCACGGCGGTTCGTTCCTCGATGTACTCGTCGTATTTTTTGTTCAGATTTATCCGATATTGGCTCAAGCTGATGTTGGCCCGTTTGCAACGCCTCTGCAAAATCGCCTCGGAGACTCGAATACCGGGCCAGATTTCACCGCCGAATATCTTCTCGAAATACTCATCGTAGAAAAAGCCGAAATCGACAATTGACGGTAGCGGTTCATTGTACTTGTTGCTCAAAGAAAACTTGGCAAATGGGAATCCCCTGCTAAGATCGAGGTGATAGCCGATGAGTTTCTTCTCCGGGTTTACGGAAACGAGTGCATGGGGAACGCAATTGTGCTGGGAAATATTGTACTTCACCCGCAGCCAGTCGGTCAGTTCTTTTCCTGAACGCAGCTGAGCCTCGGTCAGCGACGATATTTCGTTCGGTCGTAATCGAGGCGCCATGGCCTGTGGGTTCCAGGAATCGACATAGTTCTGGCTTAGGACCTCTTCGAAATCTCGGCCTTCGAAGCAAATCCCGATAAAGGCATGATTGAGATTGAGATAAAATTCCTCATTGTCTGCCCAGATTGAATTCCCGGCATGAAAGGCAGCATGGCCTTCCTGGACGAGGCGATAGACCCGACCGTACCTGTCGATGATGTAATTGTAAGATTTACGACGTTGAAGATATTTGATCAACCGTTTGCTTTTTTGCTTGATCGAGATGTTCATCTCGGGTCTAAAGGGAACAAGATCGCTCTCGGATGTGTGAAAGAGAATTCCGGCAATCCGGTCGGAATTTATGGCGTTTTCGTGCAATCGGTTGAGATGGCGGAAGAACGGCCGGTAGCTCCTGGGAATGTTGGCTACCGCGTACCGGGTGAAAATCTGAAGGCGATTGCTGTAAAGCTCGGAACCGCTTGTCTTCTCAACGAGCCAAATGGGCTGGGTCAGATATGGAGCGACCTCTGTCTCGGCTATGACGACGGGCGGTGGTTCACGCAGCTGCAGCCTCGCTTCGATAACCGCCGCTCTAATCGGTTCTAAGGCCGTCATAAGCGGTTTCGGATCGATGATCGGCTTGCAGACGACACCTTTTTTCCAATCAGAATAGGGTTTCTCATTCAGGCTGAGCAGAACGTTGACCGTTCCAAAAAACGAGGCCACGGCAGTGCCCAATCCGCAGACAAAAACCAGAAGAACAACGCTGACAAAAACATGGCGAAGTCGGTATAGTCGCCACAAGCCGGGCCGGGGAGTGGAGATGATTCCGATTTTGGCCAGGTGCCTGACATTTTTTTGACTGCCGGGCCAGATTCTCTCCGCCTCGTCGAGAAGACACTTGCGAAAAGCAATCTCCGCCAGCGGGGGATACGATTTATAGGTTGAGGGGAGGTGCTCGTATGCGTCAATCGCGTGCTTGATGAACTTGAGTTTTATGGCCGGATCCGTAATGACGAGGGACAGCTCTTCGATGATTCGCCGAAAGTTCTTCGGGGGAAGCTTTCTGGGGTAGGCTTTGTCCATGCATCAATACAGAATCACGGGCACCGAATAAAGGTTCCGATGAAATTCCTCAAAGGGTAAACGGCGCTGTATCGTTCGCATAGATCCGCTCATCGAAAGTGGCTTCCGTCCTTAAACGGTCATTTTTCGCAATTCCGGCCTTTCTGTCAATTTTTCCGGCCCACTCCCGGTGTTTGTCGAGGAGCGGGCCGGGAGCGCGGCCACGGTGCGCTGGCAAAAGACGATATGGAGCCGGTCTGCACCCCGGCGGGCGCCATCATCAATTTTCATGCATTGCGGCCATCAAAGCACCTTTTGCCGTAGCCGTGAGCGGATCTTTCGCTACACGAATCTTGCTGAAATCGAGAGGAATATTTTCGGCCTTGAGGACCTGCTCGAAGCGATCCTTGAACCCGCTCACCTTCGCCGTGCCGCCGCTCAATACAACCGGAATCGGCCGATCGACTTTGTTGGTCGTCGAAGTCGTTATAACGCTTTGTTTGAGGGCCTTAACCAGAGTGACGATGAGGTCATCGTAGTAAACCTGAAGCGCGTCTTCCACACTGTTGCTGGGCGATCGTTTTAGATCGAACCCGTTCTCCTTGAAACTCCGCACGCGGGTATTCACCATACCGGTGACCGACGCCACAGCATCGTCGAGATAATCGCCACCCTTTGTAATGCTGAAGGTCACCAACGGTATCGACAGATACGCCAGGCACACGTTGCACATGCCGCCGCCGGCACTAATGCCCAATCCGGTAAAATTTTCGTCTTCCAGTTCGGAAAAAACAACGGCCAGTCCCTCGTTGATGCTGCGGGTCGCAAACCCTTTGCCCGAGAGATGGCGATTAAGCAATGACTCATGGTAAATAATATCGGTCGGCGTATCTTTCGGCGCATCGGGAACCGAAAAAATCAGTTTGCCGGTTGGCACATCGGTTGAATCGATCAGGTCGTCAAGGGCTTTCTTGATAATCTCCACAGAATGGCTTTCATTCGGATTCAGCAGACCTTTGCGCATCGGTCGTCGGGTTTCAGAATTCAGCATATCTGCGAATGTCTCTGCCCCGTCGCCATAGACGATGAGAGAATTCCCGATTTGGTGATGTTTGATCTGGTTTTGATTGAGAATTCTTTTGGTGAAGCTGGAATACTCCACTGAAATAAACGCATTGCGGTGCGACGCATATTCAATGTGACCATTCTTCTTTACGGCGGTCACGATCTTTGACGTGCCGATGTCAACACCGATCGCATTCGTGCGGGTATCGGCGGCTTTTTTCGCAGTGTTATCACCGCTGCTGTCTTCCGTTGCGGCGTCGCCGGCTGTAGCGTTGGCCTGGTCTTTGTTCTTACGATCTGTCATGAAAATGTCTCCTTTCTGCACATTTGCCAATCTGTCAAATTTGAGGCAATCGGTTTAGAGCCGAACCCGGAAGGGGCACACTTAATAATAACTAATCAAAAACATTACTAAAAAATCGAAAAAAGTTTCCGCGAAAAATCACCGCACGCGGCACGATTTTTTCTGATCGGTCGCTGCATAAATTGGCTGGGATTGATCTACGCAAAGATTGTGCCGGAAATGGCATATCAATTAAATGTTGAGTGTTTAAAGTTCGTTATGTCTTCCGACAGGTATTTGAACCAGAGGTAACGACAGAAAAATGACGGGGTGTCTATTATTTGATGCTTTTTTGTTGTGGAACTATTTGTTGCTGGGACCCTTGAACCACAGCCAATCGTTTTGAAACGCCGATGCTCTAATCGCTGTTCGTCCGTTCATGCTGAAAGGTGCCCGACGTACTCCAAATAAAAACGGCCACGAAGAAAAGGTTGATTGCAGCGGCCAGTATAAATCCATACGCAAAACCAACAGACTCGATCACGGGGCCCAATCCAATGGAGCCGGCCATCAGGCCAAAATAGATAAAGCTGTTGTAGCCCCCAATGGCCAAACCCCGAAACCGGTGCTCAGTGGTTTCAGCGATGAGAGCACCGATGGAGGTGAAGGCGATGGCCATACTCATACCCAAACACAATGCGGCAAGCAGGAAATGGAAGATCGTCCGGGCAGAGACAAAACCGGCAATCGAAAGCGACGCCAGTAGAACGCCGACCAAAGCCTGGTGCTTTCTCCGACCCAGACGATCGCTGAGCGCACCGAAGGGAATACGGGACACGGCATTGGATACGGATTGCAGGAGAAACACCATGCCGATTTGACCCACGTCGAGACCTCTGTCACGGGCCAGAAGCGGTAGATAGGTGAAGAAGACGCCGCCAATAATGTTGGCCCCGAAGGTTACCAGCCAGCATCCAATCAGCGGTCGGTTTGTGAGCATTCGTGCGGCATTCGAACGCCACATGTCTCCCTTTTTTTCGTAGTCGGCGTCTGGTCCCGGAGCAGTCAAAAACCGTTGAACAGCCCAGATATTGAAGGCAGACAGAGCGGCACCGACCACAAACACCGATCGGTATCCGAACGCATCCCCCAAGGCACCGCCGGCTGCCGGCCCCATACCCAGCCCGCAAAAAAGGGCGGTGGTGTACCAACCATAAGCCCGGCCCAAATGAGTCGCTGGTGATATTTCAGACACCCATGACATCATGGTCGGACCAAAAGCCGCGATACCGACTCCCAGAAGCAGATAGATGCCGGTCAGATGAAAAAAAGATCGCGCGAAAATGAGAAGTAGCATACCGGCAAAGAGAATCAGTGCGCCCGTAAGAGCCAATCGTTTTCGGCCGATAAGATCGGAAAGCATACCCGAGGGTAATGCCAATATGCCGGCCATGAGATAAAAGGCGGCGTTGATCACACCGATCTGGGACGTGCTGGCACCGAGACCGCTTGCGTACAGGGGAACCACGGGCAACCGCATGGATACGGCGAAATAACAGCCGAATGTGACCAGGCAGCAGATGGTCAACAGTATGGCAAACGATCGGTGGTCGGTCCGAGAGTCGTCTTGAGCCATTGATTTGTATCCTCGATTTATGTTTGTAACGAATAGAGCGGTGCTAAGCGGCAAAAAAAACCGTCGCATGGTACACGACTCGCCTTTAATCTTCAAAGAAGAAATCGGATCCGACCTGACAAGCGACCTCTTGATGCATGCGATGGCACGTAACTCATCCGGGGTGATCCGCTT
>Ga0316576_10001042_pt1 | contig 14367 bp, 12 predicted proteins | sample S0NA_FD_203075 | JGI IMG/M metagenome (GOLD analysis project Ga0316576, IMG submission 203075) | Rhizosphere microbial communities from salt marsh grasses in Alabama, United States - S0-2_050615r3r5 | ecosystem: Host-associated > Plants > Roots > Rhizosphere | place: USA: Alabama | collected... | reverse complement strand
GCTGTCGGCCCAGGCTTACGTCGAGCCCGCTGAGATGCGACTCGAGCTCGATGGCGTCGAGGACTCACAAGTCTTGCTCCAGCCTGATCGCTGGTCCGATGTCATCGTTGCTGTTCCCGAGGACGGGGTCTCGCATTTCTTGAGGTTGACATCGGACACCTGTGTCCCGGTCCCGGATAGCCCTCAACGGGACGTTGGCCGTTGCCGGTCGTTCGTGGTCCGCGGGCTTCCCGGCCTGCGCAACGAGCTCTATCGAAGCGACATTGACCGTGACGAGACACGTGATCTTGCCGCGGGTCATGTTGCTGAATGCCAAGCCCTTGGACGACGCCTCGACGGTCACCACCTGGAACCGGTCGGACCTGCCGAGGCCGCTCCCCTCGAAGAGCACGTCGAGGAACAGCTCCGCGAGCTCGGCTACATCGAGTAGCGGGGATCGGACGTGAGAGACGCCCTGAGGGTCATCGCAGCTCTGATTGCGATCTGGATTGCTATTTTTTTGGTCTACAGAATCACCGAACGCCGATTGAAGATCATCGATGTACAAGCGGTGATCCGTCTACCAATAAGCCTGTGGAATGAGGGGAACCTTAACGTTGACGAGTTCACGGGGATTCCGCAGGGCCGCGGTCTCACCAAGGAGCACGACGGACACATGGTCTCGGTGTTCCCATTCTGGCCGAGCCTTCAGATCTTCCCGGTGTACGCGTGTTATGGGGCCTTCGGACGGATGCCGACCGAGGAAACGGTTTGGACCGTTCAGCGCCGCGCTTCCCAGGTTTCGATGGCGCTCACTGCGACCCTCATCGCTCTGCTGGTTGCCCACCGGTTCAACCGACAGGTCGCGTTTCTGACGGCTACTGCGTTCGCGTTCGGAACCATCAACTGGTTCGTGCTCAGTCAGCTGGCCTTCAGCAACGGTCTCGTACAGCTATGGGTCGCTGGTGCGCTGGTCGTGGGAGTCTGGCGCCTGCCGCCATCACCGCGGGCCGCCACGTTTTCTCTCATGCTATTGGTGGTGGCGACCTTCTTCCGGCTGAACCTGATCGTGTTTGCATTGGCATGGGCAACGTACCTAGTCCTGCGGTTACAACGACACTCGCTGTGGCCGTTGGCGTCGGCCTTGGCGCTCGCCCTTACCATGGCAGCCGCGAACACGGCCTACATGGGCCATCCTCTCGGACTATATGCAATCCAGGCGAGCAAGCTCGGTCTCCTCTCACCGTCCTTCTGGACTGCCCTGTACGGCAATCTGCTGAGCCCCGCCCGCGGCCTCTTGGTATTCTCACCGTGGTTGATATTCGGGGGTCTCGCGTTCATCGCGCGGAACCGCGAAGAGCGACTGGCGTTTACTGCGATCCTCGCCGGCTGCGTCGCTCACTATCTGCTCACCTGCAACTACCCACGTTGGCAGGGTGGGGGCAGCATGGGACCTCGACTCACCGCCGATCTCTTACCGGCTTGGTCGTTGCTCGCCGCCAGCGGTTTTGCATGGTGCTTCCAGCGCCGTTGGTTGACAGGTGTTGCCGTAGCGTTGGTCGGTTTCAGCTGCATCATCGCCGGTGGACACGCCTTCTCGAATTCACACCTGTGGGAACACGTCCCGGTCACCACCGACATCGCACCCGACCGTCTCTTCGACTGGCGGGACGCCCTGGTGCTCGAGCCGTTCCGGCGCTCGAGCCACGAGGATCGCTACCCGATTCACCTTCTCGAACCGGGGCCAGATTCGACCGTTGCAACGCCGACACTCCGCCTCTCATGGGCGCCCGGCGCCTCTCCGGGTTTGACGCCAGAGGTCGACCTCTCCTTTCGCCACCGGCCTCGCGGCGTGCGCATCGGGCTCGTGACGCTGGCAGCCGTCGCTGACGACCACTTGCTGGTCGATGCCGCAGCTTTGCCGTCGACCTTTGACCCGACCCGACCAGTGGCGTGGCGAGTCCGTCTGGTCGACGAGCGTGGAAATACGCGGTCTCAGTCCGGGTGGCGCCAGCTCCGGTGGTGCCCGCCGCCGGTCACGGCGCCTGAGAAACCCTGACCACCTTCACCGAGAACGGCACGAAGCCGTTGGGTTCGACGCCGACACGATCGGCCTTGAGCAGAATGTCGATGGCGGCCCCGAGGTCGGTCGGCAGCTCAAGCTCGAAGCGCTGCAACGATGGTCCGTCCGCCGCGACCTCGAGCCTTTGGACAACGTCCGCAATCGGCGATGGGATGGTCACCGTCACACCGAGCGGGTAGATCGAGCTCCCGTCCACTGCCCGTCGCAGCTCGAGCAGCAGGAGCCGGCTCGTCGGCTCGCGGTGCAAGAAGACCGCGCCGCCACCGGCCATCCGACCGGACCTGAGGTCGACCCCGGAAACGAACTGGGCGCCCGTCCATCGCCCTGGCTCAAAGTCACGGCTCAAAGGGCTCTCGGTCTGCTGTCGCAGCGCTTGGCGGCTCTCGGTGAGCCAGTCGCGCGCCGACTCTCCGACCCGATGTACCGGCACATCTGCGCCGGTGCCCGCGTCGTCCAGCCCCGGCCACCCGAGCTGCGGGGCGAGTGCTCGGTCGATCATCCGAGCGTAGACCCGGTGGGCCTCCGGGTTGGGGTGGCGCCATGGTGGCGGGTTGAGCCAGCTGGGGCCGGCCAGCTCCGGAGGGGTCACCACGTAGGGCGAGCGGAGCTCGGCCTCCTCGGCCAGACGGTGAGCCAGGCTCGGGATCCACGGCCCGGTAAAGAACACCACCGTCGGGACGCCTCGCGCCTCGAGCCGGCCTTCGGCGCGGGCGAGGGCGTTCGTGGCCTGCCGCCACCGCCGGTGGAAGAGCTCCGAGTCGAAGACCCGGCTGCGCAGCTCCAACACCACCGGCGAGCCGAAGTCGTCCACCAGCTGGCCGGCGTGTCCGAGCAAGCCGTTAGGCAGGACCACCTGGGAGCTGTTGATGTCGTTGACCGACGGGCAGAACACGACCGCGTCGGGGTCGAGCAGGTCAGCGAAGGTGTCGAGGGCGGCGATCTCGTTGAGGAGGTTGTAGCCGGGCAGTGCCAGGGTCCAGGCCTCCACGGACTCGCTCCCCTGATCGCGACGGAGAGCCTCGAGCTGGCGCGGGAATGCTTCGTCCTCGCCGACGCCGAGTCCGAAGGTCCAGGAGTCGCCGACGAACACCACTCGGGTCACCCCAGGAATCTTCGCCACCGGCCCCGCTCGTTACCCGAGCTCGTTGGACGTGAAAACACTGCCCCAGGCCCGGATCCGTTGGATCGGCTTGAGGGTGTAAGCGATTGCCGGGTTGACCAGCGACGGTTGGAAGATGCCCGGGCTCAGCTCGAGGAGCTCAGAGGTCAGCCTGCGGCGCTCCGCGTCGCCGAGGCCTTCGACCGACAACGTCGTCGACGCGGCATGGCGCCACGCCACGGCGAACAACACCGTACCGCACAAGCCGAGAGACGCGACCATGAGCAGTGCCCGCAGAGCGAGAGCGTTGGCCCGGTCGTTCATGGCGGTCATGGTAGCGGCGCCTCACTGGATACGCCAAGACGCGGCTCCAAGCCAGTCGGGATCAACAAACAAGAAACCGGGGACGCCTCGGTGGCGCCCCCGGTCGGATGAATGATGTTCGTTGTCTGTTACAGCTACGGGGCGATGGTCCTGAACGAGGCGAACTCGTCAAAGAACATGGTGCCGGTTTCGCCAGCGCCGAACGCGTTGGTCGCAGGAGTACCCATACGGACGAAATCGACCCGGGTGTTGCTGTTGGTCATCATGGTTGTCTTGTAGGCAGGGTCACCCGAGGCCGGGCATGCAGAGGCCGGATCGACAACGGCGAGGGCCACCCAACCGGACAGGCTGGCGCCGGTGTTCCACTCGAGGCAGACCCGATAATCCTGGTCGTTGTTGATCGGAATACGGGAGGCGGAGGCCGCCTGCTCACCGCACTGGTTGCCTCGGCCGAAGACCTGGAGGCTCGACTGAGTTCCACCATACACCTGGAACAGCCAGAGCTGGATGAACGACTGCTGAGCGGCCGGATCGACCGGGCACGCGCCGACGCCCGGATTCGGGTTCGGTCCGAGGGCCCGGAACAGGGATTGGCGGAAGTTCGTGGTCGCGCCGGACACCGTTCCCACGTTGATCAGGAAGGTTGCCCGATAGGTGGTCTCCGAGTCCGGGGTGTCGTCCTGGACGTACGCCCGATCGGTGTTGTCATGGTAGACCTCAAGGCCGTAATTGGTCCCGCCCATCGCGGCCGCCGGGGTGACGGTCAGCGAGTCGGCGGAGGCTAATCCGGCGAGGCCCAGAACGAGCCCGACGCACAGTACGAATGTCTTCTTCATCATTGCCTCCTCTGTGTTTGTGTATTGTCTCTTGTCCGCCGGTCTCGTGCGGCCGGCCGGTGCGAATCTACGAAGCCGGGTCGAGCATTCCCTCATCGATCCAGGTCGCCCAAGCATATCATCAAACATGCACCCAGAATCGAAGGTCAGCTCCATCGAATACTAGGACGCGCACGATTGGAAAAGGTCACGGCGAAAACCGTACCCCCCCCTGGACTTCCGGCTGTTGAGACACGCAGACCAGGATCATCCGGTCCCGCCGGCCGCGGAGGTCAGGCGGAATGCCATGAGACAGTGTCCCATACTCAACCCTTGCCGGGCCGCCGCGGAGGTGCTAACGAATCGAGATATCATGGAGGGTGGTTGCCCTGTGAAAACGACATGCCGAACGAAACTGACATCCGGGATGATGACGAGCGCACTGTTGCGGTGAGCGAAGCCAGATTGCAGAGGGCCCAACGAGTGGCCCGGCTCGGCAGCTGGGAGCTCGACCTGGAAACCAGGGTGATGTGGGGGTCGGACGAGGCCTTCCGGATCTACGGTCTCGAGCTCACCGAGGACCGGTCCCTGCCGTACGACGTCGTCAAGGAAATCCCGCTGCCCGAGGAACGCCCCGCCCTCGATCGTGCCCTTGCCGACCTGATCGAGCACGGCATCCCGTACGAAATCCGGTTCCGAATCCGCCGCCTTAACGACGGCGTCATCCGGCACATCCACTCCTTCGCCGAAGCGATCAGGGACCCCGGCGGGCGGAGGTTCCTCATTACCGGCACGATCCAGGACGTCACCGCGTACGAGGAGGCGAATCGGACGCTCCAGGAAGCGCTCCGCGCCAACGAGGAGCGCGCCAGCCTGATCCTCGAACAGGCGGCGGACGCAATCTTCATCGCCTCACCGGAGCACGGCTATTCCCAGGTCAACGAGCAGGCATGTCAGCTGACCGGATTTTCACGGGACGAGCTGTTGGGGCACGACCTCCGCCTTCTGTTCGATCCGGAGGAGCTCGCCAGAGAACCTCCCCGCGACGAGCTGCTCGAGCGCGGTCAGACTGTCGTTCGGGAGCGCCTGCTGACGCGCCGAGATGGCGTGCGGATTCCGGTTGAAATGCGTTCCAAGAAGCTCTCCGACGGCAGCTATCAGTCGATCGTCCGCGACATTTCCGAGCGCAAGCGCCTCGAGGAGCAGCTCTTCCTCCGAGATCGAATGGACTCGCTGGGCACGTTGGCCAGCGGTATCGCACACGACTTCAACAATAGCCTCGCCGCGATCGTCGGCTATGCCGATGCGCTTCAGATCTCGGGCGGCTTGGTCGAGGTCGAGCAGCGACGGCGGGTCGTCGGCATCCTGCAGGCCTGCCGGCGGGCAGCCGATCTGGTGCGGGGACTGCAGATGCTCACCCGTCCAACACCTTTCGAGTCCGAGTGCTTCGATCTGGCAACGGTGGCGGCTGAGGTCTTCCGGGTGCTCTCTGAAACCACGAACCGCCTGATTGCGAAGGAGATGCTGATCCCGTTGGGACGGTTTCCAATCCGTGGCGACGCTTCAGCCGTGTACCACGCGCTGATGAACCTCGGAATCAACGCCGTTCAGGCGATCGAGGAAAAGGGCCCCTCGGGCAACGACTTCATTCGAATCGAAGCCCGCGACCACGAGGAGCGGGACTTCGACCCCCTGCCGTTGGAGCGCGGCCGGTACGTCCATGTCACGATGTGCGACTCCGGAGTCGGCATGTCAACGGAGGTCAGGCGCCGGGCATTCGATCTCCTGTACTCCACCAAGAGAAAGGGCGAAAGGAAAGGCCAGGGGCTTGGTCTGCCCGTCGTCTACAACGTTGTCGTGCGCCAGCACCACGGCATGATTGATATCGACACCGACGCCGGCAAGGGGACGACCTTTCATCTTTTCCTGCCTCGGGGAGCCGAGGTCGAGCACGCCGAGACACCGGTCGCCCCCGTCGTCCGCGGCGGTGACGAGACCATCCTTGTGGTCGAGGACGAAACCGAGATCGGGGCGCTGACTTGTCAGGTCCTGGAGCAGCTCGGGTACACGACGTTGTCGGCGATCGACGGCCAGGAAGGCCTCGAGTTATTCGCCGATCGGGCGGGCGCGATCGACCTCGTGATCCTCGATCGCACCCTGCCACGGCTGTCCGGCGAAGAGCTCTTGCAGCGAATGCGGAGCCAGGTTCCGGACATCAAGGTCATCATCTCGTCGGGCGACTCGAGCACCGACCTCGAGTCGATCCCGGGTGCCTCGGCGATCCTCCATAAGCCGTACCGACTCGCTCAGCTGTTCGACGCCATCCGTGACACTCTCGACGGGTCGGCGGCGTCCCCGGCCGATTGAGGCTGCCTGGGGTCCGGTCGTGTTGGCACCCAGGGGAATGCGGCTGCTCATCTTCGCGGTTGACCGTCGCGAGCCGAATCACGCGATGCGGATAGGAAGGGCGAGCGGTCGTCCGGTTGACGAGAACTTCGGATCTTCAACCCCACACGGCGGCGATTGGAAACGCCCCGCCCGGTCCTGCCCGACTGGAGCCGAGCCATGACTGACCCGGACCGCGACAGAACCTCGCTTGAACCACCTGAGGTGATCGCCGAGGCGATCCAGGCAGAGAAGGAAGCCGAGTGGTTCTACACGATGACGGCGGACATGACGACCGACGAGGAGGTTCGCCAGACTCTCCTCAAGCTCGCCCGCGAAGAGGCATCCCATGCCAGAATGCTCGTCAATCTCCACTTCGAGATGACCGGTCACGGCGTGCTGGACCCGCCATCCTCACCGCCAGAGGGCGGGGCGAATCTGTTCGATTTTTCGACCGCAAATCAACGGGACGTGCTCGAGTACGCCCTCCAGCGCGAGACCAATGCCATCGAGCTCTATCAGCGACGGGCCGACCGGGCCGGTCACGCAAAGATCGCCGGCGTATTCCGCCATCTAGCCGACGCCGAGCTCGAGCACGCCGCCTACCTCCGGCTTCTGCTGGCCCGGATCATCCAAGAGTAATCCGGCCTCAGTCGACTCGACGATTCCGGCACCGGGTCCCACGATCGCGTTCTGCGGTACACTCAGGTCATCCACTGCAAGGAGGCTAAGATGTCACGTGCCGCCGCCGTGTCGTTGTTCGTCGCGTCCTTTCTCGTGCCGCTGGTTGCTGCCGGTGCCGACATTACCGGTACGCTGCTCTACGACAACCTCCTCGTCACCGGAGTCTTCCCGGACATCACGGCGACTCGGGCCACGGCGAACCCCTGGGATCCAGGCGGAGAGATTGAGGGCACGGTTGACCTGGCGACCTGCACCTACTCCATCAGCGGGCTCGAGACAGGTGAATACGCAATCTTGGTCTACTTGGAGCGGACCGGCTCTCCAAGCAACGTCGGCAACGCCGGCGACCTTCAAGCCTACGTCAACTTCGAGGTCACCGACGCCGGCGCCAGCTACGTGCAGAACCTCGACGTTCAGGTCAACTACCACGTCATCAGCCCAGTCAACTCTGATCTTCCGCTCGATGGTGAAGGACACGACTGCACCGCCTACCCAGCGGTCGAGTACCCCATTACCCTGACCATCGAACCGGTCCCACGCGCCGTCGATTATCTGTTTACCGCCAATCTCAGCGCCTGCCCTGGAGGCTCGCTGGATTGGCTCGATCTACCGTCCGCCGAACCATCTGTTTCGGTCGAGTGGGGCACCGCCGGTGAGGACTACCAGAACCTGTGGGTGAGCTGCGTCGGAGCCAGCGGCAAGGAGCTGTGCCACACACCTACCTTCCACTACACCGACGCCCATGTCTGGGCCTTGCTCCTGCGCAACGGCTCGAGCCCCGAACGCGGGCGGCATCACAGTAACGCGGTGGTGATCCCCGCCGTTGCCGGGACTCCGGGCTCCCAAGGCACCTACTGGACGAGCGCAGTGACCATCGTCAACCTCTCGAGCTCCGACAGGACCCTCGAGCTCACGTACACGCCACGCGGTCGGGATGGCCTGCACGACTACACGGACGCAACGGTCGCGATTCCAGCCTCATCCCAGCTGGCCTGGTCCGATGTTGTCGACGAGCTCTTCCACACCACCGGCGCCGGCGCGCTCGAGATTCGCGGCAGCCAGCTTGCTGTCACGAGCCGGACCTCGACTCCCGGGACCGACGCCGGCTCCTACGGCCAGGGAATCCCCCCACTCCAGCCGGAGCAGCTGCTGAGCACCGACGGCACGGACACGGCCGCGATCGGCGGCGTCGAGCACGGACCCGCGTTCCGCACCAACCTTGGTCTTTGCGAGATCTGGGGTGAGAGCGCAACCGTCAGGATCTCCATCCTAGACGCCAAGATGACCGAGCTCGGCTACCGGGACCAGGCGCTCCGCGCCTATGAAAACGTCCAGATCAACGACGTCGTCGAGGAGGTCGCCGGGGTCGACACGCTGGAAAACGGAATCGCCAGGGTCGCCGTGACCGCGGGCGACGGCCGGGTCGGCGCCTATCTTTCGGTGGTCGACAACGCCATTGGCGACCCGACCTTCATTACGATCGCACCGCAGACGCCGGCCGGCGCTGGGACGGACTGACACCCCGTATTGTTCTTCGAGATCGCGGTGCCGGGGAGACTCCGATCGCCGACCTCCACGTCGCCCGTTTCCTTCCAGAAGCTCTGGTGGGAACTAGCTGATATTCAAAGGGTTAAGTTCCCAATTCAGTTCGCAAGAAGACCGTCCCGGAGTGAGATCGGGAACGGGATCGGGAACGAAAACACCGCCAGCGTGACTCGAGTGGATAGGTATGGCCCGGACTATTCATGAGGCTTCGTAGGAAGGGCGATGAGCTCCTTCATTGTGGTACGATTTTCGACACCAGGCCACGACCGGCGGCGCGTGCGATCGGGAGGGACACCGTGATCACGAAGCTCCGTCGATCGATTCTCAGGGTGTCGCGGGTGGCCTTTCTCCGTGTGGCGGTCGTGCTGTTGGCGATCGCTGGCTGTAGCGACCACATGTGGGATGCGTTCGGACCGGCGATCTTGCCTCTGCTCGCGATCTTGTTAAGGCATACCACACATCAAATGCCGCTGGCGCTCACATCGCCAGCTCTCGCGCCGACCGCCAAGGTCGTCACGGCCCCGGTCGCTAAGAGCGGCAACACACTGGACCTGGGGGCCGTGGCCCATGTCGCGGGCGCCGCCGACACAGACTGGCGCTCGGACTGCGAGGTGCTGTGCGTCGGGCCCGACGACTGCGCCTTCACCCTCGAGGCGCTGATGCACGGCCAGGCCAACCCGACGCCGGCGTCGCACAGCTACGCCCTGGCCGCCGGCCACGCCATGCTGCTCGAGGATGTCCTGGTCGCTGAGTTCGGCCGCGACGGCAAGGCGGCGCTGCGCCTGGTGGCAACCGCCGGTTCGGTGGTCGCCACCGACCGGACCTACAACCTGCTCGCCGCCGGCAACGGCCTCGGACTGCCCGCCGGCGCCACCTTCGGGCAGTACATCCCCGCGGTCCGCGCGGGCACTGCCATCGCCGCTGGCAATGAGGGCCGGCTGATCCAGCTCCAGCACACCATATCCGGCGGCGGGTTCCGTACCAACCTGGGCTTGGTCAACGTGACTGGCGTTGCGACTGCGGTCAAGGTCGACCTGTACCGCGCGAACGGGGTCAAGCTCGGCACCGTTTCCCGCACCCTTGCCGGATTCGAGTACCGCCAGATCGGTAACGTTTTCGACGACGTCACCTCGGGCAACGTCGAGGACGGCTACGCCGTCGTCTCCACCTCGACCGAGGGTGCCGCCTTCCTCGCCCATGCCTCGGTGGTCGACAACGCCACCGGCGACCCGGTCTTCGTCCCCGCCCTGCTCCGGCGAGGCGGTGGGAAGAAGCGGGTGCAGGCGCCCCAGTTCATCGCTGCCGCCGCCCACATCCGCGGCGCCGCCGACACCAACTGGCGCACCGACGTCGAGCTCCACAATGCCGCCGACGCCCCGGCGCAGGTGACCCTCGAGCTGCTCGAGCACGGCAAGGACAACTCGACGCCGCGCTCCGAGGCGGTGACCGTGGCCGCCGGCTCGAGCCGGCGCTTCGAGGACGTCCTGGAGACCGTGTTCGACTTCTCCGGCAAGGCCGCCCTCAGGGTCACGGCCGACGGCGGCGAGGTCCTGGTCAGCAGCCGGACCTACAACCTGATCGGCGCGAAGGCCGCCGCGTCGCTGCCCCCAGGGGCGACCCTCGGCCAGTTCATCCCTGCCGCCGGCGAGACCGACACGATTCATCGCGGCGACACCGGGCTTCTGATCCAGCTCGCCCAGAGCGCCAGCGACACGACCGGCTTCCGGGCCAACCTGGCCCTGGTCAGCTCGCGGACCTTCCCGATCACGGTCGACGTCGAGGCGGTCGCCGCCGACGGCACCTCTCTCGGCAGCTTCCAGGTGCCGCTCAAGCCGCTCGAGTACCGTTAGCTCAACTCGGTGTTCCGGGAGGTAACCGCGGCGGCCGTGGCCGACGGCTACCTCAAGGTGAGCACGACTACGGACGGCGGCGCCTTCTTCGCCCTCGCCTCGGTGGTCGACAACGCCACCGGCGACCCGGTCGGGATGACGCACGCGCGGGTCGTCGCCGACGGCGCCCAGAGCTTCGTCGAGGGTGCGTCGGCGCTGTTCGACGTGCTCGGAGGGACCGTCGATACCGATGGTGAGCTCGTTGATCTCCCGGACGTCGTCGCAACCCTTCGCGACGTCGGGGTCGACTCGCTGTTGCTCGAGGCCGCCGCGGAGGTACCGGTGGCGACCGTGGCGAACGGCGTCCTGACCGCGGACTTCGGTTCCGGCTGGGTCGACCCGGGCGGCGCCGTCCACACCGGCGTCATGGAGGTCGATCTGTCCGGGCTCACGATCACGAGCTCGCAGGTGACGGGCAGCATCATCGAGCGTCACCCCGACCACCTGATCGACGGCGAGGTGCCGGCTCTTGGGACCATTGAGGCCGAGCTCGACCTCGCAATCGATGGTCATGGCGAGGTGAGCGGCTCGATCAACCTGTCGGGCGGACCTCCCGCTGCACTCGGAAAGAGCGGTGGCTTGGCCTCGCTCGATGGCACGATTGAAATCGACACCGTGCTTTGCCGTTTCTTCCCGACCGGCGGCACGGTGACCTTCTCGCTCGGCGACTCGTCGACCACGATCTCGTTCACGCCGGCCTGCGACGGTTCCTTCGACTACAGCTCCGACCCACGCTGGGACTGGCTCTACCAGGCGCGCGACCCCGAGGACGCCGACAGTCAAACCTACATCCACTCGACGTCGAACGTCATCATCCGCACCGAGGGCCAATTCCGCTTCTGGCAACCCGAGGTCGGCGGCCAGACCTTCGACGCCACCACGCCCGGAACGGTGATCTACCGCTTCCCTTTCGACCGGCCGGTGCTCGCCGCCCAGGGCACCTTCGGCGTCTACACCTTCCACTGGAGCTACAGCCAGGGCCGGGGCTACGTCTACGGCTCGAAGAACGGCTCGGGCTGGGTGCTCCTCGACCAGATCGAGCCACCCGAAGAAGGGGGCTGGAACCGCGGCGGGTCGGGCCTGGTCATCCCGCCAGCCCTGCTCGGCGGCGACGAGCTCTGGTTCAAGGTCGAGCTCTACTCGTGGGGACCGTCCGCCCCGAGCGGCGGTGCGTTCACGAACACGGCACAGCTTTGTCGCTACGACGTTGACGCCGATCCGGTCACCGTCTGGCTCCAGGTTGACCTCGAGTGAGACCGCGGAGACCGTCCCGTAGCCCGGGCTATTCATGAGATTTCGTTGCGAGGGCGACGAGGCGCCGAAATTGACCGCGTTTTCTCAGCTTGGGGCGCGGAGGCGTACTTGCCGTTACGTCGAGCACCCTGAGGTGAGAAAACGCGGCCAGGACAGCCACATCGCCGGCCGCAGCAGAGAGCCTGTGAATGGTCCGGGTTAGGGCTGTCAGATGGGCCCGGCAGCCGGTCTGAACAACCCGGTCACGGGAAGAACCAGAACACGACCTCGGCAATCAAGGCAGGCTTCGGCGCCCCGTCGATCTCGACCCTGCAATCGAGCACGGTCTGAACCCCCTTGGGGATGTGACTGCAGGACTTCATCACGACACCGAGGCGGACCCGGCTGCCGATCGGCACCGGGGCAGGGAAACGAAGGCGGTTGAGGCCGTAGTTGATCGCCACCGAGATCCCGGTAACCTCGACGACCTGGCCGAGAAAGTGCGGCAGCAGGGCGAGGGTCAGGTAGCCGTGGGCGATGGGTCCGCCGAAGGGCGACTCCGCTCGAGCACGCTCCGGATCGACGTGGATCCACTGGTAGTCCAGGGTCGCGTCCGCGAAACGGTTCACCTGGTCCTGAGTGACCTCCAGCCAGTCGCTGGTGCCGAGCGACTCGCCGACCAACGCCTCGAGCCCGGCCACACCGTCGATGGTGCGTTGCGCCATGCCAACCTCCAACCGATCGTCGCGATGGCGCCTACGATACTACGTCGCGGTGGACGCTGGTCCGCCGAGACTGTGGTAGCGTTCTCGACAACGGAGGACACCGTGCGAATCGATCCAAAAACGACGGCGGTGGACCTGTCACGGGCGGCGAAGATGTGGCAGTCCCTGGGCGACGAGAAGGTCGTCGTGGGCCGCAAGTCGGGCGATCACGACGAGTTGCGGCGCCTGTCGTGTCTGCTCGACGCTGTCGGCGCACTCGTCAAGGCCAGAGAGCTGTGGCTCGAGACCGCGAAGGCGTTGCGCGAGCTGGGAAGCGCCAGCGAGCGACCGGCCGCAGTCGCTGACCAGCAGGCCGGGGCGTGCTCCCGCCAGGTCGAGTTCTGCGGCGAATCGGTCCACGAGCTCGTGATGGAGCGCGTCTCGAACAAGGAGAGGCCCCTGACGCCATTCTTCACCAGGATCGCGGCCTATGAGTACGAACGTCACGCAGATCACCGGTCCATCAACTGGCTGATCGCCCGGTTCCTCGAGGACCCGGTGCTGCGCCGTCGCGAGGCATGGGGCGAGCAGCTCGACCTGTGGTGGCTGCCCGGCTGATGGCGGTCACGCGCGGTTGGCGGCGACCGTACGTTCCGGCGTGACGGCCGCGGTGTCGACCTCCCCCGTCCGGATTCGGACAACCCTTTCGACGGGGGGGACGAAGATCTTGCCGTCCCCAACTTCCCCGGTCCGAGTAGCGTTGACAATTGCCTCGATGGTCGGATCGACAAAATGGTTCGACACCGCGATGTCGAGCCAGACCTTCTCCTCGCGCTCTCCGGCCCGCAACGGCACAACCGCCATGACCGCCCGCAGGAGTACTGCCGTGGCGAGGCCGCTGTAGAGGAGGGCGGCGGTGATCACCACGAAGGTGCCCTGGAAGGCCATGAACAGCAGATGAGGAACCGTCCCCATCGGGTCGAGACCGACCCCGATGAGCAGAACGCGGTCGAGGTTGCCGACCCAGCGACCGTCGCCCCCGAAGGTGAGGGAGTAGCCGGCGACGACCCACGAGATTCCGGCGACGGCAAAGACAGCGAAGCTCATCATCATGGTGTTGAGCGCGTTTTGTACCCGGACGAGGCCGCCGTAGAGAAGCGACAGCGCCGGGGTCATGAGCAGCACGAGCGCCGTCGAAACCAGCAACCAGGCTTTGTTTGCGCCCGAGACCGTTGAATGAACGTCCATCGCTGGCAACCCTCCCGCGGTCCGTCGATGCTCGAACGATACCGGCAGCATGTCCGGCTTGTTAAAAAAGAAGAGCACTGAATGCACGCGAATCGTTATACAGAACGCAGATCGCCACATGTATTTCGGGAGATTTCACACAATAATGTGCAGGATGCACATATTTCGGGGTGCATCATGCGTTGTTGGAGGTCCCGCCATGCTGTGGTAGCTTTCACGCACCCGGAGAAGACCGTGAGAGCCGCCTCTGACATCAAGTTCGCCAAGTCGGACGCCTCTGAGCCGTGGCATCTGTCCGCTGGGCTTGCTGCACTGGCGGTCGCTGTCCTCACGGTCATCGCTGCTGTCGGGCACGCGGACACCCGGCAGGAGACTCGGC
>Ga0316576_10001041_pt1 | contig 14373 bp, 7 predicted proteins | sample S0NA_FD_203075 | JGI IMG/M metagenome (GOLD analysis project Ga0316576, IMG submission 203075) | Rhizosphere microbial communities from salt marsh grasses in Alabama, United States - S0-2_050615r3r5 | ecosystem: Host-associated > Plants > Roots > Rhizosphere | place: USA: Alabama | collected... | reverse complement strand
CCATCGCCGAAGAGGCGTTCGGCGTTCAGGCGGTAGAGCTTCTCGACCACCGCCTTCGGGAGCTCGAGCCCCTGGACGGGCTCGTCGAGCTGTCGGACCTCGACCGCCCCGTCGGTGGCGAAGTACCTCCAGTCCGAGCGCCAGCGCTCTCTCGCGGCGGCGATCGCCTCCTCCGTGGGGTCCGTCGGCTCCACCCCCAGGTCCGTCCCGTAGGCGATGCGGTCCTGGTACTCGATCATGAAGTTGCGCACCCGCTCGCGGTCCCGGCTGGACTGGTACTGGAGGTCGGGCACCCGGGCCGCGGTCTCCACGATGACCCGGGGGAATCGGTCCAGGAAGGCGGCGAGCTCGTCGACGCTCCACTCCAGGCTCCCCAGGTGGGCTCCGGCGAATCGCAGCTTCGGGTTTCTCGCCAGCAGCCCGTCCCGAGCCGCCAGCTGGTCCTCGTACGATGGCATCTCGGGGTGGAGGTACATGTGGTACTCGGGGTGGGTCGAGTAGTAACCCTTGTGGATCACCATCTGCTCGACGGGCAGCCAGCACTCTCTTGGTTCGCCGAGATGGCCGATCACCGGAACGTCCCTTTCGACCAGGTGTGCGAAGACCGGGTCGAACCGCGGGTCGTCGATCATCACGTCGTCCCCGTTCCGATCCTTGAACTCCATGCCGATGTTCTTCCAGACCTTGACCCCCGCCGCGCCCCGGTCGAAGGCCTCGTCCAGGTAGCGAATCGTCTTCTCGGCCCAGCCGTCGTCGTCCCACCCCTGCATGGGAAAGGACACCACGGCGAGCACGCGGTCCGGGTGGGCCTCGAGCTGGCCGAAGACCGTCTCGTGCCGCATCCGCATCTCGTCGGGGTCGGCGGCATAGGTGGCGATGTCGACGAACCGGAAGCGGTCCCGCCGGGCCAGATCGACGAATCTCCCGTCCTTCGCGTGGATGTGGGCGTGCATGTCGATCTTGTCGACATGGTCGTAGTCCGCCTCGGCGAAGGACTCCATGGTCTCCGTTTCGGCGGGGGGCGTCTCCGGCTGCCGGCACGCCACCATGGCGAGGCATACGACCAGGGCGGTCACTGCGTGTCTCATGGTGCCTCCAGGGCCCGCTCGGGCGACGCCGGGCCGAGGCCCACGTCCTCGAGACGGGGAAGCGGCCCGGCGTGCGACCACCGACTGGCCTTCTAGATCTTCAGGGCCTCGTAGTACTCGATGCTCTGGGGGATCTGGGCCATGGGAGCGGCGCTCTCGTCCTCGATGAAGTGGATCTCCACCCCGGCCTTCAGCCCCGCCTTCACGATGGCCGGGATGTCGAACTTTCCAGTACCCAGGACGACCTTGGTGTCGGGCCCGTACTTCTTCTCCTTCGCACCCTCGGCCATGTCCTTGAGGTGGGTGTACCAGACCCGCCCCTCGTATTCCTTCATCAGGGCGAGGGGATCGGCGCCCCCGGCCGCGATCCAGAAGATGTCGAACTCGAAGCCGACCTCGGGTCCGACCTGCTCCGCGAACACGTCGAAGAGGGTCCCCTCCGGCGCCGGTCCGAACTCCTGCCCGTGGGTGTGATAGCCGAAGCGGAGGCCCGCCGAGCGGAGGCGCTTCGACCACTTCGCGAAGTCGGCGGCGGCGCGCAGCATCTCCTCCCGCGTCGCCGGGCTGCTGGGGTCCGCGTGGGGGAGGTAGGGATTGACGATCGTCGTCGCCCCCACCACCTCGGCGTCCTTGATCACCTCGTCGATGTCGCTCCCGAGCTGGTCGTAGCCGATGTGCATGGCCGGGCACTCGAGCCCCGCCTTCTTCAGCTCGGCGGCGAACTCCGAGGCGGTACGGCCGTAGAAGCCCGCCGACTCGACCTCGTCGATGCCCCAGCCCTTGATCTGAGCCAGGGTGCCCGGAAGGTCCTTCGCGAGCGCCTCGCGAAGGCTGTAGAGCTGGAGGCCCAGGGGGGGCTTGCTCGCCTCCCCGGCAACGCCCAGCCGTCGGCCGGCGACGGCGGCGCCCAACCCTCCGGCCACCGCCCCCAGGAACGATCGTCGCGTCGTCATGCGGTTCCTCCTCGGTCTGGTTCCCGCGCGCATTCAACCACGAATGCCCGGGTCCGTCACTCCAGGGCGCTTCGTCCGGCCGTTCAACCCCGGATGCCGCGGTAGGCACGGGCCGTCTTGCCCCGGACCCTGGACAGCAGCTTCAGGTTGCGGTCGATCAGCTCGATGCGCTGCTCAACGCACGCCGCCGACCGCAGCGGATCCTCCGGCGTGTGGAGGACGTAGTCGAGGAGGCGCTCCTCGGTGGTGGTGGCCACGTGGGTGCGGGTGTCCGAAGAGGCGTAGTAGATGAACACCTCGCCGTCGTCCCGCGCCACCACCCCGTTGCAGAAGAGGACGTTCGAGACGTCCCCGGTCCGCTCCTCGCCCTCCGGCGCCATGAAGTATCCGCCGGGTCGGGCGATGACCTTCGACGGGTCGGCGAGGTCGCAGAGGAAGGCGTAGAGCACGTAGCGCAGCCCCGCCGCACAGGGACGCACGCCGTGGGCGATGTGCAGCCACCCCTTCGCCGTCTTCAGCGGGGGCGCCCCCGCCCCGTTCTTGCCCTCCTTGACCGTGTGGTAGACGCGGGGGTCGACGATCGCCTCCTCCCCGGTCTCGGCGTGCTCCATGCTCTCGCACAGCGCGAACCCGATGCCACCCCCTTCGCCCGCCTCGATGAAGCTGTCCTGGGGTCGGGTGTACAGAGCGTACTTCCCGTTGACGAACTCCGGGTGCAGGACCACGTTTCTCTGCTGGGCCGACTTCGACTTCAGGTCGGGCAGACGTTCCCACCTCACGAGGTCCTTCGTCCGGGCGATCCCGGCCTGGGCGACCGCAGCCGACGTGTCCCCCGGGGGCGCGGCCGGGTCCTTCCGCTCGGCGCAGAAGATCCCGTAGACCCAGCCGTCCTCGTGGGCGGTGAGGCGCATGTCGTAGACGTTGGTCTCCGGCGTCCCGGTCTCGGGCATCACCAGGGGGCGATCGCGGAAGCGGAAGCCGTCGACCCCGGTCTCGCTCTCGGCAATGGCGAAGAAGCTCTTGCGGTCCGCGCCCTCGACCCGGGCCACCAGGCAGATCTTCCCCCGCCACTCGATCGCCCCCACGTTGAAGGCGGCGTTGACACCGAGGCGCTCCAGGAGAAGGGGGTTGCGCTTCGGGTCGAGGTCGTAGCGCCAGTGGATCGGCGCGTGGGCGCCGGTCAGGACCGGGTTCTCCCAGCGGTCGATGACGCCGTTGCCTTCTCGGGCCCGTCGGTTCGTGCGCTCGACCAGCTTCAGGTGCTGGTCGACCTTGCGGCGCAGGGCCTTCTCGAAGTCGAAGCGGGCCATCTCAGTCCTCCACGGGGGATAGCTCGAGGGCGGCGGCGTGGCCGGGCCGAGCCTACGGCGGCCGCAGTCCAGGTGTCAACGGAGCGGCGTCACACGCTCACCCGGGCGTCAGGATAGATGGCGTAGGTCCCGACCATCGATGCCTTGTCGAGGACGTGGCCCTCGATGGACTCGAGCACGTCCGGGCCGGTGAAGGGGCCATCCACCGGGCATCTCTCGAGGTCCAGGGCATAGACCGTGAAGTGGTAGTGATGCACCCGCTCGTCGTTCCAGGGCGGGCCCGGGCCGTCGTACCCGTAGTAGTCGCCGCCCATGTCGGCATCGCCCTCGAACCACTGGGTGTAGTTGTTGAGCCCCTGCCTGATCCCGCCCGGACCCCCGGGGCCCTTGCCCTTCGCGGTCACCCCGCTGGAGTACTCTCCCTCCGGGATCGAGGCGCAGTCGGGGGGCAGGTCGACCATCACCCAGTGGTAGAAGTCCGCCCGGGGCAGGTCAGCGGGCACGGTCACGCCTTCCTTGTTGACGTCGTCCGGCTTCGTGGGCACATCCACGTCGTGACAGATGACCGCGAACGACCGGGTCCCGGCCGGGGCCCCCGCCCAGGCCAGGTGGGGATTGACGTTGTCGCTGAGCTGGACGTGGGTCTCGGGATGGGGCTTGCCGAACGCGTAGCGCGCGGGGATGGCCCCACCGTCCTTGAAGCTGTCGCTCCGGAGCTGCATGGGTCTTCTCACCTCCTCTGCCCGGTGGTCTTACACCCTTCCCCGGGCCATCGTCCAGCCCCAGGGCTGGTCCGACTCGCGCGCGGCCTCCCGAGGACCGCACCGGCCTGCGGCCGGCGGCCTTGGCCTAAGGACACGAGCCCGTGTCGGCGACTGTGTCCTTAGCGGCGTGGACGGCCGCCAGCTCCAGGGGGACGAGGGGGCGGGCCACCACGCGGGTGTTGTACTTCGCCTGGAGGGTCTCCTGCCGGCTCAGCTGGCGCGGCCGCTCGGACTCCGGGTAGGGATAGCGGGCCATCCCGTGGTACGGGAGGGGGAGAACGACGTCGGGACTGGAGGAGTTGATGTCCATCTCCTTGCTGAACCCGTCCCCGAGCAGGAGGAAGGTCCGCTCCCGCCCGGGACCGGCCGGGGGAAGGGCCTCGAACGAAAGCGCGATCTCGTCCCCGGGCTTCGACACCACGAAGAGATCGTCGGTGGCTCCCAGCAGGTCGCGGACGTCGCCCTCGTGGGTGTAGCGACCCGGCATCACCTTCCACGGCGAGGCCCATCCCACGCGGGCGTACTCGAACGACAGCGGCCCCTTGCCATCCACGAACCTCTCGGCCGAGAAGCCGCGCTCCGACAGCCGGGCCACCTCGGGCTCGAGGGTCACCGGCTCGCCCACGAGACCCGGGACCCCCTGGCCGACGGCGATCCGGTCCCAGTAGATCCTCATGTTCGTCACGAGGCGCACCCGCGCGGTGAGACCGAGGGCAAGGGGGGCGAGATCCACGATCACCGTCTGGGGGCGACCCACCGGGATCCCCACGTCCGCGACCGCGAGGTCCCATCGGCCCGGGGCGGTCTCCACCTCCAGGCGCGGGGGCTTCAACCCGAGTCCCATCTGCGAGGCCGCCACGTTGTCGCTGGAGAACGCGTAGTCCGTCCAGCCGGTGAGCAGCAGGACCCGGTGGGTTGGGGGCACCTCCGACAGGTCCAGGGTGAGCGCGTGCTCGCCGGCGTACCCTCGGATCCGGTGCAGGGGGAAGCCCTCGACGAAACGGTGGTCCACGGTCCGGGCCGGCTCCGTCGCGTCGGCCCCGGATGCGTCCACGACGCCGGGCACCCGGGGATCCCGGACCGCGACGAGCCGGAACGGCTTGGGGGTGCCGGTCATGCCCTCGTCCGGGTACACCTCGACGTCCACCGGGTGCTCGACCGCCAGCAGGCGCGCACTGTCGAGGTACAGGACCTCCTCGAGCTCGTTGGTGACCCGGAGCTCGTAGCGCCCGTCCCGCGCCCGAAGCTGCTCGGGGGCCACGCGGACGTACTCGACGGGATCGGGATGGCTCCGCACCCCCGGCGCCACCCAGTAGCCCATCTCCCCGGCCCCGAGGAAGTCGGTCACGAAGGCGAACCGCTCCCCGTCCCAGGCGTAGAGATAGGGGCAGGACGAGGGCTTGCGGTCGAGCTCCAGGAGGTGGGTCACGGTCCGGGTCGCCTCGGTCTCCGCCTCCGGGAACGCGGTCTCGGTCTGGACGATCCCCGACACCCAGATCACCCGGACGGTGTCGGGGGCAGGACGTGAGCCGAGTCCGAACACCACGTCTCCCGGGGCCACCATGGGCACCGCGGCCGAGGTCTCGATCTTCTGCTTCAGGCTTCCGGCGCGCAGGGCCACCTTGGCCCCCACCGCGCCCTTGCTGCTCACCCGGCCCTCGAGGTCGACGGCGAACGAGTTGTGGGCGTTCCCCCCCTCGTTCACCCAGAGGCGGGTGCCCTCCGCGGTGCCCACGAGCAGATCGGCGTCGCCGTCGGCGTCGAGGTCGGCCACGGCCAGGGCGGCATCGGCCAGCGAGGCGTCGCGCAGCCCCGGGGGCAGCGCCACGTCGGTGACGTCGCTCCACTCGCTCCCGAGGTTCCGGAAGAGACGAGCCCCCTTCTTCGTGGCCACCAGGAGATCGAGGAGGCCGTCGTTGTCGTAGTCGAAGGACTGGACCGCCTCCGCCTCGCCCGTTCCCGCCGGGCCCGGGGTCACCACGAAGCGCCCCCGTCCGTCGCTCAGGGCCAGGGCGACCGCTCCATCGGCGCCCAGGATCAGATCGGGGTAGAAGTCCTTGTTGATGTCCCCGGCGGCGACGCTGCGATACGGGCCCGACGTCTCGAGCCCCGCCGCCGACGCCACGTCCTCGAAGCTTCCGTCCCGGAGGTTGCGGAAGACGAGCGGCGGCTTCTCCCGGCGCAGGACGACCAGATCGAGATCGCGGCCGTTGTCGAAGTCGGTGGGAACCAGGGCCAGGGGCTCACCCTCGGCCGCGATGCCCGCCTCTTCGGTCACGTCGGCGAACGTCCCGTCGCCGTTGTTCCTCAGCAGCAGGCCGGGCACGACGATGTCGAGGTCTCCGTCGTGGTCGACGTCGGCGAAGGCCGCGGTCGCGGGCAGGCCCTCCGCCGCGGGCAGCGACGCGCTCGCGGTGACGTCCGTGAACCGAGCCTCGCCCTCTCCCTTGAAGAGCGCTGGTCCCGTCGGGCGGATCAGGAGGAGATCCACCACCCCGTCGTTGTCGTAGTCTCCCCCGACCGCCGCGACCGCCGGGCCGGAGACCCCCGAGGTCTCGGTCACGTCCCGGAGGCGACCCCCCTCGTTCTTCAGGAGCCGCAGCCCGCCCCCGGCCTCGATGGCGTCGAGCCGGCCGTCACCGTCGAGGTCGGCCAGGGCCAGGGTCACCCCGGCACCGGGCTGGGCCCGCCCGGGCACCGCGTCCTCCCTCTCGTCGAAGGCCACCTCGGGGGTCGCCGGGTCCACCAGCTCGTCCTCGGCGCCGGTGGAGGCGAGGGCCTCGGCGTACCGCCCCTGCTCCAGGTAGATCTTCCCGAAGCTGGTGTGCGCCGGATTGGCCCGCAGGGCCTGGAAGTGCTTCATGGCCTCCATGGCCTCCTCGCGACGCCCGGCCCGTCCAAGGGCCATCGCCCGGCTGTAGGCGACGGAGGCGTTGACGGGGTCGGCCTGGGCCGCGGTCTCGAGGACGGGCAGGGCCTCGTCGTAGCGGGCCTCGTCCACGAGGAGCTGGCCGAGGACCAGGTTGGCGCCGAAGTCACCGGGGTCCGCCGCCAGGACCTTGCGAAGGTGCGTCTCCGCCACCTCGGGCTCGTCCTCGAGACGGGCGATGAGGGCCAGAAGGTAGTGGAGGTGCGGCGAGTCCGGTTGCTTCGCCAGGGTCTCGGTGGCCGCCTTCTTGGCCGCGGTGAGATCGGGGATGTAGAAGAGGGCCAGGGCTTGGTTCACCTGGGCGAGGGCGAACTCCGGGTCGGCCTCGAGGGCCCGCGCGAAGGCCTCCGCCGCCTCCTTGTGGTTGTACTGCTCCAGGAGGGCCACGCCGAGGTTGTTCTCCCGGTACGCGGCTTCCCGCGCCTCCTCCGGCTCCGGGCTCCGGGCCTGCAGCGCCCAGCCCAGGCCGGCGGTCACCAGCACGAGCGACAGCGCCGTGGTCGTCGTCAGGCGTCGAATCATCACCTCTCCATCGAATCAGGCGGCGTCATCGGCCGCAACTGCCCCTTCACCCAGGTCGCGAGACCCACCGGCGCGCGGTTCCGCCCGAGGGCGTCCCAGCGAACGACCCCACCCGCCCCCGTCCACGGCGAGAGCTCTCTCACCGCGTCGCGGATGCGGGCCCGGTTGAGGCCGGCCCGTTCCACCGCGTCCGCCACGAGTCGCACGGCGTCGTACGACCAGGTCGCGGCGTGGTCGGGTCGCTCTCCCCACTGATTCTCGTACATTCGGGCGAAAGAGTCCCATCGGGGCGAGGGTTGCCACAGGAGGGGGACCACCACCCCCTCCGCCGCGGCCCCCGCCGCACGCTGGAACGCGTTCAGGGCCAGCGGAGCGCCCCCCATGAGCTCTCCCGCATAGCCGCGGCGGCGGAGGGTCTTCACGAGCCGAGCCGCCGGCACCGGCGGAGCGAGCACGACGATGGCACCGGGACTCCCCTCCAGCAGCCGCGCCGCCAGCGGATCCAGGTCTCCCTCGACGGGATCGAACTCGAGGAGCGTCGAGGGGGTCAGTCGCCGGGAGGCGAGGCCGCGTCGCAGCTCGACCAGGGCGGCGTGGGCGTCGTGCTCTGCCGCCGCGGCCACGGCGAAGGGGCCTCCCCTGGAGGCCGCCGCCAGCGCGGTCACCAGTACCGGCATCTGGACCTCGTCCGAGGGGACCAGCGAGAAGATCCAGGGCACGGACGCCATGTGGGCGGTGTCGTCCGTGCTGCCCGAGCTCAGCAGGGTCACCCGCGTCTTCAGGGCCACCTGCTCCGCGAGGTGGGCCGAGGCCCCGTCGATGGCCCCCAGGAGAGCCCAGGCCCCGTCCTCGAAGACCATCCGGGTCACCAGGACCACCCCCGTGCCCCAGGGGTTCTCCGACCAGCCGGGCTGGAGACGGTAGGGGCGGCCCCGGTGGCCTCCGGCGGCGTCGAGGCCCTCCAGGGCCAGTGTCGCCCCCCGCCAGAAGCCGCCCCCCGTGGGGTGGTCGGGGTCGCCGGGACCGAACCACCCCAGGACCACCTCGTCCACGTCCGGCTCGGGCAGCTCCCGCCCCGGCCCCCGGTACTCGAGGGCCTCCTCCCCCGCCCGCTTGTACTCCTCCGGGCGGGCCTGGGCGCGATCGTCGCTCGCCGTCCCCGCCGGGGAACTCAGGAGGACGGCCACCCCGAGGGCCGCGACGAGCCCCGGCCCCCTCACCTCGGGGACGCGCTCGCGCCCGGGCCTCGGCGGCGCGGCCTCAACGGGCGGCCGAGGCCGTGGCCTGCTCCCGGTTCAGCCGGTCGCGGGGCGGGATGTAGCCACCAGGGATCTCCAGGTCCGAGCGGGAGTAGTACCGCCAGCCCCCGTCCTCGTATCTGGCCAGGTAGGTCTCGGCCACGTCGTCGAGGGCCGCGGAGAGCACGATGTCCCCGGTGACGCCCGGCCACGGGTACGGCATGTGAGCGATCACGTCACGGATCTTCGCGCGGTTGAGGCCGGCGACCTGGATGGCCCAGAGAAGCATGTTCATCCCGTCGTAGCCGTGGGCCGCATAGGTCCCAGCCTCCACCCCGAAGCGCTCCCGGTAGGCCTTGCGGAAGCGCTCGAGGCGTGGGCTCTCGCGCCGGGGATTCCAGGGAAAGCCAGCCACCACGCCCTTCGCGTTGTCGCCCGCGATCTCCACGAACTCGTCGGAGACGGTGCGGTCACAGCCGAAGAAGGGCTGGTCCATGCCCATCTCCCGCATCTGGTTCAGGATGTGGGCCCCCTCCACCGCGTCGCCCCAGTGCACGACGGCGTCGGGCTTCGTGGCTTCCACGCGCTCCAGCTCCAGGGAGAAGTCAGTCTGCCCGACCTTGTAGGCCATCTCGATGGGGTTGGGATGGCCCATGCGACGGCTGCTGTCTCGCACCTCGCGTACCCCGAAGCGACCGTAGCGGTTGGACGCCCGGATGATGGCAACCCTCTCGAAACCCAGCTTGCGGTACCAGTAGTCGGCCAGGAGATAGGCCTGCTGGCGGTCGTCGCTGATCACCCGCACCACCCAGGGGATGTTGGTTTCGATGAAGGTGGGGTCGGTGTCTCCGGAGTTGATGATCACGATCTCGGCCTTGAGGGCCACCCGGATGGCGATGTGGCTGTTGGCCCCGTCGATGGTGCCCAGGATGCCCCAGACCCGGTCCTTGTAGGCCATCTTGACGATCTCGTTGCCCGAGGCCCCCCAGAGGCCGTTGTCGTTGCTCACCACCAGCTCGAAGGGGATCTTTCGCTTCAGGTACCCCCCCCGCTCGTTCCACTCCTCCACGGCCAGGCGGGCCCCCTGGAGCATGGGGATGCCCAGGGACTCCTCGTGGCTCTTGCCTCCCGTGGCCACGGAGACCGTCTGCATGATGGGTCCGATGAAGCCGACCTTGACGGTGTCGAGCTCCTCCGGCTCTGGGATCGCCCGGCCTGCCCCGTAGTACTCCATCTGGAGGAGGAAGTTCTCCTTCCAGGGCTTCACTCCCCCGAAGGGCTCCACGTCCACCGACGTCAGGGCGTAGTTGTCGTCCTTCTGCAGGTCGAGGTCGGGGACCCCGTAGGCGCCGGCGGCGTCGATCGTCTTGACCAGCTCCTCGACCTTGGGGTCGTCCAGGGGGATCCAGTCGGGGCCCTCGCTCGCCGCCTCGGCGGCGGCCCCCACCGTGCCCACCGCCAGGAGACCCAGGGACGCCAGAAGCGTGACCATCCGTCGCATGTCTACCTCCCCTTCCCGCCGTCATCGCCGACGGCCATGTCGGCGCCGACGGTCGCCGCCTCTGCCCTCGGGGCCCCGGGCGCCGGGGGGCCGAAGGCATAGAGCGGCCGCTTCTTGAGACCCGGGTAGTAGCCGTCGCCCATGGCCACGGCCAGTCCCTTCCCGGTCCCGATCCACATGTCGTTGCCGTCGAGGTCGGCGGTGATGGTGAAGTCGTGGGTCAGCGACAGGGGCATGTCCACCAGCTCCACCACCTCACCACCCTTGGTGACCTTCGCTCGTCCCCGCCCCGTCTCGGGGTCGCGGGTGTACACCACCCAGGTGTCCCCCGGCCCGTCGGTGATGACCCCCAGGCCCTTGTCGGAGCAGTACAGGGCCTCCCGGCCGCTCCGCGCCCTCAGAAAGTTGTTGAAGTCCGAGGGCATTCCGCCGTCCTGCTCCGCGTAGCCTTTCCAGTGGCGTCCGTCGTAGCGGGTGCCCCCGAAGTAGGTCGAGACCCAGAGCACGCCGTCGACGTAGTCCACGCCGGTGGTGATCACGTGGTTGATGCCGTCGTCGCGGTACAGGTCGATCTCCATCTCGCCGTCGGGGTCGACGTACTCCTTCCAGTGCTCCGTCTCCACGTCGAACTCCAGGACCCCGCTTCCCCAGACCGCCAGGTGCACCTTCCCGTCGGCGTAGTCGACCCCGTAGTTCCAGATCTCCTCCATGGGGGCGTTCTTCTCGGTGAAGATGGCCCACTCCTTGGTGCGGGTGTTGTAGCGCGAGGCCCCGGCGGTGGTGGCGGCCCACACGTTCTCGTGCTCGATGGCGACCCCATAGACCACGTCGTTCACCAGTCCGCTGTTGAGCTGGTGCCAGTGGTCGAAGCGCCCGCCGGAGAGCCGGGCCAGGCCGCCCCCGAAGAGCCCCAGCCAGACGTCCCCGGTGTTGGGGTCCACGTCGATGGCGGTCACCGCCCGCCAGGGCAGCCCGTCCTCCTCCTTCCACGTCTCCACGACCTTGCCCGAGGCCTTGTCAATGAGGGCGAGTCCATCCTCGGTGCCCACCCAGACCCGGGGTCCATCCACCTTGACCGAGTAGATGTGGTCGTTGGGCAGCCCGTCCTTCACGGTGTAGTGCTTCCACTTCGTGTAGACGTAGGGGAGCTCCTGCTCCGCGCCTTCAGGGTCCTGGGTCAGGGCCGGGACCGCGAGAGCGGGCAGCAGGAGCACGGCCAGCGCAATGCGCCTCTTCATCGGACTCTCCTCACTCTCACAGCGTCTTCAGGTACTCGATCAGGTCGTTGAGCTGATCCTTCGTCATGTCGTTGGTCACCCCATGCTGGTCGTAGGGGTTGTGACGGGTCCAGATCTCCTCCAGGGTGGGCGCGATCCCGTTGTGGAGATAGGGTGCCGAGTCGTAGATGTTGTTCAGGTGGGGGACGTCGAATATGGCGTCACGGTCCAGGGGGTGCCGGGTGCCCACGTCGTGCTGGGTCCGGTCGGTGTAGTAGGGCGCGAAGTGACAGTGAACGCAGCGTTGTGTCGGCTGGAGCTCCCGGCCGTCGTTGGCGTAGGCACGCTCGAAGAGCCTCTTGCCCCGCCGCTGGGCCTCGGTGAGCTCGGCCCCGAGGGGGCGGTAGCGGTTGGGCGGCCGGGGGACGGTGACGGTGTAGTCGTTCAGGGCATCGAGCTCACCGGGGGTGAAGGGGTCGCTGCGCGTGAAGAAGACCGCCAGCCGGGCCCCGCATTGGCGGGCGAGGCTCACGTTCGTCCCCTCCCACTTGAAAGGGTCGGTGTCGTAGATCCCCCGCAGGGTACGGTTGTCCACCGGGCTCACCCCGATCCCGTCGGGCTCGATGTCGTAGGTGAGCCCGTCCACGTGGCCATCGGGGTGGCAGGTGTGACACGAGAACTGGCGCTGGAAGGCGATGTTGGCGCTGTGGAAGAGCTGCTCCCCCCAACGGATGTGGGTGATGACGGGGGGCCCGCCCAGGTCGACGCGGGTCGCCGCCGTCCATCCCGCGGTATCGATGACGGTCAGCGAATCGTCCAGTGCGTTCGCGACCCAGGCCGTCCGCCCGTCGGGGGCGAAGGTGACGCCCCGGGGGCTGTTCCGAGTCGGCACGTGGGCAGCCACGAACTCGAGGGACTGCCCGAGGTGGTTGGGCAACAGCTCACGTCGCTGCTCGTCGGTTGTCCCCTGGACCAGGGCCACCAATTTCTCCACGTCGATCACCGCCACCCGGTCGGTACCGGAGCTGGTGACCAGCGCCGTACGGCCATCCGGTGAGAAGGCCACGTCGGCCACGTCGGCGAAGTACTGGTTGGGCTCGTCGAGGAGCAGCTGGTCCACCGTCCCGTTTGCCCAGAGCAGTCCGATCCCGTTGGTGATGGTCCAGCCCTGGATAATCCGGGTCATGGGCACCAGGTTCTTGGTCCGGTTGAGGGTCACGAGGGCGAACTCACCGCTGGGGTGCCAGTCCACACCCATCAGGAGGTTGGTCCCGGGGAGGACGCGCCGGTCCTCGACGCGACCCTCGGTGGCTTCCACCATCGTGACCTCCGACATGGAGGGCTTGCGAAAGCCGACGAAGCGGGAGAGGGCGTTCGTGACCAGAAGGTGCTGTCCGTCGGGAGAGAGAGCCACGGACCAGGGGTCGCGGCTGGCCGGTATCCGACGCTTCTCCTCCCCACTGGCAATGTCGATGACCGAGATGCTGTCACCCGCGGTGTTGGCCACGAAGAGGGTCGCACCCGAGCGGTCGGTGAGCAGCCCGTGGGGCTCGTCTCCGACCTTGATCGTGCGGGTCACCTTCCTGGCCGCCACGTCGATGACGGATACCGAGTCGTCGAGGCGGCTGCTCACGAAGGCGCGGCGTCCGGACGGGTCGAAGGCGACGTCGTGGGCGTGTCCGCCCACGGTGATCTCGGCGACCCTCTGCCGGCTTCCGGCGTCGACCACCACCACCGTTCCCGACGACTCGCAGGCCACGTAGACCTCGGTCCCGTCGGGGGTGAAGGCGAGGTTGACGGGCGTCTTGTACTCCACCTGCAGCGAGGCCCGCACCTTGTGGCGGCGCTCTTCGCCGGGCAGGGACTCGGGGCTGTAGCGCGCCGCCTCCAGGATCTCCTTCGGGATCTCCCCCGTCGTGGAGCCTCCGTTGCGCTCGCTCCCGGCTCCCTCGTGGTCCGCGGCCTCGTTGCCGGCTCTCGACTCCAGCGGATGGGCGATGGCGGCCAGCGCCATGCCGAAGTCGAAGGGCTCGCCGTGGGCCTTCTCGTGACACCGGGCGCAGGTCGCCTCCCCCACCTCCTGGAGACCCGCTTTGCGGGCGGCGAACGGGTCCCGCATCACCGCCTCCGGGCTGTACTCGCTCCCGGCGCCGTGGCAGGACTCGCAGCCCACACCCTCCGTGGGGCTGAAGGACTCCAGTGCGGCGTGCTCCCCGTCTCCGCCGGTGGCGTGGCACCTCAAGCAGGCGGGCGAGGTCTGGGGCGACGACCTCACACCCATCTCCTCGGCGATCTTCGCCGCCGCCGGGCTCGCGAGGGCCGCGTAGGCCCGAGCGTGGGGGCTGAGCCTCCAGAGGCTGTGCTGGTAGCCCATCATGGGCCCGCGGTGACAGACCCCGCATGCGTGGGTCCCGGTCAGGCGCGGGCCGGCGGCCTCCGCTCCCGCCCCCACCTCGGCGATCTTCGGAAGGGTTCCGGAGGCCGGCGGGCCCTCGGGCATCGGATGAGACAGGCGCTCCCAGGCCTCGTCGACGTCGATCTTCGGCCTGTTGTGGACGGCCACGTGGGAGCCCTTCACGTAGTGGCAGACCTCGCAGTCCCTCTTCGTGAACTTGCGCAGGCCGGCCATCATCGCCGCTTCCCGGTCGTCCATGACCATCATGTACTCGCTGCCCGGACCGTGGCATTTCTCGCATTGCACTCCGTCCTCGATGCGGAAACCCTCGACGCGCTCCCAGTCCTCGGCGTCGGCGGCGGTGGCGTGACAGCCCAGGCAGATCGGCGATTGCTCGGGGACGTCGGTGATGCCCGAGAGCCGGGCCATCTCCTTGGCCTCCGGGAGCGCCAGGGA
>Ga0316576_10001040_pt1 | contig 14374 bp, 11 predicted proteins | sample S0NA_FD_203075 | JGI IMG/M metagenome (GOLD analysis project Ga0316576, IMG submission 203075) | Rhizosphere microbial communities from salt marsh grasses in Alabama, United States - S0-2_050615r3r5 | ecosystem: Host-associated > Plants > Roots > Rhizosphere | place: USA: Alabama | collected... | reverse complement strand
GGAGATGAAGGACATCGAGCTCTGGGCCGCCTCGCACCGCATGCTGGAGATCATGGGTGAGCGCGGTTACCAGCAAACAGTGCTCGAGGAGATCGAGCGCGAGCGCGGGGAGCAGCAGGCCGAGCTGGACCGGCGCGAGGCGGATCTCGAGGCGTCGCGGCTGAGCGCGATGGAGATGGAGCGCCAGGTCAACACGCTCAACGAGCACCTCTATGGCCTCGACAACCGGATCAAGCTCGACGAGAACACGATCAAGTTCCACAACCACGAGGCCGCCGAGCTGGAGCAGCGGGCGGAGGAGGCGCTCCAGGAGGTCGAGGAGCTGAGGGCGCAGATGCGCGCCTCGGACGAGGAGCTGGAGGCGAACCACAACGAGGCCGCCCGACTCGCCGAGATGCGCTCCGACCTCGCGGGGCAGGTCGCCGTGCGCGAGGAGATCCTCACCGGGCTGCGCGAGGAGCAGGGCGACGTCCTCGGCGCCGTCGAGCAGGAGCGCGAGACCGTGGCCCTCGCAGAGCAGGCCACGGCGCGGTCCGAGGCCAGCCTGCGCGCGATCGTCCAGCGGCGACGCGAGCTGCAGGAGCGCGGCGATCGTCAGCGCGACGAGCTGAGGCGCGTGCTGGACCGCGTGGCCCAGCTGACCTCATCGCGACAGGAGATCGACGGCGAGCTCGACGGCCTGCGGCTCAGCGTGGAGGAGCTCGGGCAGAAGCGCGGGCAGCTGCGTCAGCGCCTGGAAGATCTCGACGAGGAGGCACGTCGTGGCGAGGCGGAGCTGGAGGTCGTGCACACCGAGCTCCATCGACGGCGCTCGCGATTGACATCACTCAAGGAGATCCACGAGCGCTACGAGGGTTTCAGCCGCGGGACCCGGGCGATCATGAAGAAGCGGGACGGCCGGGGGAAGGACAGCGGGATCCTCGGGCTGGTCGCCGATGTGGTCGACGCTCCGTCACGCTACGAGACGGCGCTCGAGGCGGTGCTCGGGCAGCGTCTGGGGACGGTGATCGTCGAGAACGACCAGATCGGCGTCGACGCGATCACCTACCTCAAGGGGAGCGCCGAGGGGCGCTCGAGCTTCATCGCGCGCTGGGGCGGGCTGCTCGATCGGGCGCCCGTGGGGTTCGTCTGGGAGCCGGACGGCGCCGAGGCGGACGCCGGGGGCGGGCTCCAGCTCTCCGGACCGGGGGTCCACGGGCCGATGCTCGGGCTGATCAACTTCGAGGGGGACTACCGGCACGTGGCGGAGAGCCTCCTCGGCGACGTGGTGGTGGTCGACAGCCTGGAGCGCGCTCTCGACGTTTGGGATCGGGTCGAGCGCAGGACCCTGGTGACCCTCGACGGAGAGATCCTGGAGCCCGACGGCACGGTGACCGGTGGGTCCCTCGACGCCGAGCTCTCCGGCGTGCTGCGTCAGAAGCGCGAGATCAAGGAGCTGACCGAGATCATCGCCGAGCTGGAGCAGCAGTACGACCAGGTGCTGAAGGCCCACGTCGCGGTGAAGACCGAGATGGCCGGCCTGAAGCAGGTGCTGGAGGAGGTGACCCGGGACGGCCACCAGGGTGACAAGGACATCCTGACTCGCGAAAAGGACCTGAGCCGTATCGCCTCCGAGGTCGACGCGCTCGAGGCCCGGCGGCACGAGGTCGAGCAGGAGTCGGACCGCGTGCGGCGGCTCCTCGACGAGCTGGATCTGCAGGAGGAGCAGCTCCGGGGGGAGGTCTCCCAGGCCGCGGACCAGAAGCAGCTGTGCGGCGACGTGATCTACCTGCTCGGACGCGAGGGCCAGCGGCTCTCGCGCCTGGTGGAGGGCGCGGCGCAGGGGGTCACCGACCTGCGCGTTGACCTGGCCCAGGCCGACGGAAGCTGGCGCGCCGTGCTGGACAACATCCAGCGCATCGAGGAGCTGCGCGCCGACAAGGTCGAGCGCATCGGGCGCCTGGAGGAGAGCAGCGCCGAGGGGCGGCGGCGGGCCGCTGAGCTTCGGGAGCAGGTCGCGCGGCTCGAAGAGGAGCTGCGACGCCTGATCACCGAACGCGCCGACTGCCAGACGGGCCTGGAGCAGGGGCGGGCCGAGTACGAGGCGCGCCTCTCCGAGGTGGGCGAGCTCGAGGGCGCCCTGAAGCGCGTGCGCGCCGAGGTGGGCGAGCTGGGCGTCAGGGCGGGCAAGCTACAGATCAAGCTCAGCGAGCTCTCGATGAACCTGTCGCATCTCGAGGAGCAGATCTGGGAGCGCTACCGGGAGCAGCTGCGACGGGCGGCGGGGGACTACCACCTGCGGCGGCCGGTGAGCGAGGAGGAGCTGGACCGGCTCAAGCGGCTGCGTGAGCTCATCGAGCGCATGGGCGAGATCAACCTGACCGCCATCGAGGAGTACGACGAGCTCAACGAGCGGCACGAGTTCCTCTCGACCCACAAGCAGGACCTCGAGGGCGCGCTGGGTCAGCTCCAGCGGGCGATCCAGAAGATCAACCGCACCTCGCGCAAGCGGTTCCGCGAGACCTTCGAGCTGGTCAACGCCAAGTTCCAGGAGGTGTTCCCGCGGCTGTTCAAGGGCGGACGGGCGCGCCTGGTGCTCACCAACGAGGAGAACCTGCTGGAGTCAGGGGTGGAGATCATCGCTCAGCCGCCGGGCAAGAAGCTGCAGTCCATCGAGCTGCTCTCCGGCGGCGAGAAGGCGCTCACCGCGGTGAGCCTGATCTTCTCGATGTTCCTGGTCAAGCCCACGCCCTTCTGCCTGCTCGACGAGGTGGACGCGCCGCTGGACGAGGCCAACGTCGGTCGCTTCAACCAGATCGTGCGGGAGACCGCCGAGATCTCCCAGTTCATCCTGATCACGCACAACCGCCGCACGATGGAGATCGTGGACCGCCTCTACGGCGTGACCATGGAGGAGCCCGGCGTCTCCAAGCTCGTCGCGGTCTCCCTCTCCGACACCGACATCGCTGCCTGAGGCTATCGCGGGCGCCAGCGCGTCCCCTGGGGCGTGTCCTCGATGATCACCCCGCGGGCCTCGATCTCGGCGCGCAGCCGGTCCGCGGTCTCGTAGTCCCGCGCCTCCCGCGCGGCGTCGCGCCGGCGGATCAGCTCGTCGATCCCGTCGTCAAGGGCCGTGTGATCGACCGGGGGCAGCACCCCGAGCACCGAGTCCGCGTGGTCCAGCGCGGCGAGGTAGACCTCGGCGTCGCGGAGGCCCACCTGGCCCCGGGCCAGGCGGCGATTGACGCGGCGGACGAAGTGGAACAGGGCGGCCACCGCCGCCGATATGTTCAGGTCGTCGAACAGGGCGTCCCTGAAGCTGGCCTCGAGCTCGCCGGCCACCACCGCGCTGTCGTGGACCTCGCCGCCCTGGACGCGGCGCAGGTTGCGCACGCACTCCTCGAGCCGGTTCAACGAGCCCGCCGCTGCGTCCAGCGCCTCGCGGGAGAAGTGCAGCGGCTGGCGGTAGTGCTGGCCCAGGAGCAGCAGGCGGATCTGCCGGCCGTTGTAGCCCTGCTCGATCAGGTCGCGCACGGTGACCGAGTTGCCCGCGGAGCGTGACATCTTGCGCCCGTCCACCATCACCAGCCCGCTGTGGATCCAGTAGCTCGCAGGCGGCTTGCCGGTGAGGGACTGGCAGATGGCGATCTCGTTCTCGTGGTGCGGGAAGATCAAGTCCGCGCCGCCGACGTGGATGTCGGACTGCTCGCCGAGCAGGGACATCGCCATCGCCGCGCACTCGATGTGCCAGCCCGGCCGCACGTTGCCCCACTCGGTCTTGTACGACACGCCGCGCTTGATCTCGGCCAGGGTGGAGCGCTTGAGCAGCGTGAAGTCCCGGGGGTCATCCTTCTCGTAGCTGTCCAAATCCACCGTTGCGCCCAGGTGGATCTTGTCCACGTCGATCCCCGAGAGCTTGCCGTAGCGCTCGAACTTGTTGATGTTGAAGTAGACAGACTTGAGCTTCTCGTAGGCCACGCCGCTCTGCACCAGCCTGCCGGTGAGGTTGACCATCTCGTCGGCGTACTCGGAGGCCTTGGGGTAGTGGTCGGCGGGCTTGACGCCGAGGGCCTCGATGTCCTCCATGAACTCCTGAGTCACCCTGGCCGTGAGCTCGGCCAGGGGGACGGCGGCCTTCTCGGCGGACTGGAGCGTGCGATCGTCGAGGTCGGTGATGTTCATCGCGTGCTTGACCGGGTAACCGGCGAGCTCCACGGTGCGGCGCACCAGGTCGGCGACGACGATCCGGCGATAGAGGCCTAGGTGGGGCAGGGCATGCACCGTCGGCCCGCAGGTGTACATCGTCACCTGCTCGCCCAGGGGGTGGAAGACCTCCGCGCGCCGCGTGAAGGTGTTGAGCAGCTTCAGCTTGCTCTCCGGCTCCACGTCCGCCACCACCTGGAACAGGGCAGTGGAGAGGTATCGCTCCCCGCCGTCGGGCAGGATGACCACCATCACGCCGCCCTCGAGACCGCGGGCCTGCTCCGCGGCGACGTGCGCCGCCGCGCCCGAGCTCATGCCGACCAGCAGACCCTCCTCCCGCGCGATGCGGCGCGCCATCTCGTAGGCCGCGTCGTCGTCGACGTTGACCTTGGTGGTGACCGCCCGTTTGTCATAGATGCCGGGCTGGTAGGCCTCCTTCAGGTTCTTCAGCCCCTGGATCCGGTGGCCCAGGTGGGGCTCCACGGCGATGATCTGGATCTTTGGGTCGTGCTCGCGCAGGCGGCGGGAGTTGCCGATCACCGTGCCGGTGGTGCCCAGGCTGGCGACGAAGTGAGTGATCTTTCCCTCGGTCTGACGCAGGATCTCGAGCGCCGTGCCGTCGTAGTGGGCCAGGATGTTGGCCTCGTTGTTGTACTGGTCGGTGAGGTGGTAGCGGTCCGGCTCCTCGGCGGCGAGGGCGTAGGCCCGTTCGATGGCGCCGTCCGTGCCGAGCTCTGCCGGGGTGAGCAGGAACTCGGCGCCCAGGGCGGCGAGGATCTTGCGCCGCTCGAGGCTGACCCCCTCCGACATGGCGAGCAGACAGCGGTATCCCTTGACCGCGGCGACCATGGCCAGGCCGATCCCTGTGTTCCCGCTGGTTGCCTCGAGGATGGTCTTTGTTCCTGTGCGCCCGGCCACCCCACCGGACTGCCCCGGCGTGAGCTCGCCGCGGCGCTCGGCGGCCTCGATCATCGACAGCGCGATGCGGTCCTTGATCGATCCGCCGGGGTTGAAGCTCTCCAGCTTGGCCAGGAGCCGGACCTTCGGGTTGGGGTTGATGCGGTCCAGCGGCACGAGGGGCGTGTCGCCCACGAGCCTCAGCAGAGCAGGCCGACCGGCGCGGGTCGCCTCGATCAGGTCGTTTGTCGAGAGGGAGTCGGCCACTGTTGTCTCCTGGAGATCCTGTTGGTGTTCAACGGACTTCTACGGAAAGACGCCTGGGTTGTCAAACACCCGGACCTAGCCTGCGCGCAGCAGGCGGAGCTGGGCCAGGCGGCGCATCAGGACCTGGAGCGCGTCCTGGGGCGTGGCCCCGAGCACCGGGATGCCGAGCTTCTCGATCGACTGCTGTACGGCCCGGCGCTGGCGCTGGGCGCGCAACGAGTAGATGTTCTGGATGCGGCGGGCGTGGTCGTCGACTCCGGGCGGCATGAAGGCCGGGGCGAACGGGGCGATCACCGTGACGCTGTGTCCGCGCCTCCGGGCGAGCCTGAGCGCGTCGAGCACCGCGGGCAGCTCCTCCATCTCCTCGAGGTCGGTGATCAGCACGATGAACTGGGAGCTGCGGCTCGCCGTCGCCTTGGCCAGGGCCGCGGCCATCCCGCGCTCCTTGCCGGCGAGGAAGGAGTGCTGACGGTAGGGGACCTCCAGGCCGCAGAGACGACAGAAGCGGCGCAGCTGCGCGGCGAAGGGGCTGCTCGCCTGGGCTTGCCAGCGCCAGGACGAGGTGGCCCGGCTCCTGCGCGCCAGCACCCGGGCCACCGCGCGATCCATGGCCTCGACGCTGTACAGCTCGCCCCGTGGCCCGATGGCCAGGTCGGCCCACACCGGGTCGTCACGTGCCGGGGGCCGCCCCCGGCGGGCGACGCTCACGCCCTCCTGGTAGCTCAGGTACTCGGCCACCGCCGCGAACAGCTCGGGCTCCGTCAGATCGGTCAGGTCCTCGTCAACGATGGCGTGCAGCTCCATCAGGCGATCGATGATGCGGTAGAGCTGGGGGTTGCCGTCGCTGGGTTTGACCTGGCTGTACAGACGATGGTCGAAGGTGATCAGCCCGACGCGGTCCCCGGCTTCGAGCGCCATCCGGGCGAAACCGGCGCAGAGGGAGAGGCCGTAGTCCAGCTTCGAGCTGCCGGGGCGCTCGGCGCGCATCGTCGAGGAGATGTCGAGGAGCAGCCAGTGGTTCACCACGATCTCGCTCTCGAACTCGCGCACCATCAGCTTGCGCATCCGGGCCGTCGCCTTCCAGGCGATCCGCTTGAACGGGTCACCGGGGATGTGCTCCCGGATCTCCCTCAGGTCCGAGCCCAGCCCCACCTGGCGCACGGTCCGTTGCCCGGCCCGCTCGTGTAGCGCGCCGGTGCGCGGCCGGAAGGGGATCGGTGAACGGCCCAGGCCGAGCTGGGGGAAGACCTTGATGTCCATCAGGTTGGGGTAGTAGACATGGAGCGCGAACAGGCCGAAGCGGTCGGTGATCTCCAGGGCGATGCCGTGGAAGAACCAGTAGCCCGCCGCCCTGGGCGTCGCGCCGGTACGCAGCCGGACCTCGCGACGGGGGGGCAGGGTGCTGGAGAGCACGGGCCGGGCGAGCTGAATGGCGCTGGAGCAGAGCAGCCGCATCCTGGACAGGTGGAGCCGAAACGGGGAGTGGTTGCGAAACAACAGGTGCAGCGTCAGGGGGCGGTCGGCGAGCAGCGCGCCCCCGCTCGTCCCGCTCGCCGGGACCCACCAGGCGAACTCGAGGTAGCGTCGCTTGAGCAACACACTGGTCGGGATGAAGATCAGGTAGAGCACGAGCGTCGCGCTGAGGGCCAGGGTGCCCAGGGCGACGAGGGGCCAGGCGCCGATCACCGCGCCGCAGACCACGAAGGCGGCGGCGACCCCGACGAGCAGCAGGCCGCTCTTGGTCAACGAGGGGTTCATCGGCGGTGTTGGTAGCGGATCTTTTCGAGCGCCTCCTTGACCACCTCGTCGGTGTGGACCCCCTCGAGCTCGGCCTCCGGCGCGAGCAGGATGCGGTGGGCCAGGACCAGGGGCGCGAGGGCCTTGATGTCGTCGGGAAGAACGTAGGCCCGGCCGCGGATCAGGGCGCGGGCCTTGGCGGCGTGGAGCAGCATCAGCGAGGCGCGCGGGGAGACGCCGAGGTAGACCCGGCGGTGCTCCCGCGTGAAGCGGGCGAGGCCGATGATGTACTGCAGGAGCTCCTCGTCCACGTGCACCAGCTCGGCCAGGGCCTGCATCTCGAGGATCCGCTCCGGGCCCAGCACCGCGGCGAGCTCGAAGCGTGGCCGGTTGTAGGTCAGCAGGATGCGCTTCTCGTCCGCCGCCTCGGGGTAGCGGACGGTGAGCTTGAGCAGGAAGCGGTCCACCTGGGCCTCGGGCAGGGGGTAGGTCCCCTCGTGCTCGATGGGGTTCTGGGTGGCGAGGACCATGAACGGCGGCGCGAGGGGGCGGGTGTTCCCCTCGATGGTCACCTGGCTCTCCTGCATCGCCTCGAGCAGGGCGCTCTGCGTCTTGGCGGGAGCGCGGTTGATCTCGTCCGCGAGGATGACGTTGGCGAAGATCGGCCCCTCACGCAGCACGAAGGTGTTGTTGCGCATGTCGAGGATGAACGTCCCCGTGATGTCGGAGGGCAGCAGGTCCGGGGTGAACTGGATCCGGCGGAACCCGCAGCCCAGGGTGCGGGAGAAGGCCTTGACCAGGGTTGTCTTGGCCACGCCGGGCACTCCCTCGAGGAGCACGTGCCCCCGGGCGAGGAGGGCAGTGAGCAGCATCTCCGGGATGTCCGGCGGTCCGATGAAGGCGCGCGAAACCTGCTCCCACACCGCCGAGCAATCGGTGGCGACCTGCTTGAGGCTCTGTTCGTCGATCTGAGCGCTAGCCATGAGTCCTGTTCCGGGAAGATACCTCAGGCAGTGGATCCCTGCCCAGCAGCTTCAGCAAGCGGCGGCTGTGGTCGTACATCGTGGCCAGGTCTCCGCGGCGGATCGCGGCGAGAGATGCGATCCCGCCCAGGCTCACGGTCTGGGACACGTTCTTCATCGACGCCAGGAGCCGGGAGCAAACCCGCGCGGCCTCGTCGCCCGCGCGCTCGCGTACGCGGTGGACCACCCACTTGGGGTGGATCGTGAATACGGGCCCCGGGGCCTCCAGGACGTCGGTCAGGAGCTCCTCGATCTCCTCGCGCAGGACCGCCGCGCCGAACGCCGCGCTCTGGCGCTGCTGCTCCGCCGCGAACAGGCTCCGCTGGTCCGGCGTCGCTACCCGCCCCTCGGGCCTGAGCCAGTGTCCCGAGAGCTCACGTCGGGGCAGCGGCAGCAGGAGGCCGAGGACGACCAGGCCGAGGAAGCCGGAGACGACGCCGAGGGCGCGAAACGCCGGCTGGGTCGGGGCGAAGTCGTTGAGACGGCCGAGGAACTTGCTGTAGTCCGCGAGGAACTTCTGCACGCCCCCCGACGGCGCGCGGCTTCCCTTGCCGGGCTGTCCGCGCGTGCGGAAGTGCCGGGTCACCACGAAGATCCGGTCGTCCTCCAGCCGGGGCCGCAGGTAGTGCAGGACGTTGCGGGCCAGGGTCGCGTTTCCCTCGAAACGGAGCATGGCGTTGATCAGCACGCTGGGATCGGCGAGCGCCACGAAGCGGCCCTCGCCGAGCTTGCCGGCGACGAGCAGCTGTTGATCGGGGCTGAACCCGACGAGGGTGGGAAAGTCCGAGCGGAAGAACGCCGGGTGGTTGCTGATCACGTCCGTGACACCTTCGCCGAGCGCGTGGGTCGCCGGCCCGGCCCGGGCGATGGGCAGGTTGGGGTTGGCGTTGTGCAGGGGGGCGCCGGTGACCTGGCGCCCGGCGAGGCGTCGGATGCCGAGGGCGCCGAGGAGCGGGTCGGAGCGGCCGAAGTCGTCAGCGATGAGCAGCCTTCCGCCTCCGGAGAGGAAGGAGACGAAGTCGCGCGGGTTGAGCTCCACCGTGGGGTAGAGCACCAGCAGCGTCGCCTGGGCGGGGAGGTGGCTCCAGTCGATCTCCTCCAGGAGCTCCAGTCGGAGCTGCATCCCCGCCGCCAGGTGGGCGAGCTCCGCGCAGCCGTTCCATTCGGGGTTGTCGGGCAGGTAGTCGGTCTCGTCGGCTTCCGCCGCCCGGGGCAGGAGCAGCAGGGCGAGCAGGGCGGGCGTCAGCGTCCGGCGACGGTGCATCCCGTGCCTCACATCTCGCGCCGCAGCTGCGCGGATGCCTGCCGCGCCAGCCCCATGCCGCGGCCGAGGTTGGCCTCGGTGCCCATCGTGATCACGGCGATGTAGCCCTCGTCGACCTGCTCGATGATCACCTGCTGATCGTCGAACCGGAGCAGTATCTCCTCGGGCGCCCCCAGACCTGTGCGTCCCAGGGCCTTGCTGATCAGGTTGAAGACGATGCCCCAGTGGGCGCCGACAAGGCGGATCTCCATGTCGCTGGACTGTACGAAGGACCCCACCTCCTCGCCCTCCCAGTCAATGAAGATCGCGCCGCGGGCGCCGGGGAGCGCGCGGACCACGCGCTCCAGGATGTCCGCGAAGGGCGAGGCGCTCATCGTCGCTCGCTCCGCAACGGGTAGGGCATCAGCTTGACCCCTGCGCGTCGCTCGAGGCCCGCGGCCCAGCGCTCGAAGGCCAGGCTCTTGGCCTGCTCGTACGTCTTGTCGCGCAGCTCGGCCTCGGCCTGCTCGAGCGTGACGTTGCGGGCGGGGATGCGCTCGACGAGGTAGATCACGTGGTAGCCGAAGGACGTGGCGACCACCGGGCTGACGTCGCCGGGCTTCTTCAGCGCGAAGGCGGCGTCGGCGAACTCCGGCACCGTGAGCCCCCGCCTGGGAGTGTTCAGGGTCTCGACCTTGATCGGCAGCCCGTCTCGCTCCTGCTCGGGGAGCAGGTCGGGGAGCTGCCGGAACTCGTCGGGGCTGAGCCGGCCAGAGGCGGCGATCTGGCGCAGGTGCCGCGCCGCGCGCAAGGCGTGCCGGTGTCGCCCCTCGTCCTCCCCGGGGCGGACCAGGACGAGCACGTGCGAGACGCGGACCAGCTCCGGCCGCTGGAAGTGGATCCGGTTGAGGTTGTAGGCCTTCTCGAGCAGGTCGCGGGGGATGTCGGCCTTGGAGAAGCCCTCGCCGAACCGGGCGACCAGCCGGTTGGCCATGGCCCGGCGCTGCATCCGGCTCACCGAGGGATGGCTGGCCAGGCCGCGCCGCGCGGCCTCCTGGGCCAGGAGCTCCTCCCGAACCAGAGCCTGCAGCGCCGCCCGTCGGCCCTCGCCGCCTCGCATCTGCTCGACGAGCTGCTGGCGGAGGATCGGCGCCCCGTTGACCCGCGCCACCACCTCCTCCGCCGCGGCGGTCGCCGCGGTCAGGTTTGTCCCTCGCGCCTGCGAGACGTCGGTGGGCTCTCCGCCGCAGGCGGCCAGCACGACCAGCGCGACCACGGCGACGCGGCGGGCAGGCATCGTCTCTGGCGTCGGACCGGGCATCAGTGACGGTCGATCAGCGCCAGGCGGGCCAGCTCGGCGCCGACCCGGATCACGGCGAACCCGATGAACATGAGCAGGATCGCCGACACGTAGTCCCGGCGGGTCAGGAAGCGGACGCACTCGTAGAAGAAGACCAGGCTCCCCAGCATCAGGACAAATGCGAGCGCCTCGAAGAAGTACTTGCGCACGGGGTGAGTATAGCTCGAGTCCGGGCCGACGGTCACGTGGACGGTCACCAGTGGACCATGACGAGGAGGGCCATCAGGAGCAGCGCGGCCACGACGTAGACGTAGAACCCGCCGCGGACCCCGCGCCGGAAGACCTCGCGTCGGAGCCGCTGGATCTCGTAGCGCACCTGCGGGTCACCGCGGATGTGGGCCTTCAGCGGCGCGAGGAAGTAGGTGTTGAACAGCCCGAGCCAGAGCAGCAGGAGCAGCAGGCCGAACAGCGCGAGGGCCTCGCTCAGCCGCCCGGGGAAGTTGCGCGCGAGGTCGGCCTGCACACCGGGGTGGAGGTAGAGCGTGAACACGAGCACCGCGGGGAACACCCCGGCGAGGAGCGCGAGCCCGCGGTAGAGGCGAATGCGGCGGCGCCACTTGGCCGTGTACGGGAACTCCTCCAGGTCGCGGCTGGGCTCCTCCTCCGCCGCCGCGCTCCCGGAGCGCAGCAGGCCGAGGAGCAGCGGAGTGGCGAGGAGGTAGGCGAGCAGGCTGGCCGCGACCAGGACGAAGGTCCAGGGCGTGTAGATGTTTGCGCCCACCAGCGACGGCGCGGCGACCGCGGGGGCGAGGAGGGCGACGGGGTAGACCACGAGCAGCAGGATTCCGTGCCGCAGCCAGGTCCCGAGCAGGAGGCACAGCGGCCCCGAGACGAGGAGCCCGCCGATCCCGACGCCGACGACCCGCTGCTCGAGGTGGATCGCCGGCAGCAGCAGGAAGCTGGTCCAGATGTTGAGACCGAGCACCAGGATCGCCAGGTCCCAGATGGTCCGCTCCCGCAGCGGGACCGGGGCGAGAGCGGCGTCACTCCCAGTGGTTTGCGGCCAGCGCATCCTTGAACATCGAGACGAGCGTCTCGTCGTCGTGTATCCGTCGGCCGATCTCGACCGCCAGCCGCATCGCGGCCTCGAGCCGCAAACGCAGCAGGCTCTCGTGAGCCCGGGCGAGGGCGTCCGCGAGCTCGTCGGGCCCTTCCTTCGCCACGGTCTCGCCGTCGAGGATCTCCGCGGCGATGGATCCGTCGTTGAACTGACCGGCCTGGTCGTCGTGGCCTGTCGCGGCGATCACGTACCCGCCGTCGTGCCGCTTGAGCAAGTTGATGCTGCCGACCAGCGGCAGGGGGGGCGGGGTGAAGCTGATCTGCTCCGGCAAGTTTGTTCTGATCTCTTCGGCCTCTTTCCGGTAGTCCATGAGAGGAACTCTAAGGGATGGCGGGGGCCTCGTCAAAGCGGCGCGCCGTGGATTCGGCTATACTCCAGCATCATGGTAGAGCATCTCGTTGTCGCCATCGACGGGCCCGCCGGATCGGGCAAGTCCACCGTTGCGCGACGCGTCGCCGACGCGCTGGGCTGCACGTTGCTGGACACCGGAGCGATCTATCGCTCGCTGGCCCTGGTCGCCCGCGAGCGTGACGTCTCCTGGGGAGACGCCCCGGCGCTGGCCGCCCTGGCGGCGGCCCTGCAGATCCGGTTCGCCCGGGACGGCGAGACCAACCGCGTGCTGGTCGACGGCCGCGACAGGACGGCGGAGATCCGCACCCCCGAGATCTCGCTGGGGGCCTCGAGGGTCAGCGCGCAGCCCGAGGTGCGGCAGGCGCTGCTCGGGCTGCAGCGCTCGGTGAGCCTGCACGGGCCGCTCGTCGCCGAGGGCCGCGACATGGGCACGGTGGTCTTCCCTGACGCGCGGGTCAAGGTGTTCCTGGTCGCCTCGGCCGAGGTGCGGGCCCGGCGGCGCCACGTCGAGCTCGCGGCGGCCGGGCGCGAGGTCTCGCTGGAGCAGGTCCTCGACGAGCAGAACGCACGGGACGCGGCGGACGCCGGCCGCGCCGTGGCCCCGCTCCGCGCCGCGCAGGACGCCCGGACCATCGACACCTCGACGATGACCATCGACCAGGTGGTGGACGAGGTGCTCCGGATGGTCGAGCAGGAGCGGGGGAGCGGCGGGGGATGATCGATATCGAGGTGGCTGCGGGCGCGGGCTTCTGCTCTGGCGTCCAGCGGGCGGTGAAGCTGGCCGAGCGGGCGGCCAGGACGCACGGCCGGGTCGTCAGTCTCGGGCCGCTGATCCACAACCAGGACGAGGTCGAGCGCCTGCGCGGGCTCGGCATCGAGCCGGTCGAGGGGGCGGTGCCGTCGGGTCAGGTCGTCATCGTCCGCTCCCACGGCGTGCCTGTCGAGCAGCTCGAGGAGCTCGTCGCCCGCGGGCCGGTCGAGGACGCCACCTGCCCCCACGTCCGGGCCTGCCAGCAGCGCGCGGAGCGCATGGCGGCCCAGGGCTACGTCGTGCTGGTCGTCGGGGACCCGGACCATCCGGAGACGGACTCCATCGTCAGTCACGCCATGCGCGGCGGCGCGGACAGGGCCACGGTGCTGGTCGCGGACGGGCCCGCCCGGCTCGCGGCTCTCCACGGAAGCGGGGTGGGCCGCAAGGTGGCGGTGCTGGCCCAGACCACCCAGAGCCTGGCGGCGCTCGCCGCGGTGGTCGAGGCGTGCCTCGAGCGGTCCAACGAGGTGCGCGTGTTCAACACGATCTGCGACGCCACGGCTCGACGGCAGCACGAGGCCCGGGAGATGGCGCGGCGTGCGGACTTGCTCCTCGTCGTCGGCGGCAGGCACAGCGCGAACACACGGCGGCTCGTCGAGATCTGCAGCCGGGAACAACCCAACACCCGGTGGATCGAGGGCGCCGGCGAGCTGCGTGTCGAGTGGCTCGAGGGCTGCCAGCGGGTGGCGGTCACCGCCGGGGCCTCGACGCCGCGCCGGGCAGTGGACAAGGTGGCGGCACGGCTTGAAGAGCTGGGCCGAAGCGTGGATCATGAAGCATCGGAAAGGCGGGCAGGACCATGAGCTCATCCCTGTACGAGAAGTACGGTCGCGCGTTCCCGGCGGGCACGGTGCTGTTTCGCGAAGGTGACGACGGAAACGAGATGTACGTCATCCAGGGAGGGAAGGTGAAGATTACCCGGAGCGTGGGGGCCCAGGAGGCCCTGCTCGCGATCCTCCCCGAGGGCGAGTTCTTCGGCGAGATGTCCATCATCAACGACCAGCCGCGTTCGGCGACGGCGACCGTCCTCGAGGACGCCCACCTGCTGGTGCTGGACCGCCACACCTTCGAGGCGATGATCCGCGGGAACGCGGAGATCGCCGTGCGGATGATCAAGAAGCTCGCCGATCGCCTGGAGCAGGCGAACGCTCAGATCGAGCTCCTGCTGCACCGCGACCCCAACCACCGGGTCGTGCAGTACCTGCGGCACGAGTCCCGGCGCATCGGCATGCCCAGCCAGGCGGGCACGCGGATCCCGATCACGGCGCGGGGGCTCGCGGAGCGCGTCGGGCTGACCCTCGACGAGGTCGAGGAGGTGCTGGCCAAGCTCGAGCAGGCGCGTCTGGTGCTGCGCAGCGAGGAGCGTGGGTTCGAGCTGCCCGAGGTGGGCAAGCTCCAGGACTTCCTCGAGTTCCTGGAGCTGAAGGAGCGCTTCGGGTCGTTT
>Ga0316576_10001039_pt1 | contig 14382 bp, 8 predicted proteins | sample S0NA_FD_203075 | JGI IMG/M metagenome (GOLD analysis project Ga0316576, IMG submission 203075) | Rhizosphere microbial communities from salt marsh grasses in Alabama, United States - S0-2_050615r3r5 | ecosystem: Host-associated > Plants > Roots > Rhizosphere | place: USA: Alabama | collected... | reverse complement strand
CCATCCCGGGCCGTGAGGTCAATCGCTGCTGATCTCCTCCTTCAGCAGACAGCAGGCAATCTTGTACCGTGGTCTGCCCTCCCGGTCGTAGGCGATGTTGCCCGGCTGGATGATCCTGTTCATGACGCACCCTTCGGGAATGGAGAGCTTGAAAAGGTCATCTTCGTTGATGGGCGGCATCTGTTTCAGGACATTGTCCTCGAAAAAAAGAGCGTGCATGGGAAAATCCTCGCACAGCGGGCACCGGTACACACGGCCGTTGGGAAAGACGAAATAGTTGTCCGCCACGATGCCGGCGCAGGCAAAGGTCTCCCCGGGATCCAGGTACACCTTGGGATAGGTGACCGTGATGCCTCCGTCCGCAATCCTCTGGGCAACATCCGGAATGATGTCCAGCCAGTGGCGGTCGTCGACCTGCCTTATAGCGTCCTCACCAACCGGCCCCCCGAAAGCCGAGGACTTTCCGCGCAGCCCGATCACCTGAATGAAAAAACGGTCGACGGCCAGCTCCTTTAAAAACGGCACCATCCCCTGCAGGCCGTCCAGGTTGCCGCTGCTGACCGTATAAATGAGGCTGGTGGCGAAGCCCCTTCTGCGGGCGGCCCTGATGCCGGCCACACAGGTATCGAACGACCCTTCGCCCCGCAGGCGGTCGTTCACTTCCGCGGTAGGCCCGTCCAGGCTGAAACTGAAAAAATCCACCTCCCCGGGGTCGACTCTGTCGAGGATGTCGTTGAAGAGGTAACCGTTCGTGTCGATGGTAACGGACGCGCAGCCGCTGTCTCTGGCCGTTCTGACAATCTCGGGAAGTTCCGGGTGCAGCGTGGGCTCCCCCCCTAGAAGGACCAGGTTCGATGCGGTGCTATCGGCGGAAAGCGCCTGTATCCATCTGGAAACCGTCGCCAGCGGCAGCCTGCGTTCGCCGTGTTCTTTCCTGTTGATATAACAATGCCTGCACTTCAGGTTGCATCTGGTGAGAATGTGAAAAAAAATGTTCTTGGATTCTTTGGAAAAAGAAACGGTCCTTTTCATCTGAATTTTTCTATGGGCCTGCTGATAGCCTTCTTGGCTTTGATGAGTTCCTCGTTGGTCAGACGAAGGCGGGCGGTCATGTATTCGGCAAATATCCGGTAGAGCAACAGCAGAAAATCAAGCTTTTCGTCCTTGTCCCCGTCGGAGGCGAGGCGGTCGTGAGCCGAGGTGTCCACCGCCAGACATACGGTTTTGCCCATGGCATACACGGAGGCGGACCGGCTCTGTTCGTCGATAATCCGCATTTCGCCAAAAATCTCGCCTTGTCTCTCGATGGTCCCGATGGTGACGCCCTCCTTGGTGACCTGAATCTTGCCCGAAAGCAGAAAATAGAGCCAGGGATCGTAGTCCCCTTCGATAATGATGGGTTCTCCGTCTTCATACTGTCTTATTTTGCTCAATCGAAGCAGTTTGCTCAGATTTTTGGTTTCGAAGTTCCGCAAAGCGGAAATAGTCAAAAGCTTTTGAATATTCTCGATGTTTTGCTTGAGATATTTAGACTCAATCATGCGCCCCTCCACATTGGGAAAATGTGAAACGTCCGATTTAAGATGCTGATATTTTATGTCTTAATCTAAAAAAGCGCAAGGAAATTCTTCTAAATCGATGGATCAGAAAGCCTCCAGGCAATCTTTGGTGATGCTTTCGTCGAACGTCACCGGGTAGCAGCCGTCGAAGCAGGCCTTGCAAAAACAGTTCTCCGGCGAATCGACGCCGGTGGAGGACAGCAGGCCCTCGAGGCTGAGATAACTGAGGGAATCCAAACCGAGAATTTTGGTGAGTTCCGGAAGATCGTAATTGGCGGCGATCAATTCTCCCCGCGTTGAAAAATCGATGCCGTAATGGCATGGGAAGCGGTGCGGCGGCCCGCTTACCCGCATGTGCACCTTCTTCACGCCGAGTTCCCTCAGCGTCCTGACCCTGGTTTTGACCGTTGTTCCCCTGATGATGGAGTCTTCGATAATCACGATATCCTTGCCTCGAAGAAGCTCCTTGACGGGGTTCAGTTTGATCCTCACGCCGAAATCGCGCATGCTCTGGGTCGGCTGAATAAAGGTACGGCCGACATAATGGTTGCGGATCATACCTATTTCAAACGGCAGGCCGGATTCCTCGGCATATCCGAGGGCGGCATAGGTGCCCGAATCCGGAAAAGGCATCACCAGATCCGCTTCCACGTGCGACTCCTGCGCCAGACGGCGCCCGTGCGCCTTTCTTATCTGGTATACGTTTTTCCCGAAAAACGTGCTGTCCGGCCGGGCAAAATAGATAAACTCGAAAATGCAAAAGGAACGTTTCGCGGGCGCATTCACGTGCAGGCTTCTGATCTTGTCGCCGTGGATAATGACGATCTCGCCGGGGTCGAGTTCGCGGATGAACTCCGCCTGAACCAGGTCGAGGGCACAGGTCTCGGAAGCGAGCACATAGCTGCCGTTCAAACGGCCCAGGCACAGGGGGCGGAAACCGTTGGGATCCCTAATGCCGATGATTTCCCCCTTGCCGGTCAGCATGACGAAGGAGAAGGCGCCTTTCATGCGCGACACGGTGGCCACCAGGGAATTCTCGAAGCCCAGGTTCAGGTTTTTCACGAAAAGATGCAGCAGAATTTCACTGTCCATGGTTGTCTGGAATATCGAGCCCGCCTCTTCCAGCTCCCTTTTCAGTTCGTAGGCGTTCACGATGTTCCCGTTGTGGCCCACGGCGTACGATTTCTTGCGATGCCGGATGACAAAAGGCTGGGCATTGCTCAGGATAGAGCTGCCGGTGGTGGAATAGCGCACATGGCCGATGGCGCAGCGGCCCTCCAGAAGCTCCAGGTGCAGGGGATCGAACACATCCGGTACCAGTCCCATACCCTTGTGGGAAACGATGCCGTCCTCTTTTACGACGGCGATGCCACAACTCTCCTGTCCCCGGTGCTGAAGGGCGTACAGGCCGAAATAGGTCATCTTGGCCGCTTCCGGATGATCGGAAATGGCGAAGATACCGCAGGCTTCTCTAGGCTTGTCAAATTCACAATTCATTGTTGAAATTTTCTCCTACAATTGCCCAAAACATCGTTGCCGTGCTGTATTTTCAATGGTGAAGCGGATGTTCCGCGTCAACCATGATAGGCCTGAATCGTCTTCACGGAAAACGCCTTGTCCCGCAGCGCCGTGACCCCCCTGCACATGGCAAGGGCGCCTGAAATCGTTGTGGCATAGGGGATGTTGAATTTCAGAGCGGACCGCCTGATGGTGTAGCCGTCTTTCTTGGAGGTGTCCCCCACCCCGGTGTTGATGATAAACTGAATCTTGCCGTTCTTGATGGCGTCGACCACATTGGGGCGCCCCATGGAGACTTTCGTGACCCCCTCGTTGGGAATGCCGTTTCTGCTCAGGAAATCCGACGTCCCGCTTGTGGATATGATGTTGAAACCGATCTTGTGAAATTGGGAGGCCACCGACAAAACGGCCGGCTTGTCACTGTCCTTGACACTGATAAAAACCGTCCCATGGGTGGGCAGGTTCATACCGGCCCCCAGCTGAGCCTTGGCATAAGCCCCGCCGAAATGGGAATCGATGCCCATGACCTCTCCGGTGGATTTCATCTCGGGTCCCAGCAGCGTGTCCACGTCCGGAAACCGGTCGAAAGGCAGCACCGCTTCTTTTATGGAAATATAATCGGGGACCACCTCCGTGGCCACGCCCAGTTCGTCTAGGGTTTTGCCCAGCATGACCTTGGTGGCTATTTTCGCCAGGGGAACGCCGGTGGCCTTGCTCACGAAAGGGATCGTCCGGGAGGCCCGCGGATTGACTTCTATCACGAAAAGACGGTTGTCCTTGATGGCGTACTGGACGTTCATCAGCCCGATGACATTCAGCTCATACGCCATAGCTTTGGTGGCGGCCGATATCTCTTCCAGCATGGCGGCTTTCAGCGTGTAGGGCGGCAATACGCAGGCAGAGTCCCCCGAATGGACACCGGCGGCCTCGATGTGCTCCATGATGCCGCCGATCACCGCCTTTTTGCCGTCTGAAATGGCATCCACGTCCATTTCGATGGCATCTTCCAGAAATTTGTCGATGAGAACCGGATAGCCGGGAGACGCCAGAATAGCCAGCCGGGCAAAGCTTTCCAACTCCTGCCGGTCGTACACGATCTTCATCGCCCGCCCTCCGAGCACGTAGGAAGGCCTTACAACCACCGGGAAACCGATGGCGTCCGCAACCGCTGCCGCCTCCTCGATGCTCAGCGCCGTACCGTTGGCCGGCTGAACCAGTCCGAGCTTTTTCAGCATGGTCTGGAACAGCTCCCTGTCCTCGGCCCGGTCGATGCTGTCCGGCTGGGTCCCCAGGATGGGCACCCCAGCCGCGTGGAGGGATTCGGAGAGGTTGAGCGGGGTCTGGCCGCCGAATTGAACAATCACGCCCAAAGGTTTCTCGGTCTCGGCGATATGGAGGACGTCCTCCTTGGTCAACGGTTCGAAATAAAGCTTGTCCGACGTGTCGTAATCGGTGCTGACGGTCTCCGGATTGCTGTTCACCATGATGCTCTCCACCCCCTCCTCGCGGAGGGCGAAGGAGGCGTGCACGCAGCAGTAGTCGAATTCGATTCCCTGACCGATGCGGTTGGGCCCGCCGCCGAGGATAATCACTTTCTTCCGATCCGAAACCCGGGCTTCGCTCTCGCTCTCGTAGGTGGAATAGTAATAGGGGGTGGCTGCCTTGAACTCGGCGGCACAGGTGTCGACCAGTTTGTAGACCGGCCGGAGACCCCTTTTTTTTCTGCAGGCGGCAATCAGGTCTTCCTCGACACCGCAAAGATGCGCCAGCTGAACGTCGGAAAACCCCCAGGATTTGGCCCTCTTGAGCAGGGCATGGCCCGCATCTGCATCCGGCCCGGTAGCCATGGGGTCCCGGGCCAGGGACCTGATATGCCCCCCCTCCTTCACCAGGCGGGATTCCATCTCGACGATCTGACGGATCTGGTAAATGAACCAGGGATCTATTTTGGTCAGGTTGAAAATCTCTTCGACGGTCAAACCGGCCTGAAGGCCCAAGCGAAGGAAAAAAATGCGCTTTGAATTGGGGATGGCCAGCTGCTGTTTGATCTCCGTTATGCCGGGTTTCTGCCCGTCGTCTTCAATGAAGTCCTTGCCGTCCGCACCCAATCCGAAACGGCCGATTTCGAGGGACCGCAGCCCTTTCTGCAGGGCCTCCTTGAAGGTTCTGCCGATGGCCATGGTTTCCCCCACGGACTTCATGGCCGTGGTCAGGAAATCTTCGGTTTCCGGAAATTTTTCGAACGTCCAGCGCGGGATTTTCACCACGCAGTAATCCAGGGTCGGCTCGAAGGAGGCCAGGGTCTCCCCGGTAATGTCATTGGGAATTTCGTCCAGCGTGTAGCCCACCGCCAGCTTTGCAGCGATCTTGGCGATGGGAAAGCCGGTGGCCTTTGAAGCCAGGGCCGAGCTGCGTGAAACCCGCGGGTTCATTTCCACCACCACCATCTCGCCGTCCTCGGGGTTGATGGCGAACTGAACATTGGAACCGCCCGTGTCGACGCCGATCTCGCGCATGATGTCGATGGAGGCGTCACGCATGACCTGGTACTCCCTGTCGCTCAGGGTCTGGACCGGCGCCACGGTGATGCTGTCACCGGTATGGATCCCCATGGGATCCATGTTTTCGATGGAGCAGATGATCACCACATTGTCGTTGTGGTCCCGCATCACCTCCAGTTCGTATTCTTTCCAGCCCAGGACGGACTCCTCCAACATCACCTGATTGATCAGGCTTGCATTCAGGCCCGCCCGCGCCATGATTTCCAGGTCGTCCGCGTTGTAGGCCACCCCGCCGCCGGTGCCGCCGAGGGTAAAGCTGGGCCTGACAATGATGGGGAAGCCGATATCCGCCGCGATCTCCCGCGCCTGATCCATGTCAGTGGCAATGCCGCTGTTGGGAATTCGCAGGCCGATGCGTGCCATGGCTTTGCGGAACCGGTCCCTGTCTTCGGCTTTGTTGATAGCGTCCAGGGACGCCCCGATCATCTCCACACCATATTTTTCGAGGACCCCGGTCTTGGCCACTTCCACCGCCGTGTTGAGTCCTGTCTGCCCGCCCAGGGTCGGCAGCAGCGCGTCCGGCCTTTCATTTTCGATGATTTTGACCACAGCGTCGGGTACCACCGGTTCGATATATGTGCTGTCCGCCATCTCCGGATCGGTCATGATGGTGGCGGGGTTGCTGTTGACGAGGATGACCTCGTACCCCTCCTCCTTCAGAGCCTTGCAGGCCTGGGTTCCTGAATAGTCAAACTCGCATGCCTGGCTGATAATGATGGGACCGGCCCCGATGATGAGTACCTTTTTTATGTCTGTCCGTTTGGGCATTGTTCGTTTCAGTTTTACCGTTTTAGGTTGCAATGCGGCATAACGCTGGTTCTTTTACAGCAGATCAGATTCGTTCTTTTTGCATCATATCCACAAATTCATCGAAAAGATAACCTGCATCGTGGGGCCCGGGAGACGCTTCTGGGTGGTACTGAACGGCCAAAAGGGGCAGCGCATTGTGGCGGAATCCCTCGAGCGTGTCGTCATTCAGGTTGACATGGGTGATGGACACATCCTCACCGGCCAGGCTTTCGATGTTCACGGCAAAACCGTGATTCTGGGAGGTGATCTCGACTTTTCCCGTGGCCAGGTTTTTCACGGGCTGATTGCCGCCCCGGTGGCCGAATTTGAGCTTGTAGGTCTTTCCCCCCAGGGCGATCCCCAGCAGCTGGTGGCCCAGGCAGATGCCGAATATGGGCTTGTAGCCGATCAGGTCACGAATGGTGTCGACGGCATAGCTCACCGGCTCGGGGTCCCCGGGGCCGTTGGACAAAAACACGCCGTCGGGGTTCATGCGGCGTACCTCGGCGGCAGGTGTCGACGCCGGAACGACGACGACCTCGGTGTTCCTGTTGGTAAGATTCCGGATGATGTTGTATTTGATGCCGTAATCGAAGGCCACGACGGACAGCTTCTCTCCCCTGTACCGCCAGACCCCTTCGTCCAGAGACTGCTGCGCGTCATCGACGGGAGACGGTCTGCCGTCGATCCAACGGTAGGGCCTGGTCGAGGAGACGCCCGTTGCCAGGTCCTGGCCCACCATGCTGGGTACCCGGCGAGCCTTCTCGACCGCGGACGCGGGGTCCAGGTCGTTTGTCGTGACGAAGGCACGCAGGGCGCCGCCGTTTCTTATGTGTCGCGTGAGCGCCCGGGTGTCGAGGTCCTCGATACCGATCACGTTGTGCGCCTTGAGATAGTCCGCCAGGGTGGCGGTGGATCTGAAATTGCTGGGAAAAGCCTGATATTCACGGATCAGAAACGCGGACACGTGAATCCTGTCCGATTCGACGTCTTCGGGATTGACCCCGTAGCTGCCGATCAGGGGATAGGTCATTGTTACCATCTGACCGCTGTAGGAAGGATCGGTCAATACCTCCTGATACCCGGTCATACTGGTATTGAACACAACCTCGCCGCCCATTTCGCCCGGTCCCGTAAAGGAGCGGCATTCAAAGGTACGGCCGTCTTCAAGCGCCAGCAATGCTTTCATCGGTCAGTTCCATTCAACACGTCCCCTGCCATTTCAAACCGCAAAGGGGCAAGGGGAACAAAGCGTTAAGCTGCAGTGGAAACGGATAAAAAAAAATAGCGGCCAAGCCGCGTTACGTAAAAAATGCGCAGCATTTTTACTGCTCACTTAACACATCTGGCATCCAAATCAACCGAAATCCGCCAGTTCGATTACCGACGTTCCGGTTTGTTGGTTCTAAAATAATCACAAAAGCACAAAGAAACACCTTTGTGCCCTTTGTGCCTTCGTGGTTCTTTCAATTTTTTCCCTTAAACAGTCTTATTCGATAGGGGTATTCTCGACCAGATTCCAGATGCCGCAGGGGCACGCGCCGGCGCAGAAACCGCACCCGATGCACCGTGACGCATCCACCACATATTCGAACGCATCCCCGCTCTTTTCCATGCGGCTGATGGCCGACTCCGGGCACATGGCCACGCATATGCCGCAATCCCTGCACTGGCCGCAGGAAGCGCACTGGCTGCCGCACTGGCTCAGGTCCTCGTAAGCCGTTATCCTGGGATCGTAGTAGGCCATGGAAACCCGTTCAATATCGATGACCTGTTTCCGGGTGGCGGACGGCCTTTTCCCTTCCAGGATGTCCCCGATGGCGGCGGCGGCCTTGCGACCGGCGCCGATGGCATCGGTCAGCAGCCCCGGGCGGACGATGTCGCCTACGGCAAACACCTTGGGGTTGGTTGTCTGAAAATACGCATCTACCTTCACATGGCCCTTTTCCACGGCCACGTCCTCGGGAAGAAATGCCAAATCGGGCACATCGCCTATGGAAACAACGACGGTATCCGCCGGAATCAGTTCACCGCCTTCCAGGACGACTCCCTTGGCGGTGATTTTGCTGGTGAACACGGGCCATCTGAACTCGGCGCCGGCGGCTTCCGCGTCCTCGCGCTCTTTGCCGAAGGAGGCCGGCGTCTGGACATCCAGAAGGGTCAGTTTATCGGCTCCCAGCCTGGCGGCTTCGGTAGCAACGTCGCAGCCGACATTGCCGGCACCGATGACAACCACACGGGTGCCGACCTTTAGCGTTCCCTTTTTGGCATTGCTTAAAAATTCGAGAGCGCCGATCATGCGCTCCTTGCCCGGGATGTTAAGCAGCCTGGGTTTCCGGGCGCCTGCCGCTATGACCACCGCATCGAAATCCGTTATCAGCGCCTCGGTGTCTTTTGCGGTCAGCCGTTGCTGCAGATGAACATGCGGTATGACCTCCTGAATGCGTTCCAGCTCTTTTGCCACAACCGCTTTTGGAATACGGCTGTTTGGTATCACCGAAGCGACCTTTCCGCCGAGAACCGCGGTAGCGTCGTAAACGACGGCCTCGATCCCCTGAAGCCGCAGCTGCCATGCCATGGAGATGCCGGCCGGCCCACCGCCGACCACCGCCACCCTTTTACCGTTCAATGCGGGAAATTCCGGCAGGTTGGCATCGATGCTGGCCTTTCCCAGTCCGGTTATGTCCACCGGCGTCATGAAAGCCGACTGTTTGGTGCACGACTGCATGCAAAGATTGGGACACAGGTACCCGCAAACGGTCGCCGGAAACGGCGTGTAGGCCAGGGCCATATCCACCGCTTCGTCGACACGGCCCTCCCGCACCATGCGCCAGCGCGCCTGCACGGGTATTCCGGTGGGGCAGGCATCCTGACAGGGCGATATATATTGGCCGTTTTCCCAGACAGGCACCTGGCGGCGCAGGTCCCCACGGGTGATCACGGGAATCGGGCTGCGGTCGACATCGGTCAGATCCCCCACCAGCCCCCCCACACCGAGGGCCCGGTCCCACACATCCTGCCTGAATTGCGCCATGGAACGCCTTTGCGCCGAGGTCTTCTCGTGGGGCAGACGGGCCCGCAGCAACTGCCACTCGTCGCGGCGACCCATCTCCTGCTTGAGTTCGATGCGACCGATCTTTTCCAGAAACAACTGCATGTTTTCCTGAAGCCAGGACCAGTCCCCGTCCCCGATGGGGACCATCTTGGCATCCGTCTGGCTGAACCCGCCGTGTGGGCCTTTTAGAAAAACCTTGCCTCCGACCATGCCCACCAGGGGGCGGTACCCGAGAACATTCCCGGCATTCTGGGGGGCGTGACCGCAGATGACGGCTATGCCGCCGGCCATGAACTCTCCGAAGTAGTCCCCGGCAGACCCCAGCACCCACAGTTCGGGGGGAGCAAAACGGGGGTTGTGTTTGGTCATGGTCATGCCGCGGGCGCCGATATTGCCGGCCACGTAAATCTTGCCCTGGGCCATGGCATTGGCCACGCCATTGGAGGCATGACCGTGAACGGTGATCTCGGCGCCGGTGTTGAGCCAGCCCACATCGTCCGAAGCCGGTCCCATGACCTTGATGTGGGTGTTGGGATACCCCATGGACCCCACCCGTTGTCCGGGGTGTCCCTGGATGTTCACATGGACGGCTTCTCCGTCGCTGCACCGCAACCGCCCGCCGATACCGTGCTGCCCGAAGGCATGCACCATCAGGGAACGCTTGCCCTCCCTGACGGCCTCCTGGATATGCTCTTCCAAAACACGGGATGCGATGCGCCGGCCGTGGTGCTGACCTGAAAACACGTGTGGTTGGTCGTCGGAATTCATTTTTAATCTCCGCCTATTCGATCCTACCGTTTACCGGTTATCCGGCGATTGCTGTCGCCCATTTGCGGCAAGCCGGAAAATATACTAGAATACCCTTCGTGGTCTTTAAACAACATAGCGAATACTCAGCCTTTCTGCCGCAGCCTGGTCGGATATGCCCAAGGCATCCGACATCCCGATGGGCAGCGATGTGGACCTTCCCAGCGGTGCCACTATTTTTTTCAGTTCGGTGTCGAATCCCAGGAAAAGATCGACGACCCTCTCCGCCACCTTCTCGGTGTCCAGCCGTCGATACAGCCGGGGGTCCTGCGACGTGATGCCCTTGGGACAGTGCCCGATGTTGCAGATGTTGCAGCGGTCGGATTCGCTCCCCAGACACCCGGCGGCCGCCTGCATGACATACTTTCCAATCTGCACCCCGCTGGCTCCCAGCATGATCAGGGCTGCGGCGTTGGCGGCCAGGTTGCCGCTCTTTCCGATGCCTCCTCCGGCGAACAGGGGAATCTCGTTCTGCTTGCCAACCGTCACCAGGTTCAGATAGCTGTCCCGGATGTTGCTGGCTATGGGATGCCCCATGTGGTTCATGGACACGTTGTAGGCCGCGCCGGTGCCGCCGTCCTCTCCGTCGATGGCCAAACCGCCGGCATACGGATTGCGGGCCAGGTTGTTCAACACCGCCAGGGCGGTGGAGGTTCCCGAAATTTTAGGATAGACCGGCACGCGAAACCCCCAGGCCATGGACATGGAGATGATCATTTTGGCCACGGACTCCTCGATGGAGTATTTTGTCTGGTGCGTCGGCGGGCTGGGAAGGCTGACCCCGGGGGGGACGCCCCTGATGGCGGCAATCAGTTTGTTCACCTTGTGCCACATGAGGAGTCCGCCGTCGCCCGGTTTCGCCCCCTGCCCGTACTTGATCTCGATGGCGCAGGGGTCTTCCTGCATGTCCGGAATGGCCTGAATGATCTCGTCCCAGCCGAAGTAACCGCTGGCAATCTGCAGGATCACGTACTTTAAAAAGCGCGACCGCAGCAGCCGCGGGGGGCAGCCGCCCTCACCGGTACTGATGCGCACCGGCATGCCCAGCTCCTCGTTGAGATACGCCACCCCCATCTGCAACCCTTCCCACATGTTGGGAGAAAGCGCCCCGAAGGACATGCCGCCTATGATCAACGGATAGATCTCCCTGATAGGCGGAATCCAGCCGTTTTCGCTTAAAAATTTGAGGTTCTCCTCCGGTGGCAGCACCCTTCCCAGGAGGGTTTTCAATTCGAATTCATGCCTTCCGGCATCCAGTGCCGGGTCGGTCAACATGGAAATGCGGATAAACTTCAGCTGGTCCAGGATGCCGCCGGCGACATTCCGCCGCCCCCCCCGGCGACGCGGCTGTCCGCCCCTGTTCACGTGGTAGCGCAACTTGTCGGGCTCATCGCTGCGCAGGGGCATAATGGCGTCGTTGGGGCACACCATGCTGCACATGGCGCATCCGACACAGGCATACGCGGGCTCGGTCAGCTGCCTGATGCCGTGATACACGTCGAACGTATTCGTCGACGCCCCCGCGGGCTCCAGCGTCGTTTTCACACGGCGTTTTCGAAACGCCGCCAACTCGATTGCGTTGACCGGGCAGACAGCGGTACACTTGCCGCACAGCGTGCATTTGTCCTTGCTCCACTGAATCTGCCAGGGCAGATCCTTGACGCTCAATGAGGAAGGGGCAATGGGTCTGTCTGGGTACATATCTCGACCTCCTGTCGCTCCGGGCCCACGATGACCGTGTCCAGGTGCATGGGTTGAAAATCTTTTTCTCTGTCCCGGTCCGGGATAACGGCGTCCAGCCCGCATATTTCGGAGGAAAAGGCGTATCTGCCGGGACGCCCGCCCACCACGCCGGGACGCAGTTTTTTCCGGTCCTGAAGCATGAACAGCGAGTGATCCGGCAGGCAGCCGATGACACAGTTGGGGCCGTCGATAATCAAGCGGCGACAGGATTGCTTCAGGTGCGTCAACAGGGGGGCATCGGGGCGGCCCGCCAGGTCACTGTCCTGCAGCGGCGTGATGATGTGCTTGTAAGCCTCGATACCCAGGCCGAGCTTGGTGGCCGCGTAGTGCAGGATATGCGTGAACACTTCCGAATCCGACTGGTAGCCGGTGTATCCTTCGAAATTGCGTGACAGCAGAAATTCCTTGATGGGCGTAAAAGCCGTATTTTCGCCGTTGGTCATGGTGGCATAGCCTTGGATAAAGAAGGGATGGCAGGCGTAAAGGTTGATGGCATAGTTGGTGTTCTGACGCCCCTGCGCCATGATTACCCGCGCTTCCAGTTCCTTTCTGTCCAGCTTGAGGTAGTCGGCCACCGTCATAGGGTCGCCGATCTCCTTGAGCATAATCACGTCCGGCCAGAAAGAGTAGACGATCATGTCTCCCTTTTCCTCGCCCATGGCCCGGAGTTGCAGACGGATGCTCAGCAATTTTTCCTGCAGATCCTCCCACTGGAGGTCCTCCCACTCTTCCGGGTATTCGTAGGCCCGGATCAGGTAGACGTCACGTTTGGGAATATCCAGCGGCCGTTTTTTGGGCACCTTGATGGTAATCTTGTACTTGGTCATGAATCCGATATCCATCATGAAGGCATCCAGGCGCTTCAATCCACTGTCAGTAAAAATACCGGACAGAATGGGGGCGTCCTTGATGTCCTCGAAAGGGCCGCCCAAATCTCGCAGGAAGAGACCCACGCCGGAACCGTCGTGGCCCTCCCGCATGACATCCATGGCCTGCATGGCAACCATCGGAGAAACAGGTATTTCACTAGACATTGCAAATAAGCGGCACATGCTCTATTTTTCTCCTTTCATTAGAAACCGCCCATCGTAGATGTGATCACCTTTGACGCGTCGAGGGAGGACATTTGAATGAAAACCCATTCAAAAAATGTTTCTAATTTTAGCAAATCCGGAACGTTCTGGGGGGCAATGGCTCTCCGTCGCACGGTATGTAAGAGCAAAAACCATACCAGATCACAAACATCGCGTGCGGTTCGCGACATGCCAGGGATCCAATGGTGTCGGCCAGGAAGAACACCCCTGGTTTTTCGGGCGGCAAATTACATATTTGTAATGAAAATGCGATTTTATACACAAAATTGTCATTTTATCTTTTCCGATAGGCTCGCCGCCCCGGGCCAAGCTGCGGGAGGATTCCATCCGAATTGTCATTATGCTGTTGCCATTTGGGAAATTACCGTGTAAATACCTAACAAACTGAAAACCTTGGGTTAAAGGAGACGTCATGCAAAACGAAATTGCGTCGAAAGTAGAACGCCTGGGGCACGTGTTGACCGAGTACGGCGCCGATATGGTGCAGGCCATGGTGGTTCTCGTGGTGGGGCTGCTCCTGCTTCAATTTGTCATGCGCAAGCTTAAGGCTTTTGTGGACAAAAAGGCCAAAGACCGCGTGCGCGCCACCACCATTTTCGGCATCGTCTATATCCTGTCACTGGTCTTTATCCTTTCAGCGGCTCTGATCACGATCGGCTTCGACAGCCGCAACATTTTCCGCCTGATTGTCCTGGTGGCCCTGGGAGTCATCGTTGTCCTTCTGGTCCTACGTCCCTACCTGCCCACGCTGCCCTTCAAGGTGGGCAACACGGTCAAGGTGGGCGCCCTCCTGGGAAAGATCGAAGCCACCACCATGGTGCACACGCGCATGCGGACCTTCGACGGCAAGACGGTGTTCATTCCCAACTCGAAAATCTTCAATGACTTTGTCATCAACTACCATTTCACCCCCACCCGCAGGTTGAAAATCGACATCCCCATCCGTCACGCCAGGGACATTCTCAGAACCAAGCAGCTCATGGAGGCCATCATGATCGAAGACCCCCGCGCGCTGCTGAAACCCGCCAGGCCCGTTGTTTACGTACTGAACCTGGTGGACGGCTGCGTCAAGATAGGGGCCCGCTGTTGGGTTGAAAACGCCAAGTTCTGGGTGACCCAGTGCGACCTTCTGGAAAAGTTTTTGGCAGCCATGGACAGGGAAAAAATAACCTTGGCCGGCCGGCGCCAGGCCATCCGTGTATTCCACGAAACCCCTCTGCAGCTGATCGACGCAGATCCGGAAACAGCTCCCGGTG
>Ga0316576_10001038_pt1 | contig 14384 bp, 12 predicted proteins | sample S0NA_FD_203075 | JGI IMG/M metagenome (GOLD analysis project Ga0316576, IMG submission 203075) | Rhizosphere microbial communities from salt marsh grasses in Alabama, United States - S0-2_050615r3r5 | ecosystem: Host-associated > Plants > Roots > Rhizosphere | place: USA: Alabama | collected... | reverse complement strand
CGCCTGCATTGAAAACCTGTTCGGGATGCGTACAATCATAATTGATAGAATTCCTTGCGGTGAAGATTCCCCTTAAACTTGCTGCGGGGAGTGTTCAATACAGGCCGAAAGTTTTATGTGTTATAGTGACGCAGTCGCGTTTCATAAAAGCATGGTACACGCTTTTATTACCGGCAGTGCTGTGCGTAATGATGCACTACCATATAGACCCACTCCTGTCCTTTTATGAGGCCGAAATAGATGCCCACGAGTCCGCCGGACAGCATTGACATGACGACAGGACTGAATATAACAACTCCAGCGCCGGTTTCGCGACGGTCCACTCCCCGGCAGATCAGCTCGGCCAGGGAAAGTTCCACACAGGTGACGCACATGATGCCGAACGTCCAGGGAAGCAGGAAGAAATAGATGCGTTCGATTCCGCTGAACTGGCAGGCGATCTCGGCATCGACCATCAGCACCCAGATGACCGGGTTGGCAAAGGCGATCACCAGGCGCTCGATGAACCGGGCCCCTCTGAAGTACGCGAGCGGAGGGCCGACAAGGGCGAAGAACCAGAGAGAAACGAAAGTGAGGGGACCCGCCGTCCCGATAACGAAGTCCCTGAAAAGCCCCGGAGAAAGGGAACTGGCGGAGTTGTACACCAGGCTCGATATCTGGTGAATGGCCACCACCAGGATGAGGGGAATCACGAAACGCTGGATGAAGCTTCTTTTCTGCATACTGTGCGATGTCCCATTGTTTCAGGTGCAATTCGGGGAAGAAGGAAAGAAGCTTAGAAGGTGAGAGGGTAGGCAGGTTTGCCGGTGTTCCTGTCGCCTCCTGCTGATGTCCATCCGATCTTCCTACCCGCTTGCCTTCTTAAGTTCTGATCTTCTGATTGCCTGTAGCTCTGTCCATCTGGAACGCCGTCACCGGTTCCAGCTTCACTTCCGGGTATATCTGTCCATGACTCGGCGGCATGGAATTGTAAACCCAGTCGATGTCCAGAATCCCCAGCGTGGTCAGGCGTATCTTCCGGAACCCTTGAAACGTGCCCCTTACCAGCACCGACTGCATCTTCAGGTTGAGCCCCAGGACCGTCACGGCGGCACCTTTTTCAATCACGCCCAGTTCATCGGCATAGGGGCGGGCGGAAAAGACGATGCGGCGGCTGCCGGCAGTCTGGCATTGGATGGCCGGTATGATCACGGGAAACCCGTCACCGCCCAGGTACGAAATAAATTTCAAGGAATCGAGTTTGTCGAAGAGATTTTGTGCAAACGGCTTGAGGATGCGTTCCTTTTCCCGTGGGGCGGCCTTTCCCCTGGCGATTCTGGTGGCTACGGCGGCCGGGACGATTTTCCCCATGGGCAGCTTTTCCTTTCCGTACGTTTCTACCAGGTCCAGGTAATGGACGGTGTTGATGCCGAAATAGGTGTTGTAGCGGAACATCGGAATTTCATTGTAGACTTCGTATTCCGGGCCCTCGGTTCGTTTGTGGGTCCAGCGGGCCTTGCCGCGCCACAGGCGTCTGTCCATGGTCATGACCAGAAAACCGACATGCGGGTTCATCTGCATGTACCATTTGCTCAGGCCCATGCAGAACTGACCCAGGGTCAACTGGCCGGGACCGGGAGCCATGATGCTGGTGATCAGGGTGAGGTGGACCTGTCCGTCGGGGTTGACGCATCCCACCAGGCCGATCTTTTCGGCCGGCTCGAAGGCCTGCATCGCTTCTTTGGCAAAGTGATGTTTTGGCGTCATATCGTATACCTTTTTTATGGCTCTTGCGGGGGGCGCGTCCTTTTGCATCTATCCCCGCCTGAAAGCCGTCATTGAGATGTATCGAGCTTCGAAGAGCCGCTCCAGTGAACAATGCCCGGATCGACACCGGAGGCTTTTGCCGCGGATACCAGGCAATGGATCTGTTCTTCGTCCAGGAGGGCGGCGCGCTCAAACTGCCAGTGCAGTCCCAGACGGGCGTATTTGTCACGACACAGGTTATTGAAAGCGCACAATTCCCAGCGGCTTACTTTTCCGTCCAGATGTGTTTTTATCCAGGCTCCGATGCCGCTGATATTCTTTTCCGTGTCGGTGGCCCCCGGGATGAGCGGCGTTCTGATCCACAGGTCTTCGGGGTACAGGTGGCTGTCTATGTACGCGGCGGCATGCATCAGGTTTTCGAGAATAATCCGATTGTCGCTGCCGGTAAAGGCGTGATGCCTGTCGGGATCGATCTCCTTGATATCGAAAAGCACCAGGTTGGCATATGGCAGAAGCATGTCCAGGGCGCTTTTGTTGCACAATCCGCAGGTGTCCAGCGCGGTTTTCACTCCCCGGGCGCGGATCCGTTGCAGAAATTGGGCGGCAAAGGCGGCCTGGAGCGTGGGTTCTCCCCCGGACAGGGTCACCCCACCCATGGACTTTTCGAAGTACACCCGGTCCTTGAGAACTTCCCTTACCAGCGCTTCCAGGTCCCATTTTTTCCCGAGTAGTTCGAGGGCCGTGGACGGACACGCCTCGACACAGAGCCCGCATCCGTCGCAGCGTTTGCGATCGATTTCGACGCCTTTTTCCGACAGGGTCAACGCTTTGCGCGGGCACGTTTCCACACAGGTGCAGCAGCCGATGCAGCGCGACCCGATCCAATGGATCTGGGGCTGCGGAGCGATGCTTTCCGGATTGTGGCACCAGGTGCACTTCAGGCTGCAGCCCTTGAAGAAAACGGTGGTTCGCAGGCCCGGCCCGTCTTCGGTTGACATGCGCTGGATTTCAAGAAGGAGGGCCGAGTTGGATTTGTCCATTCGTCAACCTAAAACTTCATCACGAAATCACGAAAACAAGAAAGCACGAAAAAATCGACAGGGCTGAAACCCAGGACTACACAACAACACGCCGAATGCATTGTAGCCCAGGGAGTTATTCCTGCAACCTAAAACATAAAACGATTTCATAAAACGATTTCAGGGTTTGGCACGTGAATATTGTTTTAATTATCAAAACTGACTGTGGCTCAATCGGTTAATGACTTCATCCTGCAATTCCCTGCCCACCGTGGTGAAATAGGCGTTATAGCCTGTGATTCTGACCAGCAGATGACGGTAGTCCGTGGGATTTTTCTGGGCATCCCTGAGCATTTCGGGGTCGAGGATGTTGACCTGAAGAGCGGTTCCCCCGTTTTCGACGTACCCCTTGAGAAAGGCCTTGAATTTCTTTCTGTGTTCGGGGTCCTTGATGATGGACGGGTTGAAGGTCATGGTGTGACTGGCGCCGTTGGGCAGGCAGTTGAGATAGTCTAGCCAGTCGCCGTTGCCGTCCGCCGCTTTCCCGCCGAGCACCTTGCCCACCGAGTTGGTGTTGGCCGTGGGGCCCTTTATGTCGGCACCGTTGGAGGGGCAGATGGCGTTGGACAGAAACTGGCCCCTGCGCCGGCCGTCGGCGCTGGCCGCCATGATATACCCGTCACCGGCCCAGTAGTTCCAGCTGAGCATTCCGGGCCGGAACCGGCGGCCGGTGGACAGGGTTTGGTATTTCCAGGTTTCCGCGCACCAGAGATCCATGACTCTTTTGGCCAGGGCATCGGCATCGTCGTCGTCGCGCCCGTACTTGGGGGCCTTGTTCTTGGCCATGGCCTGGAGTTTGGCATGGCCGTGCCAGTTGTCTTTCAGGGCCCTGACGAGTTGGCCCATGGTGCAGGCCCGTTTGTCGAAAACCAGGTATTTTACGGCCAGAAGCGAGTCGACCGTGGTGGCGAAGGTGACGGCCTCGAGGGTGGTGAAGTTGATCTCGGCGCCCCCCCGGGTAATGTCTAGGCCCTTTTCGGCACACCCCTTGACCAAACAGGAGAGGTAAGGTGTCGGCAAAAACGCCGCACGCACTTTTTCCGAGGCCTCATACACCCGGGCGCACCTTTCGACGATGTAGGCGGTTTGACGGGCATAGGCCCGCCAGAAGTCGTCGAAGCTCTCGAAGGACGTTGCATCGCCGGTGTCCGGGCCCTCACGCCGGATTTTTTCCGGCGTACCTTTCATGGGGTCGACGAAGGCGACCAGGTCCCTGCCCCCGGTCAGGGCCAGCTCGACGGCCTTGAGCAGGTTCAGGTTGATGTCCACGGTGCCGGAGCGGTCATTGCCCACCATGGTGTTTTCCAGGCAGCCGACCGGGGCGTAGTCGTAGACGTTGCCGGCGTTGATCAGGTGGGAGAGGCCGGCTTTTTCGGCCTCCAGCAGCATGCCGGCCATGGATCTTTCGTCGAAGTTGATCAGAAACGGTGCCCCCTGGCTGTCGGAGATCATGTCGACCACCTTGTCGAGCAGCGGCTCCGGCGACCGGCGATGCAGCCTGACGTTGGGCTTGGGTTCCAGGATGGGGGTCATGTCATCGATCACCTCCAGGAACATGTAGGTCAGCTCGTTGGTCATGTCACGGCCCCCGGCTCCCATGCCCGAAAGGGTGATCAGCTGGCCGAACCCGGCCGTGATGCCCTGGTTGCCGTTGCGGATCATGGCATCGTAAGCCGTGTTGCAGTGGAACCAGAAGCACTTGAGGATCTCCTTGGCAAATTCGCGATCCATGCCCCTGGATTTCGAATATTCCCAGTAAGGCAGCAGATACTGGTCGATTCGCCCGAAGGAAACGCCGGGTCCGGGGTAGTTCTCGTCGCTCATGATCAGCATGTGGGTCAACCAGAGAGCCTGCACCGCTTCCCAGAACGTTTGCGCGGGCTCCCAGGGCACACGGGCAAGGTTGTCCGCCATTTGCCGCAGCTCGTCTTTGCGGGTTCGATCCTGCTCTTTCCCGGCCAGGTTTCGGCACAGCCGGGCATACCGTCCGGCCAGTTCTCCCGGGAGGGTAGCCGCTGTCATCATGGCCCTTAGCTGTTCCCCCCTGGGGCCGTTTTGTTCATCGGCACCCAGGTTTTCATAGGCTGTTTCCAGCTCCGCGAGAATCCCTTTCCAGCCGATGCTAAGGGCGCGCTCGTATCCGGGCACCAGATGACCGTTGGTTGCGCCGGCATTGCCGTAACCGTGGTCGTGGAACCATTTCATTTGGGCGCGGGCGCCTTTTTTGCCGGTCACCAGTTTGTCGTAGGCCTTGCGTTCTTTGGAGGTAAAACAGGTGGAGGTGACCACGTTGAACCTGGCCCCGGCAATGAGATCGCCCGGGAGCATCTCCTGGGGGACGTGGTTCACCATGACCTCTTTGAGAAACCAGGCTTTTCTTTCGGCCAGCGAAAGGCTCCAGAAGTCCTCCCTGAGGGGGACATTGCGTGCGGCCTGGTGGTATCCGCCTCCCAGCGTGTCGAGAAGCATATAGACCTCCGGCACGATGTAATAGGTCATTTCCTGGTACTGAAGGTCCCAGGGCGTGCCCGTCGACCAGGCCGTGAATTCGTTGTTCCAGTTTCTTTTGTTACCCTCGAAATAGTAATCTCTTAACCAGGAAACCCGTGGCGAGAGGCCCTTGGGCTCCTTCATCGGGTGGGGACGGGGCTGAGCCAGCGCGGTTGTCACGGCATCCTCCTCCGGAATGAAAATTTCCTTTAAATATGAACCGTTCCGATCAATTACTTATAAAAAAAAATGCTCGTCGCGTCAATATTAAAGGTGGCGGGCACAAGTTTGGACCGTTGCTTGAAAACACGCATCACGACTTGGCGGCTTTGATTGCAGACGGGTCTCAATTGTTTTTCGCGTATACTGAAGTCCCCTCCTTGATAGTTTCCGCCTTTTCAACGGTATTGGTTTTATGGTCCATTCGATTCCTCCTCTGCGACAGTCAAAGAACGGGGCCCTGGCGGCATTGGCAGCTCCCGCAACGCTGTGGGTTATTGAATGTTTTTGCCGGCGGATGGAAGGCTTCCCTTTTTGATCGTGTCTTTCAAGATCTCTTGCATGAAATTGTGAGTCAGGTGATAGACAAAAATGGGGATGAGTTCCGCGTTCGTTTTGGCAATGTTTTTTATTTCTTTCTTTGAAAAATCGTTGTCGATCAGGTCCTGACGGAATCTTTGCAGAGACGCATAAAGCACCTCGATATGGTTGTCCCGCAGCTTTTTCAGGGCCGTTCTGCTGAAGCCGTTTTCGTGGGACAGCCCCCTTTTTCGCATGTCGCCGATCAGTTTACCCAGCTGAACCGCGTCGTGCGGATAAACTTTTTCACCGCCAACTTTCCTGGGAACGATGATCCGATAATTTTCAAAGTCCTTAAGTCTTTCCGGGCTCATGCCGGTATATTCGAGAAAGGTGTTTTCCCCCTTGATTTCTTCAGGCATGAGATAGTCGTTGGTTTCGAAGTAAGCACTTTTGATTTCCAGCAGCTCTTCATCTTCCACCTCCAAGCGTTTGTCCCTGATAATTTTTTTTATCTGGGAAATCGGAAGGAAATGCTTCTGCTGAAGCTTCTTGATCAGCAGGATACGTTCCACATGCCTTTCCTCATAACGGGCCTGGTTCGGAAGCGGTTTTTCCACCGGCGGCAGCATGCCTTCGCGGACAAAATAATGGATCATTTCTCTGGATACCCCGGTTTTTTTTATCAAATCTTTCATTTTCATGTTGATTTGTGAGACCTCGTGACGGTTAGGATAAAAAATGCTTGCAATTTAATGTATAACTAAATTATACATAATTTCATTACACGGTCAAGCCGGAATTTCAGCTTACATATCGAAGAACGGTGCTTTCTAATATTTTTTTAAGAAGGTATATGCCGGATTATGCGCCCTTTCAACATCGGGGGCAGGTGCCGCTTGGGACGAACAACCACATCAACAAAAAGGAGGGAATATGGCATACGTCGATACATTCGTAGGGTTTAACATCATGGCCATTGTCGGCCTGATGCTGGTGATCGGGGTGATCTTAAGGGCCAAAGTCAAAATTTTTCAAGATTTCCTCATCCCCGCGGCCATCATCGGCGGGGCCATCGGGTTTATTCTGATCAATACCGGGTTGCTGCCTTTCGAATCCAAACAGTTCGTGAATTTCAGCCTGCACGCTTTCATTATCAGTTTCATGTCCTTGTGTCTGACAAACAAGCCCGACGATGCGGTTGAAGTCAGTAAAAAGGAGTATCTCAGAGGCGGGCTCTGGATGTCTTTTGTCTGGGCCGGCAGTGTGGGGCTGCAGGCCATTGTCGGCGGCCTGCTCGTCCTGGGGTACAACCTGGTCACCGGCAGCAGCTTTTCAGAAACGTTCGGCTACATCTCGACCCACGGCTTTACGCAGGGTCCAGGTCAGGGCCTGACCATGGGCAAGATTTGGGCGGGGCTTGGCGCCTCGGGCGACCTGCCGATCGTGGGGCTGATTTACGCGAACATCGGCTTTATTTTCGCTTTTATCATCGGTGTTCCTATGGCCCGCTATTTCATTAAAAAAGGGGTGAACACCAACAGGAAGGCCAGCATCGAGAAAGAGTACCTGGTAGGCATTCTTGAAAATAAAAAATCGAGTGCCATGGGACACGAAAAAACCCATCCGGCCAATATCGACACCTTGGCCTTTCAACTGTCCATCTTGTTTATCACCTACGGGCTTACCTACCTGTACATGAAGTATATTCTGGTTTACTTAAAAGGCGTACCCTTTTTAGGGGTGTTGACGGCTTGGGGCTTATTTTTCTTTCACGGTCTGGTGGTGGCGACCGTCGTCAGGCTGATCATCAACAAGATCGGGTTGGGCCACATGTTGAGTTCCCGCCTTCAGAAACACATTACCGGCGCCGCGGTCGATATTTTATTAGTGGCCTCCTTCATGAGCGTCAGTTTTCAGGTGCTCACGAAATACCTGGGGCCGATCCTCGTGGTATCCGTGGGCGTCCTGGTGGTGACATTCCTCTATATCTGGTATTTTGGCCGCCAGCTTAGCGAACTGGGACCCGAAAGAATGATCGCCCAACTGGGCTGCTGTACGGGAGCCACGGCCAATGGGCTGTTGCTGCTGCGTATTCTGGACCCTGATTACACGACGAGTGTGTCCCTGGAACTGGCCTTTTTCAATGTGGCGATTCTCTTTACGGCCGGCGTGCCGCTGTTCCTGGTGGCACCCAACGTGCCCAACATGAGCATGCTTGCGATTATGGGATTCTACGGCCTGTACACCCTGGTCTGTTTCGGGGTGGTTTGGTACCTGGGGAAAAGAAAGAGCGATAAGGAGGTTGTCTGATGGGTCAAAAAACAATCTATCACGGGGGCACGATCCATACCATGGACAGTTCATTGCCGCGGGCAACGGCTCTGTTCGTGGAAAACGGCATCATCAAAGCGGTCGGCGATGTTTCCGAGATAAATAATCTGGCGGACGCCGACACCAGGAAGGTAGACCTTCATGGCGGTTTTCTGGTGCCGGGGTTGATTGAAACCCACAACCACCTCTCATACCTTGCTTTTTTCATGGAGCATTGCCACCTGGGCGGCGGCGCTTGTCAGAATATCGATGATGCCGTTCGTCTCCTCAGGGAGCATGATGCCGGGGGGGATGCGGAATACATTGTCGGCCGGGGGTTTGACGACAGCTACACGCCCGACCTGCGACATCTCACCAGAAAGGACCTCGACAGGGTATCGCAGGTAAAGCCGGTTCTGGTTCACCACATGTCCGGACACGTAGGCTATCTCAACAGCAGGGCGCTTGAGCTCATGGGTATCAGCGCGTCGACGGAAAACCCTCCGGGCGGTTGGATCGAAAGGGATGAAAGCGGCAACCCCACGGGTAAACTCGAAGAAATGGCCTGGTTTCAGCTGGTAGCGGAAAAAATGCCCCAGCCTACAGACCAGGCAAAGATCCAATCCTTAATCAAAAAAGCCGTAACCGTGTTTAATGGATACGGCGTGGTGGCCGTGCATGATGCCGCCATCGGCATTGGCGGAACCGGGGAAAGAATCGTATCCGCCTACCAGGCCCTGGAGAATAACAGGGAGCTTAACATGCGTGCCTTTTTGTCCATGATGGTGCAGTCTTCAATGCAACAAACGCCCGAGCAAATCGATGCTGTCGGCATGGGCAGGAGGCGGGTCGTGGTTGGCGGCGTCAAACTGTTTGTGGACGGATCCATACAGGCCAATACCGCGGCCCTGCTCGCTCCTTACAAAAACAAGCCTGATTTTAAAGGGGAAATGGTCATGAGCCCGGGTGATATCGAGGAAGCTGTTTTGAAGTACCACAAAAACGGGGATCACATCTCGATACACGCCAATGGCGATGCCGCTATCGAGGCCGTTGTCACGGCCTTTGAAAAGGCTCAGAAAGCCCATTTCAGGAAAGATACACGGCATATGGTGATCCACTGCCAGATGGCTCATAAAGCGCATATCGACAGGATGAAGGCTGCCGGCGTCATCCCCAGCTTTTTTGGCATGCATGTGCATTATTACGGCGATCGTCACTTGGACACATTCCTCGGTGAGGAGCGTGCTTCGAGGCTCGACCCTTTTGGCGATGCGCACCGTGCGGATCTCGATTTTACACTGCACACCGATACGCCCGTGATGCCGCCTTGGACCATGGCATCCATAGGAACGGCGGTGACAAGGAAAACCAAAGGCGGGACGGTATTGGGTGAAGACCAGAGGATCAGCCCTGAAAAGGCGCTGGCGGCCTATACCACCATGGCCGCAAAATGCTCCTATTCGGAAAAGGACCGGGGTAGTATCAGTGTCGGCAAACTGGCGGATTTTACCCTGCTCTCCCAGGACGTAACGCAGTGCGATCCGGATGCGATCCAGGACACCGAGATCTTAAAGACCATCATCGAGGATCAAGCGGTATTCGAGGCCTAGGCCGTCTGATCGACGCGACGGTGTCTAACCAAACAGCGACCTCCTGTAGAGCCGGAGGTCGCTGTTTGGTTTCGACCACGCTATAGCGTTTGACAACATAAAGTTCGAAAAAATATTCCTTATGTTGGACATCGGGTGTGTCGGAACATGTATATGACAACCGGTATAGAGGTATCTGCAGAGCGTTGGATCGGATTGCCTGGGGAAACATGAGATTTCTCAGTTGACATTGCAACTGAGGAGATGTACTCTTATATACAAACCTATTGGCCGCCCATGGACAGGCGCCGGCTTTGGGTTTGCAACAGGAGACAGCATGGCCGCCAAAGATGAAAATGCCCCGCTGACACCTTGGATATGCTTTATTTCCAGGCTCTCCATGCGCCATGTCGGGGGGGAAATGAGCCGGATGGGCTATGGACAGGGGCAGTTTTTTCTGCTGTCGGAACTCTACGAAGAGGAGGGACTCAGCCAGGATGAGCTGTCACGCCGGGTGGGTGTTGACAAATCCAACACCTCGCGTGCCCTGGCCAAGCTGGAAAAATTCGGTCTGATCCGACGGGAAATCGACCCGGAAAACCACAAGATTAAAAAAGTGTTTCTGCGTTCCAAGGCCTGGAAAGTCAGGGAGGAGTTTAAAAAGGTTCAAAGGCGCTGGAACGCCGAACTGTTGCATGGATTGGGTGAAAAGGAAAAAACCGCCCTGCTGGCGGGCCTTCAGAAGGTTGCCGGCAATGCGGAAGCAGCTTTTGAACGCCAGGCCTTGCCGGGGACAGCCGGCAGAGCCGCCTGAAGAAACGATCGAGGAGACTGACGAATATGGAGTTGACTGACATTTTATCGGTAGAGGAGTGGGCCGCGTTCGAGAAAGAACTCTTTGAGCGCTTCAAGATAAACTGCACGGTCTACAATACAGACGGGGTCGGCGTTACCGGCAAACCCAACTGGTGCAACGAACTGTGCCCAAAAATAAAGGCCAACCAGGATTCCCTGGCCGCCATCTGCGCACCGGGAAACCAGAATTTTATGGCCCAGGCCAAGAAGACCCGCCAGCCCATCATCGCCGAGTGTGATGCCGGACTGGTTAAGATAGCGGTGCCGGTTTTCAAGGGAGATGAATTTTTAGGGACCGCCGGCGGATGCGGGCTGCTCCCCGAGGGCGGCGAAGTGGAATCGTTTCTGATCGAAAAGACGGCGGGATTGACGGAAGCGGAAATTGCCGACCTCAGCAAAGACATGGGCACCATGACCCAGGCCCAGGCGGAAGAGATGGCGGCATTCATCGAAGCGAAGGTTGCAGAATTCATGAACAACCAGGGAAAGTGAGGTCAGTGTGCAGGCAGTAAAAGCATTCATCGAGGATTGGCGGGACGATCCATCGGGGCTGAAGCCGGTTTTTGTATCCTATTTCGAGGATCTTAAGAAAATGGATGGGGCCGTGATCGAATTCAACGAGCGCCCGGGCATCAGCTATTCCCTGCGCGGTATGCATAAGAACGGCAGCGATCGGCCGCTTTTCGTGATGATCGACGTGATCGACGACGACCCCAAGCAGCGGTGGCTGTCGGTCTGTTTTTATGGAGACACCATTACCGATTCCGATGAGGAGGGCGACCTCATACCCGAAGGGCTGTTAGGGGATGACGGTTACTGTTTCGATCTGGTGGAAGCGGATGACGCTTTAGCGGCCTACGTGCGCGAGCGCATTCAGGAGGCGTACAGAAGTCAGAACTGATCATAAAAGGAGCAAAAACCCATGCAACCTCCGGCTATGATTCTGCCCGGCAGCAGGCAGATCGACTGGCACCGTTTCGAAGCCTCGCTTTACGACCGTTTTGCCGTAAATGCCGTTGCCCTGACCCGCAGCGGCACGCGGAAAACCGAGGGCGACGTCCCCTGGGCCAACGATCTTTGCCGGCTGATAAAGACCCACCCCGACGGCGCGGACCGGATCTGCAGCAAACTGCTGAAGATCCTGATGCAGGCGGCCAGGGCAAAAGAGGCCTTCATCACCGGCGAGTGCGCCGCCGGCATGAACAAGTGGGTGCTGCCCATTGTACAGGACGACGAGATCGACGGGTTCGTCAACATCTGCGGTCGCCCCTTCTGCAATGCGGAAAGGATTTACACCGATTACATCAGCCAGACCATTCAGGTGGACGAGGCAACCATCCTGAAGATGCTGCCCTGCCTCCAGCCCATCGACCCGCGCACGTTGAAGGAGATGAAAAGGTACATCAAGGGGTACCTGCAATAACATCGTGTGTCACGATTTTATATCATGCGACTACCGTTGCTATTAAAATCACTCAATTTAGCTTTAGAGCATTTGCCATATATATGTTCCGTTTCAAAATTGGAGTGGCGGGTCTATTTTTCAAAAACACTGAAAAATATAGAGGCGGGCAGCAGCGGTCCAATCCTGTTTATTACACCGGAAAACAAATCCTACCAGGTAAATGGGCGTATTGAATACCACACAGACGGCTTTTTTTTTAGGGACATGAAAAAATGGAATCCTGAGAAACATTCGGGCCATGCAGCGGTCGTATTAAAGGTCTAAGCGGTTTACAAAGGGGCCGAGCAGCTGCTCTAAACAAGTCTTCACACACTATTATTTGAGGAGAAATGTTTCGATCCAGTTTTTAAACATGACGTCCTGGATTTCATAGCGGCCTTTTTTTAAAACAATATCGCTTTGAATCAGTTTTTCCAGGGCGCGGCTGACCTGAGCGCCGGCTTTGAGGTCCACGGATTGAAGGGCATTGGCGTAGAACATGTCCCAGCCGTTGGTGATGATGATCAGTTTGAGGGTCTTTTTTTGATTTGTAGTCAGGGAATCCCAGAGCGTGAAAAATTCGTATTGGCTGGATTGAAGAACCTTCATCTCTATGGCCCGGACGGTTTCATCTGAGATGGTCTGCTGAGGTGTCTCCCACAAGTAAAACAAGAACTGCTGGACATACATGGGATGGTTGTCGCAGCACAAAACGATTTACTGAATTAGACCACCTTTTTGTTTTTTTAAATCGGCTTCAGTCGCTTAATTTTCTTGGCTGCTTCGCTGTTTATGGCATGCCAGAGGTCCCAATCCTTTTGTAATCCCAACCAAAAATCAGGTGGCATGCCCATCACGTGAGATAAGCGCAAGGCAGTATCCGGCGCTACCGAGCGCCGCCCCTTTACTATTTCGTTTAGGCGGGGTAGGATACGCCCAACCGCCTGAACAGTTCTGCCTGTGTAATATCAAGCGGTTTGACCCCAGGGCACTCTGTATTTTTCTAAAAAATAATTTGAGAATCGAGTACTAAAGTATCGGATCAGTAAAACAGTGTTTGGTGCATAGGCTGCGCCTCATTGCCGAAGGTGTCCAGAGCATCGACCTTTAGTCCAAAGGACGTGGCATTGGCCAGGATCTGCATGCCATCCAGGACGGCAATAAAGCTGTGTACGTTTTCGGCTGTGTCCTGCAGATCCGGGTAAACGGCAGCGACGGCATCCAGCGGCTTGCTGACGGCATCCAGAAGATTGCAGAGCTGCTGCATTTGAGCGGCCCATTCTGAAATGGCATTCTGTGTTCTCAGGGCATCCCAGGCCGTGGTTTGCAGGTCTTCCACGCGATCGGCGTAGTCGTCGAAATCGCTTCCCATGGCCGGAACCCAATCCCAACGGTCTTCGCCGACCGGCACATAGTTTTTGGCATCCGCCAGAAGCTGATCGAGTCCCGCCTTAATGTCGTCGATGCAGTAGTCCTTGAGGATCACGTAGTATACACCGTACTTGATCAGCACCGACACCACCGCATCCGTGTCCACGTGGAACTGGGGGACGCCTCCGTTGTTCTGCGGAATGGCCTGCAGGGTCAGATCGCGGGCCATGCCCACCAGCAAACCGCTGACATCGGCATCCATTCCGGCATTGTTCATGGCATCACCCACGGCATTGAAGGCCGAGTTGACCGCAGCGGCGATGATTGTCGGCCCGGTGCTCACCACATCGTCGGCAAGGTTGCTGGCAAAGGCTTCCAGGGCCGTGCTGAAGGTGTCGCCGCTGATGTCGCCGCTGATAAGAGCTTTGAGGATGGTGTCGATCAGGGTGCAGATCTCCGTCTTGGCCTCTTCGGCCAGGCTGTCGGTAAACGGCAGGTTTTCAAGAGTTGCGCCGACGATTCCCTCGGCCACGCTTGAACTGATCCGGGACTGGACCTGAGCAATAGCATCATCCAGGTAGATGGTTCGCACAGCCGATATCACTGCGTCCCATTCCGGCGGAAAAGCATCGCCGCCGAAATCGGCGTCGATGAGGGTGTTGACGATGTTTTCTAGAAGGGGTGTGTATTCACCCAGCGGAAGCCGCTCGATGATCTTAGTACGCAGCTCCTGGGTGATTTCGTCGGCAGCGTAGTCAATCAGTTTGTCAATGGCCGCCTCCAGGGCCTCTTTTTCCATGGTAAACTGAACCTCTCCCATCAGAACCATGAGAATTTCTATGGCGCCCGAGGCGATTTCCGCGGCCCAGTCCTCGTCGGTATCGTTGCCAATTTTGTCCACTTCCGCCACAATGTCCCGGAAATTCTGCACGATGGTGTCGAAGTCCTGAATGGCATTTTGCGCCTCCAGCTGGG
>Ga0316576_10001037_pt1 | contig 14384 bp, 9 predicted proteins | sample S0NA_FD_203075 | JGI IMG/M metagenome (GOLD analysis project Ga0316576, IMG submission 203075) | Rhizosphere microbial communities from salt marsh grasses in Alabama, United States - S0-2_050615r3r5 | ecosystem: Host-associated > Plants > Roots > Rhizosphere | place: USA: Alabama | collected... | reverse complement strand
GGGCCCGCGCCTTGAAGGAGAGTCCCATCTGGGTGCGGACCCCGGTGACTCGCTCCCGGCGTCCGTCGGACTCGACGATCAGATCGTCAACGGCCTGTTGGAAGAGCGCGAGGTTTGGCTGAGACTCTACCGCGGCGCGCACGGCCGCCTTGTAGAGCGCCCGGTCCGCCTGGGCTCGGGTGGCCCGCACCGCCGGACCCTTGCTGGCGTTGAGGATGCGCAGCTGAATGCCCGCCCGATCCGTCGCCCGGGCCATGAGTCCACCCAGTGCATCGATCTCCTTGACCAGATGACCCTTGCCGATACCCCCGATGGCCGGGTTGCAGCTCATCTGACCGATGGTCTCGATGTTATGGGTCAGCAGCAGGGTGCGCACTCCCGCCCGGGCGGCGGCGAGGGCGGCCTCGGTACCGGCATGGCCACCGCCGATGACGATGACGTCGTAGTGATCGCTGGCAAGCATGGCGTCTGGGTCCTGGCGCGGAGGGCGACGAGTTTAACCCAGGTCGCTGGTCTCAAGGCACTGGACCATCTGGCTTTTTTTCGGGCGGGCGAGGGACCATGGCGCAGCTCAACCTGAGGTCGGCTCAAGTCAATCTTCTGGACTCGGTGCTGGATGCGGCCGGCTCCGTGATCCTGGGCAAGGAGCGGGAGCTTCGGCTCGCGCTGACCTGCCTCCTGGCCCGGGGTCATCTGCTGATCGAGGACCTGCCGGGGGTCGGGAAGACCACCCTGGCCCATCTGCTCGCGCGGCTCCTGGGCCTCCAGTTCTCGCGCATCCAGTTCACCAGCGACCTGCTGCCGGCCGACGTGGTGGGGGTCTCCGTCTACGAGCGGGGCAAGGAGACCTTCCGCTTCCATCCGGGCCCACTCTTCTCGCAGCTGGTGCTGGCGGACGAGATCAACCGGGCCACCCCGAAGGCCCAGAGCGCCCTGCTGGAGGCCATGGAGGAGCGTCAGGTCACGGTGGACGGGGAGACCCACCCCCTGCCGGAGCCCTTCTTCGTCATCGCCACCCAGAATCCGGCCTACCAGGTGGGGACCTTTCCCCTGCCCGAATCACAGCTCGACCGCTTCCTGATGCGCATCCGCCTCGGCTACCCGGCGGCGGCCCAGGAAAAGGTCCTTCTGGCGGGGGAGGACCGGCGCGCCATGGTGGAGCGCCAGGGACCCGTGCTGTCCCCCTCGGATCTCGCCCGGCTGCAGGGACAGGTGACGCAGATCCACGCGGCGCCCCCGGTGATCGACTACTGCCACGAGCTGCTGCTCTTCACCCGGCGCTCCGGGCATTTCGTCCACGGGCTCTCGCCGCGGGCGGGGATCGGGCTTCTACGGGCCGCCAAGGCCTGGGCCCTGCTCGGCGGTCGTGCCTATGTGATCCCCGAGGACATCCAGGCGGTGCTTCCCTCGGTGGCGGTTCACCGGCTGATGGGGGCGGACGGGGTCGGACGGCTGGACCAGGACGAGACCGCGGCCCTGCTGCTGTCAGCGGTGCCCGTGACCTGATCCCTCTCGTGGCTCGACGGGTCCTCGACCGAAGGCGCCCTTCGCGCTGGCTTGGCCGCTGGCTCCACGGGGTGTTTCGCCGGGCCCCGGTGGGGGCGGACGGAACGGCCCGGATCGGCGCGCGACAGGTCTATATCCTACCCAGCCGTACCGGGCTCTTTTACGGCTTCGTGATCGGCCTGATGCTCCTGGGCTCCCTGAACTATCAGAACAACCTGGGGCTCCTGTTCACCTTCTTCCTCGCCTCCGTGGGCCTGGTGGCGATGCATCACTGCTGGCTCAACCTGCTGGGGCTCGCGATCCAGGTGCGTCCGGGTGCGGCGGTCTTCGCCGGCGACCCCGCCCGTTTCGAGGTGATCCTGCGCAACGAGCGGCGGGGACCGCGCTACGACCTGACGGTGCTCGGCGCACTGGGGCCGGCGGGACCCGTGGCCCTCGGGCCCCGGGATCAAGGCGGACTCGGGGTGCTGCAGCCCACCGTGCACCGCGGACACGCGTCCCTCGGAGAGGTCGTCGTGGAGACCCACCACCCCATGGGGCTCTTTCGCGCCTGGAGTCACGTGAGCTGTGACGCCAGGGTCCTGGTCTATCCCCGCCCGGCGGCGCGGGCGCCAGTGCCCCCGGGAAGCGGGGGCCAGGGACATCGCCTCGGCACCGTCCGGGCGGAGGGGTCGGACGACTTCCTCGGACCTCGGGAGTACCGCCTCGGAGACTCCCCTCGGCGCCTGGATTGGAAGGCCCTGGCCCGGGAGCGTGGCCTGGTGATCAAGCAATTCGGGGGCGACCGGGGACAAGACCTCTGGATCGATTGGGACGGGTTTCAGGAGTCGGATGTGGAGCGGCGCATCGGCCTCCTGACACGCCAGGTCCTGAATGCCGCTGATGCGGAATTGCGCTTCGGGCTCAGGCTGCCGGGCCGGGAGGTCCCCCTAGGGCACGGAGAGCATCATATGCACCGCTGCCTCGAAGCGCTCGCACTCTATGACCATGGCCAGACCACGAGCCGAGCTCAGCGGCGGACCGGCTAAGCGGGTCCAGATCCTGGCGGCCGCCCTGCTGTCGGGAGTCGCCTACCTGCCGCTCGCCCGATTCATGGATTGGCGGGTGAATGCATTCGTCGCCGCGCTGTTTGCCCTCCGGCTCGCGGCGCTACGCTGGCCCAGGGCCAGCCCCGGGCCTCTTGCCCTGGTGATCCTGACCCTCGCGGGGGTCGCCAACGTGCTCTCCATCCACCACGGCCTGACGGGGCGTGAGGGGGGCTCGGCATTGTTCGTCACCATGCTGGCCCTCAAGCTGCTGGAGCTTCGAAACCGCCGTGATCTGCGGGTCGTCGCGGTGTTGCTCGGCTTCCTCGTGGTGGTCCAGTTCCTCTTCGACCAGTCCATGGCCCTGGCGGCCTACCTCGGGCTCGTGAGCGTCGGCCTGGTCTCGCTCCTGGTCGCGCTGAACGGTGGAATGGGGAGCCCCGGGTGGCCAGCCCTCGCCAGGATCGGGCTCAGGCTCTGCCTTCAGGCCGTGCCCCTGACCCTGGTTCTCTTCCTGCTCTTTCCGCGTCTGAGCGCCCCCCTGTGGAGCCTGAGCCTCGACCCCGGTGTCGGGGTGATGGGGATGAGCGACCGCATGGAGCCGGGGACCATCAGCGAGCTGGTAATCAATGGTGAGCTGGCCTTTCGCGTCCGCTTCGACCAGGACCCGCCGAACGCGGATCGGCTCTACTGGCGGGGCCTGGTCCTCTGGGAGCCGGACGCTCGGGGCTGGTCCCCTGGGCTCGACCCGGCCCGGCCCGTCGCGACGTCGATCCAGGCCGTCGGCGACGCGGTGGGCTACGAGGTGCTCCTGGAGCCGACCCGGCAGCGCTGGCTCTTCGCCCTCGACCTGCCGCTCGAGGTGCCGGAGACAGCCCACCGGTCCGGGGACTTCCAGCTCCTGGCCAAGGAGAGGGTCACCGGCCCAGAGCGCTATCGAGCTCGCTCCGCCCTGGACTACCGGACCGAAGCGCCCCCGGACTGGCTGCGCGAGCGAGCCCTGGAGCTTCCGCCCAACATCACGGCACGCATGCGGAACCTGGTCGCTGGCTGGCGTGCCGACGCGCGGGAGCCCTGGTCCATCGTCCAGGCGGGCCTGGCATTCTTCAACCGGGAGCCCTTCCACTACACCCTGCTCCCGCCCAGGCTCGGGGCGAATCCCACGGACGAGTTCCTCTTCGAAACCCGCCGGGGGTTCTGCGAGCACTTCGCGGGGAGCTTCGCGGTGCTCATGCGCCTCGCCGGTATCCCCTCGCGGGTGGTGCTGGGTTATCTCGGGGGGGAGCCCAACCGCATCGGCGGCTACCACATGGTCTGGCAGTCCGACGCCCATGCCTGGGTAGAGGTCCTGATCCCGGACCGGGGCTGGGTGAGGGTCGACCCGACGGCGGCGGTGGATCCCAGTCGGGTGGATAACTCAGGCGCCGCGCGGCTGCTCGGGGCAAACGCCCCCCAGCGCTTCGAGGTGGATCCCTCGGGTCTCCTGGCGCGTGCCCTGAGGCAGACGCGTCTCTTTGCGGACAGCCTGGACGCGGCCTGGCAGGATTGGGTGCTGGACTTCTCCCTGGACCATCAGCGCTCCCTGCTCGAGCACCTCGGTCTGGAGGACGTCCGGGAGCGCGGGCTCGCGCTCCTGATGGTCGCGGCCTCCGGCATCGTCCTCGGGCTGACCCTCTGGGGTCTCCTGGGTCAAAGGACGCCGCCGCCCCCCCTAGAGGCCGTCTACGCGCGGTTCTGCCAACGCCTGGCGCGGGCAGGCCTGCCCCGCCGCCCAGAAGAGGGCCCCAGGGACTACGCCGAGCGCGTTGCCCGGTCCCGCCCCGACCTGGCAGCTCCGGTGACGCGTTTCATCGCCCTGTACATTCGGGAACGTTATTCGCCAGACCAGTCGCCGGACGGCGTCCATGGACTGAAGCGCTGCGTCGAGGGATTTCGGCCGCGACGGGCAAAGGGGTAAACGAGGCACACCCTCACTTGCCGATGCAGAAGCTCCCGAAGATCCGGCCCAGGAGGTCATCCGGCGTGAAGACACCGGTGATCTCGCCGAAGGCGCGTTGGGCCGCGGCAAGGTCCAGGGCGATGAGCTCGAGACCCAGCCGCGCCTCGAGTGCCTTCTCGGCGCTCTGGAGGTGGGCGAGTCCCTGCTCCAAGGCCTCCAGGTGCCGACGCCGGGCGACGAAGGCCCCCTCGGCCATGGCGTCGAGCCCGGCGCGGGCCTTGATGAGCCCATTCAGGCGATCGAGTCCCTCGCCGGTGAGGGCGGAGAGGGAGACCTCGTCCTGATCGGGGACGGGGATGGGCGGTGGGGAGTCGAGTAGATCGATCTTGTTTCTGACCCGCGTCACGGGGACCCCGGGGGGGATGTCCGCGAGCCCGGTCGGGTCCGGCGCCTTGGTCGCGTCGTAGACCCAGAGCACAAGATCGGAGCGGGCGATCTGATCGCGGGCCCGGCGCACGCCCTCCTGCTCCACCGGGTCCGGGCTGTGCCGGAGCCCCGCGGTGTCCACCAGGCGGACCGGCAGCCCATCCACCTGGATATCGACCCGCAGGAGATCCCGGGTTGTTCCCGGGATGGGCGTCACGATGGCCGCGTCCGCCAGGGATAGGGCGTTGAGCAGACTGGACTTGCCGGCGTTGGGTGGACCCGCGATGGCGACGGTGAACCCGTCACGGATGCGCTCCCCTTGATGGGCCTCATCCAGAAGCCGCCGGGTCTCGCAGAGCAGGGTTGCCAGATCACCCGCGACCACGTCCTCTACGGACACGCCCAGCTCCTCATCGGGAAAATCCAGGGTCGCCTCGAGGTAGGTCCGCAGGTGGATCAGGCCCTCGATCAGCGACTCGACGCGTCGTGAGAAGGCCCCCTGGAGGCTCCGCACGGCCAGGCGCGCGGCAAGCGCGGTGGAGCTCTCGATCAGGTCGGCCACCGCCTCCGCCTGGGCCAGGTCCAGCTTGCCGTTCAGGAAGGCCCGCTGGCTGAACTCACCCGGTCTCGCCGTTCGGGCCCCAAGCTCCAGACAGCGCTGAAGCAGGAGATCCATGACGACAGGACCCCCGTGACCCTGGAGCTCGAGGACATCTTCCCCGGTGTAGGAGCGGGGTGCGGGGAACAGGAGCGCGATACCCTCGTCGATGCAGGAGCCATCCGCGGCGCGGAAGGGGGCGAAGGTGGCGAACCGGGGTCGCGGGACCCGTCCCAGGATCGACTGGGCGATCGAACGGGTGAGGGGCCCGCTGACCCGGACGATACCGACCCCGCCCACGCCTCGTGGGGTGGCGATCGCGGCGATGGTCTCCGATACCAAGAGCCGAGGTTGGCAGTGGTGGCTTCAGCGCCGGCGCTTGGCCGCTGCCTTCTCGATCGCGCGGGTGATGTGCCACTGCTGGGTGATGGACAGCAGATTGTTCACCGTCCAGTACAGCACCAGGCCGGATGGGAAGAAGGCGAAGAACACCGTGAACACGAAGGGCAGGCTCATCATGATCTTGGCCTGCATCGGGTCGGGGGGGGCCGGGTTGAGCTTCTGCTGGACGTACATGGAGACGCCCATGATCAGCGGGAGCACGAAATAGGGGTCCGGGGCGGAGAGGTTGTCGATCCAGAGGATCCAGGGGGCCTGGCGGAGCTCCACACTCTCCAGGAGCACCCAGTACAGCGCGATGAAGACCGGGATCTGAACGAGGATGGGCAGGCAGCCGCCCAGAGGATTGATCTTCTCGGTCTTGTACATCTCCATCATGGCCTGGTTGAGCCGCTCCTTGTCATCCCCGTAACGGTCCTTCAGGGCCTGGAGACGGGGTGCGAGCTCACGCATGTTCGCCATGGACTTGTAGCTGGTCTCGGAGAGCTTGTAGAAGACCAGCTTGATGAGGATGGTGAGGACGATGATGGACCAGCCCCAGTTTCCCACCACGTCGTGGATCTTGGCCAAGAGCCAGTGGATCGGCTGGGCGATCACGGTGAGCCAACCGTAATCCACCGTGAGGTCGAGTCCCGGGGCGATCTCGGCCAGGGTGTCCTGAAGCTTGGGTCCGACGAAGAGCTGGCTTTCGAAGGCGTGGGTGGAGCCGGCTGGGATGGTGGCGGTCGGTGAGTAACTACCCAGGATGTAGCGACTGTCGTCCAGGACGTTGGTGTAGAAGGTCTCCTCGACCCCACGGGGTGGGATCCAAGCGGCCAGGAAATAGTGCTGGATCATGGCGATCCAGCCATCGCGCACGGGCCGCTCGAGCTTGGCATCCCGCATGTCGTCGAAGGAGACCTTCTTGTACTTGTCCTCGGGCGTGTAGTAGACGCCACCCGTATACGTGTAGACGAAGCGGGTCGCGTTGGGATCGACCAGCTCGGTTCTTTGAAGCTGGTTGTAGGCCCGCGCCACCAAGGGTGCATCGGTGCCGTTGACGACTTCCTGGCTGAGGGTGATGAGGTAGCTGCCGCGCTGGAACCCATAGCGCTTGCGCACCTGGATACCGGAGGCATGGGTCCAGGTGAGGACCACCTCCAGGTGATCCTGGCCAGTCTCGAGGGTGCGACTCTTGGTCTCGGACTCGAAGATGGCCTCGTGGGTTGGGAGACTATCGGCCGCGGTGCCCAGGAGTCCGGATTGGACCAGATAGAGGTTCGGCGTATCCGGCTTGAACAACCGGACCTTGTCCTCCGGGCGCTCCGGGGTCACCGGATAGTCCAGGAGCCAGGCGCTTACCAAGGTGCCGCCCCGGGGGGAGATTTCGACCTTCAAGACGTCGGTCCCGACGCGGATGGGCTCCAGCGCGGGAGCGGCTGTGGTCGTCGCCAGAGGGGTAGGCGTCTCCGCGGGTGCAGATGGGGCAACCTGGGGGACGGCCTGAGGAAGGTCCGCAGCGCTGTCACCCGCCGTCACTTGGCTTGGGGCGGGCGTCCCGGCCGAGACCTCGGGGGCGGCGGTGCCGTAGTCCCGCATCCAGGCTTGATAAATCAGTAACAGGACGATGGCCAGGGAGAAGGCCAGGACCAGGCGCAGGTTATCCATGGGTGGCGACTACGGAAGTTTGGGTGGTACCGGATCGATGCCGCCGTGGTGCCAGGGGTGGCAGCGGGACAATCGGCGTAACGCGAGAAAGCCACCGCGGGCGAACCCATGGCGCCCGATGGCCTCTATGGCGTATTGGGAGCACGTGGGGTAGAAGCGGCAGTGGGATCCAAGGAGGGGGCTGACCAGGTACTGGTAGACCCGGATCAAGAAAATCACGGCTCGTCCCATCTAGAACTCCTGATTCGTTCCCAGGCCTGCTCCAGCGTCTGCCTTAGGCGTGCTGGAGGCAACTGTCGAGCGTCCCGGGCACAGAGCACCACCACATCCACGGCTGGAAGCTGCGAGGCGCGAAGTCGGAAGCTCTCCCGAACGATTCGCTTCAGCCGGTTCCTGTCAACTGCTCGGTTGGCGCACCGCTTCGAGATGGCCAGTCCCAGACGTGGGCCGCTACATCCGCCCGTTCGGGCAAGGATCAGAAAGCCGCTGCCTCCGAATCGCGTCGGCTTCGCAAAGACGCGCCGGAAGACGGCGGCGTCGCGGAGGCGGAGTCCGGGAGGAAAGGCCTCCGCTGAACGCCCGATGGAAGGGGCGGGATGGTCCGCTAATGCCTTCAGGGGGTGAGGCGAGCCCGCCCCTTGGCCCGGCGAGCCGCGAGAACCTTGCGGCCGCTTCGGGTCGCGTTTCTGGCGCGGAAGCCGTGGTTGCGGGCTCGCTTGAGCCTGCTTGGCTGAAAGGTTCGCTTCATGATGTCGCTCGCTATGAACTGCCCGTGGCGCTCACGGGGCCCGCAAAAAAGATCGAGAAAGGTAGGAAAAATTCGCTGCTCAGTCAACCAGAATCGGAATCGGGCGCCCGCTCCGCCCTGTGGATAACTTTGCAGAGGCGGGATAGACTGTCCCCCCAGCGGGGACTTGAGTGGTCTCCTAGACCGCGGGGGCTCGGGCCTGTAGCCGCGGGCGTTCGCCGGATCGAGGACTTCTGTAGTAGGGGGGGTTGGGTGGATCTCTGGAAGCAATGCGTTACCTACCTTCAAGAGGGTCTGACCTCGGCGGAGTTCAACACCTGGATACTGCCGCTCCAGGCTCGAGTCGAGGGCTCGATTCTCAACCTCCTGGCCCCGAATAAGTTCGTTCGCGACTGGGGACAGCAGCACTACGAAGGGCGCATCAAAGATCTGTGCGTCCGCCTGAGCGAAGGCTCGGTGAGCCGCGTGACTTTCGGGATCGGTGGCGTGGAGCGGAATCAGGATCGGAAAACTCCGCAGCTGACAACGCCCTACCCCGCGTCCTTTGGATTGGACTCCCGCCGCGCGGAGGGGAATCTGAACCCGGAGTTCACCTTCGACACCTTTGTCGAGGGCAAGTCGAACCAGCTTGCCCGGGCCGCATCCATCCAGATCGGTCAGAATCCCGGAATCGCCTACAATCCGCTGTTCATCTACGGCGGGGTCGGTCTGGGGAAGACCCACCTGATGCATGCCGTGGGCAATACGATCCTCGACAGCAACCCAAAGTCACGGGTTGTTTACCTACACTCGGAGCGCTTCGTCGCCGAGATGATCCGCTCGCTACAGCACAACAAGATCGACGACTTCAAGAAGACCTATCGGTCCGTCAACGCTTTGTTGATTGACGATGTCCAATTCTTTGCCGGAAAGGATCGCTCGCAAGAAGAATTTTTTCATACTTTCAACGCGTTATTCGAATCTCGGCAGCAGATCGTGCTCTCCAGCGATCGCTTTCCGAAAGAGGTTCCCGGCCTGGAAGAACGCTTGAAGTCACGATTCGGCTGGGGCCTCACGGTGGCCATCGATCCACCCGACTTGGAGACAAGCGTGGCCATCCTGCACAGCAAGGCAAGCCAACTCGGCGTGTGCTTGCCAGACGATGTCGCCTTCTTCGTGGGCCGGCGGATTCGTTCCAACATTCGCGAGCTCGAGGGTGCGCTTCGACGGCTTGTCGCCAACTCCCAATTCACGGGGAGACCGATCTCCCTGGAGTTCGCGAAGGAGGCGTTGAAGGACATGTTGGCCGCTCAGGATAAGCAGGTCAGCATCGAGAATATCCAGAAGACCGTCGCGGAGTACTTCAACCTACGGACTTCGGATCTCCTCTCCGCAAAGCGCAGCCGGTCGATTGCCAGGCCAAGGCAACTCGCGATGGCGCTGGCGAAGGAGCTGACCAAGAAGAGCCTGCCGGAGATCGGCCAGGCCTTCGGAGGACGGGACCACACGACGGTGCTGCACGCAACGCGGAAGGTCAAAGAGCTCCTGGACAGTGATGCCTCGGTCGAAGAGGACTACAAGAACCTGTTGAGAACACTGACCTCTTAGCTGTGGATAAGCTGTTCACAGCCTGGCGCTGAAAAGTCATTAACCGCTTGCTCACAGGTTGATCAGGCTTGTCGACACACGGGAAAGGACACGTAGGTTGCTGTCTTAAAAGAGTTTTTCTGACTTCTCCCTTGTTCCACAGCCCTTACTACCATCATTATTCAGATTCAAAGAGTAGTTTTGGAGAGAAGCATGGAGATCCGCCTTAACCGGGAGCAGCTCCTGCCGGTCGTCACCCGGGTGGTCGGGGTGGTGGAGCGACGCCAGACCCTCCCCATCCTGGGTAACCTGCTACTACAAACGAACAATCAGGGACTTCGGATGGTCAGCACCGATCTGGAGGTAGAGGTGCGCGGAGAGAGTCCGGCAGAGGTGACTGATCCGGGGGAGGTCACCGTTCCAGCGCGTAAGTTCCTAGACATTGTTCGAAACCTTCCGGAGGCCTCTTCGCTCAACGTCAAGGTGTCCGGGGAACGGTGCGTGATCTCCTCCGGGCGGGGCCGCTATGTCCTTGGGACGCTTCCGGCCAGCGATTTTCCCGTGATGCAGTCGGAAGTCGGCACGGATTTGATCGAGGTGGAGGAAGGGAGGTTTCGGCGTTTGCTGGAGAAGACCTGGTTCGCGATGGCGCAACAGGATGTTCGGTATTACTTGAACGGGCTCCTTCTGGAGTTCATCCCGGGTGGCATTCGGGCAGTGGCGACGGACGGCCATCGACTTGCGCGGTACGACCTTAGCAGCGATCTAGAAGTCGAAGGGGAAGGACGTTCGATTATTGTTCCGTACAAGACGGTGATGGAGCTGCGGCGTCAACTGCTCGGCGATGAAACGCCCCTAAGGATTTCGGTTGGGGAGAAGAGCGTGCGCTTTGAGGCGGGTGAGTTCGTGACCACCACAAAGCTGATTGATGGTCGGTTCCCTGACTACGAGAGAGTGATAGCTGGGGACCATGGGCGGACAGCGGTTATCGGAAAGGAGAGGCTTCGGGGGGCGCTCGTGCGCGCATCAGTACTGTCGAACGAGAAATACAAGGGAGTTCGAATGGAGTTCGATGGGGACGTGTTGCGCCTGCAGACCCATAATCCAGAGCAGGAGGAGGCCCTGGAGGAGATCGATGTCGTTTGCCAAGGAGACCCGACCTCGCTCGGGTTCAACGTGTCGTACCTGTTGGACGTCCTTGGGGCAGTCGAGGGGGACGAGGTTGAGGTGGCATTCGAGGACGGGAACAGCAGTTCGGTGTGGAGGGGCGTTGAGTCGATGGACGAGACGTTCGTGGTCATGCCGATGCGGCTGTGAGGGCTGATCCTGGTTCGCAACTCGGTGGGCGCCGGCCGAAGAAGGTTTCACGTGGAACCTCGGCGGTTGTAAGAGTCGGGCGGAAGGCCGGCGGGCCGTGCCCGGATTCTCCTGCCGGCATATCGCATCTCCAAGACCACGCCCCGATGGTTCCACGTGAAACACCAGACGCCTTACGCGATCTTCTTGCGCACGCGAACCGCTGTGGTTCGACGTCCGAGCCGCAACTCGCCCTGCTTGAAGCTACCTTGCTCCACGCGGGACGTCCGCCGGATCTTCACAGGACAATATCCACTGGGAACTACAGATGACCTACGACTCTTCGAATATTAAGGTCCTGCGGGGGCTCGACGCGGTGCGCAAACGCCCAGGCATGTACATCGGCGACACGGACGATGGTACGGGCCTCCATCACATGGTCTTCGAGGTTGTCGACAACGCGATCGACGAGGCACTGGCCGGCTACTGCACAGAAGTCAGGGTGATCCTTCACCGGGACGGATCAGTCGCCGTGATCGATAACGGCCGTGGCATCCCTGTGGACATCCACGCCGAGGAGCAACGATCCGCGGCCGAAGTGATCATGACGGTGCTCCACGCCGGTGGAAAATTCGATGACAACTCATACAAGGTTTCCGGCGGACTCCACGGCGTGGGGGTATCCGTCGTCAACGCCCTGTCGGAACGTCTGTTCCTACGTGTACAGCGAGCCGGTCACATCTATGAGCAGGAATACAGGCTTGGTGTGCCCCAACACCCCCTGAAGCAGGTCGGGGAAACAAACGAAACCGGTACGGAGGTGCGCTTCACCCCCTCATCGGAAGTCTTCTCCAGCCTCGAGTTCCACTACGACATCCTCGCGAGGAGGCTTCGCGAGCTCTCCTTCCTGAACTCTGGAGTACGTATCGTCCTCCACGATGAAGCGAACGGACGCGAGGACGTCTTCGAGTATCAAGGCGGAATTCGCGCTTTCGTCGATTTCCTCAATCGAAACAAGACGCCCATCCACCCCAGCACCATCTACTTCACCGCCGAGCGCAGCTCGATCCTGGTCGAGCTTGCATTGCAGTGGAACGAGGGATTCCAGGAGACCATCTTCTGCTTTACCAACAACATCCCTCAGCGGGACGGTGGGACCCATCTGGCCGGCTTCCGCGCCGGTTTGACCCGCACGCTAAACGGCTACATCGAGCGGGAGGGTCTTGATCGAAGCCAAAAGATCCACGCGATCGGGGATGACGCCCGGGAAGGACTTACGGCAGTTCTGTCGGTGAAGATTTCAGATCCCAAGTTCTCGTCCCAGACCAAGGACAAGCTCGTCTCATCCGAAGTCAAGGGTGTCGTCGAGTCACTGGTGGTCGACCACCTTACCCAGTTTCTCGAAGAGCAACCAATAGAGGCGAAGACCATCGCCGGAAAGATGCTAGAGGCGGCGCGAGCCAGGGAAGCCGCTCGCAAGGCAAGGGAGATGACTCGCCGCAAGGGCGTGCTCGACATCGCTGGACTGCCCGGCAAGCTTGCCGATTGCCAGGAGAAGGATCCATCCCGATCAGAGCTTTACCTGGTCGAGGGGGACTCGGCCGGTGGCTCCGCGAAGCAGGGCAGGGACCGTGCCTTTCAGGCCATTTTGCCGCTGAAGGGAAAGATCCTGAACGTGGAGAAGGCGCGCTTCGACAAGATGCTATCGTCTGCCGAAGTGGGAACCTTAATCACCGCTTTAGGCTGTGGCATCGGTCGAGAGGAGTACAACCCGGACAATCTCCGCTACCACCGCATCATCATCATGACCGACGCGGATGTCGACGGCGCCCACATTCGCACGCTCCTCCTGACGTTCTTCTACCGCCAGATGCCGGAGCTCATCGACCGCGGGCACGTCTACATCGCCCAGCCCCCGCTATTCAAGATCAAGAAGGGTAAACAGGAGGATTACCTGCTGGACCAGTCTGAGCTTGACAGCGCCATGCTGCAGGCGGCTCTGGATGGGGCTGACCTGATCGTCTCCGAAGGAGCGCCACCCCTCGCGCGTACCGCCCTTGAATCCCTCGCCCGCGATTACCAGGTGTTCGTCGGCATCTCACGCCGGCTGGGGCAACGCTACGATCCTCTCTTTCTCGAGCAATTGATCCACTCTCCGCCGATCGATCCGGATGCTCCGGTGGAAGTGGAGCCCATGACCCGTTGGTGCGAAGTGGTTGAGCGTGGTCTCAACAATCCCCCGACACCGAGCCTTCGCTACGCCCTGAGCTATGTGCCGAGCGAGGGACCCAGATCCTCGAGCCTCGTACTCACCCGTTTGGTCCATGGAATTCCCGAGTCGAGAACGGTTCCCATCGACTTCTTCCACACCGCGGATTACGCAAAGCTCGTGGAGTTCGGGCAGAAGTTGGAGGGTCTGCTGGGTGACGGCGCAATGATCAGACGCGGCGAGCGAAGCCTGGCCATTTCTAACCTGGGCGAGGGGGTTCGCTGGCTACTTTCCGAGGCCCAACGGGGTTATACGATCCAGCGATACAAGGGACTCGGCGAGATGAACCCGAGCCAGCTCTGGGAGACCACGATGAATCCGGAGACCCGCCGCCTGCTCAAGGTCACCATCGAAGACGCGGTCGCCGCAGACCAGATCTTCACTACCCTGATGGGCGACAATGTCGAGCCCCGCCGGGAGTTCATCGAGCGGAACGCACTCGACGCGGAGAACCTCGATATCTAGAGAGGCATTCCGCTGCGTCAGGCATAGACGCGGTCGGCCCCTCTCAACGGCGCCTGCGACGGGGAGCCAGCACCAAACACAGTACGCTGCGCCTCCTTGTGGGACAAGGCGCCCGGCCCGATCTACCCGGGATGCGTGGGAAGCTCCGCGACAGTTTCCTCGATCCAGCGCTCCGCCTCGCGGTTGATTTCCGTCGCTCCGCGATCTCCTGCTGGGATGGGAGCCCCGATCTTCAGCTCGATGACCCCGGGTCGCTTCAACAAGCTCCGTCGACCCCAGAAGACACCGGCGTTGTGGGCGATCGGTACCACAGGCCGACCGCTCCTTTCGGCGAGCAGGGCACCACCGATCCCGTATGCCTTACGCTCGCCGAGCGCGACACGGGTTCCCTCCGGGAAGATGATGACCCAGCGACCCTCCTGCAAAGCCCGTCTACCCTGATCCAGGAGCTGCTTCATCGCCCGCCGCCCCGCGGCGCGATCGATCGCGATCGGCTCATA
>Ga0316576_10001036_pt1 | contig 14386 bp, 11 predicted proteins | sample S0NA_FD_203075 | JGI IMG/M metagenome (GOLD analysis project Ga0316576, IMG submission 203075) | Rhizosphere microbial communities from salt marsh grasses in Alabama, United States - S0-2_050615r3r5 | ecosystem: Host-associated > Plants > Roots > Rhizosphere | place: USA: Alabama | collected... | reverse complement strand
CCGATCGCGACGAGACCGTCAGAGCAAGATGTGGCGACCGCGCGGTCGCTGTTCTTCGAAGACCTGCTCGCAGACTTCCCCTTCGTCGACGACTCCGACCGGGCACACATGATCGCCGCGCTGCTCCTTCCCTTTGCCCGGCGGCTTCTGTCGGGGAACACGTCCATTCACCTCGTCGAGGCACCGGCCGCCGGGACCGGCAAGGGGCTCCTCGTGAGCGTGCTGTCCGTGCTGGCGACCGGGCGCGGCAGCGAGGCAGGCACGCTACCCGGCGACGAGGACGAGGTGCGAAAGAAGATCACGTCCGAGCTCCTGAGCGGACGCCCCATTGTGGCGCTGGACAACGCCGACTCGCGTCGGCGCCTCGACAGCTCGGCGCTGGCCTCGGTGACGACTGCCGACCACTGGGTCGATCGCCTCCTCGGCCAGTCGCGCTCGGTGACCTTGCCCAACCGCGCGCTGTGGGTGCTGACCGGCAACAACGTCAGGCTCTCGACCGAGCTCGCCCGGCGCTGTATCCGCATCCGCATCGACGCAAGGACCGACCGGCCCTGGCGCCGCGGCGGGTTCCGGCATCCGGACCTCCTGCGCTGGACGCGCGAGCACCGTGGCGCCCTCGTCCATGCTGCGCTCACCCTGGTGCAGAGCTGGATTGCCCGCGGCCGTCCGCTCGGCGGCGAGCGCCTCGGGTCCTTCGAGTCGTGGTCCGAGGTCATGGGTGGCATCCTCGCTGCCGCCGAGATCCCTGGCTTGCTCGGCAACCTGGAGGCGCTGCACGAAGTGGCCGACGAGGAGGGCGCGCTCTGGCGGGAGCTCGTCGATGCCTGGTGGTGGGCGCACCAGGAGCGGCCGGTGCGGGTCACAGAGCTCGTGGAGCTCTGCCGGGCCGGAGAGCTCATGGTGCCCGTGCTCGGCGACGGCACCGAGCGCTCGCAGGCGGTGCGTCTCGGCAATGCGCTCAAGCTCGCGCGGGACCGGGTCCACGGCGACTACCGGGTCTGCGCCGTCCGCGACCGGCACGTGAAGCAGAACCAGTATCGGCTGGAGCGGGTGGAGGCGACGCGGTGATCTTCGAGGGTTCCCCGCAGGGTTTCCCGCGCGTCAAGGTCGCGATGTGGCTCGGGTTGCGGGGAACGCGGGCATGGCGGGATGTCCCACCGCGCCCCTATTGCATGAATCTCTTCTTCGCCGTGCGCACAGGGAAGAAGATCTCTCCGCCCGCAAGGATGCGATCGGTTCCGGAGATTCCCGCAGATCCCCGCAAGCGGCGTGATGTGGCCAGGTTGCTTGGCGGGAAACCTTGCGGGAAACGCGGGTAGGTTGACCGACGGAGGATGGATCAATGGACACTGACGACAAGCGAGGACCGGGCCGTCCCCGTCGCGGCGATCGGCCGCCCGTGCCCTGGGACGAGATCGAGAAGGCGTACGTCACTGGCGTGGTCGTGCGCCAGCTCGCCGACGGCTCGTTCGAGCGGCGCTATGCCTCGATCCGCGACCTGGCCGCGACGTTCGGGGTCAGCCGATCGCTCGTCGGCTACCACTCGCGCCGGCACAACTGGCCGGGGCAGCGGATCCGTTTCCGGGACAGAGTGCGGACGGAAATCCAGCAGATCGCCGCTCGGGCCCGTGCCGTCTCGACCGAGGACGCCATTGGGATCCTGGACGCCTACCTCGAGAAGTTCCGGCTCGCGGTCGAGAGCGGGCACGTGCGCACCGACACCATCGCCGACTTCAATACCGCCGTGCGGCTCAAGGAGTTTCTGCTCGGGGGTGCGGACAGCCGTCAGGAGCTTCAGGGCGGCCTGACCCTCGAGGAGCTCCAGGTCCGTCACCAGCGCGTCCGTGATCAGCTCGCCGTGATGGACGACGTTCTCGCCGGTGTCGTCCCTGCGGACGACGGACCAGGAGGCTATGGTTCGCCGCGGTCGTAGCCGTCGCTGGAGAGAGGCGCCCGGCTGATTCCCCTTTTTGCCCGATTCGCCAGGGACGTGCCCACGACCGCCACCTACGGTGGGCCGATTCTGGAATTGGACAGGCACCTGCCTGCCTCCCGAGGTAGCGCGAACATTGCGGATCGACTCGCGAACCTTGTTCGCGAGTCAGCTGCCATGCGCAACCGCTGGAATCCGCTGTGAAGCTCGTTTGATTTGGATCGCAGTAAATAATATTTATCTGGTGATTGATTTTATCAATTCACGCATTGACATCATTTGATGTGGCTGATACAAGGATGATCCGTCGGTCCGAGGGTCTTGATGGCCACGATGCCAACTCAGTGCCCGAGCTGCTCGAGCCCCCTCACCGTGGTGAGGCTCAAGTGCGACACGTGCGGGACTCAGCTCGAAGGTGGATTTGCTGTCCACAAGCTCTTGCGCCTGCCGCGCGAAGACCTCGAGTTCGTCGTGGCCTTCGTCCGCGTGTCAGGGAGCCTCAAGGAGATGGCCCGGCTCCGCGGCCAGAGCTATCCGACCATCCGAAACCGGCTTGACGAGATCGTGGCTGCGCTGGGTGAGGTGGAAGACGGAGCAGCGGCCAAGCAGCATCAGATCCTCGACGCCATCGCCCGCGGGGAGCTCAGTGTCGAGGAAGGTGCCCGCCGGCTCAGGGAGGGCAAGCCATGACCCACCCCTCGCCGGTTCACAAGGTCCTGGAGATGGTCCGGACGGGCCAGATCACGAAGGAGCAGGGCGATGAGCTGCTGGCCGCGCTGGCAGGCGAACCGCATCCGTTGAGCCGCTGGCTCTTCACGCCGTCCGAGCGATTGAGTCTGAGGGCCAGCCTCGCCATAGGAGCGCTGGTGGCCGTGCTCTCAGCGACCATCATGCTGCTTCACGTCCACTTTGACGGTCCGCTCGATGTGCACCTGGTCAAGCGAGCCCTGCCGGTGCACGAGATCCTGGTCGAGCAGATTCTGGTGTGGCCATTTCTGGCGACGGTCCTGTGGGCCGCAGCGCGTCTCACTGAGCGAAAAGGTCGGTTCGTCGACTTTCTGGCCCATACCGGGGTCGCACGGACGCCCATGCTCTTGGCTGGGGTCGGTGCCCTGGCCCTGTATCGTGGTCTGGAACGGTTGCCCTGGGGCGCGCTGTCGCAGAAGGCGGGTCTGGCAGGATTCGGCTGGGCCATCCTCTGCACGGCCTGGTTCATCGCTCTGCTCTATCAGGGCTACCGAAATGCATCGGGCGGCCGCGGGATTCGAGCCGTCGTCACCTTCGTCCTTGCGCTGGTCACCACGGAGGTCTTGGGGGAGATCGTGCTCGCGGCTGTAGCGCCGCACGCCTGATAGCAGTCGCGCTTCGTCAATCCGTGTTCGGCGGTGTGCCGGACCGAAGGTACTGGTGTGTCTTCTGTTCACTGCACAGATCCCGGAGGTCGAAGATGCCAACAACACAGCACAGCGGAGTGAGGCGGTCTGTACTGATCATCTTGTCAGTCGTGTCGCTCGCGCTCGGCGCTTGCGCCGCACGGACATCGATAAGCGCGTCGCCCGCAGAGCCGTCCAGATCGTCACCACGCCAATCACCGACGGGCGCCGCTGCACCAGGCTCGCCGGGCACCATCCTCGCCCTCGACCCCGCCGAACGCGCACGACGCTTCGTGGCGCTGCTGGCCGGGCACGACTTCCAGACGGCCACCACGCTCTTCGACGACGAGATGAAGGCCGGTCTGAGCGCGGGTCGTCTTGCCCGGATCTGGGCCGACCTCGAATCAGCGGGCGGAGCCCTCCGGAAGGCGGCCGCAGTCCGCCTGGAGCGGCGAGGCAAGATGACAGCCGCCATTGTCCGCTGCGAGCTGGCCCGGCAGGCGTTGGATGCGCGCGTTGTCTTCGCGGGCAACGGCAAGGTGACCGGCCTTTGGTTCAAACCGGCGACTCCGCCCTGGCAGCCGCCGCCCTACGCCCAGCAAAGCCGCTTCCACGAGGAGGACGTGCTGGTGGGAGATGGCGAATGGGCAACACCAGGCACGCTGGCGATCCCAGCAGGGCGCGGCCCCTTCCCTGCCCTGATTCTGGTCCACGGGTCCGGGCCAAACGACCGAGACGAGTCGTCGTCTGCTGGACCCCAGCGCGTCTTCAAGGACCTCGCCTGGGGCCTGGCGTCCCGAGGCATCGCGGTGCTCCGCTACGACAAGCGCACGCTGACTCATGGCTCCAAGCTCAAGGGGGTCATGCAGAGCTTCACCCACAAAGAGGAGTACGTCGAGGACGCCCTGGCAGCGGTGGAGCTCCTGCGACGCGACCGACGCATCGCCTCCCAGCGCATCTTCGTCCTGGGCCACAGCGAGGGCGGAACCGTGGCGCCAAGGATCGGAGCTGCCTCGAAGCACATCTCCGGCCTCATCGTCTTCGCGGGCGCTACCCGCGACTTCGCCACCATCATCATCGACCAGTTGAACTACCTCTATGGGCTTGACGGCAAGATCGACGAGAAGGAGCGAGCCGAGATCGAAGAGATGAAGCGTAGGGTCGAGCCGCTTCGTCATCCCGCCCTCCTCGAAAAGACTCCGGCCCAACGACTGCCGTTCGGTATTCCTGCGGCCTACTGGAAGGACGAGCTGGCGCATGACCCAGTGTCCACCGCCCGGGCCTACCCCAACCCGATGCTCGTCCTCCAAGGCGAGCGGGACTACCAGGTGACGATGGCGGATTTCGCCGGCTGGAAGAAGGGGCTCGCCCGTCGAAAACAGACGACTTTTCGTAGCTACCCCAAGCTCGATCATCACTTCGTGGAAGGTGAGGGCCAGAGTCGGCCCGAGCAATACGGGCGACCGGGCCACGTCGCCGAATACGTGATCGAGGACATCGCCACCTGGGTGACCCGCGACGGGCTTCAGGCAAGCTCGAGCGCGGCTTCCAAGCGGCGGTGATGGAACGCAGGCGAAGGAGGACGAGCCATGACAGTCACCATCATCTCCGGAGCTCAGCTGTCCATCCGACGGCATGGGTGGACTTGGAGGGCAGCATCAGCGGCTGTCCTCTGGGCAGCTGCCTGTGCTGCTCACCTCGCTTGCGGTAGCGGGGCTGCTGCTCCGAACTCGGACGTAGGCACCCTCGGGTCTGACGCCGCCACAGACGGTGCTCGGCCAGCGGATGCTCTTCCGCAGTCCCCCGACGAGGGTCTTCAGCCGACCGGCGAGGAGACTGCGGCCTTCCAGGCGTTCTTGGGAGACGTGAACAACGAGCTCATGGCGGGGCACACGCCGGGCGCCAGCGTGGCAGTCGTCCTGCATGGCAAGCTCCTCTTTGCCGCCGGCGTCGGCAAGAAGCGGAAGGATGCTGCCGACCCGGTGACCACGGAGACGCTCTTCCGCGTCGGCTCGCTGAGCAAGATGGTTGTCGCGGCCGCGGCCATGGTCCTTGTCGACGAGGGGAAGCTCGACCTGAAAGCCCCCATCACCAAGTACGTGCCGTGGTTCACGCTTGCCGCTCCCTTCGATGCCAACACGGTGACTCTCGAGCACCTCCTCACTCATTCGTCGGGCTTTCCCTGCGATACGCTGCTGTTCTGCGGGACTACGACGAGCGGTGAACGGGAACCCTGGTTTGCCAGCCACCCCCAGCCACTCTGGGCACCGCCAGGCGCGGTCCACGACTACTCCAACATGGGCTACACGCTGGCGTCTCTCGTCGTCACCGGCGCCGCTGGCGTCGCTGACAGCCAGTTCGAGACCCTGGTCCACGACAAGGTGTTCGTCCGCGCCGGCATGAAGACCGCGACCTACGACGCGGTGGCGGCCGAGGCGGCAGACCACGCGACCGGCTACAGGCTCGACGCCAAGAACGCGGTGGTTGCCACCTACGAGCCGACCACGCTCGATTGCCCGCTCCTCCATCCGCCCGGCGGGATCCTGGCCACCGCCTCCGACTACGGTCACTTCATCGAAGCCATGCTGGCCAAAGACGGCCGGCTGCTCACCGTCGGGTCCATCGCCGCGATGGAAGCTCCGCACATCAGCATGCACACCTTCGACTCGCAGTCCTATGGCTACGGGCTGGAGGTTCAGGACTACCCCTACCGCGGACATTCACTGGTATGGCACGGAGGGGTTGTGTCCGGTTTCCTGGCCACGGTCTTCGTGGTTCCCGACTACTCCTTCGGCGTCGTGGCGCTGGTCAACGCCATCGGGAATCGTGCTATGGCGAGCAACATCGCAGCGGCTGCATTGGACCGGTTCATGAGCGCGGCCCAGCAGTGGCCATCAGTCACCACGCCCTCGTCGACCTGGAGCGCCTACGCCGGCACATACGATGATGTGTACGGCTACCTCGGCAAGGGAATCACGGTCTCCGTCGTCGAACAGAGCGGGAAGACGCAGGTACTGGTCAGCGCACCCAACGCCAAGCCGAATGCGATCAGCGGCCAGATGCAGCAGGCGGCAGGTGACGAGTGGACGATGCCTGATGGTACTGCCGCGACCTTCTTTCCCGACGCCAATGGCACACCGGCCGCCTACTTCGTGACTCGTAACGGCATCGGCGTGAGGCAGTAGGCTGTCTGTTTGATCCACCAGGGGCGCTCGCCAGTGCGGGAGTGGCCTCCTCTGATCTGGGGGGTGGCCGTCAGACTGTCTCGTCCGGTGCAGCCGCCCCGTCGAGCCCACGGTGCTTGCGGACGTTGAGGGCCTTCCACCTGAGCCCCGGGTGCTCCAGCACCGTCGACTGCATGGCCGGGTCGGCGGTGATAAGGTCTGGAACAATCTCACCCTCGTCGTTGAGGCGTCGGAGAAACTCCATCTCGGCGTCGTCGAGCGGGAGCAATATCGAGAGCCGTTCGCGGCACTCGGCGACGAGCTTCTCGGCCCAGGCGGCGACCTCGCGCGGCGGTGGCGCCCGATCGGCGCGCAGCATGGGGCAGAGCGCCACCTCGACCTCCCTTGGATCGACGGTCACGTCTCCTGACGAGACCGTCCGCCAGTCCTTGCGGTTGATGCCACCGTAGACCACGAAACCGAGGCGGAGCTTGGCGGGGTCCAGGCCTGGAACGACGAGAAGCGCGTGCGCGTCGAAGACGTCGCGGCTCGCGCTGCGGGCCAGGAGCGCGGCCAGCTTTCCGGCCGTGAGCTCGTGCAGGTCGAGGACGCGGACGGGAGCGGCGTGAAGAGAGCCGACCGTGTGGCAATCCATGGCGACGCACGGCCAGAGCGGCGTGCGCAACATGAAGTTGACGTCGAGCTCGAGGTTGCCTGAACCGCCCTTCGACCCGACGAAGGTGAGCCGCCACTTGCCGCCGGCGTGGTCGGTGGGCACGCGCTTGACGGCGAGGCCCTCGCGCGAGCAGACGGCCTGCACAGCCTGCTCGATCTTCGGCCGCTCGGCGAGCATCGTGGTCCGGTCGGCGGCGCCGATGTAGTTCAGGTCAATGTCCACCGAGAGGCGCGGTACGTCGAAGTGAAAGAGGTTGAGCGCGGTGCCGCCCTTGAGGGCGATCCGCGTTTTGAGGAAGGGGTGGCTGTAGAGCGCGTCGAGGAGCGCCATCAGCCGGTAGACCTTCTCGAGCGGCTCCGCGGCAAAGCCGGTCGCCGCGACCTCTCGGGCCATGTCCTGCGGTGTCAGGTTCATGCGACCTCTGCCCAGCGGCGGTCAAGAATCCACTGCGGGACGATCAGGTTCCATCGCGAGAGGAGCTTGCCTGATTCCCGCTTTCCGCGCTCCAGGTACAGGGGCCGGCGGGGGGCGCGCTCGCACAGGCGGTCCAGGTGGTGGTCCTCGACCATCAGCTCCTCGCGATGCTGCTCGAGATAGAAGCCGACCCTGGCCACGGTGACCGCCGAGTCGAGCCGGAAAGCGTAGTCGATCACCGCGTCGACATCGAAGAACTCCACCGACTCCAGGGAGCGCCAGATCTCCTCCCAGCCGCCGCCGTGGCGGGGGGCATCGAGGACGTCGACCAGGGTGCGCTCGAGGGTGGTCACCCGCACGGTCGCCCCGTCGCGTGGCTTCTCCAGGATGCCACCGCCGAGGTCCGCCAGCACGCGCAGCGGCGGCGGCACGGGGACCGGCACGAACTCTGTCCCACGGAACACGAACGGCTTGGGTTTGCTGGCGGTCAGGAACGGGAGCCGGCGGGTCAGCGAGTGGGCCTTGCCGTGGAACTGGAGAGCGCCATGGTAGGCCACGACGGCGTCGTGGGCCAGGTGGCTGGCTAGGAGGTAGGGATCGACGACCAAGCTGTCAGGGGTCTGCCCTCGAGGAACGGTCGCGTAGAGACCCCGCCGGATCCGGAGAAGGTTTCCTGCGCGCAGGTGCTGCTTGACCGTTGCCAGGCTGGAGTCGGGCCTGAGGGTCTTGCCCGTCCGGTGTGCGGCGGCGAAGTCTTCCAGCCGGAAGACCGGGTGAGATGCGAAGTATTCGAGGGGTTTCATGGGACTTGTCGCATCGGTCTGTAACGGATACTTATAATATCCCTTGTGGAGTCGCATGGCAAGTTGGCTTCGGCAAAACTTGCCAATAGTATCCACAAAGAATATTTACAATCTGCTTTTTGGCGATGAGTGGCAACTCCTCGCACCAGCCCCGCGGGTGCAGTGTCAGCGCTTCGCCTGCGAGCCGATCGGGGCGCGCGGCCGGTACAGCAGATCCATCACCCGGCTAATCTGTCGTTGCGACAGACCGCCGAGCGCGAGCAGGTACGCGAGGAGCTCGCGCCTCGGAACGAGCTTGCCGCGGGCGAGGAGCTCGAGGTCGGCCGGGGAGCTGGCGTCGTGGGCGGCGAGGAGCTGCTTGACCAGGAACGGGTAGCGCCCGCTGCGCGGGCCGACCGCGGACATCAGATCAGCGGCAGCTTGCTCGGGACCACGGTGCACGGTGATCCAGTCGTCGGGGTGGCTCTGCGCCATGAAGCGCTGGAGCGCGGCGAGGAGGCGTTCGCGGGTGACGCTCTTCACCCGGCCCGAAGCGAACGCCTGGTGAAGGCGATCGAGGACCTCGTCGGCGGCGAGGCCGGCCTGGGCCTCGCGCAGCATCTCAGCGAGCTCGGCGTGCACCCGGGCGAGCCGGAGATCGATTCGCCGCACCACGTGGCGGCCGGAGCGGGCGATGGGCACGCCCTGCTCGCCGGTCTGGTGGCGGGTCACCAGATCGACGACGGCGCGGAGGAGCTGCTGGTCGGCGGCACGGGTTTCGGCCGCGCCGCGGCGGGGCGCGGTCGTCTCCCACGCCGCCGCTATGCGGCAGAGATCGACGAGAGCAGCGCGGAGCTCGCCTCGAGCGAGCGTTGGCTGTCGTGGGGCTTGGGCCATCTTCTGGGCCACAGGGTCGCGCAACAGGGCAAGGCGGACAAGCTTGACAGGGCTACCCGTCGAGCCAACATGGCAACAGGCAAAGGCGGCAAGGAGAGCAAGCGATGGAGGGCGTCCTCATAACCCGAAGGTCGCTGGTTCAAATCCAGTCCCCGCTACCAAGAAAGAAGGCCCCATCGGGAAACCGGTGGGGCCTTCGACTTTCAGGGGGGTTCTGGGGGCCTTCCACCAGCGCTGTATCGATCTCCATTTCCGACTAGACTGCCCCTATGCGCGCCCTCGTTGTCTGCCTCGCCATCGTCGCTCTGCCGCCGCTCGCCCGGGCGAGGACGTATCGCATCAGCCCCGGGGTCAGGCTCTACCTCTCCTGTCCGCGGCTCCACCGTCAGCTCGACCGTGACCCCGGCCAGGTGGTCGCCCCGGTGCTGATCCACTTCAACGCCGTGCCCGGCAGGGCAGAGCTGTCCAGGCTCTCGAGGGGGGGCGTGGAGCTCCTGGGCCGCGATGCCCCCCTTCACCTGGGGCCGTTCTTCCCGGCGCGGATCACCCGGCGGGGGCTGCAGGCGCTGTCGAGGAGCCCGCGCGTGCGGCGCGTGGAGCTCTCCGCCCTGCGCCAGGAGGCCACGCCGCTCTCGGTGACCGTGCCGGAGATCGATGCCCCCGCCGCGTGGGCCGACGAGACCCCGGGCGTCCCGCTCACCGGCGCCGGCGTGACCATCGGCAGCATCGACAGCGGCGTGGACTTCTTCCACCCGGCCTACTTCCGCCCGGACGGCGGGCTCTACGCCTGGATCGACACGGACGGCGACGGAGCGTTCACGCCGGGGACGGACGCGGTCGATCTCGACGGCGACGGCGCGGCGGACAAGGGCGAGACCCTGCGGCTGCTCGACAGCCGCAGCTGGGTCCGGGCCCTGTCCACGAAGATCCTGAGCCAGGGGGAAGGCACGTACCAGCCGGCCGAGGACTGGCTCTACGCCGACGCGAACGGGAACAGCGAGCGCGACGTCGGTCCGGACGGGGGCTTCGACGACGCCACCCCGGCCTTCGGCGAGCCGCTCTTCGTGGCCGAGGATCTCGACGGCGACGGCAAGCTCGATCCCGAGGAGAAGCTGAGGCGGCTCCAGACCCCGAAGGTCAAGGCGGTGTGGATCAAGGGGGACGCCTACCGGCTGGGGCAGGGGATGACCGCGCTGGAGATCCCCGCGACCGTGACCCACGGGACCGGCACCACGGGGATCATGGTCGGCGGCCAGCGCGGCTTCACCGCGCGCGCCGGCGTCGCGCCGGGTGCGGATCTGATGCTCGCGTCCACCCCCTACGACGGAACGGTCCCGGTCAGCGCGGCCATCGCCTGGCTCGTGCAGTCCAAGGTCGACGTGATGCTGCACGAGTACGCCCCCTGGACGGGCTATCACCTCGACGGCTCATCGAGCCACGAGGCGATGATGGACCAGGCGGCGCAGCTCGGGGTTGCCCAGATCACCCCGGCCGGCAACCTGGGCGGCGCCGCCAAGCACGCGCGGGCCACGCTGCCCGCCGGCGGGACGCTGGCGCTCGAGATCAAGGTGCCGCTCCCCACCAAGGGGGCCATCTCCGAGCTCTGGCTCACGCTGCTGTGGCGCGATCCGTCGACCGACGTCGCGTTCACGCTCACCGACCCGGCGGGCCACAGCATGGTCCTCGCGGAAGACAACACCGGGGGGAAGCTCCTGGGAGACGGCAAGACCACCGTTCACTCGCACCGGGAGGACTCGAGCCGCGGCACGGCGATGATGGACATAACGATCCACGCCGGCAGCGCGGCCCAGCCGGCCCCCCTGGCCCAGGGGAGCTGGACCCTGACCGCCAAGCACCCGGGCGTCGCGGGATCGGTGCAGCTCCTCGGCTACGTCCAGGACGACGTCAGCGTCTGGGGCAGCGGCGCGGCGTTCGCGGATCACGTGAGCGAGGCGGGGCTGGTCTGTTTCCCGGCGACGGCCGACAGCGCGATCACCGTGGGGGCCTACACTGGCCACGCGGGGGCGCCCTACGACATATTGAAGACCGGGGATCCGCCCGGTAAGCTGCGGGACTACTCGGGGCGCGGGGAGCGGATCGACGGCGCCAAGATCATGGACATCGCCGCGCCGGACAATCCACTGACGCCCATCAACTCGACCTGGAGCCTGGCAGCAGGCCCCGCCGACTACCAGCTCTTCGGCGGCACCTCCGGCGCCGGTCCCCACGTCGCCGGCGCCGCGGCGCTGATCAAGCAGCTCGACCCCACGCTCGACGGCCTCGCGGTCCGCGACCGGCTGCGCAAGGGGGCGCTGGCCGACGCCCAGGTGGGCGGCGTCCCCTCGGACTCCTGGGGCATGGGGAAGCTCCGGGTCTACCGCAGCCTCTTCGACGAGGACCCGGTGCCAAACACGCCCCCCCGCGCTGCGATCACCACGGGGCCGGTCCACGTCGGCGTGCCGGTCACCTTCACGCCCCACGTCACGGACGCCGAGGATCCCGAGGCGGCGCTCAAGATCCGCTGGGACGAGGGCTACGACGACAGCTGGTCGGGCTACGGGCCGGTGAAGGCGCTGGAGCGCACCTACGACAAGCCGGGCTGGATCCGCCTCAAGCTGGAGGTCAGGGACAGCGGTGGCCTGACGGGGGCGGCGGCGGTCCTTGTGCAGGTCGCCTCCGGGCCCGCCGTTGACGGGGGCGCGGCGGACGGAGGCGCCCGTGGTGAAGCGGGCGCCGCGGGTGACGCGGGGACGGCGGGCGACGACGGCTGCGGGTGCGGCGTGGGCGCCGAGCCGCGGCTGCCGTGGCTGCTGCTGCTCCTGGTTGCTCCGCTGTTCCTCCGGCGCCGGAGGCCCGAATAGCGACGTTGCACGCCGCGCCGTTTGACGGCGCGTGTCCTCCGCGTATCCTTGGCCCGGAGGCTCAATGGCTCTTTCCGGAAACGAACGCCCCGCCGTCCTCGAGCGCCTGGGCAGGCAGATCTTCGATCTGGTGATCGTGGGCGGTGGGATCAATGGCGCCGCGGCCGCGCGCGCCGCGGTCCTGCGCGGCTACTCCGCGGCGCTCGTCGAGCAGGACGACATAGGCTCCGGAACGTCGAGTCGCTCGTCGCGCCTGATCCACGGCGGCCTGCGCTACCTCGAGCAGATGGAGCTCGGGCTCGTCTTCGAGAGCGTGTCCGAGCGCGCGCTGCTCGCCCGGGCCGCGCGCCACATCGTGCGGCCGCTGCAGTTCGTGTTCCCCGTGTACAGGGGTGACCGCGTCGGGCTGGGCACGGTGCGGCTCGGCATGTGGCTCTACGACGCGCTCGCGCTCTTCCGCAACTACGAGCGCCACCGCAAGCTCGCGCCCGAGGAGGTGAGCCAGGTCGTGCCCGGGATCCGCGAGGCGGCCCTGCGCGGGGCTCTCGGCTACTACGACTATCGGACCGACGACGGCCGCCTGGTCCTGGAGAACGCCATCGCCGCGGCGCGAGGCGGCGCAGCGGTGGCGAGCTACGCGCGGGTCGAGGGGCTGGAGGCCGGGCGAAGGATCAAGGTGGTCAACGTGCGTGACCGCCTGAGCGGCGAGACCCTGGCGGTTCGGGGCCGGACCGTGCTCTGCGCTGCGGGCCCGTGGACGGACCGGGTGCTGGGCAACAGCGCGCGGCACCAGCGCTGGCTCCGCCCCACCAAGGGCGTTCACATCGTCGTCCCCCACGAGCGGCTCCCGGTGAAGAGCGCGGTGGTGATGCAGCACCCGGCGGACGCCAGGGTGGTGTTCTTGCTGCCGTTTTACGAGCGAACGGTCGTCGGGACGACCGACACGGATTTCGAGGGCGACCCGGCGGACGCCAACACCACGGTCGGCGACGTGGACTACCTGCTCGAGGCGGTGGCGCAGTACTTCCCCTCCGCTCACCTCGGTCGTGGCGATGTCTTCGCGACCTGGGCCGGCGTGCGACCGCTGGTGCAGGCCGACACCGATGACCCCAGCGCCGTGAGCCGCGAGGAACGGATCGAGACGCTCCCTGGCGGTGTGGTGGTCGTCGCCGGGGGAAAGCTGACCACCTACCGGCGCATCGCCTCGGCGTGCCTGGACGCCGCGGCGGACGTGATCGCCGAGGCCGGAGGACCACCGCGCCGACACGAGGTGGAGGGCGAGCGGGCCCCGCTTCCGGGCGGGGAGGGGCTGGAGACCGAGGCACGGCTGGAGGAGCTCGGGGGGCGCCTGTCCAGTCGGTTGAACGACCCGGAGGTGGCGGCGCAGCTGTGCCACGCCTACGGCAGCCGCGCGCCGCAGGTGCTGGAGCTGGTAGACGAGCGGCCCGAGCTCGCCGGTCGGATGCTGCCGGACCTTCCCCTGGTCTGGGCCCAGGTGGTGTTCGCGGCGCGAGAAGAGCTGGCCCTGTCCCTGGCGGATGTCATGGTGCGGCGCACCCAGCTGACCTACCGCGCCCTTGACCAAGGGCGCGGTGTGGCTGTACGCGTAGCCAAGTTGATGGGCGACGAGCTCTCCTGGAGCGAGGCCAAACGCAAGGAGGAGCTTGCGTCATACGACCGGCTATTGAGCCTATCATTTCGTAATGAATAACCAAAACAGGCGTTGCCCCGCGTTGCATTTGCACCATGGGGACGGTTTACCGCGTCCCGCATTCAGCCTATACTTCCATCCCCCTACACGAGAGGCCGGACACCTCTTCAGAAGGAGCAACCAATGTTGGAGCAAGTCACGCTCAGGAAGGCCGTCGAGTTCGCCGTCACCACGGAGAAGCTGGGCGCCGAGATCTACGAGAAGTTGGCCCGTCGCTTCGCCGACAACACCGAGCTCAAGGACATGTTCGGCACTCTTGCGCGGGACGAGGTCGCCCACGAGCGGGAGTTCAAGGCGCTGCTGGACCGCCTGCCGGCGGAGAAGCCGCTCCAGTACGAGCAGTCGCAGTACCTGCGGGCGATGTCGATCTCGGAGGTGTTCTCGGGGGATAAGGGGCTGCACCGCAACGTCGACGCAATAACGGGCCGCGAGGATGCGCTGGAGCGCGTCCTCGATCTGGAGAAGAGTACGCTCGCCTTCTACCAGGCGATGCGGGACGTCCTCGGCGGCAACGAGGCCCTTGACGCGATCATCTCCGCGGAGAAGCGACACGTGGTTCAGGTGATGCAGTACCT
>Ga0316576_10001035_pt1 | contig 14388 bp, 10 predicted proteins | sample S0NA_FD_203075 | JGI IMG/M metagenome (GOLD analysis project Ga0316576, IMG submission 203075) | Rhizosphere microbial communities from salt marsh grasses in Alabama, United States - S0-2_050615r3r5 | ecosystem: Host-associated > Plants > Roots > Rhizosphere | place: USA: Alabama | collected... | reverse complement strand
ACCTCGCGGCAGCCCTGGCGGCCGACCCGGTGGCGCAGGCGAGCTTCGCCGCATTCCCGCCCTCGGCGCGGAAGAACTACCTCGGCTACGTCGCCACGGCCAAGACCGCCACCACCCGGGCGCGACGCATCGCCGACGTGGTCGAGCGGTCGGCGCAGAACCGCCGCCCCGGCTGAGCCCCACCCGGCGGACCTCGGCAGCAGCGGTGACCTAGACTCGGCCGTGGGCCCAGCGGCGTGCCCGACCCCGTTCTCCGTCCCCTTCCCTGTGAAGGGGTGTGCCCGAAAGGCAGCCCGTGAGCAAGCCCATCGTCCTCATCGCCGAAGAGCTCTCCCCGGCAACCGTCGACGCCCTCGGCCCGGACTTCGAGATCCGCCGCTGCGACGGCGCCGACCGTGCCGACCTGCTGGCCAGCATCGCCGACGTCGACGCGCTGCTGGTGCGCAGCGCCACCCACGTCGACGCCGAGGCCATCGCCGCCGCCTCCTCGCTGAAGGTCATCGCCCGCGCCGGGGTCGGTCTGGACAACGTGGACGTCAGGGCGGCCACGCAGTCGGGCGTGATGGTGGTCAACGCGCCGACGTCCAACATCGTCAGCGCCGCCGAGCTGGCCATCGGGCTGCTGCTGGCCGCGGCCCGGAACATCCCCCAGGCCAACACGTCGCTGAAGGCCGGCGAGTGGAAGCGCAGCAAGTTCGCCGGCGTCGAGCTGTACGAGAAGACCGCCGGGATCGTCGGGCTCGGCCGCATCGGCGTGCTCGTCGCCCAGCGGCTCTCCGCGTTCGGGATGAAGATCGTGGCCTACGACCCCTACGTGCCGGCGGTGCGTGCCGCCCAGATGGGGGTTCGGCTGGTGAGCCTGGACGAGCTGCTGAGCAGCAGCGACGTCATCAGCGTCCACCTCCCCAAGACCCCGGAGACGCTGGGGCTGCTCTCCGACGAGGCGTTGGCCCTGGTCAAGCCCGGTGCCATCCTCGTCAACGCGGCCCGCGGAGGGATCCTCGACGAGGACGCCCTGCTCGCTGCCCTCAAGGACGGGCGTGTCGCCGCGGCCGGCCTCGACGTGTACGCCACCGAGCCGTGCACCGACTCGCCGCTGTTCGACCTCGACAACGTCGTCGTCACCCCTCACCTGGGGGCCTCGACGGCCGAGGCGCAGGAGAAGGCCGGGGTGGCGGTCGCGCGGTCGGTGCGGCTCGCTCTCGCCGGTGAGCTCGTGCCGGACGCGGTCAACGTCAAGGGTGGGCCGATCGCCGAGGACGTCCGTCCCGGGATCCCGCTGGCGGAGAAGCTCGGACGCATCTTCACGGCCCTGGCCGGGGGCGTCGCCTGCCAGCTCGACGTCGAAGTCCGCGGGGAGATTGCCCGGGACGACGTCAAGATCCTCGAGCTGGCCGCCCTCAAGGGTGTGTTCACCGACGTGGTGTCGCAGACGGTGAGCTACGTCAACGCCCCGGTCATCGCCTCCGACCGCGACGTCGAGGTGCGGCTGGTCACCGACGAGGAGAGCCCGGACTACCGCAACCTCATCACGGTCCGCGGCACGCTGACCGACGGCCGGGTGCACTCGGTGTCGGGGACGTTGGTCGGGCCGAAGCACCAGGAGAAGCTCGTCGAGGTCGACGGGTACGACATCGAGGTCCAGCCCACCGAGCACATGGTGTTCCTGCGCTACACCGACCGCCCGGGGATCGTCGGCACGGTCGGGAACATCCTCGGTGAGGCATCGATCAACATCGCCGGCATGCAGGTCAGCCGGGAGGCCGTGGGCGGTCATGCCCTCGTGGGCATGACCGTCGACTCCGCTGTCCCCGGCGACGTGCTGGGTCGCATCCTCAGCGCCATCGGGGCCGACTTCGGCCGGGCCGTCGACCTGGTGGACCCCCGCCCGGTCTGACGAGCCGCCCGTCGGCCGGGGGCCGGTGCCAACTAGGCTGCCCGGCCATGTCCAGCCTGTCGTTGGCAGTCATCCCCGGGGACGGCATCGGTCCCGAGGTCGTCGAGCAGGCTCTGGCAGTGCTGGACGCCGCCGTGGCCGGTACCGGCACCACTGTGCAGACCACGCTCTACGACCTGGGTGCCCGCCGGTGGCACGCCACCGGCGAGACCCTGCCCGACTCGGTGCTCGACGAGCTGGCCGGCCACGACGCCATCCTGCTCGGCGCCGTCGGGGACCCGTCCGTGCCCAGCGGGGTGCTCGAGCGCGGCCTGCTCCTACGGCTCCGGTTCGCTTTCGACCACTACGTCAACCTCCGGCCCTCCCGCCTCTACCCGGGCGTCCGGTCGGTGCTCGCCGATCCGGGCGAGGTGGACTTCGTGGTCGTCCGGGAGGGCACCGAGGGGCCCTACGTCGGCAACGGTGGGGCGCTGCGGGCCGGGACCCCGAACGAGATCGCGACCGAGGTCAGCGTGAACACCGCCTTCGGCGTGGAGCGGGTGGTGCGTGACGCCTTCCGGCGGGCGGCATCTCGACCCCGCCGACGGCTGACGCTGGTGCACAAGCACAACGTGCTCGTGCACGCCGGGCACCTCTGGCGCCGCACGGTCGAGACCGTGGGGCGCCAGTACCCGGACGTCACCGTGGACTACCTGCACGTCGACGCCGCCACGATCGTCCTCGTCACCGACCCGGCCCGGCTCGACGTCGTCGTCACCGACAACTTGTTCGGCGACATCGTCACCGACCTCGCCGCGGCCGTGACCGGAGGCATCGGGCTGGCCGCCAGCGGCAACGTCAACCCCGACGGGGCGTTCCCGTCGATGTTCGAGCCGGTCCACGGCTCCGCCCCCGACATCGCCGGGCGCGGGGTCGCCGACCCGACGGCGGCCGTGCTGTCGGTGGCGCTGCTGCTCGACCACGTCGGGATGCCCGGCCCGGCGGCTGCGGTGGAGGCGGCCGTGGCCGCGGACCTGGCCGAGCGCGGCTCCGAGCCGCGCACCACCAGCCAGATCGGGTCGGCGATCTCGGCCCGCCTCGCAACGACCCGGGAGCCGGCATGAGCACGCTGACCTTCACCCACCACGCGGCCTCGCCGACCCCGGACGAGCAGCGCGAGGCCGTGCTCGCCCACCCGGGGTTCGGCGTCCGCTTCACCGACCACATGGTGACCGCGACGTGGACGCCGCAGGACGGTTGGCACGACGCCGCCCTGCGCCCGTACGCGCCGCTGTCTCTCGACCCCGCCGCCGCCGTGCTGCACTACGCCCAGGCGATCTTCGAGGGCCTCAAGGCCTACCGCCACGACGACGGGTCGGTGTGGGCCTTCCGGCCCGAGGCGAACGCCGAGCGGTTCCAGGCCAGCGCCCGCCGGCTGGCCTTGCCGGTGCTCGACGCCGGGGACTTCGTCGCGGCGCTCGACGCGCTGGTCACTGCCGACCGATCCTGGGTGCCGGCGGCCGCCGAGACCAGCCTGTACCTGCGTCCCTTCATGTTCGCCTCGGAGGCGTTCCTCGGTGTGCGCCCAGCGCACGAGGTCACGTTCTGCCTCATCGCGTCTCCCGCCGGCCCCTACTTCGCCACCGGGGTCGCCGGGGTGTCGATCTGGGTGTCGACCGACTACACCCGCGCCGCCCCGGGAGGCACCGGAGCCGCCAAGTGCGCCGGCAACTACGCCGCCAGCCTGCTCGCCATGCAGCAGGCCGCCGACCACGGCTGCCAGCAGGTGGCGTTCCTCGACGCGGTGGAGCGGACCTGGGTCGAGGAGCTCGGCGGGATGAACCTGTTCTTCGTCCACGACGACGGCACCCTGGTGACGCCGGCCCTGACCGGCACGATCCTGGAGGGCATCACCCGCTCGTCCATCCTCACCCTCGCGGCCGAGCAGGGTCTCACCGTCACCGAGCGGGCGGTGTCGCTCGACGAGTGGCGGGACGGTGCCCGCTCCGGGGAGATCCGCGAGGTCTTCGCCTGTGGGACGGCCGCGGTCGTCACCCCGGTGTCCCGGCTGGCCTGGGACGGGGGAGAGGTGCGCATCGGCGACGGCACGCCGGGACCTGTGACCCTGCAGATCCGCGGCTCCCTGGTCGACCTTCAGTACGGCCGGGTCGTCGACCGGCACGGCTGGATGCACCAGATCTGCTGACCGGGGGAGGCCGCCGATGCCGACCGACGCCTTCGGCAACAGGCTGACGGGGTCGGCGCAGGCGTGCGCGGCGTTCGAGGACGCCGTCGACCGTCGGCTGCGCTACGACGGCGGGGTCGTCGAGGCCGCTGCCGCCTCGGTCGCCGCCGACCCGACATTCGCGGCCGGCCACGCCCTGCTCGGCCTCGTCGACCCGGACGCCGCCCCGCGAGCCCTTCGGCGGGCCGAGACGCTGGCGGCCGAGGGCACGGCGAGCGAGTTCGAGCGGTCCTTCGTCACGATGCTCACGACGCTGGTGCGGCACGGGATGTGGGAGGCCCAGTCGGTCGCGCTCGCCCACGCCGCCGCCCACCCCGGGGACCTGCTGGGGGTGGGCCTGGCCGCCACGATCGTCGAGCGCTCCTGCCGCCCGGACGTCCACGAGGCCGTTCGGGCCGTCTACGCACCGAGCCGCCGCCTCCTCGGGGACCACCCGTACCTGCTGTGCATGATCGGGTTCGTCGAGCAGGAGGAGGGGCGCTTCGCCGAGGCGGGCCGGATGGCCGAGCAGGCGTTGGCCGCCTCCCCCCGCTCGACGACGGCGGCCCACCTGAAGGCACACGTGCACGTCGAGACAGCCGATCACGCCGCCGGACTGGCCTGGCTCGACGGCTACCACGCCGCGATGGACCCTCGCTCGGACTACCACCACCACATCGGCTGGCACGCGGCCCTGCACGCCCTGGCCCTCGGCCAGGACGCCTCCGTGCTTCAGCGGCTCGAGGTGCTGGCGCACCCGGCGACGCAGCAGCTGCGCCAGGTCGTCGACACCGGCACGCTGCTGCTGCGGTGCCGGCTGCACGGGCTCGTCGGCCCCGACGAGGACCCCACCGAGGGTCGCGGCGGCGCGGCGGGGGCGGACCTGCGTGCCGAGCCCCCCAGCATGTACGTCGCCTTCCACGTCGCGCTGGGCCTCGCGGTGCAGGGCGAGGACGACGAGCTGCGCAGCCTGTCCGCCCGGGCCGGCCTGCTCCGGGCCCCCGGGCTCGCCGAGATGCTCGGTCCGCTGGCCTCGGCCCTCGCCGACGTCGTCGCGGGGGAGTACGCGGCAGCAGCGGACGCGCTGGCGCGGCTGCGCCCGTCCATGTACCGGTGGGGAGGCTCGCGGGCTCAGCGGGACGTCGTGGAGGACGTGCTGGTCGACGCGGCGATCCGTGGAGGTCGTCACGACCTGGCCCTGGCCGTCCTCGGTGAGCGGCTGGAGCGCCGGCCGAGTCGCTGGGACGAGGCGGCGGTGGCCCGGGTCCGGACCGGCTCCTAGGCACCCGGTTGTCGTCCCCACGCCCCCGGGTGTGGCACGCTGTGCACCGATGACAGCCGACATCATCATTACCAGGGCGCGGCCGGCTCGCTGACAGCACCGGACGCGCCGACCCTTCGCCTGCCGCGGAGGGTCTTTTTCGTGGAGGAGCCATGACCGCACTGCCAGCCACGCCGAGCACCGGCGATGTCTTCCATGTCTACGACACCACCCTGCGGGACGGGGCGCAGCAGGAGGGCCTGGCCCTGTCGGTGGCCGACAAGCTGACGATCGCCACCCACCTCGACGAGCTCGGGGTCGGCTTCATCGAGGGTGGCTGGCCGGGGGCCAACCCGAAGGACACCGAGTTCTTCCGCCGCGCCCGGACCGAGCTCGCGCTGTCCAACGCCGTGCTGGCCGCGTTCGGCGCCACCCGCCGGGCCGGCGTCGCGGTCGAGGACGACCCGTTGGTCCAGGCCCTGCTCGACGCACAGACACCGGTGGTGACCCTGGTGGCCAAGAGCCACGACCGGCACGTCGAGCAGGCCCTGCGCACGACGCGGGAGGAGAACCTGGCGATGGTCGCCGACACCGTGGCCCACCTGGTCGGCCACGGGCGGCGGGTGTTCCTGGACGCCGAGCACTTCTTCGACGGCTACCGCTCCGACCGCTCGTACGCGCTGGAGGTCCTGGCCGCGGCGGCCGGGGCCGGCGCGGACGTGGCGGTGCTGTGCGACACCAACGGGGGGATGCTGCCCACCGACGTCTCGCGCGTCGTCGCCGACGTGGTGTCCGCCACCGGGCTCCGGGTCGGCATCCACTGCCACAACGACACCGGCTGCGCGGTGGCCAACACACTGGCCGCCGTCGACGAGGGTGCCTCTCACGTGCAGGGGACCCTGAACGGCTACGGCGAGCGCACGGGCAACGCCGACCTGGTCACGGTCGTGGCTGACCTGGAGCTGAAGAAGGGGCGCGCCGTGCTCCCGGAGGGATCCCTGCGGGAGTCGACCCGGATCGCCCACGCCGTCGCAGAGGTGACCAACGTCCCGCCGTACTCCCGACAGCCGTACGTCGGCATGAGCGCGTTCGCGCACAAGGCGGGGCTGCACGCCAGCGCGGTCAAGGTCGACCCGATGCTCTACCAGCACGCCGACCCGGCGGACGTCGGCAACGACATGCGGATGCTCGTCTCGGACATGGCCGGGCGCGCCTCCATCGAGCTCAAGGGCCGCGAGCTGGGCTACGACCTGTCCGCCGACCGGGCGCTGCTCACCCGCATCACGGACCGCGTCAAGGTCCTCGAGGCCGGTGGCTACACGTTCGAGGCCGCCGACGCGTCATTCGAGCTGCTCCTGCGCGAGGAGGTGGAGGGGTTCCGGCCCAGCTTCTTCGAGGTGGAGTCGTGGCGGGCCATCACCGAGTCCAGCCCCGCCGGGGAGGCGCTGTCGGAGGCGACGGTCAAGCTGCGCGCCGGTGGCGAGCGCGTGGTGGCGGTGGGGGAAGGCAACGGGCCGGTCAACGCCCTCGACCAGGCCCTGCGGCACGCCATCGGCCAGCTCTACCCCGAGCTGGCCAAGATCGAGCTGGTGGACTTCAAGGTGCGCATCCTCGACGCCGAGCATGGCACCGACGCCGTGACCCGGGTGCTCATCACGACCACCGACGGGCTCGCGACCTGGGAGACCGTCGGAGTCGGCGCGAACATCGTCGAGGCCTCCTGGGAGGCCCTCGTCGACGGGCTCGTCTACGGGCTGCTGCGGCACGGTCACCCGCCCCGGTAGCCGGTGGACGGCCGGACGCGGCGGCGGACGGCCACAGGTAGCCTCGTTCGGGTGCGCATCGCCCGCTTCGTCACCCCCGGCTCCGACCCCCGCTTCGCGGTGGTCGAGGGCGTCGGGGCGGACGGGTCGCTGGAGGAGGCGTTCCTGGCCGTCGTGGAGGGCGACCCGCTGTACCGGCCCGTGCAGTTCACCGGCGAGCGGCTACCGCTGCTCGACGCGCGGCTGGTGGCCCCGGTGATCCCGCGCAGCAAGATCGTCGGGGTGGGGCGCAACTACGCCGAGCACGCCGCCGAGCTCGGCAACGAGGTCCCCGCCCACCCGCTGCTGTTCCTCAAGCCCAACACGTCGGTTCTCGGCCCCGGTGAGTCCGTGGTGCTGCCGACCGTGTCGCAGGAGGTACACCACGAGGCCGAGCTGGCCGTCGTGATCGGACGGTTGTGCAAGGACGTGCCGGCCGAGCGCGCCGCCGACGTGGTCTTCGGCTACACCTGCGCCGACGACGTCACCGCACGCGACCTGCAGCGCAGCGACGGCCAGTGGGCCCGGGCCAAGGGCTTCGACACCTTCTGCCCGCTCGGTCCGTGGGTCAGCACCGTGTTCGACCCGACCGACGTCGCCGTCGAGTGCCGGGTCAACGGGGAGGTGCGCCAGCAGGGGCGCACCGGCCGGATGGTGCACGACGTCGCCCACCTGGTCGCCGCGGTGAGCAGCGCTTTCACCCTGCTTCCCGGCGACGTGATCCTCACCGGGACGCCGGCCGGTGTCGGCCCGCTGGTCGACGGCGACCGCGTGGAGGTGGAGGTCGAGGGCCTGGGCACGCTCGTGCACGGCGTCGTCGCCGAAGCGGGAGGGGACTGACGTGGACGAGGTGCTGGGCGACCTGGTGCCCGAGGCCGTGCGGGTGCGGTTCTGCCCGTCCCCGACCGGCAACCCCCACGTCGGGGTGGTCCGTACCGCCCTGTTCAACTGGGCGTTCGCCCGCCACTACGGGGGGACCTTCGTCTTCCGCATCGAGGACACCGACGCCGCGCGGGACAGCGAGGAGTCCTACGAGGCGATGCTCGAGGCGTTGCGGTGGCTCGGGCTGGACTGGGACGAGGGCCCGGTCGTGGGAGGCCCGTACGCCCCCTACCGGCAGTCGCAGCGCGGCGAGGTGTACGCCGACGTCGCCCAGCGTCTGCTGGCGGCGGGCCTGGCCTACGAGTCGTTCTCCACCCCGGAGGAGGTCGCGCAGCGCCGGACGTCCCGGGGGGAGGATCCCAAGCTCGGCTACGACAACCACGACCGGTCCCTCAGCGAGGAGCAGCGGGACGCACTGCGTGCGCTGGGACGGCGACCCGTGCTGCGGCTGCAGATGCCCGGCCACGACCTCGAGTGGGACGACCTGGTGCGGGGCCCGATCACGGTGGCCGCCTCGCAGGTCCCGGACTTCGTCATCACCCGCAGCACCGGGGAGCCCCTCTACACGCTGGTCAACCCCGTCGACGACGCCCTCATGGGCATCACCCACGTGCTGCGCGGGGAGGACCTGCTCTCCTCGACCCCACGGCAGCTGGCGATGTACGCCGCGCTCGCTGCCATCGGGGTGGGGTCCGGCGCGGTGCCGCGGTTCGGGCACCTGCCGTTCGTCATGGGGGAGGGCAACCGCAAGCTGTCCAAGCGAGACCCGCAGTCCAGCCTTCAGATGTACCGGGACCGGGGGTTCCTCCCCGAGGGCCTGCTGAACTACCTCGCTCTGCTCGGCTGGGCGATCGCGGAGGACCGGGACATCTTCTCGATGGAGGAGATGGCGCAGGCCTTCGACGTCCGTCGGGTCAACCCGAACCCCGCCAGGTTCGACCTGGCCAAGTGCGAGGCGATCAACGGGACGTGGGTCCGGCGGCTGCCGGTCGACGAGCTCGCCGACCGCCTGGTGCGCTACCTCGTCGAACGGGGTGTGCTCACCGGGTCGGACACCGCGCAGGCCGCGCTCGTGCGGGCCGCGACACCGCTGGTGCAGGAGAGGGTGTCGACGCTCGGTGAGGCCGCAGCGATGCTCGCCTTCCTCGTCGTCGACGACGGCCACTTCTCCATCGACCCGGATGCGCAGGCGGCCCTCACCGGTCAGGCCAGGGATGTGCTCGCAGCGTCTGCCGACGCCCTGGGGGCGCTCCGGGAGTGGACCGCCGGGGCCATCGAGGCCGCCCTTCGCGAGCGGCTCGTCGACGGGCTCGGCCTGAAGCCGCGTCACGCCTTCACCCCGGTGCGGGTGGCCGTGACCGGTCGCCGAGTCTCACCGCCGCTGTTCGAGTCGTTGGAGCTGCTGGGCAGCGCCCGCACCCTCGACCGGCTGACCCAGGCTCTGGCGGGTCCGGCGTGACCCAGCCTCCCGACCCGTTCGCGCTCCCTCCACCGCGCCCGCCCCAGGGCCCGCCTCAGGGACCACCGCCTCAGGGACCACCCGCGGCTGCACCGTCGGGGGGTGGCGCCCCGGCCCCGGCAACCTGGCCCGCAGCACCGCCCTCGTCGTGGGGGCCACCGGTCCCGACGCCGTGGGCATCCCCGGCCCCGACCTCGTGGGCGCCGGCACCGCCACGCCGTCGGGGTGTCGGCGAGTACGACGAGGCCCAGCCCTACCACCGGGTGCTGCGGACCCGCTCCTACCGGGGCTGGCGCCCGCTCGTCGGGCTGCTGGTCATGGGGGTCACGTTCATCGTCTTCAACGTCGTGATCACCCTGGTGGGTATCCTGCCGCTGCTGCTCGGTGACGGGCTCGGCTCCCCGGACGAGGCGGCCGACCTCGCCGCCAACCTCGTCAGCGACCCCCTCGGGCTGCTCACCGTCAACCTCTCGCTCGCCGCGTTCATCCCGGCGGCGATCCTCGGTCTGTTGGCCGGGCACCAGCTGCGGCCGGGCTGGCTGCACTCGGTGGCCGGACGCATGCGATGGCGGTTCCTCGCGATCTGCCTGGTCGTCGAGGTGGTCATCTTGGTGGTGGTCCAGCCGCTGAGCGCGCTCGTGGCACCCGACACGGCCGGGGCGCCCACCGACGTCCCCGCGGTGTCGCTGGCCGCCTGGCTGCCGTTCGCCGTGGTCATCCTGCTCACCACCCCGCTTCAGGCGGCGGGGGAGGAGTACGCGTTCCGCGGCTATGGCCTCCAGGCCCTCGGCGCCTGGGTCCGCACCCCGTGGTTCGGCATCATCCTCACGGGGCTACTGTTCGCGGCGGCCCACGGCGGGCAGAGCCTGCCGCTGTTCCTCGACCGCTTCGCCTTCGGCGTCGTCGCCGGCGTGCTCACCGTGCGCACCGGCGGGCTCGAGGCCGCGATCGCCTTCCACGTCGTCAACAACGTGGTCATCCTGCTGCTGGCCTCAGCCACGGGGGACCTCGCGCCGTCCCTCACCGTGGCGGAGGCACCCTGGTCGGCCGTCGTCGTCGACGTGGTGGGCATGGTGGCCTTCGCGGCCGTCGCCCTGGCCCTCGCCCGGCGGATGGGCCTGCAGACGCGGACGGTGCCCACCCCGCGGCCGGCGCCCTGGCCAGGTTTGGTGGCCTCTGCGCCACCCAGGTAGACTCGGCGGGCCTTTGGGGTATGGGGTAATTGGCAGCCCGACGGATTCTGGCTCCGTTAGTCTAGGTTCGAGTCCTGGTACCCCAGCGGAGAACGGCACGCCGGCTGGGGTGCCGACCTCATGGCCCCGTTGTGTAGCGGCCTAGCACGCCGCCCTCTCAAGGCGGTAGCGCGGGTTCGAATCCCGTCGGGGCTACGTCACGGCCCTGGGCTGATGCCCAGGGCCGTCGTCGTCGCGCCGCTGCCCCGCCTCCAGGGCTGCCGACAACGCGCGGGCCGCGGCCACGACCGCCGGCGCATGCAGCCGGCCGGGTTGCCGGCCGAGCCGCTCGATCGGGCCCGACACCGAGACGGCCGCCACGACCTTGCCCTGCGGGGCACGCACCGGCGCGCTGACCGAGGCGACCCCTGCCTCCCTCTCACCCACCGACTGCGCCCAGCCCCGTCGGCGCACGGATGCCAAGGTCGCCGGGGTGAACCGTGCCCCGGCCAGCACCCGGGGGAGTCGGTCCGGGTCCTCCCAGGCCAGCAGGACCTGCGCCGCGGAGCCGGCTTGCATCGACAGCACCGACCCGACGGGGATCGTGTCCCGCAGGCCCGAGGGCCGCTCCGCCGCGGCCACGCACAGGCGTTCGGCGCCCTGGCGCCGGAAGAGCTGGGCGCTCTCGCCGGTCTGGTCCTGCAGGCGCGTGAGCACGGGCCCCGCGGCCGCGACCAGGAGGTCCCCCGAGGCGGCCATGGCGAGGTCGGAGACGCGGGGACCGAGCACGAAGCGGCCCGCGTCGTCGCGCGCCAGCAGCCCGTGGTGCTCGAGGGCCACCGCGATGCGGTGGGCTGTCGGCCGGGAGAGCCCGGTGCCCGACACCAGGTCGGCCAGGGACGAGGGCCCGTTCTGGACGGAGTCGAGCAGGGCAACCGCCTTGTCGAGCACCCCGACGCCGCTCGTCGTCTTCCCCGCCATGGCCGACCCCGCTATCCTGATCGAAGAATGAAACCTACGTCTCACATCGTGGGACGCTCAGCGTAGGGCACACCAGCCCGGCGCGGAAGGGGAGGGGCCGATGGGCGCGACCCTGGCGGAGAAGGTCTGGGACGCACACGTCGTGCGTCGGGCCGAGGGCGAGCCGGACTTGCTCTACATCGACCTGCACCTGCTGCACGAGGTCACCAGCCCCCAGGCGTTCGAGGGGCTGAGGCTGGCGGGACGGCCCGTCCGGCGTCCCGACCTCACGATCGCCACCGAGGACCACAACGTGCCCACCACGAACCTCGACGCACCGATCGCAGACCCGGTCTCGCGCACCCAGGTGGAGACGCTGCGGACCAACTGTGCCGAGTTCGGGGTCCGCCTGCACCCGATGGGGGACGTGGAGCAGGGGATAGTCCACGTCATCGGTCCCCAGCTCGGGCTGACGCAGCCGGGTATGACGATCGTGTGCGGCGACTCGCACACCTCCACCCACGGCGCCTTCGGGGCGCTCGCCTTCGGGATCGGTACGAGCGAGGTCGAGCACGTGCTGGCGACCCAGACGCTCCCGCTGCGACCGTTCCGGACGATGGCCGTCACCGTCAACGGCAGGCTCCGGCCAGGGGTGACCTCCAAGGACGTCATCCTCGCGGTCATCGCGACCATCGGGACCGGCGGCGGGCAGGGCCACGTCATCGAGTACCGCGGCGAGGCCATCCGGGCGCTGAGCATGGAGGCCCGGATGACGATCTGCAACATGTCGATCGAGGCAGGTGCTCGGGCGGGCATGATCGCCCCCGACGAGACGACGTTCGCCTACCTGCAGGGCCGACCGCACGCCCCGCACGGCGCGGACTGGGACGCGGCCCTGGCGTACTGGCGAACGCTCGAGACCGACCCGGACGCACGGTTCGACCGCGAGGTCGTCCTCGACGCCTCCGACATCCACCCCTACGTCACCTGGGGAACGAACCCCGGGCAGGGCCTCCCCCTGTCCGAGGCGGTGCCCGACCCGGCCGGGATCGACGACCCTGTCGACCGCGCGGCCGCCGAGCGGGCCCTGGACTACATGGCGCTCGCCCCGGGGACGCGGCTGCGGGACATCGTCGTCGACACCGTGTTCATCGGGTCGTGCACGAACGGACGGATCGAAGACCTGCGCGCGGCAGCCGAGGTCCTCCGCGGGCGCCGCGTCGCCGACTCGGTGCGTCTGCTCGTCGTGCCCGGCTCGGCCCGGGTACGCCTGCAGGCGGAGGCCGAGGGGCTGGACAGCGTCTTCCTCGCCGCAGGTGGCGAGTGGCGGGGAGCCGGGTGCTCGATGTGCCTGGGGATGAACCCCGACCAGCTCTCGCCCGGCGAGCGCAGCGCCTCCACCTCGAACCGGAACTTCGAGGGCAGGCAGGGCCGGGGAGGGCGCACCCACCTCGTCTCCCCGCTGGTCGCCGCCGCCACCGCCGTCACCGGACGGCTGAGCTCGCCTGACGACCTCGACCCCCTCGGAGCCGCCGCATGAAGCCGTTCACCACTCACGTCGGACGCGGGGTACCGCTGCGCCGCAGCAACGTCGACACCGACCAGATCGTCCCGGCTTCCTACCTCAAGCGCGTCACCCGGACCGGGTTCGCCGACGGGTGCTTCGCCGCCTGGCGGGCCGACGAGGGCTTCGTGCTGAACTCGCCCGACTACGCCGGAGCCAGCGTGCTCGTCGCCGGACCCGACTTCGGCACCGGCTCCTCCCGCGAGCACGCGGTCTGGGCGCTGCAGGACTACGGCTTCTCCGTGGTGGTCTCCTCGCGGTTCGCTGACATCTTCCGGGGCAACGCCGGCAAGGCCGGCCTGCTCACCGCCGAGGTCGACCAGGAGGCCGTCGAGCGGCTCTGGGTCGAGCTGGAGCGGGACCCGGGCCAGCCGGTGCAGGTGGACCTCCGCGCCAGGTCCGTCTCGCTGCCCGACGCCGACCTGACCTGGCCGTTCCGCATCGACGACTACACCCGGTGGCGGCTGCTGGAGGGCCTCGACGACATCGGGCTGACGATGCGGCACCTGGACGAGATCGCAGCTTTCGAGCGCGAGCGGCCGGCCTTCCTGCCCGTGACCCAGCCGCGACGCGCCGCGGGCGAATCGGCCGGGTGATTGCCCCACCCATCCCCGCGTCCTAGGTTTCTCTTGCTGACAGCATCCGCTCCCAGGGAGGCCCGCGTGAACAGGTCCGAGCTCATCGACGAGATCGCCCAGCGACTCGACGCCACGCGCAAGGAGGCCGAGGCTGCGCTCGACGCTGTCGTCGACGTGATCCAGCGTGGCATCCACCAGGGCGAGCGGGTGCGGGTCCGCGGGCTCGGGGTGTTCGAGTCCGTCGAGCGGGCCGCCCGCACCGTGCGCAACCCGGCGACGGGCGAGACGCTGGAGAAGGCGCGGACCCGGGTCGCCCGGTTCCGCCCCAGCACCGACCTCAAGGACGTGCTCAGCGGTGCCCGTGAGCTGCCGGCCGCGGTCCTCACGGGAGACACCGAGGGAGCGAGGTCGGCGGTGCAGCGGATGACCGGCACCGAGTCGAAGAAGCCGCAGCCGAAGGCCGCAGCGGCCCCGGCGAAGAAGGCGGCCCCGGCGAAGAAGGCGGCCCCGGCGAAGAAGGCGGCCCCGGCGAAGAAGGCGGCCCCGGCGAAGAAGGCGGCCCCGGCGAAGAAGGCGGCCCCGGCGAAGAAGGCGGCCCCGGCGAAGAAGG
>Ga0316576_10001034_pt1 | contig 14393 bp, 11 predicted proteins | sample S0NA_FD_203075 | JGI IMG/M metagenome (GOLD analysis project Ga0316576, IMG submission 203075) | Rhizosphere microbial communities from salt marsh grasses in Alabama, United States - S0-2_050615r3r5 | ecosystem: Host-associated > Plants > Roots > Rhizosphere | place: USA: Alabama | collected... | reverse complement strand
TCACCATGGGCGCGGCTTATGCCCTGGTTGGCGAAAGTCAGGAAGCAGGCGAATGGTTGAGGCAGGGTGGGTCCTCTTTCCGAGAGTGTAATGATACCTTTGGAACGGTGGTATCCCTGCTCTGGCAATGCTTGATATGGTATGGTTCAGGGGATGAGGCTCGCTTGCAGCGTGATCTTGAAGAACTTCTACGTCTGGTACGCGAGCATGAATATGGGTTTCTTTTTCTGCGCAAAACTCTGTTTGGGCCCCCTGATCCACGCGTTTTGGTTCCCTTGCTCCTGCAGGCTAAGGAATGGTCAATCCATGCTGATTTCGCGAATCAGCTGCTTAACCAACTAGGGCTTGCTCAGGCACAGAGCCATCCCGGATATCAGCTCCGGGTGCACAGCCTGGGCGCTTTTCAACTCCGGCGTGGTGCCAATTTGGTTGAGCCGAAAGAGTGGCGGCGTAAAAAGGCGCGCCAGCTTTTCCAACTTTTACTAACCTATCGCCGCACCCAGCTTCATCGCGAGCAGATCGTTGAGATGTTATGGCCGGACCTGGATCCACAGAGCGCTCAGCGAGATTTTAAGATCGCCTATAATGCTCTCTGTAATGTTTTGGAACCGAATCGACAACGTAATCATCAATCTTCTTTTATCAGCCGTGAAGGCAGTCGTTATGGTATTAGCCTCGGAGCCGACCTCTGGTTTGATGTGTCCGAGTTCGATCATTTAAGTGCATCCGCAGACCGGTTGCTGCTGACCGACCCAGATGCTGCACGGGAGATGTATCGCCAGGCCCTGGCGTTGTATCAAGGGAACTATCTGCAGGAATATCCCTATGAAGAATGGGCCCAGCAGGAACGTCTGCGCTTATTAAATCGCTTCATACGCACATCCGAGCGACTTGCCCGCTCGCTGATTAAGGAAATGAAGTGGGAAGAAGTTGAAGATGTTTGCCAGAAGCTTTTGCTGCGAGACAGCTATTGGGAACCCGCCTACCAGATGCTGATCGAAACTTATATTCAATTAGGTAATAATTCCCAGGCTCTACGAGCCTACCAGCGATGTGAAGAATTGTTAGCCGGCGGACTCAACATTGCTCCGACAGGGAAAACACGCGAGCTACTGCAGGAAATTTTGGATAATTCCGCCTGATCCTCTCTTCAAAAATTGGATATATAGCCTAAAAAAAACCGAATTGTAACTTTTCTGTTACCGGCTTGTGCTTAAATACAACGATTGGAGGATAAAGCCGATGTATATAGGCGACTACCTGGGAAGACGGAAAATATATTCGCCGGATACGCTTGCGGTTATCGACGCGGGTAAAGAACCCAATCTTCGCCTCACTTATAGGCAGTGGGATGAGCGCGTTAACCGCCTAGCTAACTGGCTGAAGCATGAAGCCGGGGTCAGCAAGGGGGACCGCGTCGCGATTTTAGCCCGTGACGGCATCGAGCATCTAGATTGTCTTTACGCCTGTGGAAAGCTGGGCGCGATCCATACAGCCTTGAACTGGCGGCTTCACTGGCGCGAAACGGCCGCTCTTATCAAAGACACCAGCCCTAAAGTCCTGATTTTCAGCGAACAATTCAATGATGATGTGATAGAGATTGCGCAATTAGGTGCTGGTGAGCCCTGGGCGGCAAAACATCATGTACACCTGGAAGGTTCTGGCATAGCGGGGAGTCTTCTATATGATGATGTGTTGGCTTCCTCACCGCAGACGCCGGTTACTTGTGAATCCCTGGATAAGGAAGATATCGCCTGCTTGATTTTTACCGGCGGCACAACAGGACTGCCTAAAGGGGCACAGATCAGCCATCGCCAGATTAGCTGGAATGTTATGAATACGGTCATTCATGATGTGCAGCATGATGACATCTATCTCAACGTTTTCCCGCTCTTCCATTCCGGTGGCTTGTTTGCTTATACGTCCTCACAGATTGTCTTTGGCAATACAACCATTGTGACCAGGCAGTTTGATCCAGCCCAGGTGCTGGAATTGATCGAACGCGAGCATGTGACAGTTTTTGCGGCCGTGCCTACCATGTACCAGCTGTTGACCCAGGCGCCGAATTGGGAAACGGCCGATCTGAGCAGTCTTCGCTTCTGCACCAGTGGCGGAGCGCCGCTGCCGGTGCCACTGGTGCAGCAGTATGCTCGCGAGAAAGATGTACGCTTCAAGCAGGGATTCGGAATGACGGAATTCGGACCTGGGCTCTTCGCTCTACCCGCCGAGGATGCGATTCGCAAAGCGGGCAGCATCGGCCGTCCTAACTTCTTTGTCGATGTACGCGTCCTCGATGATGATAACAAACCGCTTGGGCCTGATGAGATTGGCGAGCTTGTTCTGAAAGGACCGAGCGGCTGTTCGGGTTACTGGAACAACCCAAAAGACTCAGCTGAATCCATCGATGAGGATGGTTGGTTCCATACCGGAGATCTCGTCTATCACGATCAGGAATGGTACTTCTACGTGGTCGATCGTAAAAAAGATATGTTCATATCCGGTGGTGAGAATGTCTATCCTGCGGAGATCGAGGCAGCACTCTATAAACATCCTGCAGTACATATGTGCGCGGTCGTTGGGGTAGCTGACGATAAGTGGGGCGAGGTCGGTAAGGCATTCATCGTTTGCCGCCCTGATACTTCACCTACTGAAGATGAGATCATTAACTTCTTAAAAGATAATCTGGCAAGTTTCAAAGTGCCTAAGACGGTCGTCTTCGTTTCCGAATTACCAATTTCCGGTGCGGGGAAAATTCTAAAGCGCGAGTTGAGGGAAGGTTCATGATGTCCGATACCGTAGGCATCGTCAGTACGGGCACCTATTCACCTGAAGGTTATATGACGGCCGAAGAAATCGCTGCCCAAAGCGGGCTGCCCGAATGGGTAGTGCGTGACAAATTAGGCATCACCGGGAAACATATCGGCGGCGCGGATGATCATCCCAATGAAATGGGCATTAAGGCTGCTCTGGATTGTCTTTCCCGAACTGATATCAACCCTGAGGAAATTGATGTTGTGCTCTGCACGACTGAAGAGTGGCGCGAATATTTCCTTTGGACATCAGGCATTCACCTGGCTTATGAGATCGGTGCAAAAAATGCTTGGGCTATTGATATTCACAACCGCTGCGCCACGACGGTCAGCGCGATGAAACTGGCCAAAAACATGATGCATTCCGATCCGGAAATAAATACCGTGCTCATAGCCGGCGGTTACCGCATCTCTGACTTCATTAATTTTAAAAACCCGCGCACGACCTTCTTATGGAATATCGGCTCAGGTGGTGGGGCGATGCTGCTGCGTAAGAATTGGCCGCGGAACCGGGTTTTGGGCAGTCACTTGATGAGCGATGGCTTTATGAGCAAACACGTCATTGTGCCTGCCAGCGGGACGGTTCAGTTTCCGACGCCGGAAGCGGTGCAAGCAGACCTGTTTAAATTTGACCTGGTTGAGCCGGAAGCAATGAAAGATCGGCTTAATGCAGTCAGTATGGAGAATTGGGTTCACTGCGTAGACGAGGCCTTACGTAAGAGTGGGCACAAAGCGGATGGCTCACCCTATACAAAAGCGGATATTGACTTCTTAAATATGGTGCTCATTAAGCCCTCCGGGCACCGGGAGATGCTGGCCCGACTAGGGCTGACAGAAGAACAATCGGTTTACCTGGGTGAAATCGGCCATACAGGTGAGCAGGACGCGATGTTCGTTATTCGTGAGGGATTAGAGACCGGCCGTCTGAAAGATGGCGATTTGATGGTTATTGTGGCTGCCGGTATCGGATACGTCTGGGCCGCCGGTGCCGTGAGATGGGGGCCCAGCGACAGTTAATTATACGTTCAAAGTAAATGGAGAAACGAATGCTACTCAAAGATAAAGTGACTTTAATTACCGGCGGCGCTGCGGGCATCGGTAAAGCCACCGCACAACGCTTTGCCGAAGAAGGTGCGACGGTCATTATTTGTGACGTCAACAGCGAGGCCGGAGAAGCCGCGGCAGGAGAACTGGGTGTTGCTTTTTACCAGATTGATATCAGCGACCTGCAGGCGGTGGAAAAATGGATTGATGATGTTGTTGCCGAATACGGCCGGATCGACGTGCTGGTCAATAATGCCGGCGTCCTGCGCGACGGCCAGCTGGTCAAGTGGAAAAATGGTGAAGTGGTAAGCCGGATGTCGGAAGAGGCATTCGATCTGGTGATTTCCGTGAATCTGAAAGGTGTGTTTAACTGCACCCAGGCTGTGGCGCCAGTGATGATCAAACAGGGAGGGGGCGTTATTCTCAATGCCACCTCGGTTGTGGGACTGGATGGCAACTTCGGCCAGACGAACTATGTGGCTACAAAAGCGGGAGTGATAGGTATGACCAAGGTTTGGGCGCGTGAACTCGGCCGTTACAATATCCGCGTTAATGCTGTGGCACCCGGTTTTACCGCCACGGAAATGGTTGTGCAGATGCCGGAAAAAATATTAGACGGTATGAAGTCGCGCACTCCTCTCGGCCGTCTTGGGGAACCGCGCGATATCGCCAATGCCTATTTATTTCTCGCTTCCGATCAAGCCAGTTTTATTACCGGAGAAATATTGCGTGTAGATGGCGGCATTGTCGTCGGCACTTAAATCAGGAAACCAGGTATGGATGCTTCGAACCTGCTAAGCAAAAGAGCGCACCTGACACCCGATCGCGAAGCCCTGCTCGTGTTGGAGGCGGGTCGCCGCTTCACCTACGCCGATCTCAATCGACGGGCGAACAGGGCAGCGAATTTGCTGCTGTCTTTGGGTGTTGCTGAGGGTGATCGTTTTTCAATCTTAGGTCAAAACAGTATTGCCTTTGTCGATCTTTTATATGCGGCGGGCAAAATTGGGGCCGTCTTTACGCCGCTGAACTGGCGTCTTGCAGCGAATGAACTGCTTTATATCCTCAACGACAGCCGGCCGAAAGTTCTTTTTATTGATGGCGAATTTGCCGGCACACTGGCGGAACTGCAGTCTAAATTTGCTTTTGAACAGGTTATCTGTATCGGTGATGAACAGATAGAAGGGGCACTCGATTATGAAGAAGCTCTGGCTATGGCGGACGAGAGTGAACCGCCTGTACCACCCACGATGAATGGAGAGACCCCTTATTGCATACTCTACACATCGGGAACGACAGGCAAGCCGAAGGGGGCAATTATTCCCCATCGCCAGGTGCTTTGGAACTGCATCAATACGACCATATCCTGGGGGTTAACCGAGAAGGATATAACGCCTGTTTTCACGCCTCTTTTCCACGCTGGTGGGCTCTTTGCCTTCATGGCACCCATTCTCTTTCTGGGGGGCCGGGTAATTATCTCCAAGGGTTTTGATCCCTTCGATGCTCTGCGGGTGATCCAGGAAGAAAAATGTACCGTTATTCTCGGTGTCCCTACACTGTTTCAAATGTGGCTCGGCGCGGAAGACTTTGACCAAATAGATTTCTCGCATGTACGTTTTTTTATCTCCGGCGGCGCACCATGTCCTGTACCCTTGATGAGAGAGTGGCGCAGACGAGCCGGTACGATCTTCCGCCAGGGGTATGGGCTTAGTGAAGTTGGTACGAACTGTTTTAGTATGACTGATGAGGAATCAGAACCTAAATCCGGTTCAGTTGGAAAACCGATATTTTTTAGCCAGATGCGCCTCGTAAATGAAGAGGGGATTGATGTCCCTGTGGGTGAAACCGGTGAACTGCTGATTAAGGGGCCTCATGTCTGTTCCGGATATTTGAATAATCCGCAAGCAACAAGCGAAGCAATTGAAGATGGCTGGTTCCACACCGGTGATATGGCCCGGATGGATGAAGATGGATTCTATACGATTGTAGGCCGCTTCAAGGATATGATCATCAGTGGTGGCGAAAATATCTATGCGGCGGAAGTGGAAACAGTTTTCCACGAACATCCTGCCGTCCAAGATTGCGCTTTGATCGGTATGCCGGATGTGAAATGGGGTGAGGTCGGCCTGATGGTTGTCATCCTGGAATCAGGTCATACTATTAGTGAAAGTGAGCTACGCGAACATTGTTATGGACGCTTGGCACGTTATAAAGTACCTAAGAAAATCGTTTTTACCGACACCATTCCTCATTCAGCCTATGGTAAAGTGGAAAAGATAAAGCTTAAGCAGAAATACCTTCCCCTTTGGGGAGAAATACCCGAGAGTGCAGACACATGACCATAAAGACATTACCTGGTATCGAGGCGGAAATAATTACCAGTGAACGGATTACAACGCGGGTCCTTTTCAGCGGGCCTGAAGAAGGTATTCCAGTATTGTTTTTACACGGTAATCTCTCTTCCGCCACATGGTGGGAAGAGGTTATGGGTACCTTACCCGATGGCTTCCGCGCGATTGCTCCCGATCAGCGTGGCTTTGGCGAGGCCGAATTCTCAAAAAAGATCGATGCTACGCGCGGAATGGGTGATTTAGCGGATGATGCACTGGCTCTACTGGATAATTTGGGTTATGACAAAGCGCATTTTGTAGGAAATTCACTAGGCGGATCAGTGCTCTGGTGGGTGCTTAAAAGCGCGCCGGCCCGCGTCCTGACCGCGACATTGGTTTCTCCCGGCTCTCCCTATGGATTTGGTGGGACCAGAGACATCGACGGCACCCCTTGCTATGATGATTATGCCGGCTGCGGTGCCGGCATAGCCAGTATTCCGGAGGTGGTCCGCCTGGTGCGTGAAGGGTATCGTGGTTCTGAAAATCCGATGGGAACGCGAATGGCATTACGAACGTTGGTATACCGACCACCGTTTGTCCCTGAACGGGAAGAAGACCTGCTCTCGGCCGCTTTAACTATTCATGTCGGCGGCCAGGATTGGCCCGGCGATTTTATATCTTCGCCAAATTGGCCATACTTCGCTCCCGGAGTATGGGGCGCAGCGAACGGTCTTTCATCTGAGTACGCCCTTGACCCCGAGCAGTTGTATTCAATTGAACCTAAACCAGATATTTTCTGGATTCGTGGTGAAGAAGATAAGGCAGTGGCTGATGGTGCGGCCTCCGATCCCGCGGTCTTGGGGTCGCTTGGTCTGATACCAAACTATCCCGGTCCTGACGTGTATCCGCCGCAGCCGATGATCGCCCAAACGCGGGCGGTGTTGGATAGATATGTGAATGCGGGAGGAACGTATAAAGAAATTGTTATTGCTGAAACAGGCCACGTGCCTTTCATTGACAAACTTGATCAATTTAATGAGATATTCCATGCGGTAATTCAGGGTGAGGATTAGTTTGTGAGGTTGTTAATCCAGCTCTTCACCCATTGAACCCTCCAATAGTTAGCTGATTTTGAGGTGAACTATGAGTAGTAAAAAAATCGGCCGTGGCGTGGCCATCGTCGGAACAGGGATGAGTAAGTTTGGCGCTTTTCCCGGCAAGGCCACCCGTGACCTGTTTGTGGAAGCGTTCCAGGATTTACGCACCTCCGTGGATAAGGAATTTGATCCCCGCGATATCGAGGCGCTCTTTATTGGTAATTACAGCAGTGAATTATTTGAAGGCCAGGGACACACCGCGCCAATTATGGCCGACTGGGTTGGCCTGACTCCACGTCCGGCGGTGCGTATTGAAGACGCCTGCGCCAGCAGTGGCGTGGCCTTGCGCCAGGGTATTATGGCGGTGGCCTCCGGTTTCCATGATATGGTTCTCGTAGGCGGCATTGAAAAGATGAATAACTTACCCATCGCCGAGGTTACCGAGGCTTTAGCTACCGCCGGGGACGTCTTGTATGAAATTCCGGCCGGTTTTACTTTTCCTGGATTCTACGCGGCTATAGCCTCTGCCTACATGCACCAATACGGGGCTACTCCGGAATCATTGATGCTCGTCGCCAAGAAAAACCATGATAATGGCGCTTTGAATGATAAAGCGCAGTTTAATATGTCCCTTGCCGATGTGATGGCGCGCAAGATCGCCAGCGCCGAAAAGAAAGGACGACCCATCCCTGAGTGGGCTGATGAAATGGCCTTTCTTCACGATGACCGGGCGAATCCGATGATCGCCTGGCCGCTGCGACTATTTGACTGCTCACCGGTAACGGATGGGGCAACGGCCGTTCTTCTCGTCAGTGAGGAGCTAGCCAAAAGATTTACCGATGATCCGGTCTATATCATTGGTTCCGGACAGGCAAGCGATAGTGCCCTGCATGATAGAAAAAAGCTAACCAGTATTTCGGCCGCCAACCTGGCTTCGCAGCAAGCATATGCAATGGCCGGTGTGACGGCCGATGATGTGAAAGTCGCCGAGGTGCATGATTGTTTCACCATCGCCGAGATAATCGCTACAGAGGACGTTGGCTTCTTCAAGCCCGGAGAAGGGTTTGAAGCGGCTGAAGAAGGATTGACAACGCGCTATGGCCCTAAACCCGTCAATACATCGGGTGGACTGAAATCTAAAGGACATCCGGTTGGTGCATCCGGAACGGGGCAGGTGGTGGAGATTTGGAAACAGATGCGTGGTGAAGCAGGGGAACGCCAGGTTGACCGAGACCTGGATATCGCCTTAACGCACAACGTAGGTGGTACAGGGCAAACGGCCGTCGTTCATGTCTACGAGCGAAGATAGGGATGGGAGATAGAGATAGAAGAATAATCCATAAAGTATCCGCCTAACATGGGATTATAAATAGGAAATAGTTATGAGCGAAAGAGCATTTACCGAGGAATCATTCCAACAATTCCTAAGTGATGGGAAGTTGATGGGTTCGAGAAGCAAAGAAACCGGAGAGATATTTGTTCCCCCAAGGCCTATGTGCCCGAGTACCTTTAGCATGGATATGGAATGGGTGGAACTCTCCGGCAAAGGAGAATTGGCGGCGTTTACGGCCGTCTATGTCGGGCCAATGGCGATGGTTGATGCCGGCTACGACCGTACCAACCCGTACTGTTCCGGCATTGTACGGCTGGCTGAAGGGCCATCGATCAGTGCCCAAATTTTAGGTGTTGATGCATCGCAGCCGCAAACAATTGCAATTGGAACACCGCTTCATGTTACCTATATTGAGCGTGGTTCAGATGATGATGCCCGTTTTTACCTGGCGTTTGCCGCCGATATAAGCGATTAGCCATAAACGATATTATCAGGATTTAATCGTTCTTAACGAGAGAAGGAGGTGATTATCAGCAAAAAACTTGTAACTTTTGCCCGAAGTTCTTAAACCGGACGCCGGGGAGATGCAACTGGAGTGCATCAACAGCCGGCCAAGAATATCGATAACGATTGCTCACTATCTTGGAGGAGACATCTTATGAAAACACATAGAATATTTATATTTCTGACTTTGCTCTTGGCGTTTACATTCGTGTTAGCAGCTTGTGGTGGAACGCCTGCCGCAGCACCAGTTGAAGAGGCTGCACCTGTTGAGGAAGAGGCCGCGCCTGCCGAAGAAGAAGCAGCACCTGCTGAAGAAGAGGCGGCTCCTGTGGAAGAAACACCCATGGCGGAAGAGGAAGCAGCAGTTGAAGAAGCAGAAGCGTCTGCTGAAGAGACCGCTGGCGCGGTCACCTGCGATGAGCCGGTCAAGGTCGGCTTGATCACCGATGAAACGGGGGCCTTGGCCATCTATGGCGCGATGGTTCTGCGTAGTTTCCCCCTTGGCCTTGAATACGCTACGGGTGCCCAAGGCGAAGCTGTTGGTGATGGACAGATTAACTACCTGCTCGATGGTTGCCCACTTGAAGTGTACATCCGCGACGATCAAAGTGATCCGGAGGCCACGGCTACCTTAGCCCGGGAGCTAATCGAGGTTGAAGGAGTCGACGTGCTCGTGGGTACAGTGAGCTCCGGCGCCACGGCCACCTTACAGGAGCTGGCGCGCGAGAACCAGATTCCGCTAATTGTCGCTCCGGCGGCGGCCAACGATATCACCGGTGCGAACTTCAACGAATACACCTTCCGCACCAGCCGTAATAACTATCAGGATTCGGTCAATATCTGCGAGTACCTGACCAAGGATTACAGTACCTTTGTGCAAATCGCGCCAGATTATGCATTCGGCTATGGCGGCGCGCAGGCTTATCGTGATGCCTGTACAGTATTCGGAGGCGAGTTTGTAGCCGACGACATCTTCGCACCATTGGATACGACGGACTTCACGCCTTACATGGAGCAGATTCTGGACTCCGGAGCTCAGGCGTGGTTGGTGACCTGGGCCGGCGGCGGCTTCATCCCCATGATGCAGGCGGCGACGGAGTTGGGCGTGACCGATGAGATGGATTTGGGTGCGGCTTTCATCGACAACGTATCTCTGCCGGTCTTCTTTGAAACTCAGATAGGCACGACCAATGGTATCCTCTATCACTATACCCTGCCCGATAACGAGATCAATGATTGGCTGGTGGAGAAGGTTCAGGAGAGGAATGGGACATTCCCCGATCTGTTTGATGCCGATGCGATGAACGCGGCGCTGCTGCTTGCCGATGCTTTACGAGCTACGGGTGGCGACGTCTCGGCTGATGCTATGATTGCGGCGATGGAAGGTATGGAGTTCGATGGGCCGAAAGGCACAATCTTTATTCGCCCAGAAGATCACGTAGCGATGCAGGATATGTATATTGCTACGCTTCTGAATGTGGATGATCCGGAATTCAAGTTTTTCGAATATGTGGAGACAAACCGGCCTGAGGTGCCTTGTTTGTTACCCGAGGAACTGCAGGATCGCTGCGGTGGTCTTCCTATAGGCAACTTGAGTGGAGAGTGATATCTTAATGTAGTGGGTCAGTAATTCAGTATTTTGGCGAGCCGGAGATTTTCCGGCTCGCTGAAATAATGGCCCATTGAAAAATTAGATTCCTAAGGATTGAAAAGTGGTAGGCGAAATTATCTTAGAAACCCGCGATCTGCGGCGGGAGTTCGGTGCTTTGGTTGCGGTCGACGATGTCAGTATTCAGGTTCAGGCCCGATCTCTGCATTCGATCATCGGACCTAATGGAGCGGGAAAAACAACCCTGTTCAATCTCCTTAGCAGCAATCTAAGACCGAGTGGGGGCCAGGTGCTTTATAAGGGAAAGGACATCACCGGTATTCCGAAATACCGGACGGCGCATTTGGGCATCGGCCGTTCATTCCAAATCACCAACATCTTCCCTGATCTCTCGGTTAAGGAAAATATTCGCCTATCCGCGCAAGTGCTGGGTGGTGATAATTTCAAGTTCTTCCGATCGGCAAGCCATTTCAAAGATTATGAAGCGCGTGCCTGGGAGGTGATGGAACTCGTCGGCCTGTCTGCGCGCGCCAATCAAAAAGCGCTTACCCTTCCGCATGGTGACCAGCGGAAACTAGAATTAGGCATGATCCTAGCTCCTGATCCGGAAGTGCTTCTGTTGGACGAACCCACAGCCGGCATGGCGGCTGAACAGGTTCCAGAATTGATGGACCTGATCCAGAGAATTCAAGAAGCCGGCGATAAGACAGTGATGCTTGTTGAACACAATATGAATGTGGTGATGAACGTCTCCGATTTCATAACAGTCATGCATCACGGAAAAGTGCTGGCTGAAGGCACGCCTGCTGAGATAGCAACCAATGAAGAAGTACAGACCGCCTACCTGGGCCAACTTTATGAGGGGCTGGACTGATTGGAGGCGTAAATGCATGGGCAATTTGCTTGAAATTCGCGACATACATACCTATATTGGCCAGTTCCATATCCTGGAAGGCGTCAGCGTCGAGGTACCCCAAGGTTCGATCGTGGCAATGTTGGGGCGGAACGGCGCCGGTAAAACAACTACGCTCAAGTCCGTGCTTGGACTGACGCCGCCCAGCAAAGGGACAATTATATTCGATGGGCAGGCAATTCAGGGGATGCGCAGTTTTGATATTGCCAACCTGGGCATCGGCTATGTCCCTGAGCATCGCGCTATATTTGGCGCGCTTTCGGTCTACGAGAATCTGCTGCTCGCGGAGCGCAAGAAAGGAGATTTAGCCCGCAAAGAAGATTTCATCTTTACCCTTTTCCCAGATCTGAAGAGGTTGATGAAACTGTCCGGAACCCGCCTGTCGGGAGGCCAGCAGCAAATGCTGGCCGTAGCCCGTGCACTGGTGCCCGATAATAAATTACTGTTGATTGATGAACCGACTGAAGGATTAGCGCCGGTGATTATTGAACAGATGATGGCTGCGATTGAGGAATTATCGAGTGAAACGACGGTCTTACTTGTCGAACAGAACTTCGCGGTAGCTGGAAAACTAGCCAGCGAATATACCATCATCGAGGAAGGGCAATCTGTTAAAAATGGCGTCATGGCGGATTTACGGGAAGACAAGGCGGCTGTTCACCGCTACCTGGGGGCGGCTTAATTTGCCCGGCGCGGACCGCTAAAAAAGAAGTCGGAGATCTCTATGGATTTTGCAGCAACATTTCGCAACAATCGGGTGCGCATCTTCACCCTTCTCATCCTGGCAATGCTGTTTTTTGCGGCGGTTCAGGGTATGGAGACGAAGGATTGGGTGATAACAGTGATGCGAGGCCTCGCCGCAGGGGCTGTTGTGTTTCTGGTCGCGTCCGGGCTGTCGTTGATTTTCGGATTGATGGATGTGCTCAACCTTGCCCACGGCGAGATATTCATGCTGGGTGCTTTTATCGGCTGGACGGTTTATGTTCGTCCAGACACCTTTTTCGATGTACTGACGCCTATCTTGCTGGTAGCTGTAGGTTTTGCCTTGACCCCGGTTTGGAACGCCGTTCTTGGCCGCTGGGAATTTAAAGGCTGGTTGGCCAAGCTGGTGCCCTGGTTAGCCATTCTCCTGGGCCTGGCCATGATCGTGTTCTCCTTTGCCAATTACCCCATTACGAAATGGCATCCGGATGATTTTGGGAACAGCCCGATAACAAATGCCCTCGAGCTGGGACAGGGAATTTTCGTTTTACCCGAACCTTTACCCTTTGAACCTTTTCACCCTGTTGTCGTTTTAATGGGTCTGCTGCTTGGAGGAGCACTCATGGCCATGGGCATCGCAGCTCTCTCCCGCCACGGTAAACCAACCACGACATCTAAACCCGATCGCCTGCCTTATGTGATCGCCGGTTCTTTACTCATCATGGCGCTTCTTATATTCGTGGCTAATGATGCCTTATCAAGCTGGTTGTTTGAGATGAATTCAACCTGGCGATTCTTCATTGCCATGGCCGTGACTACCTTGTTTGGTGGCTTATTGGGTGGGTTGATCGAATCGACCATGATTCGCCCGCTCTATGACAGGCCGATCTATCAGATCATGCTGACTTTAGGTATAGGATTTATTATCGTGGAAATCACGCGTGCTATCTGGGGCCGGCCTAGTTTCACCATGCCCAAACCGGCGCTGTGGGCAAATACCGGCGAAGGTTGTCCGGCAACAAGTCTTGGTGAAGCGCTTACCAACCAGTGTTCAACCATGCTGCTTTTTGACGGCCGTATCAGGACCTACAATGAAATATTCATTATTCTCATCGGCATACTGGTATTGATCGGCATCTGGCTGCTGATCCAACGAACGCGATTGGGCATGATCATTCGCGCAGGCGTACAGGACAGCGAGATGGTTGAAGCTTTAGGAATCAATGTGCGCCGCGTCTTTACACTTGTATTTGCTGTGGGTGTTGCTCTAGCTACGCTGGGTGGTGTCTTGGCGGCTCCCTCCACCGGACTATCTTTAGAGATGGGCGTCAGTGTTTTACTGCTGGCCTTGGTAGCCCTGGCAATTGGCGGCTTGAGCAGTTTCCCTGGCGCGGCCGTTGGCGCTGTTTTGGTGGGCTTGATGCAGCAGTTCATCATTAAGTATGGCGGTATCGGCATCAACCTGCCGTTCTTAGAAGAGCCTTTTAAACCGTCGCCGCCGCTGGTCCCCGCGTCGGTGGTGCTGTTGATGGTTATCATTCTACTGATTTTGCCCAATGGGTTGTTCGGCCGTAGCGATTGATTCTGGAGTCGATTATGCAGAGTACTATTCCCGCAACTGATATGGAAGAACGCGGCATCGGCGCCTGGATCAAGCGGCATGGCGGCCTGATCCTCCTTTTCTTCGCCCTATTAGCGCTGCCTTTCGTGGTGGCATTGTTGGATGGCCAATCATTTTCCGCAGTATTAAACAATGAAACCGGTAATGCGAAATTCGTGCAAGGTCTGATGATCGAGATATTTATTCTTGCTATCTTTGCCATCAGTTATGATTTACTGCTGGGCATCACCGGACTGCTCTCATTCGGACATGCCATGTTCTTCGCTTCCGGCGCCTATTTCACGGGCATTGCCCTTAAAACGTTAGGGTGGGGACTGCTTCCAACTCTGTTGGGCATCTTTGTGGTCGGTTTGATCAATGCCTTTCTGTTTGCCATTGTCCTACCCCGTGTCGAGGGCATCACCTTTGGGTTGGTAACCCTTGGAATTGCGTC